>OGCO01002214.1_pt1 | contig 26215 bp, 21 predicted proteins | sample 1570171 | NCBI WGS metagenome assembly OGCO01 (sample SAMEA4370583, study PRJEB24528) | human gut metagenome
AGTAAGATCACCCTGCCGGTCATGTTCGACTATGAGCCGGGCGAGCGGGTCACCGCAAACTACAAGAAGACCTCCAAGACCACCCGCACCAAGTATGCCACCACCTTCTGCAACGTGGCCAAGGCGGCTGGCTACACCAGCGGCGTCTATTGCAGCACCAGCTGGTTCCCCACCTATTTCAACATCTCTTCCCTCAGCGGTTACTCCAACTGGGACGCCCAGTGGGCTTCTAAGAACACCTACACGGGCGCTTACGACTTCTGGCAGTACAGCGACGCCGGGAAGATCAGCGGTATCAGCGGCAGTGTAGACTGCAACTTCTGGTACACCAACACCAAGATCACCGGTGCTTCCACCGATGGCAGTTCCTCCGGCACCGTCACCCCCACTCCCACGCCGGAAGCCGCCTCCACCGCCCTGACCACCCCCTATGTGACCACCTCCTCGGTGAACTACCGCATGGCGGCCGGCACCAGCGGGACGTTGGCGGGGACACTGGCCAAGGGGACGGTCATCGACCTGGTGTATGGCTACCACAAGACGGTGAACGGCGCCAAGTGGTACAAGTTCAACTACAACGGCCACGCCTACTACATTCATGAAGACTATGTGGAACGGGAGGTCCTGCAGAACCACACCGCTGCCAAATCCCTCAGCTATCACACCTCTGCCTCCACCTCCGCCACCGCCAAGGGCACCTTCGCCAGCGGGGACAGCGTGCAGGTGGTGCAGGGCAGCTCCCAGACCGCGGACGGCGCTCAGTGGCATAAGGTGAAGGTGGGCAGCAGCTACTACTACGCCACTGCGGCCCATCTGACGCCGGCGGAGACCTTTGTGGATTCGGCTGCCAAGAAGAATGTGAACGTGCGCGCCAAGGCGGGGACAGATCAGAAGAAAGCCGCCTACCTCTACACTGGCACTCCGGTGAGCGTGGTCAACGGCAAGTCCACTACCGTCAGCGGCGAGCGTTGGGAACAGGTGAAGATCGGTTCCAAGTACTACTACATCCTGGGCAGCTATCTCACCAAGGCGTCCAGCTCCAAGGCGCTGACCGCTGCCAACACCACGGTGGTGCTGAAATACACCTCCACCCCCTACACCGGGAAGGCGCTGAAGCCGGCAGTGACGGTAACCTATAACGGCACCACGCTGGTCAATGGCACCGACTACACCCTGTCCTACTCCAACAACAAGGAACCGGGCACCGCTACGGTAAAGGTCATCGGTCAGGGCAGCTACAGCGGTTCTCTGTCCAAGACCTTCCAGATCACCGCCCTCACCGCCTCCTATGTAACCACCAGCAAGGTGTACTATCGCACTGGCGCTGGCACCAAGTACGCCTCTAAGGGTTCTGTGGCCAAGGGGAAGCCGGTGGAAGTGGTGTATGGCTGGTATCAGACCGTCAGCGGGCAGAAGTGGTACAAGGTCAAGATCAGCGGCAAGTACTACTACATGATGGGCAAGTATCTGACCCAGGAGACTCGGGTGAAGTACACCACCACCGTCAAGGCCACCTATCGTTCCGGCGCGGGCACCAAGTATGCGTCCAAGGGCACCCTGGCCAAGGGCAGTGCGGTGCAGATCGTCAAGGGCTGGAGCAAGAAGGCCAACGGGTACACCTGGTACAAGCTGCGCATCAAGAACAGTTATTATTACATCGCCTCCTCCAACCTGAAGAAGGCGGAGAAGGTGACGATGTACAACACCAAATCCAAGGTCAACGTCCGCGCCGGTGCGGGCAGCAACCATGCTATCGTCGCCTCTCTGGCTGCTAAGACGCCGGTCGCTGTCATCAGCGGCGGGCAGAAGACGGTGGGCAGTGAGACCTGGGAGATGGTGAAGATCAACACCAATTACTATTACATTTTAGGGTCTTATTTACAGAAATAACGGAGATCTCACCGGTTTTTACCGCCTTTCCCGTCTCGGGAAGGGCGGTTTTCTTTCGTTTCGATAAAATTTTTAAGATTTTATTAAGTTTTTATTACGATTTGTAAAACCTTTGTAATTGCTTTTTCCCCTGAAATTGTGTATAATGGGGAAATACGTGGGGAAGGTTTCTACTTTCTCTCACAAATTCCCATGATATAGGTGGTATGCACGATGTTCTTCGACACCCATGCCCATTACGACGCCAGCTGGTTTGACAGCGATCGGGACGCCCTCCTGTCCGCTCTGCCCCAGTTCGGCATCGGCTTGATCGTCAATCCCGGCTGTGACCTGCCCTCTTCTCAGATGGCGGTGGAGCTGGCACAGCGGTATGACCATGTCTACGCCGCGGTAGGCTTCCACCCCTCCGATCTGGAACACTTTACCCCCGACTCCATCGCCCAGCTGCGCGTGTTGGCCCAGGAGCCGAAGGTGGTGGCCATCGGCGAGATCGGGCTGGACTACTACTGGGAGAAGGATCCGGCGGCGCATGAGGTGCAGAAGGAGGCGCTGCGGCTGCAAATGGCGCTGGCGCAGGAGCTGGATCTGCCGGTGATCTTCCACGACCGGGAGGCTCACGGGGACAGTCTGGCCATCGTGCGGGAATTTCCCCAGGTGCGAGGGGTGTTCCACTGCTACTCCGGCAGTCTGGAAGACGCCAAGACCCTCATCCGCCTGGGCTGGAACCTGTCCTTCACCGGTTCCGTCACCTATAAGAACGCCAAGAAACTACCTGAGGTAGCCGCTTGGGTGCCGGAGGATCGGTTCATGATCGAGACCGATTCCCCCTACCTCCTCCCCTACCCACGGGTCAAGGGGGAGAAGCGGAACGACTCCAGCAAGCTGCCCCGTATCGCCGCTAAGATCGCCGCTCTGCGCGGGTTGACCGAGGCGGAGGTGGAGCGGATCACCACGGAAAACGGCAAAGCCTTTTTCCGCCTGCCCTGAGGTGCCGCTCTCACGATGCGACCTTCCATCTTGACGACACGCAAGTACCCACGCACACATCAACAGGAGGCCCCCACATCATGAACTTGAAAAAGAAACTGACTTCCGTCCTCTCCCTGGTGCTGGTCCTGTCCATGCTGCTGAGCAGCGCGGCCATGGCCACCAACCTGGCAGATCCGGAAGTGGGTTCCGCCAGCAGTTCCTCCAGTGAACCGGTCGAGCCGACAGAACCTGTCGCAAACGATCCGGACGCATCCACTGAGGAACCGACGGAGCCTACCGAACCCACTGAGCCCACCGAGCCGACTACCCCGGAAGAACCCGCTGTCCAACCCGCTGCGGATCCTGAGCCTACGGTGATGAACATCGCCAAGGGCTGGGCTGCCGGCGACAACGGCCAGTGGACGTACACCTACACCGACCTGGACGGCAACGAAGTGCTGGCCGGCGACCCGAAGACCTACCCTTCCGGCAAGGTCCAGGTGCTGTATGTGCCCGAGCAGGAATGCGCAGTCGGTGACACCACCGTCACCCGCACCGCTGGCTTCTACGCTTTCTCCGAAGGCGTTTGGCTGAAGGATTACACGACCGTCACCGATGGCAAGGACAATCCCGTTCTGTTCAAGAGTGTGACGGAAGTGGAGATCAGACAGGACGGCAACGCCTATCAGCTGGAGAGCAAGGATTGCAAGTACACCGGCGAACGCCTGATGTCCTTCCAGGTCGCTGACGGCGAGAGCAAAGGCGAACTGTTCACCGGCCGCTGGAAGAACCCCAACAAGTACAACGTGCAGTATCGCTACAAGGACGGCGTGGTCTACACCGGCTACGGTCTGGGCACCGAAAAGACCCCCAACCTGTATTACTACTACAAGGGTCTGTATCAGAAGGTCACCGTCACGGTGAAGAAGAAGACCGTGGTGGTCTACGACGGCAAGAAGTCCCTGAGCAAGATGAAGTCCAACGACGGCTATCACCTGTTCGAGGGCAAGCTGTACTACGCTTCTGCCACTACTCTGAGCAAGAAGAAGACCTCCCCCTATGCCAGCCTGTTCACCGGCCGCTGGACCAACGAGGAGGACGGCGTCAAGCGCCGCTATGAGAAGGGCGTCCCCTACAACGGCTTTGGCCTGGGCACGGAAAAGACCCCCAACCTGTATTACTACGTAGACGGTCTGTATCAGAAGACCAAGGACAAGCACGGCAAGGGCATCTACAACGGCCACAAGTCCAAGGAAGAGCTGGAAGCCTATCTGGGCGACGGCAAGACCTGGACGGACGGCAAGCTGTATGTGGCCACCGAGGCCACCCTGGTGGGCACCAAGACCCAGCCCTACGCAACCCCGCTGACCGGTTACCGTATGGTCAAGGGCAAGCTGTACAAGTACACCAAGGGCACCGGCGTCCTGTTCACCGGCGTCTACAACGGCACCGAAGAGAACTTGAAGGAATACAAGGGCAGCTATTTCTCCAAGGGCGTCAAGCAGAAGCTCCCCGATGGCTGGCGGGAGTCCGGCGGGAAGCGCTACTACATCAAGAACGGCAAGCCTCTGGTGGGTTGGCACTATGTGAAGTGCAACGGCAGCACCTACTATTACTACTTCGACAAGGACGGCGCTCAGGTCAAGGATCTGTTCGCTCACTTCGGCAAGAGCTACATGAAGAAGAAGATGGTCGTCAACGTCAACCGTCCCAACCACACCGTGGATATGCTGCTCTACAACTCCAAGACCAAGAAGTATGACATCCCCGCCAAGAGCTTCGTCACCACCACTCCCGAGGAGAACGCTCACTTCAAGACTGGCAGCTACAAGCTGACCTATCGCCGTCGTTGGTGGTCCTTCACCAACCCGGACTCCAAGAAGACCAGCTATTATCAGTACGCCACCCGTGTCCAGGGCACCTATGGTGCGCTCATCCATTCCTCCCGCTACACTGCAAAGAGCGTGAAGGCACTGGCATGGAAGACCTACAACAATCTGGGCGCCAACCGCTCCTACTACTGCATCCGCGTGCAGTGCGGCAACGCCAAGCTGATCTATGACTGCGTCGGCTATCAGGGCTCCGGCAAGGTGCTGTGCAAGTTCTCCAACAGCAAGACCAAGGGTCCCAACGGCAAGGTCACCATCGCCAACAGTGGCGGCAAGGTCAAGGCCGGCACCAAGATGGATCCCACCGACCCTGCTGCAAAGAAGTAACCAACCGATGAGGAACACCTGATTCCTCACAAGTGACAAAACAACGCCCACACTGGTTTTCGTAACCGGTGTGGGCGTTTTGTTGTTTGTTGTTCTGTCACTTGATGACGTCCGCGAACTGTCCGCCTACCAGGTCGCAGAGGGCTTGGGGGGACAGGGTGACCTGCTCGCCGATCTTGCCGGCGGAGACGGAGATGTTGTCGTAGGTCAGGGCGCTGGCGTGGAAGGTGGTGAAGAAGGGCTTCTTCATGCCCACGGGAGAACAGCCGCCGCGGACGTAGCCGGTGAGGGGGAGCAGCTCGGACACGTGGAGCATGGCCACGCTCTTCTCGCCCACCGCTTTGGCGGCTTTTTTCAGATCCAGCTCTTCCGCCACCGGGATGTCGAAGACGTAATACTCTCCGCTGGCGCCGCGGGTCACCAGGGTCTTGAAGACGCTCCCCGGATCCTGTCCCATGCTCTTGGCCACGGTCACACCGTCTACGGCGACCCCCTCCTCGTGGGGATATTCTCTGGCGGTGTATGGAATCTTTTTCTGGTCCAGGATGCGCATGACGTTGGTTTTTTTCTGCTTTTTTCCCATGGAAATCCCCTCCCCCATTTTTGGGCTTTTTCCCATTATACCAGACCAAAACCGCCGGGACAAGCGGTCACTTTTTATGTTCCCTCCATTGTATTTATGGGAGGAATTTGATATAATTTAAGTTAATCTTATTTTACATCTTTTCGATTGGATGGACGTCAACCGCTGGGGGATTGACGTCATTGAGGAAGCGACAAACATGAAATTTAAGAACTGGACTTTGACCCCCTGTAACCCAAACGCCGCCGCGGAACTGGAATCCGCCGGCATCCCACCCCTCTCCGCCCTCGTCCTGGCCGCCCGCGGCTTTGACCGGGGAGAGCAGGCCAAGGAATTTTTGAGCTGCGCTGTCTCCCGCCTCCATGACCCCATGACCATGAAGGGGATGCCGGAGGCGGTGGAGCGGATCGCCCGCGCGCTGGCGGCAGGGGAAACCATCTGCGTCTATGGCGACTATGATGTGGATGGGATCACCGCCACCTGTCTGCTCACCGATTACCTGCGCAGTCAAGGTGGCAACGTCATCCCCTACGTGCCCGACCGCATCCGGGAGGGGTACTCCCTGAACCCGGAGACCATCGACTCCCTGGCGCAGCGTGGCGTGACTCTTATCATCACCGTGGACTGCGGCATCACCAACCTGGACGAAGTGACCCATGCCAGTGCGCTGGGTCTGGACGTGGTCATCACCGACCACCACGAGTGCAAGGAAATTTTGCCTGACGCCTGCGCCATCGTCAACCCCCATCAGCCCGACTGTTCCTACCCCTTCCAGGAGCTGGCCGGAGTGGGCGTGGCGCTGAAACTGGTGCTGGCGCTGGGCGGAGCGGAACGACAGGATGCGCTGCTGCTGGAATATGCGGATCTGGCTGCCATCGGCACGGTGGCGGACGTGATGCAGCTCACCGGCGAGAACCGCTCCATTGTGACCCTGGGGCTGAATCTCATCCCCACCACCCGACGGGTAGGGCTGACCATGCTGCTGAAGGAATCCCGTGTCAATGAAAAACCCATCACCGCCTCCTTTATCAGCTTTTCCCTGGCGCCCCGCATCAATGCGGCCGGCCGGATGGGCTGTCCCTTTTTGGCGGTGGATTTATTGCTCACCGATGATCCGCTGCTGGCGGCGGAGCTGGCGCAGAAGCTGTGCCAGCTGAACCGAGAGCGGCAGCTGGTGGAGCAGGACATCTTCAGCCAATGCACCACCCTGCTGGATCAGCGCCCCGCCCTGCGGGGCAGCGCCATCGTCTTGGCCGGCGAGAACTGGCATCAAGGCGTGGTGGGCATCGTGGCCTCTCGTCTGGCGGAGCGGTATGGGGTGCCCACGTTTATGATCTGCCTGGAGGGCGACCGTGGGAAAGGCTCCTGCCGCAGCAGCGGCGGGTTCCCGTTGTTCTCCGCCCTGGAACAGTGCAGCGACCTGCTGGAGGGCTTTGGCGGCCACGCCCAGGCGGCTGGCTTCACCATCACCGCCCAACAGATCCCCGCCTTCCGGCGCAAAATGTGCCAGCTGGCGGACGCTTATGCGCCTTTGAAGGAGAGCGGCGGCGATCTGGCGCTGGACGCAGTGCTGCCCAATCAGCTGCTGACCCTGGAGAATGTGGCGGCGCTGGAAGCCTTAGAGCCCTTTGGCGCCGGCAATCCCCGCCCCACTTTTTTGGTCGAGCACGCCACCCTATTGAGCTACTCCTGTGTGGGCGGCGGACGACATACCCGAATGCAGGTGGACTGCGATGGGCTGATTTTGGACGCCATCTTTTTCTCCACCACCCCCCGCGCCGCCGGACTGCGCAGCGGAATGCGGCTGGACTTGGCCTGCTATCCCCAGGTGAACCAATTCCGCGGCTGCCGCACGGTGCAGCTGCTCATCACCGACATCCGGCGTGCCCTGTCGCCGGCCATGGTGGACTTGCGCATCTACCAGCGCTTCCGAGCAGGGGAAATGCTGAGCAATCAGGAGCTGCGGCGGCTGCTGCCCCAGCGGCAGGATTTTGTAGCCACCTGGCGCTATCTGGCACACTACGCTGGGAAGGGGACGCTGACCGAACAGCCCCTGGCTCTGTCCAATCGCATTGCCCGCACCTTTGGCCTGCCCTGCGGCTGTTCTCGGACGCTGATCTGTCTGGACGTATTGCAGGAGCGGGGCCTGATCGACCTGGCCGCCGAGCCGGAGGTGCTGCGCATCACCCTGCGCCAGGTGGAGCAGAAAGTGGATCTGGATGACTCCTCCATTTTGCGGCAGCTGCGTCAGCTGTTGCAGGACTCTTAACACGATCTGCTCACACTTTACCGGAGTCCATTCCGGTCTATCACGCAAAAAGGAGGCGTTTTTATGGACCCTATGCTGCACTACTACAATGAACTGGAACGGCACGTGCTGTCCTATAATCCAGCTTTGGACAAAGCGCTTCTGTATAAGGCATACTGCTACGCCGCCAAAGCCCATGAAGGGCAGACCCGCAAGGACGGTTCCCCTTACATCACCCATCCTCTGGCGGTGGCCAATATTGTAGCTGACCTGAAGCTGGACACGGATTCGCTCTGTGCCGCTCTGCTCCATGACTGCATTGAGGACACCAAGAGCACCCACGAGGACATCAGCCGAGAATTTTCCCCCACCATTGCCGATCTGGTGGAAGGGGTCACCAAGCTGACGCGGATCAACTATGTGTCCATGGAGGAGAAGCAGATGGAAAATCTGCGCAAAATGCTCATGGCCATGAGCAAGGATATCCGCGTCATCCTAGTCAAGCTCTGCGACCGGCTGCACAATATGCGCACCATGCAGTACCAGACCCCCGCTAAACAGCGAGAGAAATCCAGAGAGACACTGGAGATCTACGCCCCCATCGCCCACCGGCTGGGGATGCAGCGCATCAAGTGGGAGCTGGAAGATCTCTCTCTCAAGTATCTTGACCCCATCGGCTATCAAGAGATCGAGGATGCCCTGGCCAAGCAGGAGCAGCGCAACAAGGAGTTCATGGTGGCCACCAAGGTGCACATCCAGCACCGGCTGGAGGAAGAGGGCATCCACTGCACCATCACCAGCCGGATCAAGCACATTTATTCCATTTACCGCAAAATGTTCGCCCAGCAGAAGACGCTGGGGGAGATTTTCGACCTGTGCGCCTTCCGGGTCATCGTGGACGATGTGGCGGAGTGCTACAACGTGCTGGGGCTGATTCACGATATGTATAACCCGGTGCCTGGCCGGTTCAAGGACTATATCTCCACCCCCAAGCCCAACCTGTATCAGTCCCTCCACACCACCGTCATCGGCAACGCCGGTATCCCCTTTGAGGTGCAGATCCGCACGTGGGAGATGCACGAGACCGCGGAATACGGTGTGGCGGCTCACTGGAAGTACAAGGAGGGGTTGGCCAACTCCCAGGTCAGCGGCGAGAACACCTTTGAGTGGGTGCGCCGTCTGCTGGAGAGCCAGGAGGACACGGACGCGGAGGAATTTGTGGGTTCCCTGAAGGTGGACCTGTTCTCCGACCAGGTGTTCGTGTTCACCCCCCAGGGGGAAGTCAAAGGCTTGCCCGCCGGTTCCACCCCCATCGACTTCGCCTACTCCGTCCATTCCGCCGTGGGCAACCACATGACGGGTGCTAAGATCAACGGGCGCATCGTGCCCTTTGAGACCAAGCTCTCCAACGGCGACATTGTGGAGATCTTGACCTCTAAGTCCGCCAAAGGCCCCAGCCGGGACTGGATGAAGCTGTGCAAGAGCAACGAGGCCCGGAACAAGATCCGCCAGTGGTTCAAGAAGGAACGGCGGGCGGACAACATCATTCACGGTCGTGCCGCTTTCGAGAGTGAGCTGAAACGGTCGGGGTTCTCTATGACCATGATCTCCAGCGAGGAAAATCTGCCTCGGATGCTGAAAAAGCTCCAGTACAGCACCCTGGAAGACCTGTATGCGGCCATCGGCTACGGTGGGATGACGGCTTTGAAGGCGGTCAACCGTATCCGCAATGAAATCTTGCAGATCAACAAGGAGCATAAGGAGCAGAACGCGGTGCAGGAGCTGGTGGCTGCGGAAGACCAGACCCAGACCATGCACATCAAGACCTCTCTGCCTCCCGACCCGCCTCCTGCCAAGAAACACTGTTCCAAAAACGGCATCATCGTGGACGGCCTGGACAACTGCCTGGTCAAGTTCGCCAAGTGCTGCACTCCCGTCCCCGGTGACCCGGTGGTGGGGTTCATCACCCGCGGCTACGGCGTCTCTGTCCACCGGCAGGACTGTCCCAACGCCACGCCGGAGAAACGGGCGGCGGCCAAAGGGCGCTGGGTGCCGGTGTCCTGGAGCACGGGCAATCTGGACGCCTATCCGACCACGCTGGAGTTGTCCGCCAAGGATCGTCCCGACCTGTTCCTGGACGTGGCAGCTACGCTATCGGCGGCCAAGATCCGAGTGGATTCCATCACCGCCAAGGGCACCCCGGACGGGTTCGCCATCATCACCGTCCTGGTCAGCGTCCGGGATCGGGCGGAGCTGGATATGGTGATGAAAAAGCTCTACTCCATCCGCGATGTCCTGGGCGTCCAACGCGCTAAGGGGTGATCCTCTGTCCCTCCCGCAACAAGTTTCGATACGAGAGGAATGTTATCATGAACAACACGAAATTTTCCACCTTCCGGCAGTTTTTGGCCAGCTTTGTCTTCCTGACCGCAGGTGCTGCGTTGGCTGCCTTTGCCCTGGAAGAGTTTTTGGTCCCCGCCACCATTTTGGACGGGGGCATCGTGGGTGTCAGCATGATCGTCAGCCAGCTGACTCCCATCGCACTGGGTGTGCTCACCTTTGTGCTGAACATCCCCTTTCTCATCATCGGCACCAAGAATATGGGCCTGCGCTTCCTCGTCAGCGCCGGTTACTCCATGACCCTCTTCTCTGTCCTCCTCTCCGTCTTCGCCGGGCTGAAACCGGCCACCTCGGAACCGCTCCTGGCGGTGGTGTTCGGCGGGGTGCTGCTGGGGGCTGGCGTGGGGCTGGTGCTCCGGGGAGGCGGCTGTCTGGATGGGACGGAGACGGTGGCGCTGCTCATCAGCCGCAAGACCAACTTCTCCGTCGGCCAGATCGTCTTCTCCATCAACATCGTCATCTACGCTGCCGCCGGCCTGCTCTTTGGCTGGGATCGCGCCCTGTACTCCCTGCTGACCTACTTTATCACCTTTAAGGTCATCGACATGGTGGAAAACGGCATGGAAGAGGCCAAGTCGGTGATGATCATCACCCAAGACGGCACTGCCATGGCGGACACCATCTTCCAGCAGCTGGGCCGCACCTGCACCATTTTGGAGGGTACCGGCCTCATCAGCGGCGACAAGGCGGTGCTGTACTGCGTCATCACCCGTCTGGAGCTGCCCGCCATGCGGCGCATCATCCGCAACGCCGACCAGTCCGCCTTTGTGACCGTCTCCGACGTGGGCGAGATCATCGGCAACCACATCAAGCAGCTGCCGCCCCAACCGGCGGAGGCTGGCGACGAAACTACCTAACCCCTAACGAGAAAGGACGTGTCCCCTCATGCGTGCTGTTGTCACCCGTGTCTCCTCCGCCTCCGTCACCATCGACGGGAAGGTCAATGGCCAGATCGGCACCGGTTATCTGGTGCTGCTGGGCATCGGGCCGGAGGATACCTCCGCTCAGGTCACTCGGCTGGCGGATAAAATCTGCAATCTGCGGGTATTTTCCGATGAAAACGGGAAAATGAACTTGAATCTGGAGGCGGTGGGCGGCGCTCTGCTGGTCATCAGCCAGTTCACCCTCTACGCCGACCTGAAATCCCGCCGTCCCGGCTTCTCCAAGGCGGCCAAGCCCGATGTGGCCATCCCGCTGTACGAGGAATTCCTGGACGTCTGCCGGAGCCGTGGGTTCCAGGTGGAGCATGGGGAGTTTGGGGCGGATATGCAGGTGGCCTCCGTCAACGACGGGCCGGTGACCCTGCTCTTTGACACGGATACCCTATAAATACCCGCCAGCAACGGCGGAACCGATACCAGTCAACAAGAAAGAATGGAGGACCCAAACCCTATGTTTATCAAATCCTTTACTGTGGGCCCGGTGGCGACCAACTGCTATCTGGTGGCCGATGAGACGACCAAAAAGGGCATCATCATCGATCCCGGCGATCAGGGCGAGCGCATCGCTCAGTTCGCCAAGGAGAGCGGCTACGACTTTGAAAAGATCTTGCTGACCCACGGCCACTGGGATCACACCAGCGGTCTGGACGGCCTGGTGCCCAACCTGAACCGGAACATCCCCATCTACGTCCACCAGCTGGACTATCCCGGCCCCGACACCGGCTTTGGCAAGTCTGACCTGAGCGCTTTTAAAGATCAGATCCGCTTCTACAAGGACGGCGAGACGTTGGAGATGGGCGTGGAGACCATCATCGTCCTCCACACCCCCGGTCACACCCCCGGCAGCGTCACCCTGGCCATCGGCGACAACCTGTTCACTGGTGACACCCTGTTCTGCGGCAGCTGCGGCCGTACCGATTTCCCCGGCAGCAGCCCCAAGGATATGATGGTGTCCCTGTGCTGCCTGGCGGTCATCGACGGCGACTACAACGTCTATCCCGGCCACGACCGGAGCACCACCCTGGACTTCGAGCGCAAGAGCAACCCCTTCATGCGCTACGCCATGGAGAAGTTCGGCCGGAAGTAAACATCACACCCGACAGTCGCTGTCCCCCACGCCGGGTACAGCGGCTGTTTCTCTCATTTCATCCACAGGAGAACCACGCCCATGAAACTCTATCTTTTCGGCCACGATTACCGCTACGCCGTCGAACAGAGCCTGCTCACCCTCTTCCCTGACCAGCGCCCGGAGTACCCGGACACGGACCCCAGCGCTGACGATGACGCCGCCTGGTCTACGCTGCAGATGCCCCAAGAGGGGCAGGAGAATGTCTCCGCCTCCGCCTGTATCCAGTACCAGGGTCGGACGTCCACCGCCTTTTCCTGGTGTCCGGTGACCGAGCTGACCGGCGGGCTGGTCAACGACCGGGTGCTGCAGCGGCTCATCAAGCAGTCCTTCTACAAGGCCACCGTCCAGCTGACCGGGAAGTTGTTGCCCTGGGGGATGCTGACTGGCATCCGGCCGGCGAAGCTGGCGTCCCGTGCGCTGGAAGCTGGCATGAGTTTGGAGGAAGTGCATACCCTATTCTGGAACACCTATTTCGTCTCCCGGTCCCGGACGGAGCTGGCGCTGGATGCCGCTCAGGCGGGGTTGGCGGTGAAGCGGAGCCTGAAACCGGATGAGATCTCCCTCTACATCGGCATCCCCTTCTGCCCCACCCGCTGCGCCTATTGCAGCTTCGTCTCCGCTGACGTGCAGAAGGCGCTGAAGCTGGTGGAGCCGTATCTGGATGGGTTGTGTCAGGAGATGGCGGCCAGCGCGGAGTATCTCCGGCAGGCGGGGCTGTACATCCGCACCATCTACATCGGCGGCGGCACCCCCACCACCTTGACCGCACCCCAGCTGGAACGGCTGCTGACCCAGGTGGAAACCTGCTTTGACCTGTCCCGGCTGACGGAATACACGGTGGAGGCTGGGCGGCCGGACACCATCACGGCGGACAAAATGGCGGTGCTGATGGCGCACAAAGTGGACCGGGTGTCCGTGAACCCTCAGTCCATGGAGGACACGGTGCTGGAGGCCATGGGGCGGAGCCACACGGCGGCGGATATTTTGGACGCCTACGCCATCGTCCGGCAGTCGGGCATCCCCATGGTGAACATGGATTTGATCGCCGGGCTGCCCAAGGACAGCTTGGAGGGGTTCCAGCGCACGTTGGAGCAGGTGTTGGAATTGGCGCCGGAGAACATCACGGTGCATACGCTGGCGCTGAAAAAAGGCTCCCGGCTGGCCATGGAGCGGCAGGGGTTGCCCTCTGGGGCGGAGACAGCGGGTATGCTGGAGTACGCCTGGCGGCGGCTGCGGGAGGCGGGGTATCTGCCCTACTACCTGTACCGGCAGAAGTATATGTCCGGCTCGTTGGAGAACATCGGCTGGTGCAAGCCCGGGTGTGAGGGCATCTACAACATCTGCATCATGGAGGAGCTGCACACCATCCTGGCTCTGGGCGGCGGCGGTTCCACCAAGCTCACCGACCCGGAGACGGGCAAGATCGTCCGCATCACCAACCCCAAGTATCCCCACGTCTACCTGGAACGGGTGGAGCAGGTGTGCCAGAACAAGGCGGAGCTGGTGCCCTTCCATCTGGCCTTGCGGCAGCGGGCGGAGGAGACAACCTGACGGAGGAAGGAAGGTCGGCCTATGGCATATCAACTCAGTGACATCAACCGCATGGCAGCCCGTGCGCCAGAGGAATTTCTGGCGGAGGCGGACGCTGCGTTTCAGGAAAAAATCTGCGCGGCGGCAGATAAGATCGCCAACAACCTGCGGCAAAGCCCCATCGTCCTGCTCTCCGGCCCCTCTGGGTCGGGGAAGACCACGTCGGCGCTGAAGATCGACCAGGAATTGAATCGACGGGGCATCCGCACCCACACCATCTCCATGGACAACTATTTCCGACCCATCTCCCCGGAGTACACCCCACGGACGTCCGACGGGCTGTATGACCTGGAGTCCCCCCTCTGTATGGACATGGATTTGCTCAACGAGCACTTCGACGCCCTGAACCGGGGGGAGGAAATCTGCGTGCCCTACTACGACTTCGCCCGGAATCTGCGGGACACCAGCCGGTGTGAGGCCATCCGGCTGGGGAAGGATGAAGTTGTGGTGTTTGAGGGCATCCACGCCCTCAATGACGACCTGGGTGGTAAGCACCCGGAGGCGTTCAAAATCTACCTGTCCGCTCGCTCCAACATTGTGGACGGGTCGGAGACGGTGTTCAAAGGCACCTGGATCCGGCTGACCCGCCGGAGCGTTCGGGACATGAACTTCCGGGGCAGCGACGTGACCACCACCTTCGCCCTGTGGGCCAACGTGCGGCGGGGGGAGAAGCTGTACATCTCTCCGTACAAGTACCGTGCCAATCTGATTTTGGACACCGCCCTCCCCTACGAGGTCTGTGTGTTCGGCCAATACGCCCCCATCCTGCGGCAGGCACTGCCCAGAGAGAATGTGCGGCAGCGGGAGATGGCACGGATGATTGACGCGTTTGCGCAGTTCGTGCCCATTGACCCGTCGCTGGTGGCGGCGGACTCGTTGATTCGGGAGTTTATCGGGCGGCCTGATTTGACATGAAAAAAACACCTTGGAATCTTCCAAGGTGTTTTTTATTCGGTTAGATCAGAGCAAGCCCTGAATGAGGATGACCAGGATGAGGATGGGCAGGACCCACTGGAAGTAGGGCTTGAGCCACCGGGGGAGCTTGGGGCCGTTCTCGCCCTTGTTGGCCTCGGCCAGGTACTTGTCAAAGCCCCAACCCCACTTACTGACGCAGAAGAGCAGGAAGATGAGGGAGCCGATGGGCAGGAGCAGGTTGCTGACCAGGAAGTCCTCGCTGTCCAGCACGTCGCGGCCACCGATGAGGGTCAGGTCGCTCCACAGGTTGTAGCCCAGGACGCAGGGCAGGCTGGCCACGGCCAGGACGATGCCGTTGACGATGGCGGCCTTTTTGCGGCTCCAACCGAAGGTGTCGATGCACATGGCCATAATGTTCTCAAACACTGCCAGGACAGTGGAGAAGCTGGCAAAGACCATGAACAGGAAGAACAGGGTGCCCCACAGCCGTCCGCCCGCCATATTGACAAACACGTTGGGCAGGGTGTCAAAGATCAGGGAAGGACCCTGGTTGGGTTCCACGTTGAAGGAGAAGCAGGCGGGGAAGATGATCATGCCGGACATGAGGGCGACAAAGGTATCCAGGGCGCAGATGCGGACGGATTCGCCGGTCAGGCGGTGTTCGTCGCCCATGTAGCTACCAAAGATCTCCATAGCAGCGATGCCCAGGCTCAAGGTGAAGAATGCCTGATTCATAGCGGCGGTGATGACGTTGCCAAGGCCGTTCTCCTTGATGCTGTCCATGGAGGGGAGCAGGTAGAACTTCATGCCCTCGGCGGCGCCGGACAGGGTAAGGCTGTGGACAGCCAGGACGACGATGAGCACCAGCAGGGCCAGCATCATGCCCTTGGTGATGCGTTCCAGGCCATTTTGCAGGCCGAAGCTGCACACGATGAAGCCGGCCAGCACCACCACTTCCGTCCAGATGACCATTTCACCGGGGGAGGACAGGAGGTTTCCGAAGACGGCGCTGACCGCCTCGGTGGCCATGCCGTCAGAGAAAGTGCCGGTGAGGAACTTGAAGAAGTAGCTCACCATCCAGCCGGTGACGGTGGTGTAGTACATCATCAGTAAGTAACAGCCCAACAGGCAGAACCAGCCGTGGATGTGCCACTTCTGGCCGGGCTTTTCCAGGGCCTTATAGCCCAGGACGGCGCTGCGGCGGCTGGCACGGCCGACGGCCAGCTCCATGGTCAGGACAGGGACGCCCATGATGAGCAGGCAGATCAGGTAGAACAGGACAAAGTAGCCGCCGCCGTACTGACCAGCAATGTATGGGAAGCGCCAGACATTGCCGATCCCGATGGCGCAGCCTGCACTGACCAACAGGAAGCCCAGGCGGGAGCGGAAATTTTCTCGTTTCATGGTTTTCTCTCCTCTTTCTCACAAGATGTTCTTATTTTACCGTGGATAGATGGGCTTTACAAGGGGGATTTGGGTATGATAAGATAAGAGAAAGTTATGCTGTGACAAAATCGTCTGATTTGTCTGTGAAACAACCTTTGGCAGGTTGTTTTTGGCGCAGGTGCAATTTCCAGGATACGGTGCATCATACAAGGAATCCCGTTCCGACATTTTCCTCAATCCAGGAGGCTCCTCATGAACCAGAACCATCTTAAAAACGTCACGGCGGCCACCGAGACCCGCAGCTTCACCAAGGCGGCGGAGCAATTCTACATCTCCCAGACCGCCATCACCCAACAGATCCGCCAGCTGGAAGCCTCCCTGGGCTGCGCCCTGTTCGACCGGAGCACCCGGCCGGTGACGCTGACCCCGGCGGGAAAGATGTTCTTGATGGAGGCCAAGGCTATTTTGGAGCGGATGAGCCAGGCGGCGCGGCGAGTCCATGACGCAGCGGTGGGGCTCAGCGGCAGCCTGCGGGTGGGGTATCTGCGGGGGTATGAGCGGAGCGACCTGTCGGTGCTCATGCAGCGGTTCCATCAGCGGAACACCAATGTGCTCATCACCTTTTATCGCTGCTCCACCGATGTGCTGGCGGCGGGGCTGCTCCATCATGTGTACGACATCATCTTCACCTGGGACAGCACCAACCTGAAACAGCAGGAGGGCATCGACTTTTTGACGGTGCAGAAGGCCAAACTGGTGGTGGCGCTCTACGCCGGGCATCCTTTTGCCCAACGGCGGCAGTTAAGGCGAGAGGAACTGCGGGGAGAGAACATTTTATATATGTCCCCCTCGGACGCCGACGACTCCTACGGCGACGCCTTTTTCATGCAGCTGTACAAGTCCGCCGGGTACAAGCCCAACATCTTGTTCCGCTCCTCGGACACGGAGAGCATCCTGATGATGGTGGCGGCGGAGGAGGGCATCTCCATCCTGCCGGACTACTGCACGGACAAGCTCTATCATGCGGACAACCTGGTGTTCGTGCCGCTGATTGGCGACGGCGAGGAAGAGGAGATCATCGCCGCCTGGCTGAAAGACAACCAGAACCCGGCGTTGCAGCATTTTCTCACCGACCTGCGGGAGTGTCCTGACTTGGCGCAGATCTCCCAACGATGACAAAGCACCCAGCCGATGGCTGGGTGCTCTTTTGTTATGCTTATCCTTCCGTCAGCTCCCGCTGGCGCTTTTTCGTGAGCTTGCTGAAGATCAGCTGATAGGAGCGGTCGCAGAACTGTTCCAGCTGGTCTTGGGACAGGTGCCCGTCCAGGAAGATGGTGTTCCAGTGGGTCTTGTTCATGTAGAACCCAGGCAGGATGTCCTCCGGGTACTCCGCGCGCAGGGCGACGGCCAACTCCGGCTCGCATTTCACGGTGAGCAGGGGGCGGCAGTCGTAGCCCTTATGCTCTGGGCCGGGCTGGCAGAGGGCGGCGAACAGCTTGCCGTCCAACAGGTAGCGGTGCCACTGCCACTCCTCCTTCCAATCGTAGGTCACGCCGGGGTGGGCGCGGAGGAATGTATCTAACCAGGCGTATCGTTTCAGCATAAGAGACTCCTCTCTCCTCAAAAGTTGGGGTGGTAATTGATACAGAGGAACACGGCCTGTTCCGGCTGCCGGTTGTGGTAGGTGTGGGGCACGGACGAGTCAAAGCCTAGGGAATCTCCCGGGTGCAGGGTGTAGGATGCTGTCTCAGTCTCTAAGGTCAGCTCCCCTTCCAGCACGTACAGGTACTCCTGGGATTTGGGGGGATGGGCGATGGAGACGTTGGAGGAATTCGGATCCAGCTCCACCCGGAACAACTCAAAGTTGCGCTTGGGAGAGGTAGTGAAGTAGCAGAAGATGCGATAGTGATGGTTCTCGTTGGCCTGCATCACCGTCTCCTGCTGCCGCACCAGGGTGGACTCCGGCTCCACTCCCTCCATGAGGCGGGAATAGGGCACGTTCAGCCCTTTTGACACCTTGATGATGGTGTTGATGGTGGGGTTGCTCTCCCCCTTCTCCATGTCGGACAGGATGGCCTTGCTGACCCCGGACTCCTTGGCCAGCTGCCCTAAGGTCAGGTTGCGCTCCGTCCGCAGCTGCTTCAAATTCATGGCGATGATCTGTCCCAAATCCCAATCCATCTGTCTGCTCCTTTTCTGGTTGACAAATATATCGAACAGTTGTAAGATATATTGCAACATCGTTCGATAAACTATTTGTTTGTCCGATATACGATACCATCATTATACAGAAACCCTGGCCGAAAGGCAAGGGAGAATGGAGTTGAGACGAGATGAAACGAAAAGCCCTCCGGGCGGCCTTCCCCTACACCTTATCCATTTGGGTGGAGTTCCTCTTTGTAGGCCTTTCCTACGGCCTGCTGATGAAGAGCCTTGGGTTCTCCATCTTCTACCCCTTAGCCATGAGTATGTTCATTTTCGCCGGCTCCATGGAATTCGTCACCGCCAACCTGCTGGTCAGCCCCTTCCAACCGCTCAACGCCCTGCTGATGACCCTCATGGTCAACGCCCGCCACCTGTTCTACGGCCTGGCCATGCTGGGCAAGTATCGGGACACGGGGTGGAAGAAGGGGTATCTCATCTTCGGGATGTGTGACGAGACCTTTGCTCTGAACAGTGCCATCACCCCGCCAGAAGGGGTGGATCGGGGTTGGTTCTACTTCTTCATCACCCTGCTCGATCAAATTTACTGGGTCTCCAGCGCCGCCCTGGGCTATCTGGTCGGCTCCGCCCTGCCCTTTGACACCACTGGGGTAGACTTCATTTTGACCGCCCTCATCACCGTCCTCTTCCTGGGACAGCTGGAGGGCAAGGAGAAACAGCGCTCGGGCTGGATGGGGCTGGGCATCGCCCTGGTGTGCCTGCTGGTGCTGGGCAGCAAGAACTTCATTCTGCCCGCCCTGGCGCTCATCGTCCTTTGCGTCTGCCTGGACGGCAAGCGGGAACCCAAAGAAAAGGAGGGATTGGTATGACTGTAACAGAACGCATCCTCACCATCGCCGTGGTGGTACTGGGCACCGTGACCACCCGTTTTCTGCCCTTCGCCATGTTCCCAGAGGGGAAAAAGCTGCCGGATGCCATCGTCCGGCTGGGTCGGGTGCTGCCGGCGGCGGTCATGGGCTTTTTGGTCATCTACTGCTTGAAGGACGCCCTGTTCACCGCCTACTACGGCCTGCCGGAGCTGATCTCCCTGGCCTGCGTGGTGGCAGTCCACCTTTGGAAACGGAATATGGTGCTGAGCTTGATTGCCGGCACCGTGCTGCACATGGTTTTGGTGCAGTGCTGCTTTGTCTGATTTGCTATCCTCTCTCCCTTTTGTCCCCCCTCTATTTCATTGCATTTAGAGGGGGGATATGTTACCATATGGATGACCAAAAAAGGGAGGTGCTGTATGGAATTCACAGAAGGAATCTCTCTGCGTCCGCTGTCGGCGGAGGTGCAGGCTGCGTATGAAGGTGCGTTCACTTTTCTCGGTATCCCGGAGGTGGATTTCCCACAGATTTGGGCGGCGGCCCGTGCCCACGAGATGGGCGAGGTCTGGAACGACTGTCTGGCCTGGGCGGTGCTCCACGCACTGGACGAAGGACACTGGTGCGCCTGGCACGACTGGACGGACCCGCTGGACGTGATCGCCGGTCGGTTCAACCGGGTGGCGGAACGGATGGGATTTCCGGAGATTCCAGAGCATCTGTCTGACGAAAGTGACCTGGTGGGCGAGGATGCCATTGAGTATCTGATGGTGCAGGACTGCCCCTATGGTGTGGTCTTGGTGGAAGGGCGCAGCGACAGCTGCTTTCATTTTGCGGTGGCAAAGCGGCGGGCGGAACCGTTCGCCGACCTGCTCCGGGCGGCTTTTGCCGCTGGTGGCGAGGGTGATTTTCAGGTGTTCTTCGATTGGCTGACGGAGGACACCGTGACGACCACTCCCACCTTTCGTGGGCAGGTAATGGAATCCCTTGGCATTGCGCCGGATGGCTGCGGCGCAGAGGAGCCTTTGGCGTTCTCGCTGGACGGACTGCACATTTTCCTCCGCTTTTCCCCACAGGACGTCTCCATCTGCTGCGCCACTTCGGGTCACATCCGACCCTGGCAGATGGCGGACGCGCTGAAGGTGTGCAACCAGTGCAACCGGGACGCCCAGTTCGTGACCTTCTTCGTGGCGGAGGACGGGCGGCTGTGCTGCCGATCTCACTTGGTGCTGGACAACGCACACTGGCTGGAGGCGTTCCACGCCCGACTCACCTACACCGCAGACGCGCTGGAGCAGGCATTGCCCCCCTTTGCCGCCTATCTCTCCTCCTAACCCTAACAGTCTCCCAACGACGGGACGGTACTGCCGTCCCGTTCTCTTTGTTCCGAAAGGAGTTTCTACCCCATGAACGTTTTGCTCAAAACTCTGTCCGGTTATCAGCGGCGCTATCTCCGACAGGATCTGCTGTCCGGCGTGGTCATCGCCGCGGTCTCCATCCCCATCTCCATGGGCTACGCCCAGATCGCCGGTCTGCCAGCGGCCTACGGCCTGTACGGGTCGGTGCTGCCGGTCCTTTTGTTCGCCCTCTTCTCCACCTCTCCCCAGTTCATCTTTGGCGTGGACGCCGCTCCGGCGGCCATGGTGGGCAGTATGGTGGCGGGGCTGGACATCCCGCTCGGCTCGGAGGGTGCTATCGCCATGGTGCCGCTGCTGGTCTTTTATACGGGGGTATGGCTGTTGCTGTTCGCCCTGCTAAAGGCGGGAAAAGTGCTCAATTTCATCTCAGCACCCGTCATGGGCGGCTTTATCAGCGGGATTTGCTGCACCATCATCCTCATGCAGGTGCCAAAGCTCATGGGGCACGCTGCCGGGACGGGAGAGCTGCTGGAGCTGTTGGAGCACATCTTCACCGCCGGTCAGTCCATCCACTGGCTGTCCCTGGGGCTGGGGGTGGCTGCGCTGGCCATTTTGCTGCTGGCGAAGCGGTTTTTGCCCAAGTTCCCCATGGCCATCCTCATCATGGTGGCCGGTGCCGCCGCTTCCGCTTGGTTTGATTTGGCGGGACGCGGTGTCCCCTGCCTGTCTCCGGTGGCACCGGGGCTGCCGGGGCTGCACTTGCCCGATTTCTCCCTGCTGACACCGGTGAAGGGGCTGGGCATGAGCTTGTCGGTGGCCATCGTCATCATGGCGGAGACGCTGCTGGCCGAGAACAGCTTTGCCCTGCGCAACGACTACCAGCTCAGCGACAACCGGGAGATTTTGAGCTTTTCCCTGGCCAATTTCGCCGCCTGCCTGGTGGGATGCTGCCCGGTGAACGGCAGCGTGTCCCGCTCGTCTATGAACGAGCAGTTCGGTGGGCGCACCCAGCTGGTCTCTCTGGTGGCGGCTGTCCTTATGGGGGCGGTGCTGCTCTTTTGCACCGGGTTCATTCAGTATATGCCGGTGCCTATTTTGACCGCTATCGTTATCTCCGCTCTGCTGGGAGCGGTGGAATTTGACTTGGCGCACCGGCTGTTCCAGGCCAACCGGAAGGAATTCTACATTTTTATGGGTGCTTTCGCTGGGGTGCTGGTACTGGGCACCATCTATGGCGTGGTCATCGGCGTGGTGCTCTCCTTTGCCGACGTCATCCTGCGCAGTTCCCAGCCTCGCCGGGACTTTTTGGGGGTCATCCCCGACCACCCCGGTTTCTATCCCTTAGACCGGATGGGTGACGCCCAGCCCCTGCCCCATGTGGTGCTGTACCGGTTCAGCGGGAGCCTGTTCTTTGCCAACGTGGCGCTGTTCCAGAAGGATTTGGAGGACGCCATCACGCCGGACACCAAAGCGATCATCGTAGACGCCAGCGGCATTGTCAGCGTGGATGTGTCTGCCGCCGACCGACTGGTGATGCTGTATCGAAAGCTGAAAGCCCGCGGCATCCGATTCTATCTCACCGAACACATCGGCCAGGTCAATGACGAGCTACGCCGGTTCGGCGCCGGGGAGCTGGTGGACGAGGGGGCAGTACACCGCACCATGTACGCCGCCCTGCTGGATGCCGGTATCGTACAGGAACGGCTGCTGCGGCTTATCCCCACTGGGCTGCGTCGGACGGTGCCGGAGCTGCTGCGGTACAGCCAGGAGATCGAGTGGGCCTACGGCAAGGACGCCGAGGCAGAGATGGAGCACCTGACTGGTCAGCTCATCGACACCCTGGCCCACACCAACAAGGAGGAGCGAGCTTACGCCCTGGTGCGCCTGCTGCACAGTGGTCGCTGGCAGGGCGTGATGGACCGGGACGACGTGTTGGCCCACTTGGAGGAGCATCTGGCGGAGCTGGCCAAGCTGCTGGAGCGGTCGGAGGGCGAAGTGTTCTCTGCGCTGGAACAGGAGCGAGAGGAGATCGCCGCCAAGCTGCGGCAGGAGTACCCGGAGGTATCCCAACAGCTGGCAGAGCACCGGCAGGCGCTGGCGCACTATTTGAAGGAGCGGTATCCGGAGACCAGCCGGCACTTGGAAGAGGTGCGGGAGCGGTTTCAGAGGGAGCAGCACGATTAAGAAAAAACCGTCGATGCTATCGACGGTTTTTTCTTTCTGTTCAGACCGGAGTCTTTGTTTTTCTGCGGAATTTACCCTTTACGCCATAGTACATCTTTCGTCCGTTTGTCGGCAGGTCGATTCCCACCACCATTCGGATGAGCCACAAGAAGAACAGCATGACCAGGATGGGGATGACACAGGAGGTGACGATCATAACCGCCAACGCCTCGATGAAGCCATTGAGGACGCCGCTCAGCTTTTCCACCGCTTTGGACACTGCGCCGGAAATACCGTCGGTCACCTTGGAGAGCAACCCGTCCCAAAAGCCGCTGTCTTCCTCTTCCGCCGCCGACTGATCCTCACTGCTGACCGAAGCGGCAGCGTCCTTGGCATTGGCTATGGTGGTTTGAATGGAGGTCTCGTAGGTCGCTTCGATCATATTGGAAATGCCCACGCTAGCCGGGATGACCAGGACGATGGCAATGGCGAAGATGGTGAGTCTTTTGCACAGCTGTACAAACAGGTTCCGTTTCAGGAATACGGACAGGATGTAGCACAGGCACGCCGCTGGGATGAGGATGCGGAACGCCGCGTAGCCTGTGATGGTCAATAAGTACTTTTCCAAAAAGATGGCGCAGAGCACCACCATAAAGTGCGAACTCAAATCCGCCAATTTCTCCGCGATGGGGGTCGCCGTATCCCCCGGCAACAGCGTGATGGCTGCCGAGGCGGCGGTGGAAGCGGCAGTCAGTTCTAACACGGTGTCCTGCTTATGCTGCAACGCGTCGATCGACGTTTGATGAATCGCCGAGGAAGTCGCAATCCTGGTCAGCAGGAAAATGGACAACAGCGCCACAAGGATGGGGATGATGACCGCCACAGCCTTCTTTTGATAAGCCTTTTTCATTTGTTTCTCCTTTCTCTCTTTGGTTTTCCTTCCAAAACAAAAACTCCTATCCGGACACGATCACGTCAAGATAGGAGTCTTCTTCTGGTCCGAGTGGTGCGACTCGAACGCACGACATCCAGCTCCCAAAGCTGGCGCGCTACCAACTGCGCTACACCCGGAAATTTCTTCATATTATAGTATAGCACAATCCCTTGTCAGGTGCAACCATTTTTTGCGCCTATCCTCGTTTCCGCGAATTCCGTCGGAATCATTGCCCTGGAACGGTGGTTTGTGGTATGATAGCGGGGTGAATGCTTGGAAAAGAAATTGAGGTTTCTGCTATGAGAATGCGTAAAAAGAAAAACCTGATCCCCCGTATGGAGCGCTGCGCCGCCGTCCAGGAGAAAGACCCTTACGCGATGCGTGGTCGCTGGCGGGAGTGGCTGACGCCGGACTGTGAGCTTTGCTTAGAGATCGGCTGCGGCAAGGGCACCTTCACGGTGGAGACCGCTGCCGCCCATCCTGACCAGCTCTTTGTGGCGGTGGAACGGGTGGCGGACTGTCTGCTGCTGGCCATGGAAAAGGGGATGCGGCGGGAGCTGCACAATGTGGTGTTCGTCTGCGATGACGCCGCTCAGCTGGGTGACATGTTCGCCCCCGGCGAGGTGGATCGGATGTACATCAACTTTTGCGACCCCTGGCCCAGCAAGAAGCACGCCAAGCGGCGGCTGACCTATGAGGGATTCCTGCGCTCGTATCGGGACTTTTTGAAGGATGGCGGGGTGATCGAGTTCAAGACGGACAACCGTCCCCTGTTCGATTTCTCCCTGACCCAATTTGAACGGGCGGGCTACGCTCTGAGCGAAGTGACCTACGACCTGCACAAGGAGTATTCCGACATCATCATGACCGACTACGAGGCGCGGTTTGTGGCGGAAGGTGTCAAAATTCACCGCTGTGTGGCCACCAAGGTGGAGTTGCCCACCGAGCTGGGCGAACCGCCCCTGCTGTCGCTGCTGGACTATCTGCCGGACGAATTGGATCACATCCCCTACGGCATGGACAACGTGCTGTGGGAAAATCGAGGTCGAGTGAAGCTCAGCGAAACGCTGCTGGCACAGCTGGAAGGGCAGCCGACGGAAGACAAAGGAGATGAGGAATCGTGAAGATTCGGACAGGTACCATAGCGGATCTGGACGCTCTGGCGGCGGTGGAAGCCCAGTGCTTCCCGGCGGCGGAGGCAGCGGACAAGGCCACCATTCAGGGGCGGCTGGCCGCCTATGCAGATCACTTTTGGCTCCTCTTTGACGGGGACAAGCTGGTGAGCTTTGTGGATGGGATGGTCAGCGCCACGCCGGTGCTCACCGACGAGATGTACGAAGACCCCACCCTCCACGACCCCAAGGGGGAATGGCAGATGATCTTCGGCGTCAACACCATTCCGGACTACCGCAAGCGCGGCTGTGCCGGCCAGGTGCTGGAGCGGGTCATTGCGGACGCCAAAGCACAGGGTCGGAAGGGGCTGGTGCTGACCTGCAAGGACAAGCTGGTACATTACTATGCCAAGTTTGGCTTTGTGGATTACGGCAAGTCGGAATCCGTCCACGGCGGAGCAATCTGGTACGAAATGCGCTTGGTTTTTTAACAAGCTTGTGAAAAAAGAGAACGGGAACGCTATCTAGCGTTCCCGTTTTTGTCGTTTAGGATTCCTTTTCGTGCTCTTTTTTGCTCTTTTCCAGCACCTTATAGCGCTTGATCTTGTGGGTGGTGGTCTTTTCGAACTCGCTCTTGCGAATCTTGACCTTATTGACCCGCTTATGGCTGGGCTGGTGGGCATTGTAGTCGTTGATGCGCTCCTGGAGGACAGCCTTCAGGTCGGCGTCAGTCATCTCGTTTTCTTCCGGGAAGATCTCCGCCACGATCAGGTTGCCTTCGGTGTACACCACCACTTCCTTGATCTCGGGGATGCGTGCCAGCTGGTACTCGATCTCTTCGGGAGAGACATTCTCGCCGTTGGAGAGGATGATGAGGTTCTTCTTCCGGCCGGTGATGGTCAGGGACCCATCCTTATTCAGGTGTCCCAGGTCGCCGGTACGGAACCAGCCGTCGGTGAACACGTCAGCGGTGGAATAGGGGTCGTTGTAGTAGCCCATCATGACGTTGTCGCCGCGGACCAGCACTTCCCCGCTGCCGGTGTAGTCAGGCTGGTCGATCTTCACTTCCACACTGGGGAAGGTCCAACCGACCGTCTCGTCCGCTGCACGGCGGCCGTTGAGGTCGGCGTTGACGGAGACGATAGGGGAACATTCGGTGATGCCGTAGCCCAGCATCAGGTCGATGCCCATGGCACGGAACTCCTTGATATAGCGGGGGTCCAGGGGGGCGCCGCCGCAGATGATATATTTCAGGTTGCCGCCGAACTTCTCCAGGATGGAGGAGAAGAATTTTTCCCGGCGATCCAGTCCGAACTTGAGCATGGTGTTGCTGGCAGTGAGGGCCAGGCGGA
>OGCO01002236.1_pt1 | contig 26046 bp, 21 predicted proteins | sample 1570171 | NCBI WGS metagenome assembly OGCO01 (sample SAMEA4370583, study PRJEB24528) | human gut metagenome
ACGAAAAATTTGACGACGCATCTGTCGCACAATCTTTGTGCGGTATTGCCTTGGCAAACCTATCATAACACATCAGTTTTTCAAATACGATAATTCTGGGCGATTCACATATTTTTTACAATTGCAGCAGCAACCGGTCGATCTCTGCCCGTTCTGCCAGACTCTCCGAGAAAGTCGTAGCTCCGCCGGCGGCAGTGCCCAGCTTGAGGGCATCGGTATAATCTCCGGTTTCCAAACCGGCAAGAAAACCGGCAAGCATAGAGTCGCCGGCTCCCACAGAATTTTTCACAGTGCCCTGACACACCCCGCAGATATGGCAGATGCCGGCTTCGTCCAGCAGCAGTGCCCCCTGTTCCGCCATGGAAACCAGCACATTTCGGGCACCCATTTCCTGCAATTTTCGGGCATAGGCTTCGATCTCACTGTGACTGTGCAGCGTGACTTCGAACAGTTCTCCCAGTTCGTAATGGTTGGGCTTGATGAGAAACGGCTGGTATTGCAGCACGTTTTTCAGGAGATCTTTGGTGGCATCGACTACAGTTCGAATTTGTTTTCCTTTCAGATGTGCCAGAATCTTTTCGTAGGTATCCGACGGCATCGTACTGGGAATGCTGCCAGCCAGCACAATGGTGTCCCCGTCCCGCAGCTTGTCCAGTTTCCGGAACAGTTCCGCGACTGCTTCTGCCCCGATGACAGGTCCCTGCCCGTTCAGTTCTGTTTCTTCTCCGGACTTGATCTTGACATTGATGCGGGAAAAGCCCTCCTGCAAATGCACAAAATCGGTGGCAATGCCCTTTGCCTGCACACCCTTTTCAATTGCCGCACCGGTAAATCCTGCCACAAAGCCCAGTGCACGGGATTCCAGCCCCAGTTCTTTCAGCACCATTGAAACATTGATGCCCTTTCCGCCGTAGTAGATCTCCTCTGTACGGGAACGGTTGACCATACCCACCTGCATGGCATCGGTATGCACCACATAGTCAATTGCCGGATTAAAAGTCACTGTATAGATCATCGACCAAACCTCCTGAATGCATCGGGCAACACGGCAGCAGGTTCGCCTGCCGCCGCATTTTACGCACAAGCCTTGTGCAGTGCTGCCCCAAATATGTTCACACAAATGTTTCCTTTATTGTACCACACCTTTTTATAGATTGCAAGCCTGTCGCGGCAGCAATTCGCAATGCTGTCCGATATATATTGCACAATTTTTTTCTGCGGTTGAGAAAAGATTTTCTCCGGTTTACAGTTACTTCAAAAAGCGTTGCGGAAATCTTTTCAAGCCGGACTTGACAGAGTGAAAAAAGCATGCTATACTAAATCCGGTATCTGTTAGAAGATACTAACTACCATTCTACGGAAAGGAATCGTTTCCAGCATGAAGCATCTGCACCTATGGGCAATCGGACTTGCCGGACTGCTCTGCCTGACGGGCTGCACCAGTACGGCATCTTCGGACAGCACTTCCGCATCAACAGACACAACGGCAGACAGCACAGACAGTTCTGCCGCGGACGCAGTCTACGAAGATACGCAGGAATTTATGGGTACTTATATCATGGTTCGCACCTACGGGGAACACGCCCAGGCCGGTGCAGAAGCTGCCTTTGCCCGTGCCAAGGAACTGGAACAGGTTTTTTCCAACACCATTGCGGATTCCGAAGTCAACAAGGTCAATGGGGCGGCAAAAGCTGCTGTGGGAACAGAAATCCCTATTTCCGCAGACCTGGGAAATGTGCTGTATGCGGCTTTGGAATACGGCGAAAAAAGCGGCGGCATGCTGGACTGCACCATTGGCGACCTGATCGACCTGTGGGGCATCGGCACCGACCACGCTGCCATTCCCGCAGACGACCGCATACAGGCACTGCTCCGACCGGAGGGCTGGAGCGATGTCCGCTATGATGCACAGAGCAGTTCCCTCTCCTTTTCCAGTGATGCCGTTACACTGAACTTCGGTGCAGTGGCAAAGGGATATATCTCCGATGAAATGAAAAAGGTGCTGGAAGAAGAAGGTGTCACCTCTGCTCTGATGAGTCTGGGCGGAAACGTCATGACGCTGGGCACCAAGCCCGACGGCAGCAGCTGGACAGTTGCCATTACGGATCCGTTCTCGCCGGAAAGCTTAATGGGTTCCGTCACCGTCACCGGACAGGCTGTTGTCACTTCTGGCAACTATGAAAAATATTTCGAGGAAAACGGGAAACGCTATCATCATATTCTGGATCCCTGCACCGGTGCCCCGTCGGAATCTGACGTGGTCAGCACCACCATTATTGCAGACAAAGGCATTGACTGTGATGCACTTTCCACTGCCACATTTCTCATGGGGGCAGATGCCGGCATGCAGCTCATCGATTCGCTGGACGGCATTGAAGCGGTCTTCATTCAGTCGGACGGCTCTGTTGTCACCTCGAAGCACATCGACAAGTATCAGTTACAGGTAAACAATTCATGAAAAAAACGCTGATTCTCATTGGCATTACCGTTGTACTGCTGGGCGGCGGGATTCTGGGCAGCTTGTATGTCATGCACCACAAGCAGCCGGAAAAAATCGCCCGCATCTATCAGCAGGACAACTTATTATATGAAATCGACCTTTCCACGGTCAAGAAATCCTACACACTCACCATTGACGGGGAAAACGGTGCGGAAAATGTCATTCTGGTGGAATCAAACCAGATCTCCATGCAGTCTGCCACTTGCCCCGATCACCTTTGTGTCAAGCAGGGAGCGATCTCGGACGGCATTCTGCCCATCGTCTGTCTGCCGAACCACATTCGCATTTCCATTGCATCTGACGAGGAGGGGTCTTACGATGTCCAAGTCCGTTAAGCATCTGGTCATGCTTGCCCTCTTTACCACAATGGCTCTGACGATCTTTGTGGTGGAGGCACAGATTCCGGTACCGGTTCCCATTCCGGGGGTAAAGCTGGGACTTGCCAACGTCATTACCCTGATCGTGCTGGTGGTCTACCGCCCGCGAGATGCCTTTGCGGTACTGGTACTGCGAATCCTGCTGGGTTCCATATTCACCGGTACGCCGGTGTCGTTGCTCTATTCCCTCACCGGCGGAATCCTCTGTTTTCTCGGCATGGCACTGCTCTGCAAGCTGCTGCAAAAAAAGCACCTGTGGTTCATCAGCATTGTCGGTGCCGTGCTCCACAACGTAGGACAGATTCTTGCGGCAATTGCGGCGATGCAGTCGGTACAGGTCATTGCCTACTTCCCGTTCCTGCTGGTGGCGGGATGCATTACCGGTTTCTTCACCGGCATTGCGGCAGACCGTGTCATTCACTTTTTGCCGAAATCTATTTTTCCGAAGCCGGCAGAGAAACCTGCCAAAAACGAAAAGCACTCATAAACTGGAATTTTTGATTCCAGTTATTTCTTATTTGTTAAGTTAGTTTAAACTAATTAGTTGCAGCTAATTGCAAATCCTATTGGGTAGTGTATCCTGCAAAATTGCAGGATTTGCTATAAAGCAATACCATGCAGCGTTTTTTGCGGTGTTGCCATACACAATATTTGTGCTGTTTATCGCAATGCAGCACGGAAGAAAATTCAGGAGGTTACTATGCGAGAGATCAACTGGAAAAAGCTTGTCGGTGCAGCGTCTGCCGCTGTACTGGCAGCTACACAGGTCGCTCCGGCGATCACGGCGTATGCCGAAGAAGCAGGCACCACAGATTATGTGTACTGTGCCGCATCTCTGACTTGGGCAGAGTATTGGGAGAATGAAGGCGTTTATCTGGACAGTGCCGCAGACGGCAACTGGGAGGCTTCTTCTGCTGATGCCGATTCCCACGGAGAAACCGACTTGGGTGCATATGATGCAGTCACCCGTGCCACCAGCAACCACGGTCTGCACCGCGGCAGCTATCAGTGCACTGTAAAGGTATTTGATACCGACGGAAACAGCTACGACTATACCGGCAAGGGACAGAACGAATCTGTCGATGTGGTCAGCGACAGAGATGCTGGTACCACAACCGTTATGGTAGACGGAAAAGCGGCTGGTGCATACGACCACTCTGTGATCGTGGGACCGAAATATGTTCCGGTTGCTGTTCCGGCAGCGGATTATGAGGACTTCAAGAAAGCCTATACGGTCTATGAAAACGGGACAGAAGTCAAGGGCGGCTATACCGAAAAGAATCTGGTCAATATCGACGAAGAAATTCAGGTAGATGCCAACACTTCCGGCATCAAGGTAGCAGAAAAACAGGAGGACGGCACATTCCAGTTCTCCAAGCGTTCCACCTCTGAAACACCGGAGGGAAAAGTGGTAGACAAGGACGCGGTAGAGATCAGCGAAGTCCAGCACGATTCCGGCTACGGTGACTTTATCCGCGTGGACATCAACGGAGATTACGGCGATCTGGGTGCTCATATGTACGCAGTCCGCTGGGATTACTACGGCGATGGTGACACCGTTCTGGCTACCTACGGCACCAAGTTTGCCGCAGACAACTGGATGCACAAGTCCATGGGCATTCAGCTTGGTCTGACCAAGAGCGACCGCTGCCAGCTGCCGGAGGGTACTGACGGCTACGGCAGATGGGACGTTACGGTTTATGCTACCGGTTATCAGGACTTCACATTCACAGTGGACAACGAACCGGAACAGTATGTTTACGGTACTATGAATCTCCCGTATGCAGATTACTATTACGGTGAACTGGGCAACAAGACAGATACCACCGACGGCAAGATTTCCTATGATGCAGATCTGGCTGGCAATGCCGGCATGCGTGCAGAGGGCACTTATGATGCAGTGACCTCTGCAACAGGAAAAAAGTGGAACAGCATGTTTGCAGATACCACGTATTCTTCCGAAGCTGATGAAAATGGAGGCGGCAAGATTCTGGGCGTTTCCGGTGTAGAAGTGGCAATCGAACAGAGCCTGTACGACCAGCTGACTGCTGACGCAAAGGACAGCAAGACTTCCGGCGTACTGGGCAGCCTGTTTGCAGGCTTCACCCCGAACGAAGATCAGACCGTTGTTCCGGCAGCATACAAACAGCTGTTCGCAGACGGCACCCTGTCCGCAACCATTACCGCAGAACCGGAAGTTGACCTGACCAACGTCACGCCAACTCTCAAAACCGACAGCAAGTACGGTGACTATCAGCTGAACATGGACGGTCTGGATCTGGGCGAAGGCAATCTGGTTTACGGCGTGATCGTCAAGACAAAGACCGGCAACTATGGTATGCTCCAGCTGGAAAACATCTGGAAGGGCGGCTCTAAACTGGCATGGTCTGCCGGCTTCAAGACCACAGAAGTACACGGAAACAGCCTGCGTTCTACTCCGTATGCTGCAACCTCCGGTGACACCATTGTGGAGATCAGCTATCTGACCAGCAAGGGCGAATACAGCGTACACCTCGCAGACGGACTGTATCTGCCGAAGAAGCACAACGGTACTGTCACCGCAGAAAGCGTTGCAGTTGCTGCCGGCAGCATTCCGGTAACGCTGGCAGACCTGCCGGAAGATTTCTCCGCAGCGGTTTCCGCAGACACGCTGACTGGTGCTGCTTATGCAGACGGCAAGATGACCTTTGATGCCAAGAGCGTTCTGCCGGGCAGCTATACCATTACTGTTTCGGATGAATCCGGCGTATATGCACCGCTCTCTACCAGCGTGATCCTGACCACCGATGCAATGCCTGCTGCATATGATGCAGAAAAGGGTGCTGTTGTTGCTGCAAAGGGTGCTGCCGCAGACGATCTGGCTGCATATCTGAAGAATGTTTCCAAGGTTACTGTAAACGATACCACATATGAAGCAACCGGCAAACACGGTGTCAAGATCATTGACCCGACCACCGGCGAAATTCATGCAGATGCAGAAACCCGTGACGGTGCAGTCTTTACAAAGTCCGGCACATACAAGCTGACTGTGGAAGCAACCGGTTATACCACACCGCTGACTTTCGAAGTAGAAATCGAAGTGACAGACTCCAGAGCCGACGTGGATCTGGACGGCAGAGTGGATTCTACTGACGTATTCTACATGATGCTGTACACCGCAAACATCTCCGCAGGCAACGCTGACTTTGTTCTGAGCGAAGACGCTGAAAAGAACAAGCAGATGATCGCAGCAGCCGATGTGGACGGCAACGGCAGCGTAGATTCTACCGATGCATTCTATGCCCTGTACTATGTGGCAAGCAAGGGTGCAGGCGTGAATGTGACTTGGGAAGACATTATCAAGTAAGACACCCACTTCATAAAATCCTCTGAATCATAAACAAAACCGGCTCTGTGTGGAAATCTCCGTGCAGAGCCGGTTTTGCTGTGCCTGCTTGTCACCAACCTTAGAACCTATTCCATATATGAAAAGCGGTCACACCGTCCTTGAAATGAGGACGTATGTAACCGCTTTGATACATTCATAGGGCAATACCGCACGAATCAGATTCCCGCCAGAATCAGCACAGCAGCCAGTATCACTGCCCGCAGCACGGCAAACCAGATCTCGTTTCCGCGGAAGAACCGAAAGCCGCTTTCTGCGTTTTTCTTAGGGCAGATTTCCAGACACTTCTGACACTGGAAGCAGTCCCCGTTTCCGTTCCAGCTGCCCTTTTCCGGCAGTTCCAGATCGGACGGACAGATCTTCTGACAGGCAGTACAGCCCTTTGCACAGTTCGCCTTTTGCCGGCGGACGGAAAAGAATGGAAGCAACGGCAGCATTGTAAAGACGGCTCCCATCGGACACAGGAACCGGCAGAAGAACCGTTCACAGAACACCATGCCCGCCAGAATCAGCACCAGCAGCACACAGCCCAGCCAGTAAGCACCTACCTTGAAGTTACCGGAGCGAAGCATAGAGAACACGTCCCACGGGCTCCAGCCGGTGATCTCGCCATAAACGCCGGTAAAACACAGCAGCACAATGGCAAGAAGCACTGCGTATTTCAGAAACGACAGAGGCTTCTTCCAGCTTTTCTTCAGGAGAACGGGCTTCTTTTTGCACTTCTTACAGAGAAACAGATACAGAGCATGCACCGCATCTCCCAGTGTACCGAACGCACAGGCGTAGCCGCAGAAGAATCTGCCGAACACCACGGTATACGCACACAGTGCCAGCAGCACAGTGAGAAACGAACTCATCACCACGGGAGAGCCAGTGCCGATCTGTGTCAGAACGGACTTGATGCCGGAAAAGGCTGTGGTAAATGCCGAGGGCAGAAAGAGGAAGAACAACAGCTGAATGGCTGCCCGCACGTAGGCATGTACCTTTTTGGGGGTGAAAAACTTTTTATTCATGCTGCACCGCCTTTGCCTGCTCCAGTGCATCTTCCACAGCACCCAGAATGCCCCTGGAACTAAACGTTGCACCGCTGACGGTATCCACCTCTGCGGTCTGTTCGTCCAGCACCTCATCGATCACGCCCTGTGCAGCATCGAAATAGGCAGTGTCCTCTTTCTCGGCAGAAAGCACGGTACAGTCTGTGATCTGTCCGTGTTCGATCGTGACTTCCATTTTTACCGGTCCGCCGTAGCCCTGTGCCTCGCCGGTATAGGTTCCGTCTGCATAAGGAGAAGCCGGTGCCGCATTGTCCTCCGCAGCCTGAGCCTGCTGCTCTGCCAGCTTTTGTCTTGCGGCAGTTTCCTGCTCTTTCCGGTCATTCACTACGGCGTTATAGGTACATACCAGCGAAACCGCCAGCATGATGTTGATGATCTTTACTGCAAATACCTGCACGATTTCTCACGCCCCTTTCCTTGCCTGTTCCAGTGCATTTTCCACGGCACGGACGATTGCATCAGAGGAACAGGTGGCACCGGAAACGGCATCAATGCTGTCCGTCTGCTGCTTTTCCAGAATCTGTGCAATGGTGCCGGCAATCTTTTTGGTGCCGTCAGCGGCACGGGAAATATAGCGGTCGTTCAGCTTGTCGTATTCCGCACCGGAGCCATTGACATTGGAAATGCTGACGATCTGGTCATTCTCGATCTGTACTTTCAGCGACAGCACATATTCGGCAAAGTCCTCGTCAGCGTCCGGATAGCAATCCGCAGTTCCCTCATAAGTGCCGTTTTCATAAATGGCCGGAACCGGCTCCGTTGTCGTTTCCGTGTTGGTCGTACCGGTAACCGGTGTGGTGGTGGTTTCCGGCGGTGCCGTTGTCACCGCAGTGGTCGTGGTCGTTGCAGGCTGTGCCGCCTGTTTTGCCGCTTCCAGAGCCTCCTGAATCGCCTCCAGAATACCCTCCGAACTGAACGTTGCACCGGAAACTGCATCTACATCAGTACTCTGCCGCTGGATCACCAGCGAGATCAGCGTTTCCGCACGCTTGAAAAACGCTTCATCGTCCTCATTGGAAACCACGTGGATCTTCTGAATGGTGCCGTTTTTCAAGGTCAGTTCAATTTTCGTGGTACCGCCATATCCCTCTCCGCTGCCGGTATACACACCGTCCGGATAGGGGAATTTGCCGGTTTCCTGCGGCACTGCGGGAACTGTAGTTGCCGGCGGCTCTGTTTTCGCTGTGGGAACTGGTGTGGTTTCTGCCGGCACTTCTCCGGTTGCCGCATTTGCCAGTGCATTCCGCACCGCTTCGATCAAGCCGGCGGAACTATACGTTGCACCGGAAACTGCGTCCACATTGGTGCTCTGGGAAGCAATGATATTTTGCAGCAGTGCACAGGCATTTTGCAGATAGGGACTGTCATCTTTGGAAGAAAGCACCTGAATATCCGTGATCTTCCCGCCGGAAACTGTGACCTGCACTGTCATCTGTCCGCCAAAGCCGGTACCTGTACCGGTATACACACCGTCCCGATAGGCTGCCGGTTCTGCTATGGCTTCTACTGCGGGAGCATTTTCGCTGGTCTTGTTCTTGCTCTCGGAAGCCGCCAGAACCGGCAGAGCACTGTCAGAAGCACTGCTGCCGCCAGCCTTTTGCAACGCGTCCCGCACGGCAGAGATCAGCCCTACCGAACTATAAGTTGCACCGGAAACGGTATCCACGTTTGTGCTTTGCAGGGCAACGATCTGCTTGAGCAGTGCCGAAGCATTTTGCAGATAGGGAGAATCGTCTGTGGAGCTGACAACGGTAATATCCTTGATCTTTCCGCCCTCGATAACCACCTGCACCGTGATCGGTCCGGAAAATCCGGTGCCGGTACCGGTATAGGTGCCGTCCCGATAGGTACCGGATTCCGAAACCGGTGTGACTGCCGGAGCCGGTGCTTTTGTCGTTACCGCAGCAGTTTTTCGTTCCTTTCGCTTTTCCGTTGTCAGAGTGCCGGTCTGTGTTCCGGTTTCCGAACCGGCTGCGTCCAGCGACAGCACCGGTGCCGTATAATCTCCCAGCGAAACCGCAATACATACCGCCAGAACCGCTGTAGGCAAAAAGCCCAGAACCGGCAGAATTTTCTTGGGATTCTCCCATTTTTTCATCTTGTTTCAGCCTCCTGATTTGTTTCGATTAGCAGTTAGTTCACTCTAATTAGTCTAGCATAACCAAGCGAAAAAATCAAGGAGAATTCTATGTATAAACTTTTGGGAATCCTGTGAATTCCCCGAAAACAGCACAAAAAACGGCTTGCGTTTTCACAAACACAAACCGTTTTTCACAAATACAGAACCGCACAGAATTTGCATAATAACGCTTATGCCTTTCCTGTATCTTCTTCTGTTGCACTGTTTTGTTTTTTCTCCAGCATGGGAGTCATGCTCCTGGCACAGATTGCCATGGTGGAAGCGTTATGCAGGAACGCCGAAGTCGTGGGAGCGATAATGCCGAACAAGCCCAGCAGCAGCAGCGACGAATTGAATCCGATGATAAACCGATAGTTCCGGTGAATTCTGGTCATCAGCTTTTCGCTCAATGTCCGCAGGGTCGCCAGTTCCGTCAGGTCAGCACCACGCAGGGTGATGTCTGCCGCTTCTCTGGCAATGTCCGAAGCATCACTCATGGCAACAGAAACATCTGCCGCCGCCAATGCCGGAGCATCGTTGATGCCGTCGCCCACCATGATAACGCGGTGCCCGTCGGCTTTCAGCTGTTCCACATAGCGGTGCTTGTCCTCCGGCAGCACCTGTGCAAAACACTTGGTGATTCCCAGCTTTGCTGCGGTCACCTCTGCCGCCTTCTGGCTGTCGCCGGTCAGCATCACAACATTTTCAATGCCTGCTTTTTTCAGCAGGCCAATTGCTTCCCCGGCTTCTGCACGGGGCGGATCTGAAATGCACAACACGCCGGAAAGTTTCCCGCCAATTGCCAGATAGACCACCGAGCAGCCGCCGGACTGTGCTTCAATTGCCGCTTGCTGTTCTGCTGTGATCTCCACATGTTCATCTTCTGAAACAAAGTGGTGGCTGCCGATAATGGCACGCTTTCCGTGAAGCGTGGTGGCAATGCCGTGTGCCACGATATACTGCACTTCGGCATGTTCTTCCTGATGATTCAGACCGCGGTCTGCCGCACCCTTCACAATAGCACGGGCAACACTGTGAGGGAAATGCTCCTCGATGCAGGCTGCAATTCGCAGAATCTCGTCTTCGCTGTAATCACTGAACGAAATCGCCCGTTCCAGAACCGGTTCGGCATTGGTCAGTGTACCGGTTTTGTCAAATACCACGCTGTCCGCTTCGGCAAAAGCCTCCAGATATTTGCCGCCCTTGACGGTAATATCATGGTCTGCAGCTTCCCGAATTGCCGAGATCACAGAGATCGGCGTGGACAGCTTGATGGCACAGGAATAATCCACCATCAGAATCGACACTGCCTTGGTGATATTCCGTGTCAGCAGCAGTGTCAGACCAAATCCCAAGAAGCTGAACGGCACAATGCGGTCTGCCAGATTTTCGGCACGGCTCTGCACGCCGGCTTTCAGGTTTTCGGAATTGTCGATCAGTTCAATGATCTTCTGGATTTTGGTATTGCCGCTAAGAGCACGTACCTGTACATGAATACTGCCCTCATCGACAACCGTTCCGGCAAATACGATAGAGCCCTTCGCCTTGCGAACGCTCAGCGGCTCTCCGGTCATGGAAGCTTCGTTGATGTTGGCTTCGCCGGAAGTGACAGTGCCGTCTACCGGAATCACACTGCCGGTGCGGACACAGATCACATCGCCCACCTGCAGCTCTGCCATGGGAATCAGGACCTCTGTGCCGTCCTGCACCAGCCACACCTTGTCCGTCTTTACGGCAAGGCTGTCCGTCAGGGCTGCCTTGGTCTTGGCTCTGGTGTAGTCCTCCAACAGTGCCGATATCGACAGCATGAACATGATCGTTCCTGCCGTCTTGAAATTCCGTTGTAACAGGCACGCACTGACAGAGGCACCGTCCAGCACATCTACATTCAGATGTCCCTCCAGCAGTGTCTTGACTGCACGCCACGCATAGCGGATTCCCTTGAACAAGATCACCGCATTTGCAATGGGAGCCGGCAGCAGAGCATTTTGGAGATACCGCTTTGCCACCAGCTTTATCAGATCAGTCTTAAAGTCCGAATCGATCCGTTCCGAACAGGTGTCCGGTCCCAGCGGTGCCAGCAGTCTGGTGTCCAGTGCCGCAACTGTACGGATCACCTTCTGGCGTGCTCCTGCTTCATAATATACCAGAATACCGCCGTTTTCTGCATGGGCTTCTGCCTTTTTGACAGCGGCAGATTCCAGCAGCTGCTTTTGCACGGCAGTTTCCAGTTCCTTGTCGAATGCATACGCACCGCAGCGAAACCGAATCCGCCCCGGCTTGTCATAAACAATCTGAAACTTCATTATGCATCAGCTTCTTCGCATGCGTCTGTGTCGTTGATACCTGCCTGTTCCTTGGCATCGCAGCAAATATCCTGTGCTTCGTCCTTCATATTCTGGAAGGCAGCCTTTGCATCATTCTGCAGCTTCATGCCCTTTGCCAGACCGGAAACAGCCAGCTGACGGGTCTTCTTTGCAGTGACGATCTTCTTGCCGATCACCATTGCAACAGCACCGCCGACAACACACCACAGTTTTTCATTCTTAAAGCATTTCAACATTGTAAAGACTCCTTTTTGATCAATTTCAGCTTGAAAATGCATTTTGCTTCTCAAACTCTATACCTAGTATACACCTAGACTTTACAATTGTCAATCACTTCGAAGGAAATATTTTGTAAGAAAAATCAGTTGGTTTTTTGTGAAGATTGCATATGTACTATGAATTTCAGATAGTTCAAGCGAACTAACTATGTAAAAATTATAGACAACTAACCCGAGAGCCACAAACATTCTGAAGGAAACACTGAATAAAGCTTGTGCGTAAGATGCGTAGTCAGATTTTTCGGCAGATTGCACAGAAATTCCGCAGGCATACTGTATGTATGGCAAGGGATTTCTGGGTAATATGACGGAAAATCTGCACGCAGATTACGTGCAAAGCCGTCAGGCGGGCTTTATGCAGTGTTTCCTGAAGTGTTTCACGAATTTTTGCGGCATGTTGTAAAAAGCATGTAAAAGGCATTCAAAAATTTCAGGGCAGCACTGCACAAGGCTTTTACACAAGATGCCCTTGGTATATTTCCAGACATGCCTGCATATACTGTGCATGAGGTGATCTTTGTGGCATTTTCCAATTTGCAGACACTGCTGCGGCAGAGCAGTTCTTCCAGACAGTTTCTGTTGTCCCTGCCGGTGGGAATTCAGCTACGGCTGCACGAACGCAGTCAATTTATCCACACCCAACAGGAACTCCGGCGGCATGCGGCATTTTTGCAGCAAGTCCAAAGGCTTTATTCAGTGTTGCCCTAAGATATTGAGCAGGCTACAAAAAATCCCTGTCCGTTGTGCAAGCGGACAGGGATTCCTTTTTGAAAAATTTTAGTAGGGGGTGTTGACACTATAATGATATGCGAATTTTGTGAGGTGATTTTTCTCCGTTCTAGGCAAAAATTCGCAGGCGTGCTTTCGCACGGCAAGGATTTTTAACGACGAACGGGGAAAAATCACCCCAAAAGACACGTGTCAGGCTTAGTGTCAACACACCCTAAATTATCAGGTACAGTGGCGGAAGTTCTTGTCGGTGCAAAGTCTTGCAGCCACCAAGCCCATCGGCAATGCCATAACGATCAGAATCGCCTTGGTCAGCCAGAGAGAGCCGTCGCCGATCTCATTCAGCCCGATATAGTAAATACCACGGTACATATACAAGCCCGGAACCATGATGACGATTGCCGGTACAGTCAGGGAAATTCGCGGATAACCGATCTTTTTCTTGACGATCGATGCCACACAGCCGGTGAAGAATGCTCCGATAAATGCAGCAATGCCTACCGGGAAATGTGCCAGATCGATCAGTTCCAGACGGAGCGTGTTAGCAAACATGCCGATCAGTCCCGCTGTCATTGCCATTTTCCGCGGGCTGTTGAACATCAGAGAGAAGCCGTATACCCCGAAAAAGCTGGTGATGATTCGCAAAATAATCATCATGCCGGTGTCAATTTGCAGAGCCACAAAGTCTGCCGGCTGGAAGCGACAGACCAGAGCCGTCACCCAACCAGTCATGGTCGCAGTGAGGATAATCAGCAGAGCGTATGTGATCCGCTCCAGACCGGAACGAATATCCAGCTTGGCAAGGTCGATACCGCCGGTAATCAGCGGGAATCCGGGGATCACGAACAGCATTGCACAGATATAGCCCGCCTGATGCACTTTCGACACGCCGAAAATGGTCTGTGCCAGCAGAATGGTCAGTACGTATGTGACACAGGAAGCCGCTACGCTGACAGCAACATTCCCCAGCAGGGAAATCTTTTTTTGCAGCATCAGCTTTCGCACAAAGTTTCCCACGCCTGCACCAAAAAAGGCACAGATCATTTCCATAGGACCGCCGCCCAGCAAAAAGGTAAATGCACAGCACGCAATTGCGGATGCCAGTCCCAGATTCCAAGCCTTATAATTCGCCGGCTTTTTCTGAATTTCGTCCAGCACCAGATGAATCTGCTTGACGGAGATCTGCGTTGCCATTTCCGGAAATTCCCGCATAAAGGCTTCCAGAGCATTCAGCTTATCCGTATTCACGCCGGTAGTCGGCAGTGCGATCGAATGGGTATATGTGCCGCTTTCCTCATAGCAAGTGAACTCAATGGACAGCAGACCAATATCTGCCGTACAGGAAATGCCCAGCGTTCTGGCAACCTCATTCATCGAATTCCGCACACGCCACGCACCGGTTCCCACCGAAAGCATCATCTGTCCGATTCTGCCCACCAGCGTCGCCTTTTCCTTTAAGGTCGCCTCAGTCGAAGGCACGCTGTCATCATCCTTGACAATGTGCTTCCAGTGAATCGTCATGTGCTGTTTGTTAATACTCCCCATGCACTTTGTTCCTCCTCTTTTTTCATGCAGCACCGCAAAAGTCATTCAGCAGACTTTCTACAGTAGTTTTTCAAAGGCAATACCGCACAAAGCCTTGTTTCTGCCGCTCCAACACAACAGCCGCCCGTTTTTGTCGGTGGGCGGCTGTTTTTTTCCATTGCAGAATACCCTATTTATTATAGTAAACTCATTTTGCAGTGTCAAGATTTTTTTCGTGAACACAGGACAGCGGGGAACAGATTTTTTGCACAGTTTTTGTAGAATTTTGGGCAGATTGTAATTTTCGGAAAACAAAAAAGCAGTTTCAAAAACTTGAAACCGCTTTTCATTCTGGCGGACAGGGAGGGATTCGAACCCTCGATACGCTATTAACGTATACACGAGTTCCAGTCGTGCGCCTTAGACCAGCTCAACCACCTGTCCATTTATAGTGCTTCCTGCGATTTGAGGAAGTGGTGCGAGTGACGGGACTTGAACCCGTACGCCGAAGCACACGCCCCTCAAACGTGCCTGTCTGCCAATTCCAGCACACTCGCTTCATGTTTTTTCATGTGTCGCATTCAGCTTTATTATTATAGCAGAAAAACAAGCCCTTGTCAACACTTGAAATCACTTATTTTGTTTATTTTTTGTAAATATAGCGTGAATCCTGGAGAAAACAGCATTTTTCTACTGCACATGCAAAAAGGCAGACCCTGCCGGAGCGTTCCGCACAGAGTCTGCCTATGAAATCTTTTAGTTTTTGCCGATCACAGCATCTTTGCCACGTCTTCTGCAATCTGCTCTGCGGTCAGGCGGTTTTCCCGCAGGACTTCCTGTGCATCATAGCGATCCAGAAATTCCTTTTTCAGACCATAGCACCTGGTCTTTACTGCAGAGTCGCCGTAGAACCGTGCAATCTTTTCACCGAAGCCGCCGTCCAGCACGCCGTCCTCCAGCGTAATGACTGCCTTGTGACTGGATTTCAGCTGTTCCAGCAGTTCGGTGTCCTGTCCGGTGATATAATACGGATTGACGACTGTCGGCGTGATGCCGGTCTTTTCCTGAATCTTTTCCGCAGCAGCAACGCCCAGCGAATAGAACGAGCCCAGTGCCAGAATTGCCACATCGCTGCCCTGCTGTGTCACCTCGTACCGGTTCAGCTGACTGAAATCCTTGGTCACAGCCTTGCCGTCGGAAACATACTGTGCCGGCACACGGATTGCCACAGGGTGTTCCGTCTGATCCAGTGCCCAGTCCAGCATTGCACGGTACTCCTCTACAGTGACCGGTGCCAGATATACCAGATTGGGGATATTGGAAATCATGGGAATATCGTAGATGCCCAGATGCGTCACATCATTCATGCCAAAAACAGAAGCAGCGAAAACCGCAATGGTAACAGCATTCTTGTTGATGCAGATGTCCTGCGACAGCTGGTCGTAGGTACGCTGGAGGAAGGAACTGTACACGCCCCAGAACGGCTTGCCGCCGTTTTTCGCAATACCGGAAGCCATTGCCGCAGCCTGCTCCTCTGCAATACCCACGTCAACAAACTGCTTGCCAGCCTTTTCCCGAATCTCCGGCGTAAATCCGAACACCGACGGCGTTGCGGAAGTGATCGCACAGACGCTGGGATCTGCTGCCATTTTTTCCTGCAAATAGTTTGCCGTAAATGTGCCGTAGTCGCCGTCACCGTCAAAGGAACCGGCGGGTTTTCCGGTTGCCGGATCAAACGGCATGCACCAGTGCCACTGCTCCTTGTGCTGCTCTGCCAGTTCGTAGCCCTTGCCCTTTTGGGTAACGATGTGCACAGCCACCGGCCTGGTGCTGTCCTTGACCTGCCGGAATGCGGCGATCAGGGACGAAATATCGTTGCCGTCTTTCACAAACACATAGTCCAGACCCATGGCACGGAACAGATTACACTCTGCCTTGCCGTCAGTATCCCGCAGCAGCTTCAGATTCCGGTACAAGCCGCCGTGATTTTCCGCAATGGACATATCATTGTCATTGACAACAATAATAAAGTTGGTGTCCATTTCGCCGGCAAAGTCCAGACCTTCCAGTGCCTCGCCGCCGCTGAGGGAGCCGTCACCGATCACTGCAATGACATTGCCGGTTCCGCCGTTCAGATCCCGTGCCTTTGCCAGACCGCTGGCAAGGCTGATCGAAGTGGACGTATGCCCCACGTTAAAGAAATCGTGTTCGCTCTCCTCCGGATTGGTATAGCCGGAAACGTCGTCAAAGTGTTCTTCATACAGATAGGCATCTTTTCTGCCGGTCAGCATCTTGTGCGGATAGCTCTGATGAGAAACGTCGTAGACGATTTGATCCTTCGGGGAATCGAATACATAATGCATGGCAATGGTCGCTTCCACCATGCCGAAATTCGGTCCGAAGTGACCGCCGTGCTTGCTCAGACGAAACAACAGAGCCTTCCGCATTTCTGCTGCCAGTGCATGCATTTCGTCTATGTTCAGTTTTTTTACATCTTCCGGTGCATTGATTTTTTCCAGATACATTATGATTCCTCCTGTTCGTGATTCTTGGGAAACGCTACGTTTCCTTTGCATTCCTGTTTATCCCATGTGAGTACGCCTGTCCGGACAGCTTCCTCATAGCGGCTGATCTTGTAGTTCAGCCGTTCCAGTGTCGTGTCGATCTGCTCCCGCTGTTCCAGCAGTGTTTCCCGCTGATCCAGCAGCAGCTGTAACCGTGCCGGAATGGTGTCATCGCCCTGCTGGCACAGCTTCACATACTCGATCATGACTTCCACCGGCAGTCCGGCATTTCGCATACAGAGGGCAAGCTCCACCCAGCCCAGATCTTCCGGCTGGTAGTTCCGGATACCGCTGGGGGTTCGGGTGACTTTGGGAATCATGCCCACCCGCTCATAATACCGCAGCGTATCCTGCGTGATATGATACTTTTCGCTGACTTCCTTAATGGTCAAGGGTTCTCACCTCCTGCAATTGTATTATAACACTTGGAGTTGGCTCCAAGTCAATAGGGCTGTGCCGGAATTTACATTTTGTCTACAAATACAAAAACAGCATTGCAACCAACTCTGCAATGCTGCCTTTATGATACCACGTTGTCACTGCATCGAATCGATCTTCCACAGACCGTTGTCCAGCACAATTTGTACCGTCAGCGTATCCGCCGCACCGAAATTGTCGTACTGCATCGAAGCGGTAAACGAACTGTCGGTAGCATTGGAAATGGTCACCTGTTCCGGATCGATCCAGGTGAAGCCGCCACTGGTGGCATACTGTCTGCCGTAAAGTCCGCCGTTGGCATCGATGTACAGCGGCTGGTCTGTGCCGAGAATGGCAGCATAGCGGCTGTCGATCATCTTCTGTGTCAGAGAAGCTGTCATGTAGGCTTTCAGGTCGGCGGTGCTGCTGAACTGCGTTTTTGTCACTCTTTCATAGGTCACGCCGGACTTTGTCGTCTGTATGGTATCGGTTTCATCTTTCGGCAGGTTGCCGCTGCCGATCTGGTCGATGTAGTTCAACGCCCCGAACAGTGTCTTTGCCGCAGCCGCATATTCCGAGGTGTCTGCACCAGCTTCGGGAACTGTCGTCGTTTCCGCTGCGGGCTCTGTGGTTTCGTCCGGTGCCGGAATGGTTTCCGCAGTTTCCGTTGCGGCTTCCGTTTCTGCGGCAGAAGTTTCTGCTGTTTCCTCGGTGCTGCTCTCTGCGGCGGATTCTTCCGGTGATGCAGTTGTGGTTTCGGCAGTGTCCGAAGAAGACAGCGACGGGATCTCCCCTTCTGTACAGCCAGAAAAGCCGGTCAGCACTGCTGCTGTCAGCATTGCCGCAATCCAAATCGTGTTACGCTTTTTTCTCATGATCGATTCCATCCTTGGGAAAAACTACCGGCGAACCGGCAGTTTTCTTATGATGTTCTTTCAGTTTTTCATTCATCTGTTCGGCAGTTTTTTTATAGATCTGATAATTCAACGCCGATGTGAAGAAATACACTGCCGCACTCGTCAGGCACATTGCCAGAACTCCGACAACAGAAAGTTCGTACCAGCCGTACAGCCACCCGCATATCAGCACCCCCAGGGTAATCAGCACATAGTGTACTACCAGCCGCAGCATGCCTTCCCACTTCTCCATATCTTTCGGCGGCAGCACCAATTCTGTAACAGCACCTGCCAGCACGCCAATAGACAAAATTTCCGGCAGCACCATATAGGGAATCCAAAAGTGCAGGATCTCCCGATGTCCCGACAGACAGTAGACACCGTACCAGACAATGCAGGCGATCAAAGTACCTGTCGCAGATACCGTTGTAATGGAGAGAAACCGTTTGAATCTATTCTTCATCGCCGCACCTCACAACCCCAGCCGCTTTTTCACAGCAGGAACATACTGACGGGAGATCACGACTTTCTCCCCGTTTTGCAGGATTGCCTCAAACCGACCGCTGAACGACGGAGCAAACCGTTCCACCTTTGCCAGATTCAGAATCATCGACTTGGAAATGCGGATAAAATCCGTTCCGGCAAACCGCTGTTCCAGTTCGTAAAGTTTCTGCTTCAATTCCGACACCTCCGCTTTTTCATACGCATACACACGATTGTCCACAGACTCAAAATAAAACACCGATGACGGACAGAGCACACTCAGGCTCCCGTCCTCGTGATAGCACATCAGTTTCTCGTCCTCCGCCTGTATCACACGCAGCAGTTCCAGCACACGTTCTGAAAGCTGATTGACGCGAACGATCAGTTCTTCTTCTCCGCCCTCCGGCGGCTTTTCAATGACAACTCTCATGGCAGTCTTTGTTTCCTTTCCGCAATCCCGTGTACCAAAATGTAGCATCCCAGCAACAGCAGAATTGTCAGGCACAGAAGCAGGTACATTTCCGGAACTGCAACTGTTTTTCCCGCAAATTCAGGATCACAGTCCAGTGCTTTTTGTATGCCGCGAACCACTTCTTCCGGTACGCCCTCGCTCTGCATCTGCTGTAACACGCCGCCCATGGCGTGATTTCGCATCAATGCGGTGGCATAGGTGCTTGGCAAAAAGGAAAGCACCTTTTGCAGACCGGTTCCAAAGCCGGAGATCGGCATGTATGCCCCGCAAATGAAACCGTAGCCGGCACTGACAATAGTACCCACTGCCGAGATCTGCCCCTGTGTACTCAGGAAAAAGTGAATCAGTGAGGAAAGTGCCGTTCCGAACAGCACCAGAAGCACCACATCGCCGGCAAGCCGCAGCACGTCGCCCCACGTATAGAACCAGCCCACCGCATGGACGTAGCCCAGACACAGCCCGAACGCCGCAAGACAGACGATCAGAGAAGATGCTACCGTTGCCAGAAAATAGCTGACTGGCAGCACTGCCGGTTTCAGCGGAGCGATCAGCAGGTCTTTCCGTGCACCGGTGATCTTGTCCTGCACCATCAGCATATTGGAACAGAACGGCACTGTCACGCAGCACACTGCCAGAATCGATGACAGCAGCTGTGCCCCTACTGCCCCGTCGATCACCTGCCTGGAAAGAGAAAAGCCTTCCGGAAATCCCGCAGAAAAGTTGTCCCGATAGACATTCCCCAGAAACGTCACATACAGCACCAGCAAAATCGCCGGCGTAATCAGCGAGGTGAAAAACATCGCCTTATCTTTAAAGTACAGCTTCACATTACGCAGAAACATAGCTTTCCACATTGCCGGCACCTCCCATGTTTTTTCCTGTTACAGCAAGAAAGACATCGTCCATTCTGCCCTTGATGATCTCGTAATCCGTGAACAATTCCGGCTGCTGCAAAATCAGCTGTGTGGCTGTGCGGGTATCCGGCACGGCAATTCGCAACGCTGCCCCGACTTTTTCATAAGGCAGTCCCAGTGCTGCCACCGCGGATTCCTCTGCGTGATACAGTGTAATCGTATCGCCGGTGTAGCGGTTTTTCAGTCCCAGCGGCGTTCCCTCTGCCAGAATTCTGCCCTCGTCCAGAATGACCACATGGTCTGCATCGGCAGCCTCCTCCATGTAGTGGGTGGTGAGAAATACCGTCATGTGCTTTTTCTTTCGCAGTTCCCCGATCACCCGCCAGACAGATTTTCTAGTTTGAGGATCCAGCCCTGTGGTGGGTTCGTCCAGAATCAGCAGCTGCGGCTGGTGAAAAATCGCCCGTGCAATGTCGATTCGCCGCCGCTGTCCGCCGGAGAGCTTCCCCACGCTTCGTTTCAGCAGGAGCTTCAGCTCCAGCAGTTCGTCCAGTTCTATCAGACGTTTCTGAAATGTCCTGCCGGTAATGCCGTAGAGTGCCGCACGGGTTTTCAGGTTGTCCAGCACCGAAAGCTGTTTATCCAGCACGGAATGCTGGAACACCACGCCAAGGCTCTGCCTGATCTGCGGCATGTCCTCCAGTGTATCCTTTCCCTGAATCCGCACGCTGCCGGCATCTTGCCGCAGCTGTCCGCACAGCATGGAAATGGTCGTGCTTTTTCCTGCCCCGTTGATGCCCAGAAACGCAAACAATTCCCCCTGTTTCACTTGCAGGGACAAGTCGTTCACTGCATGCACAGTTCCGAAGCTTTTTTGTAAATGTTGTATCTCGATGCAGTTTTCCATCTTCACCGCCGCCTTCCTTTTAAGATTTGTTTCCTTTATTATACTGTTTTTACAAAACAATTGCAAGGGAAAAACCGTAAGCGGCTTTGCAGACGGGGTAACATGCAAAAAGAGAGCACTGTGATCTCTCACGATGCTCTCTTTCTTGAGGCAATACCGCACAAAGATTGTGCGACAGATGCGTCGTCAAATTTTTCGTCAGATGAAACAAAAAGCGGAGTGAATACTTGATGTATTCACGAGCATTTTTGTGAAATATGACGGGAAATTTGCAAGCAGATGGCGTGCAAAGTCGCCAGACGCTCTTTGTGCGGTATTGCCTTAAAATGCTATTGTTGATTCTGCACAGATCTTGCCGACGGTTTCCTTATTTCTCCGACAGCGATTTCTGCTGGGATTTCACCTTTTCATCTTTCAGAATATACTGCGGTCTGCCCTTGACTTCAGAGTATGTCTTGGAAACATACAGACCGATCACGCCGTTGCAGAACATGGAGATGCCTGCGGTAAAGCAGAGAATGCATGCCAGCGACGGCCAGCCTGCAACCTTGTCCCCGAACGCCAGTGTTTTCCAGATGATTACAAAGATCATGATAATGGCAATGGCACAGAACGCCAGTCCCAGAATTGCCGACAGTGCCAGCGGTGCTGTGGAAAATGCCAGTATGCCGTCAATGGCATAGACCAGCAACCCCCAGAACGACCACTTGGTAGTGCCTGCTTCACGATTACGGTTTTCAAAGGGAATCCACTTGGTGTTGAATCCGACCCATGCAAAAATGCCCTTGGAAAACCGGTTGTACTCCCGCAGGGACAGCACCGCATCGGTCATCTGGCGTGTCATCATGCGGAAATCTCTGGCTCCGTCCATGATGTTGACCTTGGAGATCTTCCGAATGACCTTGTAGAACATTCTCGCAAAGAACGACCGGATCTTCGACTCGCCCTTTCGGGAAACACGCCGCGAAGCCACACAGTCATAGTCGGTGGTTTGCAGAGTTTCGTACATCTCGATAATCAGTTCCGGCGGATCCTGCAAATCGGCATCGATAATGACTACATAGTCACCGGAAGCCTTTTCCAGACCGGCAAACATCGCTGCCTCTTTCCCGAAGTTGCGGGAAAAGGACAGATAGTTCACCCGCGGATTCTCGGCTTCCTGTTCCCGCAGAAACATCAGCGTCCGGTCTGTGGAGCCGTCGTCCACAAACAGGTATTCCATTTCGACATTGTGCTTTACGTGCATTACCTCATAGATCTTTTCAATTTCTTTCAGAAACAGCGGCAGCACTTCTTCTTCATTATGACACGGCACAATGATCGAAATCTTGTCTTGTTTTTGCATATATACACCTTCTTTTTCGGGTTCAGTACGTTTTCTCTGCCAGCTGTAAATCCGGGTGCTCTGCCAGATATTCCGGACTGACGTAAATATCCATCATATCCTGACAGCCGTCATAGTATACATAGCCTTCGGTTTGCAGCTTGCTGACTTCCTGATCCTCCCATTCCTCGTTCTGCTCAGTGCGGACAATAACGAAGTCTGTAAAGGAAGGCGGTTCCACATCATTGCTGTCCAGCAGGTAAATCTCATCCCGCTGGGCAAGGTGAGGCAGATAGAACGAATCACATGCCACAGAGGCATCTTCCGGAATCGAATCGATCAGTTCGTCCTTGATGTCATATCGTTCCCGATTGTTGTCGTACAGTTCCTTGGAACCCACATTGCCGCCCACCAGCGAAGAAAAGAACAGCAGGGCGGAGATGCTCATGAAGATCGGCAGGAATTCCTTATGCTTGCCCTTGAGTTCGGCATAGTTGATCATTGCCGCATAGATCAGACAGGTGGTGGTACCGAACACATACTGGAAGCCGTAGTCATTGGCATAGCCATAGCCAGGTGCCAGATTCATCAGAATAAACGGAGCCAGCAGGAAGTAGTGCGAGAAGTGCTTCGTCACGAACGGCAGGAAGAACAGTGGGATCATGATGATCAGCATCAGCTTGAAATCCTTTTCGTCCACGCACTGGGTGATAAAGTACATCGGATCAGTGATAACAGTCTTAATGATGTTGCCGAAGCTTGCACTCTGGTCAGTCATCAGATTGCCGTAGGTACGGGAGGTGAACACGCCTTCTCCGTATTTTTCCATCAGTCGGGTCACCACAACGAAGTACACACCGGAGAAGCCGGCGATAACGGCACCATGATACCGCTTTTCCAGACGGAAAATGCAGAACAGTCCCAGAAGAACCATGTAGATCGAAACGTCTTCCTTGACGATCAGAAGCAGTGCCGTCATGATGTACATCAGAACATACTTTTTCTTTTCCACCGCATAGAAGAACCACATCAGCAGCATGGGCAGGAATGCGTTTTCGTGGAAGTCATAGAAGCACGGAGCGATCAGTTCCACGCAGAACAGATAGACCACAGAGAAGCCGATCGTTGCCATGTTGGAGAACTTGAACTTCCGGCAAATGCCAACCAGCGGAATGACACCGGTTGCCACCAGAACTGCCTGTCCGATGAGCAGGGTATACGGGGTCGGGAAAATGTAGTAGAACGGCAGCAACGTATAATAGATCGGTGAGAAGTGGACTGCAAAGTGAGAAAGCAGCTTGTCCCGTTCGCAGGTAGTGACCGGTGCGAAGCTCTCTGCCATGTTATGATACATCTGTACAAAGATGCCGAAGTCAAATGCCATGGAGCCGTAGACCTTATGCCGGTAAATGGTGAACACGGCAATGAATGCTCCCATCAGGCACATCAACACGCCAATGGTAATATAGATCGCTGCTTTCGGCAGCTTTTCCACGATCTTGAACGAGCCGTAGCGATAGGCGAACCATGCAATAATGGTGCACACCACAATAAATGCCAGTGCATAATAATAGTTGTTGGTTCTCCAGATCGTCTGGAACGCCATTGCCACAACACCGACAACCATCACAAGCCCGTCGGGTTCGCAGCGGCTTTTCCAGATGCGTTTCAGCAGAAGCCGCAGCAATGTCAAAACGACGAATCCGGCAAGCACACAGAGCAATACCGGCAGCAGCGGCAGCTTGTCCACAAATTCTTCCCATTTCTCCACAGGGTTCAGGCTGCCGCCCCGAATCTCTTTCCGGTTGATCAGCAGGAACGCTGCCATTACCATGAAATAGCAGCCAACGATCCGCATGATCAGATAGGGATAGGGCAGCTTCAGCACCACTTTTTTTGCCGTCTGCAACACCTTTTTCCACTTCGGCGGTTCCGGCGGCACATCACCTTCCGCAGGCTCTGCCGCCGTTGTTTTCTCCGGAATGGAACCGGTTTCTTCTGCCGGCACTGCGGCATCAGATTCTTTCGCTTCCGGCTCCGGCGGTGTATCTCCCGCCGCGGACTGGTGCAGTTCATCTTCCAACATAGTTGCTCCTTTCTCAAGACCTCATACTACGGACGATGCCGCCTGTATTCGGAAAACACCGCACAAGCTTTATGCGGTATTGTCCTTGTCTTTTCTTTCACAAAAATTCTCCGCTATGAACGATCACATACAACCGTCAAAACCAATGCGGATTATTTCCTATTATAGCATTTTCTCTGTAAGCTGTCAATACTCTATGAAATTTGCACTGCTTTTTTTGTGTAAAACGACAATAACTACGTTATGGAAACACTGAATAAAGCTTGTGCGGTATTGCCTTAATGGTAATCAGAAATGTGATCTTCGACAGAGAGATCTGATAGGTTTTCTGAAATGTGACAAACAGCAGCGGCACAAAGTTGTTTACCACTGCCTGCACAATATAGCCGATAAAACAGGCGTACATCATCTTTTGATAAGGACTTCGCACGTCAGTGACTCTCCTCGTTTCGCAGCAGTGCTTCCGGCACTTCCTCTGCCATTCTGGCATAGGCGGTCAGGCTGGGGTGCAGATGATCGCCGCTGTCATAGCCTGCTGCAAAAGCAGTAGGGTGCTCCGGATCGCAAACTGCACGGTCAAAGTCCACGCAGCCGTCAATTTCGTCGGTTGTCCGGATCCACTGGTTGACTTCGCTCCGCAGCTTTTCCCGAAAGTCCGCATAGGTTCGCCAGCCCTCGATCGGCAGCAGCGTTCCCATGTACACCCGCAGCCCGCTGGCACGGGCAGTACGGATATAGAACCGCAGCCCCTCGATCATTTCTGCCGCGGTGGGCAGGTCGCTCCACGGACGGAACCGGTTGACATCTGTTCCCACCGGATGAATAATATCGTTGATGCCGTGCTGGATCAGCACCGTGTCTGCACTGGCAACCTGAATTTCTCTGGGAAAACGGGTTTCCCCTTTCAGCCCGTAGGAATCATAGGTGATGTTGTCATACTGCCGCAGGATTCGCGTTCCGCTTGCTGCTTTCCGAATCACCGCAGTGGTACCGTCCCCGCATTGCAGAGTGCGTTCCATCAGGTAATCCGGCCACGCCTGTGCTGTGATCGAATCCCCGAAGCAGATCAGGGTACGATTTTCTGTGGCAGTCAGCACGTCAATGTCACTGAGGAAATACACCGTGTGGGTCTTTTTCGAAGTGTCCGTATCCAGCACCGCGTTGGCAGTCTGGTCACCCACTGCAAAATAGCCGCCGGACAGCGGTCCTGTAATCACTACACCAGAACGCATTTCCGTGAATTCGGCAAAGTACAGACTCACTGCAATGGCCGTTCCCTTTTCCACCGGAAACGCTGCCGCATCACTTTGCAGCCGTTCTCCTGCCGGAATTGTCACGCCGGCATTTCCGGAAAAAGTCAGCGGAACCAGTGTTTCCGGCAGAATGCCGTCTGCACCGTCCGACACGGCAACGGTGGCACCAGTCAGATGCACCGGTTCATTTCCGCAGAAGTTGTCCAATGTGATCCGCAGTGCACTGCCGTCCAGCATCATTTTTGCCGGATACCGCAGTGTCAGATTTTTCGCATAATTTTCCGGACGGCGTTCAGCAACTGAAATGGCATTGCCCCATGCCGTTACCCATTTTTCACTCATATTCTCTCTCCTGTTTTCTTCATATATGTTTATGGAAACACCGCACAAAACCGTCAGGCGGACTTTATTCAAACACGCCCTTGTTCCCAGGCAGACTCTTATGGCAATACCGCACAAAGAGCATCTGGCGACTTTGCACGCCATCTGCTTGCAA
>OGCO01002248.1_pt1 | contig 25902 bp, 25 predicted proteins | sample 1570171 | NCBI WGS metagenome assembly OGCO01 (sample SAMEA4370583, study PRJEB24528) | human gut metagenome
AAAGCCCCGGAAAGGACGACCATCATGAAGGTCATCGCCACCCCGAACGCCCCCGCGGCCATCGGCCCCTACGTGCAGGGCCGCGTGTGCGGCAACCTGCTGTTCGCCAGCGGCCAGATCGCGCTGTCCCCGGAGACCGGCGAGCTTGTCGGCACCACCATCGAGGAGCAGACGGCGCAGGTCATGAAGAACGTGGCCGCCATCCTGGCCGAGGCGGGCACCGACTTCGACCACGTGCTGAAGGCCACGTGTTTCCTGGACGACATCGACGACTTCGCCGCGTTCAACGCCGAGTACGCCAAGTCCTTCGGCGATGCCCGCCCGGCCCGCTCCGCCGTGGGCGTGGCCAAACTCCCCAAGGGCGCCCTGGTGGAAGTCGAGGTAATCGCCGAAGTGTAGGGGCCTTGCTTGCTGCGAGCGGCACCGTGCGCGGGGCGAACGGCGTGCGCGCTAGAGATTGTCTGCAGCCTTGGCGCGCGCGCCGGACGCTGCCCTACCATGTACGCGATGAAAAGCCCGATCAGGCAGCTCGGCTTTGAGCGTTCGCGCCCGCCGTGCGGTGCCCTCGGGCCGCAACCTACCTGTGAGGAGCAATCGCATGTGCGGAATCGTCGGTTTCACGGGCACGCGCCCGGCGCAGGGCGTCCTAATCGAGGGCCTGTCGCGCCTTGAGTATCGCGGCTACGATAGCGCCGGAGTGGCCATCTACCAGGATGGCAAGCTTGAGGTGGTGCACCGCAAGGGCAAGGTTTCCAGCTTGGCGCACACGCTGGGGCATTTCGACTTCGAAGGCACCTGCGGCATCGGACATACGCGTTGGGCCACGCACGGCCGCCCGAGCGAGGCCAACGCCCATCCGCACACCAGCTGCGACGGCCGCGTCGCCGTGGTGCACAACGGCATCATCGAGAACTTCGCCGACCTGCGCGAGGAGCTGCAAGCCGCGGGGCATTCCTTCACCAGCGACACCGACACCGAAGTGGTGCCGCATCTGATCGAGCAGGCGTTGCGCGACGGCGCGCCCGACCTGCTGTCCGCCGTTCGTGCCGCATGCGAGCGTTTGGTGGGCGCCTATGCGCTGGCCGTCGTGTCCGCCGACGAGCCGGGCACCATCGTGGCCACGCGCAAGGACTCCCCGCTGGTGGTGGGCCAGGGCGTGGAAGGCGCCTATGTTGCCAGCGACATCATCGCCATGATCGACGCCACGCGCGACGTGGTGGTCATGAACGATGGCGAGCTGGCCAAGCTCACGCCCGAGGGCGTGACGTACTACACCGCCGCCGGCCAGGTCATCGAAGATCCCCGGGTCACGCACGTTGACTGGAACCTCGACGTGGCCGAGAAGGGCGGATACCCCGACTTCATGCTCAAGGAGATCCACGAGCAGCCGCGCGTCATCCGCGACACGCTTGCGGGCCGTCTGGTGGGCGGCGCTCTTTCCATTGATGAGCTGGACCTTTCCGTTGAAGAGCTCAACCTCATCGACCGCGTCTACATCATCGCGTGCGGCACCAGCTACCATGCCGGCCTTATCGCGAAGAACCTCATCGAGGGCTGGGCGCGCATCCCCTGCGAGTGCGAGGTCGCAAGCGAGTTCCGCTATCGCAACCCCATCATCACGCCCACCACGCTCGTGGTGGCGGTGTCCCAGTCCGGCGAAACGGCCGACACGCTGGCGGCCATCCGCGACGCCCGCGTGAAGGGCGCGCGCGTGTTCGGCATCACCAACGTGGTCGGAAGCCCCGTGGCGCGGGAGTCCGACGGCGTCATCTACACCAAGGCCAACAAGGAGATCGCCGTGGCCTCCACGAAGTCGTTCCTGGGCCAAGTGGTCTCGCTCACGTTGCTTGCCATGCTGTTGGCGCAGGTCAAGGGCAAGTTGAAGATGAACCAGATCCGTCTGCTGTTCCGCGAGCTCGCCGACACCGCCGAGCAGGTCGAGCGCATCCTGGCCGAGTGCGGCCCGGCGGTCGAGGAGGCGGCGCAGGCGTGCAAGGATGCCCGCAGCGCGCTGTTCGTGGGCCGCGGCATGGGCGCGGCGGTCAGCCGCGAAGGCGCCCTCAAGCTCAAGGAGATCAGCTACCTGCACGCCGAGTCCTACCCGGCCGGCGAGATGAAGCACGGCCCCATCGCGCTGATCGACGAGGGCTTCCCCGTCATCGCCGTGGCGACGAAGAGCCCCGTCTACGACAAGCTGGTGTCCAACCTGCAGGAGAGCAAGGCGCGCGGCGCCATGGTGGTGGCCATCGCCACCGAGGGCGATGAGGAGATCCGCAAGCATGCCGATCACGTCATCTACATCCCGAAGGTGCGCGACGCGTTCTCGGCCATCACGGCCAGCGTGCCGCTGCAGCTGCTCGCACGCGCCATCGCCGTGGTCCGCGGCTGCGATGTCGATCAGCCGCGCAATCTGGCGAAAAGCGTGACGGTGGAGTAAGTTCGCGTACAATAAGGGCAACGTTGGTGCGGGCGCCGTTCGGGCGCCCGCCTGCTTTGCAGGGAGGTCGCTTGTGGTCGAGGACGCGAAAGTAGCGGGCGAGGGCCGGCAGGACAGCGCATCGTCGCAGGTGGAAGCTGCGTTCGGCGCCGTCGAGGGGGCCGTGGGCCTGGGCGTTGACATCGTGGAGATCGAGCGTATGCGCAAGATCCTCAAGCGGTCCCCCGCGTTCGCGCGCAAGGTGTTCAGCGCCGAGGAGTGCCGCTATTGCGACGCCACCGCGCAGCCGGCCGTCCATTACGCCACGCGCTTCGCGGCGAAGGAGGCGGTGCTCAAGGCGTTGGGCACGGGCTTCTCCCAGGGCATCGGCGTGCGCGATGTGGAAGTGCGCCGAACGTCGAAGGGTCGCCCGTATGCCGTGCTCACTGGCCGCGCCAAGCAGGTGGCGCAGGCGCTCGGTGTGCGCGAGCTGCCGCTTTCGCTGTCGTACACGCATACCGATGCGGTGGCGTGCGCCATGGCCATCACCGAGGAGTCGGTGGCGGCCACCGAGCGGCGGCGCGACCCCATGGAGGAGCTCACCCGCCAGTTCAATGAGCACATGAAGGGCGGCACCGGCACGGTGGAGGTCATCCGGGTGCTGGATGCCGGAGAGTATGAGAGCCCGCTCAAGCTGATCGCCAAACTGGTGCTGCGTCCCGGCAGCTCGTTGGGCTATCACACCCATGAGGGCGAGGAGGAGATCATCCATGTGCTGAGAGGTACTGCCGCCTACAATGATGACGGCACAGAGACCACGCTCCATGCCGGGGATTCCTGCATCTGTCTCAGTGACCACGGCCACAGCATTGCCTGTGCCGGCGAGGAGCCGCTGACGGTCTATGCGGTGATCAATAAAATTTAAATTTTGCGGAATGCGCGCCGGAATTTTCGGCGCGCATTGTTTTTTCTGGCCCTGCATGCTAAAATGAAAACAAAAGAGGTGTTTTTATGGCTGATTCCGAAGAACTGGTGGTGCTGGGTACCGGCAACGCCACGGTGAAAAACTGCTATAATACGTGCTTTGCCCTTCGGTGCGGCGAGCGGGTCTTTCTGGTGGACACCGGCGGCGGAAACGGCATTCTGCACCAGCTGGACCGGGCGGGCATCCCGCTTTCAGCGGTTCACGATATTTTCCTGACCCACAAGCATACTGACCACCTGCTGGGCGCGGTCTGGCTCATCCGTATGATCGCCCAGCAGCACCAAAGGGGCGGCTATTCCGGCGTGTGCCGGATCTATGCCCACCGGGAACTCTGCGAACTGGTGGAGACACTGGCAAAGCTGCTGCTCCAGCCGGAGCAGGCCGGTGCGCTGGGAGATTTTATTCTGCTGGAGCCGGTGGAGGACTGCGAAGAGCGGGAGATCGCCGGATGGGGCGTGTGCTTTTTTGACATCCACTCCACCAAGGCCAGACAGTTTGGCTTTCGGCTCACCCTGCACGATGAGCAGGTGCTGACCTGTATGGGGGACGAGCCGTTCAATGAGCTGAATCTGGCAGATGTGTCCGGCAGCGATTGGCTGCTCAGTGAGGCATTCTGCCTTTACAGTGAGGCGGACAAATTTAAACCCTATGAAAAGCACCACAGCACAGTGCGGGAGGCCTGCGAACTGGGCCAGCGGCTGAGGGTGCGCCATCTGGTGCTCTGGCATACGGAGGAGACCCATCTGGCCCGGCGGCGGGAGCTTTATACAGACGAGGGTCGGCAGTATTTCAGCGGAGACCTGCACGTCCCGGACGATCTGGACGTGATCCAACTGAACTGAAGGAGGAGCGAGTATGAAGATCTGCATTTATGGCGCGGCGCTGGACGAGATCCCGGAAAACTACCGAAAGGGTGCGGAGGACTTTGGCCGGGCACTGGCAAAGCGGGGCCACAGCCTGCTCTTCGGCGGTGGCAAACACGGCTGCATGGGCGCGGTGGCCCGGGGCGTGGCCGCTGAGGGCGGCGAGGTATCGGCCATCACGCCGGATTTTCTGAATCAGGGGGATGATCTGTTCCAGCCCTGCCACCGGGTGGTGCGCACCCGGGATCTGGCCGAGCGCAAACGGCTTTTTTCCGTGCTGGGCGACGCCTTTGTTGTTCTGCCCGGCGGCATCGGCACCATGGATGAGTATTATGAGATGTATGAGCTGGCCTCCTTTGGCAAGCTGAAAAAGCCTCTGGTGCTCTTCAATATGGATCATTACTACGATCTCATCGAGCAGATGAACCGGCGCTTTGTGGACGAGGGCTTCCTCCCCCCGGAGCGGGCAGCCGTCAGCCGTACCTGCTCCACGGCGGAGGAAGTGCTGGATGCCGTTGAGGCGTGGTACGCGCAGGGCTGAGCCGCCGAATGCCTGAAATTTCGTGATATTTTACTTGGACAAATATCTGAAAAGGTGATATACTATACATATGTGAGAAGAGAACGCCCGACGGCCTGCCGCGGGCGATTCTCTCGCTGAACTGTCAACATAATGTGAAAGATACGGTACATGCAATGGGTATCAATTTCGGTTTTGCACTTTGTTTACAGGCTTATCCACACGGAATGTGGATAAAATATCCGCGAATCAGCGCATAATGTGCTGCAACTAAATCGAACCACAGAAGAAAGGGGAGAACCAGCAGTGTTCCAGATTGGAGAATCCGTCGTCTACGGAACCACCGGCGTGTGCACCATTTCTGCCATCGGCCCGCTGAGTATGCACGGGGTGGACAGAAAGCAGCAGTATTATACCCTCCAGCCGATCCATCAGGAGGGGGCGGTCTATATCCCGGCGGACGGCGAGAAGCTTAAGACCATGCGCTACCCGCTGACCAAGCAGCAGGCAGAGGAGCTGCTGGCGCGCATCCCTGACATTGCCGCCTGCGAGATCCAGCACTTCAACTACAAGCAGCGTACCGATGCCTTCAGCGCGGCCCTGCATGAAAACCGCTGCGAGAGCCTGATCGGGATTATTAAGGCCGTGAGCATGAAGAAGCAGCGCTTCCGCGAAAAGCAGCAGTACAATGTGGACAATAATTTCATGAAGCGCGCGATGAACCTGCTGTGTGGCGAGCTGGCCTATGTGTTGGAGCAGCCCTTTGACGAGATGCGCACCACGGTGGAGCGCAGTGTGCATGACGCCATTCAAGCCGAACGAAAGGCCCGCCGGGAGGCTTCTGCCGCTGAGAAGGCCGCAGAAGCGGCGCAGGCGGAACAGGAGCGGACGGACGCAGATGCGGACGAGGCGTGAGCCGAATTACATAGGAGAAACGTAAAAAAGTCTTGCCTGCGGGCAGGACTTTTTCTTTGGTTTCCCTTCCTTTTCCGGCCGGAATGGGCTATACTGAACCTGAAATGAAACAAATGCCGTGATTTAACACAGATTTTACATATGCTTGGTTTTGCATTTTACAATGAGCCGCTATTGTTAGTGTAAAACAAAGATTAAGGTGGCTGAACCCTATGATTTATCTGTTGGAAGACGATGACAGCATCCGCAAGCTGGTCATTTACGGGCTGGAAAGCCAGGGCTATGAGGCGCAAGGCTTTGAACTGCCCTCTCTGTTCTGGAAGGCGATGGGCAAACAGCTCCCGGAGCTGATCCTGCTGGACATCATGCTGCCGGAGGAGGATGGACTGACCATCCTTCAGAAGCTGCGCTCCGCCAGCGCCACAAAGAAGATCCCGGTCATCATGCTGACGGCCAAGAATACGGAATATGACCGGGTGATCGGTCTGGACAATGGCGCAGATGACTTTGTATCCAAGCCCTTCGGCATGATGGAGCTGGTGGCTCGGGTGCGGGCGGTGTTGCGGCGGACGGAGCCTGCCAGCTCCAGCACGGAGTATCAGGTGGGCCCGCTCTACGTCTCCCCGGAGCGCCACATCGTCAAGGTGAACGGGCAGGACGTGACGCTCACCTATAAGGAGTTTGAGATCCTTTGTCTGCTGCTGGAAAATGAGGGCGTTGTTCTCACCCGCAGTGTGCTGATGGATCGGATCTGGGGCTGTGAGTTTGAGCGGGAGAACCGCACGCTGGACGTTCATATCCGCACACTGCGCGCCAAACTGGGTGAGGCCGGCAGCTGCATTGAGACGGTCCGGGGCGTGGGCTATAAGCTGGAAGGAAGCAAATGAGAAAGAAAATATTTCAGAACTATCTGCTGGTAGAGGTGCTGGTGCTGGTGCTCTGCTGCGGACTGTTTCTGGGGGTGCTGTTTCAGCACTATGAAAAACAGGCCTTCAGCCAGCTGCGCACAGAGGCCAATTACATTGCCCACGGCATGGAACTTTCGGGGGAGTCCTATCTGAACACGTTGCGGTCGGATGCCCGGGTCACCTGGGTGGACGCAGACGGCACGGTGCGCTATGACAGTGCGGCGGATCCAGCCACCATGCAGAACCATCTGAACCGGAAGGAGATCGCTGAGGCCCTCCGGAACGGGGAGGGCGATGGAAGCCATTTTTCGGAGACTTTGATGGAGCGCACGCTGTATTACGCCGTTCGGCTGGGTGACGGAACGGTGCTTCGGGTGTCCTGCACCCAGAAAACCGTCATGGCCATGCTGCTCATGATGATGCCGCCGCTCCTTGGCGTCGCGGCGGCGGTTTTGCTGATTTGTATGCTGATGGCCTTCCGTCTGGCCCGGCATATTGTCGATCCCATCAACCGGATCGACCTCGATCACCCAGTAGTTGAGGAGACTTACGGCGAGCTGGAACCGCTGGTAAAGCGCATCCAGGAGCAGAACCGCACCATCCGCCGTCAGATGGATGAGCTCAGCCAGCGTCAGCGGGAATTTTCCGCCCTGACGGATAACATGAGCGAGGGTTTCCTGCTGGTGGACTATAAGACCAATGTGCTCTCCGCCAACCACAGCGCTCTGCGGATGCTGGGAGACGGCAAGGCGGAGGAGATCACCAATCTGCGCAGGGATAACTGTCTTCCTCAAGTGCTGACCACGGTGGAGGCGGCGCTGGCTGGTGTGCGCACCGAGACCGTGCAGGAGATCGGCGGCATTTCCTGGCAGGTCATTGCCAACCCGGTGGTGTCCAGCGGCCAGGTGGCCGGTGTGGCCGTCCTGCTCATGGATGTGACGGAGCGGGAACAGCGGGAAAAACTGCGCCAGGAGTTCTCCGCCAATGTGTCCCATGAACTGAAGACACCGCTTACCTCCATCACCGGCTTTGCCGAGCTGATGAAGGAGGGCATGGTCACCGGCGAGAAGGTGAAGGAATTCGCCGGGGATATCTACCGGGAGGCCAGACGGCTCATTGATCTGGTCAACGACATCATCCGCCTGAGTCGGCTGGATGAGAACTCCAAGCTGTTCGAGTCGGAGCAGGTGGATCTCTATGACCTCTGCGACGAGATCATCGCCAACCTTCAGAACGTTGCCGAGCGGCAGAATGTGATGTTCAGCCTGTCTGGCGAGCACGTTACGATCAGCGGTGTGTGGCAGATCCTGAATGAAATGGTCTATAACCTGTGCGATAATGCCATCAAGTACAATCGCCCCGGCGGGACGGTGGATGTGTCTGTTCGCCGCGACGGCGGCAGTGTCCGTCTGACGGTCCGCGACACCGGCATCGGCATTCCTTATGCGGATCAGCCCCGGGTCTTTGAGCGTTTCTATCGAGTGGATAAGAGCCACAGCAAGGAAGTGGGCGGCACCGGGCTGGGCCTGTCTATCGTCAAGCACGGAGCCCAGTACCACAACGCCCGTCTGGAGCTGGAGAGCGAGCCAGGGAAGGGAACTTCCATCAGCATTGTGTTTTAAAATCAAACTTTTGCACCCATCAGGCGCACAGATCGCACTTGATGGGTGCTTTTTTGTCTGCATTCGAGATAAATTTAACATTCTAAACAGTGCGTCTGAAAGTTTAACGCAGGTTTTACATTGCTTTGGTTTCAGATTTTAGATGGGTGCGGTTTAATAGCAGACGTACTCGGGAAACACAATCTAAAATTTGAAACGAGGTAAAAGAAAACTATGAAAAAAGTACTTAGCCTGATGCTGGCTCTGGCCATGGTCTTTGCTCTGGCCTCCTGCGGTTCCAATGGCAGCACTGATTCCAATAAGGGCGGTGCTTCCGCCGCTTCTTCCGCCACCACGGATGAGAAGAAGGATACCCCCGCCGACTCCGGCAAGGCACTGAGCGGCACGGTCTCCACCAACGGTTCCACCTCCATGGAGAAGGTCATCGGCTCCCTGATGGAGGAGTTCATGGCTCAGAACAAGGACGTTACCGTCACCTATGATCCCACCGGTTCCGGCACCGGCATTGAGTCCGCTTCCAACGGCTCCTGCGACATCGGCCTGTCCTCCCGCGCGCTGAAGGATACTGAGACCGGTTTGGTAGGCACCACCGTCGCACTGGACGGCATCGCCGTCATCGTGAACGCCAACTGCGGTGTGGACGACCTGAGCGTCGAGCAGATCAGCAAGATCTACACCGGCGAGATCACCAACTGGTCCGAGGTCGGCGGCGCCGATCTGGAGATCGCCTGCATCGGCCGTGAGTCCGGCTCCGGTACCCGCGACGGCTTTGAGTCCATCACCGACACCAAGGACAAGTGCGTGCTCTCTCAGGAGCTGACCTCCACCGGCGCTGTCATCTCCGCTGTGGCCAGCAGCGAGAACGCCATCGGCTACGCTTCCCTCTCCGCTGTGGAAGGCCAGTCCGGCATCAAGGCCCTGACCGTGAACGGCGTGGCCTGCACCGAAGAGACCGTCAAGGACGGCTCCTATGAGATCCAGCGTCCCTTCGTGATGGTCACCAAGGAGGGCGCCGAGCTCAGCGAAGCTGCTCAGGCCTTCTTCGACTTCGCCACCTCCGCTGACGCCGCTGACCTGATCCGCAACGCCGGCGCGGTGCCTGTGGCCTGAGTCCGAACGAGATACCGAGTCAATCAGGAAGCCCCTGCAGAAGACTTGCAGGGGCTTCTTTCCAAGCAAAGGAGTTTCTGTCTATGAAGAAACGTAAGTTGTCTCCGCTGGAGACCGGGTTTCACATCTTTTTCCTGATTTGCGGCATTTTGTCGGTGGCCTTTGTGCTGTTCATCAGCATCTATCTCATCATCTCCGGCCTGCCTGCAATTTTGAAGGTCGGCCCGATCAAGTTTCTGTTCGGTCAGAAGTGGGCGGCCGGAACGGAGAATTTCGGCATTCTGTCCTTTATCCTGACCAGCATCTATGGCACGGCCGGCGCAGTGGTCATCGGTGTGCCGCTGGGCATTATGACCGCCGTGTTCCTCGCCAAGGTCGCGCCCCCAAAACTGGCCAAAGTGATCCACACCGCTGTGGAGCTGCTGGCCGGCATTCCGTCCGTGGTCTATGGCCTTGTCGGCATGGTAGTGCTGGTGCCCGCCATTCAGAAGGCGTTCAAGCTTTCCTCCGGCGCCTGCCTGCTGGCGGCCATTCTGGTGCTAGCGGTCATGATCCTGCCCTATATCATCAACGTGTCTGAGACTGCGCTCCGGGCGGTGCCCCGGGAGTATGAGGAAGCCTCTCTGGCGCTGGGCGCCACCGAGACGGAGACCTATTTTAAAGTATCTCTCCACGCCGCCCGCAGCGGTGTGGCCACCGCAGTGGTGCAGGGCGTGGGCCGTGCCATCGGCGAGGCTATGGCCATCATCATGGTGTCCGGCAATGTGGCCAATATGCCCGGACTGTTCCAGTCTGTGCGCTTCCTGACCACTGCCATTGTCTCCGAAATGTCCTATGCCGCCTATGGATCCCTCCAGCGTCAGGCGCTGTTTTCCATCGGTCTGGTTCTTTTCCTCTTTATTATGCTCATCAATGCCTTTCTGACGCTGGTCATCAAAAAGGAGCGTGCTTAATATGAAAACACAAGGTCGTTCCTTTGGCCGCAAGGCGAAGGATGCGCTGCTGCGGGGGCTTATGTACCTCTGCGCCGGCATCACCTGTGCCCTGCTGGTTTTCCTGATCGGTTACATCTTCTTCCGGGGTATTCCGAACCTGAGCTGGCAGCTCATCAGCACCCAGTCCAGTTACCGGACGAACACCATCGGCATCCTGCCAAACATCCTGAATACGCTCTATATTATCATCGTATCCATGATCATCGTGGTGCCGCTGGGTGTGTGCGCAGCCATCTACCTGACGGAGTACGCCAAGAACAAGAAGGTGGTTCGGCTCATCAGCTTCGCCACGGAGACCCTGACCGGCATCCCGTCCATTATCTTCGGCCTGGTGGGTATGCTGTTCTTCATCCAGGTACTGGGTCTGAAGCCGGGCATTCTGGCTGGCGGCCTGACTCTGGTGGTCATGGTGCTGCCCACCATCATCAGCAACACCACAGAGAGTTTGAAAACCGTGCCCAACTCCTACCGGGAGGGCGCGCTGGCGCTGGGTAGCGGCAAGTGGCACATGGTGCGCACCGTCGTGCTGCCCAACTCCGTTGACGGTATCGTCACCGGCTGCATCCTGGCCATTGGCCGCATCGTGGGTGAGTCGGCGGCCCTGCTGTTCACCGCGGGCTTCGGTCTGGTGCTGAATGACTTCATTACTGCCATGAGTTCCTCCTCCGCAACGCTGACGGTGGCGCTCTATGTGTTCGCCAGCGAGCGCGGCGAGGTGGGCGTAGCCTTTGGTATTGCGACGATTTTGATGATTTTGACCTTCATTCTGAATCTGGCGGCAAATCTGGCCGCAAAAAAACTGAAACGAAAGGGTGCCTGATTTATGGCTGGAATTATTGAGACAAAGAAGCTGGATCTCTGGTATGGGGAGAAGCAGGCGCTTCATTCCATTGATATTGAGATCCCGGATCATCAGGTGACGGCGCTGATCGGCCCCTCCGGCTGCGGCAAGTCCACTTTCCTGAAAACGCTGAACCGCATGAATGACCTGGTGGAGGGCGTGCGCATCGAGGGTCTGGTCAGCTATAACGGCACCGATATTTTTGCCCCCGGCACCGACGTGACCTGGCTGCGCCGCCAAATCGGCATGGTGTTCCAGAAGGCCAATCCCTTCCCCATGAGCATCTATGACAACGTGGCTTACGGCCCCCGCACCCACGGCATCAAGAACAAGAGCGAGCTGGACGGCATCGTGGAGCAGGCGTTGAAGGACGCCGCCATCTGGGACGAGGTCAAGGATCGTCTGAAGTCCAGTGCCCTCGGTATGTCTGGCGGTCAGCAGCAGCGCCTGTGCATTGCCCGCGCACTGGCAGTCAAGCCGGACATTCTGCTGCTGGACGAGTCCACCAGTGCGCTTGACCCCATTTCCACCTCTAAGATCGAGGATCTGATCGGGGAGCTGAAAAAAGAGTATACCGTTATCATGGTCACGCATAATATGCAGCAGGCCGTCCGTATTTCGGACAAGACCGCCTTCTTCCTTCTGGGCGAGATGATTGAGTTCGGCGATACTGACCAGATCTTCTCTGCCCCGAAGAACCAGAAGACGGAGGATTATATCTCGGGGAGGTTCGGATAATGAGAAATGTATACAACGAGCAGCTGCGGATGCTGCATCAGAACATGACGGAGATGGGCGCCCAGTGCGAGACCGCAGTCAGTCTCGCCGTGCAGGCCGTCACGCTGGGCAGCGAAGAGCTGGCCGCCCGGGTGTTCGAGGTGGACGCCGGTATCGACAAGATGGAGCGGGATATCGAGTCCCTGTGCCTCAAGCTGCTGCTGAAGCAGCAGCCGGTGGCCAGCGATCTGCGGGACATTTCTTCCGCCCTGAAGATGATCTCCGATTTGGAGCGCATTGGCGATCAGGCGTCCGACATTGCCGATCTGTATCGCTATACCAGCGGTGCGGAGGATAAGACCTCCGCTGACCTGCGGGAAATGGCACAGGAGAGCGTAAAGATGGTCAATGAGAGCATCGGCGCCTTCGTCCGGCGGGATCTGGTCATGGCCCGGGAGGTCATCGCCTATGACGACGTGGTGGATCGCTGGTTTGAGCGCATCAAGACCGATCTGATCGCCGCCATCTCCGCCGACAATACGAAGGGCGAGTATTACCTCGACCTGCTGATGGTGGCCAAGTATCTGGAACGCATCGGCGACCACGCCACCAACATTGCCGAGTGGGTGGAGTACTCCATCCTCGGCAAGCGTTCCAAGGACGGCGTGTTCCCGGATGAGGAGCAGAACTGATTTTTTCAGAAAAAAGCGGCTCGCAGTCATTTGACTGCGGGCCGCTTCGGTATGTTGAAATATTAAATCTGCGTTGTCGGCCTGCTGCGTTATGCGGCAGGGAAAATGCCGTTGCGTTCGGAGCGCTTGAGCAGGATCCAGGCCACGATGAGTACCAGTCCTTCGTAGATGCCAAAGGTGTACCAGATGATCCGGGGGCCGAACAGGGTGGGCAGCAGCAGGATGACGAGGGTGTCCACCACAAAACTGCGCAGGGTGTTGATGAGAATAGCCTGCCGGGAGCGCTTGGTGGAGTAGAGGTAGGAGGAGATCATGGTGTTCAGCGCCATGACGATAAAGCCCCACGCGTACTGAGGGAGCGCCCAGACCGTGAACTCCAGCGTCTGGGCGTCTGTGCCGAACAGGCCGCAGATGCCGCCGCAGCCCAGGCAGAGCAGCAGCGTGATGAGTGCGCTGCCGATCAGGCAGATCAGCATGCCGGAGCGGAAGTAGAATTTCAGATCGTTCTCCTTCTTTGCACCATAGCTCTGGCCGAACAGGGGCTGAAGGCCCTGGGCCGCGCCATAGAAAATGGCCACGGAGAAGGAGGCGACATAGCAGATCACACCAAAGGCGTTGACGCCCACACTGCCCACCTGAGCCATGAGCGCCCGGTTTGTCCAGAGCGTGGCCACCGGGGTGGCAAACTGGGAGATGGCCTCCGGGGAGCCGCGCAGCAGGATCTTGCGGCACAGCGCCCCGCTGGGGCGGAAACGGCCAAAGCGCAGGCAGCCCTTGCGGCGCAGAAAGTGGGTCAGGCAGATGAGCATGGAGACGCTCTGGGAGATGCCGGTGGCCCATGCCGCACCGGCCAGTCCCATGCGCAGGGGGAACACGAATAGCCAGTCACCGATGATGTTCAGGATCGTGCCGGCAATGACCGCTCCGCTGACCAGCAGGGGAGAGCCGTCGTTGCGGGCAAAGCCGTTCAGCGCCTGACCAAGGCCGGAAGGGATGATGAACAGGGCGTAGACGTGCAGATAGTCCCGCATCATGGTGTGATAGGTCTCGTTGGAGCCCATGATCCGGCAGAGAGGGTCGGCGCCGAAGGATCCGAGACAGCTGAGCACGACGGCGAAAAGAACCGTGAACATCATACCGTGGCGGAAGGCCAGGTTGGCGCCCTCTGTGTCGCCCCGTCCCAGTCGGATGGCGGTGACAGTGACGCCGCCAATGGTGGCGAGCATGAACAGCGCGTTGCACAGCATGACAAATGGGAACACTATGTTGATGGCGCCCAGGGCGTCGGTGCCGATGCCCTGACCGACGAAAATACCGTCGATAATGGTAAAGAGGAAAAAGCTCACCTGGCTGAGGATGGTGGGCAGAACATATTGAACTAGTTTCCTGGTGCGGGGACTCATGGCTCAGAAGCTCCTTTCCGTTTGAATTTCGCTGCTTCTCTGGTCATTTCCGTGTGCAGAAGACCAATATAGCGATCCGTCAGCGCGACCAGATACCGGCGTTCCTCCGGCGTCATCTGCTGGAGCGCCAGACACTCTGCACGGCGGATGGGCTCAATTTTCTCCTGAATGATTTTCTGCCCGGCTTCGGAGGGACGGATGTATTTACTGCGCCCCTTCCCGGGTTCCAGATAGACCAGACCCTTTTGGATCAGGTTGGCTACGGCGGAATTCACCGTCTGCTTGGGCAGGTTCCAGTCGGTACACAGCCGGTGCTGATCCAGCGGCCGGTAGTCCTCGGCGAGCGCATAAAAGATATAGAACATGGTGTCCGTCAGATGCAGGGCCACAGCAATCTCATGATAAATGCCGTTGGACTCCCGATAAGATTGGTTCATGCGCTCAAGCGCGGCGTAAAGTTCGTCCATATGGGTCACCTCAGAATTAAAATCTGAAACCGGACTTATGATCTCGAAGCCGCATTATAGTCCGATTTCGGATTTGTGTCAACCACAAAAAATTTAACATGGATTTTACGTCTTTCTGGTTTTGGATTTAAGATGGATTTTATATTCTTTGAGCATAGAGATAACATTCGTTGAAAAAGGGAAAAACAAAGAGATAAGCTCCACCCCATGTTTGCTTTCCCGTTGTTAAAGGAGAAGAAACAAATGGATATTTTTAATGTACTGACGCTGATCGGCGGCCTGTGTCTGTTCCTGTTCGGCATGAACGTTATGGGTGAGTCGTTGGAGAAGCGGGCGGGCAGCGGTCTGAAAACCCTGCTGGGCCGACTGACTACCGGTAAAATGGCCGGATTCCTGACGGGCCTGGGTGTCACAGCAGTGATCCAGTCCTCCTCGGCCACGACCGTTATGGTGGTCGGCTTCGTCAACTCCGGTCTTATGACGCTGAAGCAGGCGATCAACGTGATTATGGGCGCCAATGTGGGTACCACGGTGACCGCATGGCTGCTGAGTCTGACCGGTATTCAGGGCGACAACCTGGTTGTCTGTCTGCTGAAGCCCAGTTCCTTCACTCCGATTTTGGCGCTCATCGGCATTCTGCTCTATATGGGCAGCAAGTCCGGCAAGAAGAAGGACACCGGCATGATCCTGCTGGGCTTTGCCACGCTGATGTTCGGCATGGAGACCATGTCCGGCGCGGTGTCCGGCCTGAGTGAAGTGCCCCAGTTCCGCAACATTCTTATCATGTTTTCCAACCCGGTGCTGGGCGTGCTGGCCGGTGCAGTGCTGACCGGTATCATTCAGTCCTCCTCTGCCTCCGTCGGTATTTTGCAGGCGCTGGCCTCTACGGGTCAGGTGACCTATGGCAGTGCGATCCCCATCATCATGGGTCAGAACATCGGCACCTGCGTCACTGCTCTGCTCTCCTCTGTGGGTACCAATAAGAACGCCCGCCGGGCGGCTGTGGTGCATCTTACATTTAATATCATTGGCACCGTCATCTGGCTGACCGTGTTCTGCATCCTGAATACCGTGTTCAAGTTTGCGTTTGTGGCATTGCCTGCGGATCAGATGGGCATTGCCATCGTGCACAGCGTCTTCAATGTGCTTTGTACCGCGCTGCTGCTGCCCGCCACCGGCCTGCTGGAGAAGTTCTCCCGCATTGTCATTCCGGACGGTAAGACTGAGGAGCACAAGACTGAGCTGGATCAGCGGTTGATGGCCACGCCCTCCATCGCCATTGAGCGCTGCCGCGTCGTCACCGGCGAGATGGCGACCAACGCGGTGGACGCTCTCAAGAGTGCCGTGGAGCAGGTAGAGCATTTTGACCCGGAGCGCGCCGCGCGCATCCGGACGCAGGAGGAGGAGACCGACCGCTATGAAGATGATCTGGGAACCTATCTGGTCAAGCTGAGTACCCACGCCATGAGTGATCAGGACAGCACCGAATCGGCCAAGCTGCTCCATGTGATCGGCGATTTTGAGCGTATCTCCGACCATGCGGTCAACATTCTGGAATCGGCGGAGGAGATCCGGGAGAAGAAGATCACCTTTCCCGATGAGGCGGAGCGGGAGCTCCGGCTGTTGATGGGCGCGGTGGACGAGTGCCTTGACCTGACGCTGGCCGCCTTCCTCAAGGATGACATGGACTCCGCCCGGCGGGTGGAGCCGCTGGAGCAGGTCATAGACGTGCTTCACAACCAGCTTCGCTCCCGTCAGGTGCTTCGGCTCCAGCAGGGAGTGTGCACGATCGAGGACGGATTTGTCTGGACGGATCTGCTGACCAGTCTGGAACGGGTCAGCGACCACTGTTCCAATATCGCCGGCTGTGTGCTGGAGATGGCCCATGCCAGCCTCGGCCTGCACGAATTCTTGAGCGACGTGCGCCGGGAGGATCCGGAGTACAGCGTGCACTATGACGAGTACGCCCGGAAATACGCGCTGATGGGCTGAGGTGACGGATATGAAACAGGCAGAGCTGTTTGCAGAAAACCATGAACGGCTCAGCGCACGCTTTTTCGAGCGCCGCACACTGCTGAGCCGGGCGGGGGCTATGCTGCTCACTGCCGCCGGGCGAAAGATCGAAGCGCATCGGCTGAACCGGGCTGCGGCGGCGGGCCGGACGCTGTTGGAGCGGGAGGGACTGCACGACCCTGAGCTGCTCCCACTGGTCAGTGCGTTTCTTCTGCTGGACGGCAATATGGATCGCTTCGTGTTTCGTATGCGCCGGGGGCTGCGGGCACTAAAACGGGAGTTCTTCCCCTCGGCCCAATTGCTCTGGGGTGGGTGCCTGATGGCTCTGCTGGGACAGGATGGCGCGGACTATGATGCGCTGAGTGCGAAAACAAAGAAAATTTATACCGAAATGGAACACTTGCAGCCCTTCTGCACGACGTATCAGGATCTTCCGGTCTGTGTACTCTACGCCCTGCGGGACGGGGACGGCGCGGATGATCGGCTGGCAGAGTGCGTACAGCGGCTCAAGCCGGTGTTCCGCCTGCGCAACTCCGTGCAGGCCTTGGCGCAGGTGTTGGCGGTCTGGCCGGACAGCGAGGCGCGCTGTGCGCAGGCGCTGGAGCTCTACCGCGGCTTTGTGACCGATGGTCTGCGGCTGGGACGTGGCATTTCGTTGACTGCGCTGGGCGTGCTGGCCGGGGCGGACGTTCCGGCACAGCAGCTGGCAGAGCGGACGGCGGAGATCTGCCATGAGCTGGATCATGTCGACGGATTGAATATCTGGGGCATCAGCCGAAAAGAGCGGCTGCTCTGGAGCGCAATGCTGGCCGCGCTGGAACGGCAGGAGGAGCAGCCCACTCAGGCCGGGCGAGATGCGCTGACGGCGGGCATACTGGCTGTGGCGGCGGTGCATACGCCGGACGCCCTGCCCGGGGCGGAACAGCCCGGGGAATTTACATTGTAATAGCAGGGGCAAGCATTCAAAGCAGGCAGAGACGGTTCGTCTCTGTCTGCTTTTTTGACACGAAAAAAATTTGACTGCCGGGTTCACAAAAAAGGATTGACTTTTTTGAAAAATCAGGTATACTAACATTAACAATAATAATTATCGTTATTGAAACGAAAGGAGTTTTCCCTATGAAGTTCTACATCTGTTCTCATTGCGGCAATATCATCGCCTACGTCAAGGATCAGGGCGTTCCCGTCATGTGCTGCGGCCAGAAGATGGAGGAGTTGGTGCCCAACACCACCGATGCCGCCGTGGAGAAGCACGTTCCCGTGATCTCCGTGGAGGGCAATCAGGTCACTGTCAAGGTCAGCTCCGTGGAGCACCCCATGGCGGATGTGCACTACATCGAGTGGATCGCGCTGGAGACCCGGCAGGGCAATCAGCGCAAGCCCCTGCATCCCGGCGAGAAGCCTGAGGCAGTGTTTGCACTGACCAACGGCGACGAGGTCGTGGCCGCCTATGCCTACTGCAACCTGCATGGACTGTGGAAGGGCACGCTGTAAACTGAAAAATAAAGAGAAAAAAGGAGCGCGTGTCGAGTTTCTCGACACGCGCTCTCTGCGAAATGCTTGCGTGTAGACATTGCAGATAGAATTTTTCGACAAGCTGCCGGAAGGGGCGCTCCGATGGAGCGCCCCTTCCGGCGTTGGGATGAGAGATATGGAAAATGAGAGGGAGGATGTTTGCGTTAGAAATCGACCTCGGTATCGTAGTAGCAGCACTTGAGCAGCTTCTCCATCTCCTCCTGCGTGGGAATACGGGGGTTAGATCCGGTGCAGGCATCGCCGATGGCGTTCTTGGCGATCTCGGGCAGGCGGGCGAGGAACACATCCTCGGGGACAAAGCCCTGCTCGGTGGGATAGCTGTCGGGGCCATAGTGCTGGATGCAGTGGGGGATATTCAGATCATCGTTCATCTTGCGCAGATAGGCGATGAGCAGCTTGACCTTTTCGTCGTCATTGGCGCCGCCCAGTCCCATGTAGTCGGCAATGTGGCCGTAACGCTCCTTGGCGGTGGGATCCTTGGCGTTGAAGGCGATGACCTTGGGCAGATACATGGCATTGGCTGCGCCATGAATAATGTGGGCGCCGTAGTCGGCAAAGGCTGCGCCGGTCTTGTGCGCCATGGAGTGGACGATGCCCAGCAGTGCGTTGGAAAATGCCATGCCGGCCAGACACTGTGCGTTGTGCATGCTGTCACGCTTGGCCATGTCGCCGTTGTAGGAGTCCACCAGATCGCGCTGGATCATCTTGATAGCCCAGATGGCGAGCGGATCGGTGAAATCGCAGTTGGCGGTGGACACATAAGCTTCAATGGCGTGGGTCATGGCGTCCATGCCGGTGTGGGCGACCAGCTTCTTGGGCATGGTCTCGGCCAGATCGGGATCAACGATGGCCACATCGGGGGTGATCTCAAAGTCGGCGATGGGATACTTGATGCCCTTGGAGTAGTCGGTGATGATGGAGAAGGCGGTGACTTCGGTGGCGGTGCCGGAGGTGGAGGAGATGGCGCAGAAATGAGCCTTCTTTCTCAGCTTGGGAATGCCGAACACCTTGCACATGTCCTCAAAGGTGATGTCGGGATACTCATACTTGATCCACATGGCCTTGGCTGCGTCGATGGGGGAGCCGCCGCCCATGGCAATGATCCAGTCGGGCTGGAAGGCCTCCATGGCCGCCGCGCCCTTCATGACGGTCTCTACGCTGGGATCGGGCTCGATGCCTTCAAACAGCTGGACTTCCATGCCTGCTTCCTTCAGGTAGCTGACTGCCCGGTCTAGGAAGCCGAACTTCTTCATGGAGCCGCCGCCGACGCAGATGATGGCCTTTTTGCCCTCAAAGGTCTTCAGCGCTTCCAGAGCGCCCTTGCCGTGGTACAGGTCCCGGGGGAGAGTGAATCTTGCCATAATAATTACCTCCTATGTCGTTTCGTCCGCAGGGGGGATGCGGCCGGTTGTTAACGGAGCTTGCTTCCGCTGTGCTGATATCTTATCGAAAATCAGCGGGAAAATGCTTGTCTTGTTTCACAAAACTGATCGTAGAATCGTGAGATTGAGACAAAGATTTGAGAGTTGCGCGCCGCACTCTCTTCAATTGTTATTTTATTAACAAAGCAGGCGAAAGTCAACAGCGGAGCTATATGGCTTTTGCAGGGGGCTATATCAGCGCTGATATAACGAAATACCGGCCCCGTACAGATGAAGTACAGGGCCGGTTTCGTTAACGGGCGTAGTCGAGCTCTTTCAAAAACAGTTTGTCGAGAGCGGAGAAGTGGTAGTCCTTTTTGTACACCAGCACATCCCGGCAAGGCTCGGCAAAGTCTGCCACCCGCTTCTGCACCAGGCCGTAGCGTTCCAGCAGCTCGTCCTCCAGCGGGTAGACCATCATGAAGGTTCCCGGGATCTGCCGGAGCATGGCAAGCTGTCCCATGCTGTCGTAGACGTGGATCTTCCGGTCGGTGCCTACCTGAGCCTCCTGTTCCGGCACCTGCCGGGCGGGGGTGAGAATGTAGGAGTCACCGTGGGTGATCTCGGTCAGCGGTTTCAGATCGTCGAAGCGGAGTTCTTCCTTTTTTGCCAGCGGATTGTCCCGGCTCATAGCCGCCAGATAGACAAATTCGCAGACGTGGCGGGTGAGCAGGCCCTGCTCCTGAAACAGCGCCTGAAAATAGGGTTCCACCGCGATCTGGTAGCGGAGAATGCCCAGATGGAATCCGCCGGTCAATACGCTCTGCAAAACGCCGATGGAATTGGTCTCCTTGTAATCCACCAGCATTCGCCGGGTGCTGTCCAGCTGAGCCAGAAAGCGGGTGAAGGCGCCGGAGATATAGCCCGCCCGGGGGGCGCACAGGCTGAAGCGCTGGATGGTGGTGCCGCCCTCGCTGATGCGCTGGATCTGCTCCACCTCGGTCAGAATGGCCCGGGCGTGAAAGAGAAATTCCTCGCCGCTGAAGGTGAGACTGACGCCCTGCGGGGTGCGCTTGAAAATGGTGATGCCGATCTCCTGCTCCAACTCCCGGATGGCCCGGGAGAGGTTGGGCTGGCTGATATAGAGCGCATCTGCGGCCTTGTTGATGGAGTGGAACTCCGCCACGGTGACGGCGTATTTCATGTGCTGTAAATTCATAATTCTCGCTTATCCTCACGCTTCCGGATCATACCCGGCGCCCGGGATCAGATCCTCGTTGTGGAACAGGGACTGAACAGTGCTTTGGTATTCACTGAGATGGCGGGTTTTGCGGATAATCTTCTGATAGGGGCGGTAGTTGGTGAAGAGCTGGATCATATAGGTCCAGACTCCCTTCATTTTGCACAGCACCGGCCCGTCTCCGAAGAGCACGCTCCGGTAACCTTCAAACAGCTCCGCATGGAACTGCGCCAGCACCGCCTTGTCCGGCGTGCCGCCCATGAGCCATGGGTTGCAGAGAATGCCCCGGCCGATCATGACGGTGTCGAGCTGGGGGTATTTTGTCTGGAATGTCTCCAGATCGGAGCGGGTGAACAGGTCGCCATTGTAGACCACCGGCCACGGCGCGTGTTCCAGCGCCGGTTCAAAGGCCTCCATACGGGGCGTGCCCCGGTAGAAATCCTTCTGGATCCGGGGATGGATGATGAGCTCTGTGCAGGGGTACCTCCGGTAGAGCTCCAGCAGGCGGGGCCACTCCGCCTCGTCGGTGCGCCCGACCCGGGTTTTAATGGAGATTTTTAATGGGCAGGCCTCAAAAATCTCGTCCAGAAACCGTTCCAGCTCTTCTGGGTTGGCGAGAAAGCCGGAGCCCTTGCCCTTGGAGACGACTGTGCCCGAGGGGCAGCCAAGATTCAGGTTGACCTCATCATAGCCCAGCTCCGCCAGATCCCGGCAGGTGGTCAGAAAGTAGTCCGCCCGATTGGTCAGGATCTGGGGGATCAGGGCCTGTCCTTCGTTGTGTTCCGGCAGAACGTCATTGCGCTCCCGGGTGTTCAGCCCTTTGTTCATGTTGGGGGCGATAAACGGGGTAAAATACCGCACGGCGGGGGCAAAGTGGCGGTGGTAGGCGGCGCGGTAGATCCATGTTGTGACACCCTCCATGGGCGCTAGTTCAAATTGCACAGTTTAGGCCCTCCTTTTTTGGAAAAATTGTATCATGCGCGGGGGAAGAAAACAAGCCGCTTCCGGTAAATGGTGCTATAATAGTGCCTGATTCTCAAAGGAGCTGATTTCATTGCGCTATCTGAAACAATTTACGATTATTCTGTTCGTCTCCTTTCTTGGCGAGACGCTGCACTATCTGATCCCTCTGCCTGTTCCGGCCAGTATTTACGGCCTTCTGCTCATGCTGGCCGCCCTGTGCACCGGCGTCATCAAACTGGCATCGGTCCGGGAGGCGGGCAAATTTCTCATTGATATCATGCCGGTCATGTTTATTCCGGCGGCAGTCGGCCTGTTGGATTCCTGGGGCGTTTTGCAGCCCGTCTGGATCCCGGTGGCGGTCATTACTGTGGTGAGCACGGTCGTGGTCATGGTCGTGTCCGGCCTGGTGGCCCAGGCGGTCATTCGCCATGGTCGGAAGGAGGGCAAGTCAGAATGAAGGAGTTGATCACCGATTCTGCCTTTTTCGGCGTGACGATCAGTCTGCTCACCTATATGCTGGGTCTGTGGCTGAAGAAAAAATTTAAATTCGGATTTTTGAATCCGTTGCTCATTGCCATTGTGGTGACGCTCATTGTGGTGGCGGCCTGCCATATGGATTACAATACTTACTATGAGGGCGCGAAATATCTGAGCTATCTGCTCACCCCGGCTACCGTGTGCCTGGCCATTCCGCTCTATGAACAGCTGGCTCAGCTCAAGCGCCACTGGAAGGCCATTGCAGCGGGCATTCTGTCCGGCGTGCTCACCAGTTTGTGCTGTGTGCTGGCGATGGTACTGCTGTTCCGACTGAGCCATGAGACCTATGTGACGCTTTTGCCCAAGAGCATCACCACGGCCATCGGCATGGGCGTCAGTGAGGAGTTGGGCGGTCTGGTCAGCATCACTGCTGCCGTCATTATCGTCACCGGTGTACTAGGCAACGTGCTGGGCGAGCTGGTGTTCAAGGTGTTCCGCATCCATGAGCCGGTGGCTCGTGGCGTGGCGCTGGGCACCTCCGCCCATGCCATTGGTACCAGCAAAGCCATGGAACTGGGCGAGGTGGAGGGCGCTATGAGCAGCCTGTCCATCGCCGTGGCCGGCCTGCTGACCGTGATCGGCGCTTCCGTGTTTGCCGTGTTTCATTAAAAATCAGCCTGATTTTCCGCCGCCGTTTCGATTGGAACGGCGGCAGTTTTCGTTTCATGGAAAATCAAATTGTAAAACCATGTTTTCCGTGTTAAAATAGCGCTGTGACGTAAACCGGAAGGAGGCGTGGCGTATGGAACAGATCGAGACACTGGGAGCGCGCCTGCGTACGATTATGCAGGAACGCAAATTGAATTATGATGCGCTTGGAAAGCTGCTGGATATGCGGCCCCAGACGCTGAATCGCTATGTGCTTGGTCAGCGGGAGCCCAAGGCCAGCGTGGTCATGGAGATGGCCGCCCGACTGGGTGTGGATGAACGCTGGCTCCAGGGCTATGATGTGCCCGCGGTGCGGCAGGCCCCGGAAGGGGAGAAGATGGTGCCCGTGCTGGGCGTGATCCGGGCGGGAAACCCGGTCATCGCGGCGGAGGATATCGAAGGCTGGGAGAGTGCCGATGTGGACGACCCGTCTCAGTATTTCTACCTCCGGGTCGAGGGAGACAGCATGATCAATGCGGGTATCTGTCCGGATGACAAGGTGCTGATCCATCGCCAGAGTACGGCGGAGAGCGGCCAGATCGTGGCCTGTATCGTGGACGGCGAGGCGGCGACCCTCAAGCGGTTCCGCCGTCAGGGCCAGCTTGTCATTCTTCAGCCGGAAAATTCTGCCTATGAACCCCGCATCGTGCCGGAGCAGGAGTTTGAGCTGGGCACCGCCGTCATTGTCGGCGTGGCTGAAAAGCTGGTGCGCAATCTGAAGCTGTCTTAATTCTTAATTATTATATTATAATGATGGAGGTATATCATGGAAGTGAAGAACCGAGATGAGATCCCCGAGCAGTACCATTGGGACCTTGCCAGCATTTTTGCCACGGACGAGGTCTTCCTGAGCGCGCTGGAGGAGGCCAAGGCCTATCCCGGTAAGTGCGCCGCCTATCAGGGTAAAATTTCTCAGTCTGCGCAGGAGCTGCTGGCTTATCTGCGTCTGGATGACGAGATCAATGTCGCCATGGGCCGCATTTTCAACTATGCTCAGCGCAAGTGTGACGAGGATACCCGCGTCTCCAAGTATCAGGACTTTGTCAGTCAGGCCATGTCCGTCTATGTGGCGATTTCCAGCGCCAGCGCATGGTTCACGCCTGAACTGCTCAGCCTGAGCGAGGCGCAGATGGCTGCATTTTATGCCGAGTGCCCGGAGCTGGAGCTGTACCGCCGCAATCTGGATCGGGTGTTCCGCCGCCGTGCGCACACCTTGTCTCCGGCGGAGGAGGCGCTGCTGGCCAGCGCCGGTGATATGGCCAGCCAGCCGGACAACATCTACTCCATGTTCGGCGACGCCGACCTGACCTTCCCGGATGCGGTGGATGCCGAGGGCGAAAAGCACCCCTTGACCCATGGCACCTTCGTTCCCCTGCTGTACGCGCAGGATCGGGTGCTGCGCAAGTCTGCGTTTGATGCGTTTTACGGCGTCATGCGTCAGTTCCGCAATACCTGTGCCGCCATTCTGAACGCCCAGACCAAGCAGCTCAAGTTCTTTGCCGATGCACGGAAGTATCCCAGCACATTGGCCGCCGCACTGGATACCACTGAGGTGCCCACTGAGGTCTATATGAATCTTGTGGATGCGGTGCGCCGCAACCTGCCCAAGATGCACAAGTATACCCGTCTGCGCCGCAAGCTGCTGGGGGTAGATGAGCTGCACTTCTATGACCTTTATGTGCCTATCGTGGGCGATGTGGATATGCACTTCACCTATGAGGAGGCCTGCGACCTGATCCTGAAGGCGCTGGAGCCCATGGGCGAGGACTACTGCAATATCGTCCGCCAGGGTCTGAAACAGCGCTGGATCGATGTCTATGAGAACCCCGGCAAGCGCAGCGGCGCCTATTCCGCCGGCGGCTATTCCATGCATCCCTTCATTCTGCTGAACTTCCAGGGGACGCTGAGCGATGTGTTTACCCTGATCCATGAGATGGGCCACTCGATGCATACCTATCTCTCCTGCGCCAACCAGCCCTCCTGCTATTCTGAATATGTGATCTTTGTGGCGGAGGTGGCCTCCACCTGCAATGAGGCTTTGCTGATGCAGTACCTGCTCAAAAACACCACCGATAAGCGGGAGCGGGCTTACCTCATTAACTATTTCCTTGAGCAGTTCCGCACCACACTGTATCGTCAGACCATGTTTGCAGAGTTTGAACTGAAGGCCAACCAGATGACGGAGCGGGGCGAGGGCCTGACTGCCGATGCCTTGTGTGATATCTATCGCCAGCTCAACGCGGATTACTTTGGGCCGGATATTGTGGTGGATGAGGAGATCAGCCTTGAATGGGCGCGTATTCCTCATTTCTACTATAACTATTATGTGTATCAGTATTCTACCGGCTATGCTGCGGCCATTGCCTTGTCTCAGAGAATTCTGAGCGGCGGGCCGGAGGCGGTGGAGCACTATCTAGGCTTCCTGAAGGGCGGCTGCTCCAAACCGCCCATCGATCTGCTGCGTGGAGCCGGTGTGGATATGGCTACAGCAAAGCCCATTGACGATGCGCTGGCTCTTTTCGACAGCCTGCTCGATGAGATGGATGAGCTGATGAACTGAACGGACAGATAAGTCACGAAAAGACACCTGAGCGCCGCCGGATCAATCCGGCGGCGCTTTTGCGCGCTCTCAAAAAAAGTCGAAAAAGCACTTGACAATTTGAGCTTGGCATAGTATAGTAGTCAAGCTCACTTGAGGAGCGCTTTTTCTTTCGGATGAACCTGAGAAGCTGAATCACTGGTAAGAAAAAAGTGCTTGACAAATCAAGAACAGTGCAGTATAATAAACAAGTTCGCTTCGGGCGGAAACAGCTTGGATCTGATCTTTGCAAACTCCGGTTTGCAAAGAAAAATGAAAAAAGATGTTGACAAACGAAACAGCTTGTGATAATATATATAAGCTGTCCGCGAGAGCGGCGAGCAAGAGCGTGTACCTTGTAAATTAAACAACGTGAAACAACACACAAAGCACCAGATAAGATTTTCTTAAACTTGGATGCATTCGGAAACGAACGTAAACCAAGTCAATTCTTGATAGCTTAGACAAGCATCAATAATGATTAGATCGAGCTTTTCAAAAGTTCGTTTTAATACCATTTATTGAGAGTTTGATCCTGGCTCAGGATGAACGCTGGCGGCGTGCTTAACACA
>OGCO01002253.1_pt1 | contig 25856 bp, 5 predicted proteins | sample 1570171 | NCBI WGS metagenome assembly OGCO01 (sample SAMEA4370583, study PRJEB24528) | human gut metagenome
GACTATACTAACTGGGATGATTTGGATTACACATTAGCACTTCTTACTGAATATTGGGGAGACCCAGAAGATAGTAGAACAAGTGTGAAGTGGGCTTGGTATCATGTTCCTATTCTTTCAGACTCTCCTTCTGCTGAGTTCATCAGGTTCAGAAAGTATGTCAGTGGAGTTGAATATGATGAAAATGGAAACAAGCTGACTTATGATGATATTATTCTTGATAAACTGACTGATTTAGTCAATCAAGAATATGACAGGATAATGCTTGTCAGAGCAAGAGATGAGGAGCTTCAAAATGATAATCCAAATATCTCTCCTATAGCAAACTATGATATTGTCAGGAAGAAGGATGGAAGTATAAAGAGTATAGGTGGGGCTGAGTTCAAGTTCTTACCTGCACTTAACTCCATTAGATATGATAATGGAGAGACATTCCTTGACAGATTGAGTAGGTTGAGTAGAGAGGGAAGTGGTGCTGAGTTGAAGGATTTTATCAGAGGTGCTCTTAGAGAAGTCATGGATAATGGTTTTGAGGAAGCATATAGAGATTGGGCAAGAATTGGTCTGCTTGATGAACTGCCAAATGGAAAGTACAAGTACTTGCCTTTTGCAGGACAGGCACAGCAGAACTCAAGGACTGCAAAATCTCTTATTAAGGCTAAAGAGATTCTTGGCACTACTCTATGGACTACTGATATGGAGTTATTGCTAAGAGACTATAACAACAATAACCCAGTAGATGATAGAGCAGCTGCAAACCTATTTCAACAGATAAGGGATATGGTTACTCAAAAGGCTACAAGAGGTGATATTACAAAGCAGGAAGCTGACAGTATTAATAGAAACCTTGTAGTAAAAAACAATGCAAAGGCTGCACTGAGAGAGTATTACTGGAATAGTAAATTAGCCACTTCTCAAATCATTGAATTGACTACTACTGATTTGGCATTCTATAAGAATGTAGAGGACTTTCAAAAGAGATATAAGGAGGTTCATGCCCCTGCTCTTAGAATGAATACCAAAGCAACTTATAAGGGTAAAAGAATTGGTAGAGATTGGGAAAGAACTATTTACTTGAAGGATGATGAGATTACCTCTTCTGTACTGAGTGACATTGAAACAGTTCTTAATGAAAGAGTCAAGAGAGGTGAAATGACCAAGATAGATAGAGATAATATTATCAATAAGTTTAAGGCAGTTAATGTTGCAGATGCACAGGCTTATAGAAGTCTAAGCTCCTACAGAGCAATACTTGGTATGTCTGGTCAATGGACAGATGAGATGGAACAAGCATATAATAATTTCAAGAATGGTACTTGGAACATTGCTGACTTCAATATCATTTGGCAGACTAAGAAACCTTATGTATATACTCAGGTTAATAACATGAGTGGTGTACAAGGTCATACAGGTATAAAGACTCCTGTACAGCATAAGAACTCTGAGTTCCTATTACTTGCTATGCATGAATTAATTGCTGGACCTCTTGGCAAGTCAAGCAAGCTGAGAGCCATCAATGAGTTCATGGAAGAGAATAACATTGATGTAGTTCAATTTGAGTCTACTACTAAAGTTGGTAAGCAAGGGATTATTGACCTTAACCAAGTCAATGATTTCAAGCAGGTGAAAGAAGTCTTGAAGAATGCCACTACACAAGATGGTGTGGAGAATCCTAATGTAGTTCATAAAGTGAGCTATGAGGATTATGGTATTCAGACTGCAACTCCTGAACATGCTATTGATGCTGTACAACTTGTAGGTACTCAGATTAGAAAGTTGATTACTGCTGATATTGCACCAGATGCCATTATTGAGGTTGATGGTAAGAAGATGACCAAGCAAGAATGGCTGGATTTATATAATGCTATTAACACTGAAAACATCCTTCAGGCATTCAGGGATGTAGATGATATATTCAAAGACCCTAAGAAGGTAGAGGAGATACTACTTGAAGAGATTAGAGGTAATCAGAGATATGGAATTGATATGATGAGAGCATGTACTCTTAATGAGAATGGTCAATTCAATATTCCATTATTTGACCCTGTACAATCTCAGAGAGTACAGACCCTTTTGAATAGTATCATCAAGAGCAGAATTACCAAGCAGAAGATTAGAGGTGGAGCATTGATTCAGGTATCTGATTATGGCTTGACTGATGAGCTTCATGTGGTATTTGAAGGAGAAGGTGAGAACAAGAGAATCAAGTATCTTGAGTGTTATATGCCAGCTTATTCAAGAGAGTTCTATGAGCCTCTTATGAAGGAAGGAACTCATGAACTTGACATCAATAAGTTGCCTGAAGACCTTAGAAAGTTGATTGGTTATAGAGTTCCAACAGAGGATAAGTATTCAATGGCTCCTCTGTATATCAAGGGATTCTTACCTCAACAGAATGGTTCTGCAATTATGCTTCCTACTGAGATTACTACTCTATCAGGTTCAGACTTTGATGTGGATAAAATGTACATCATGTTGCCTGAATTTAAGGTAGAGAAGTTTGATTTCAGAAGAGCAAAGCAGGATTTCAAAGGTGAGCAAAGAATACTTGATGAATTGACTTCTCTATTCAGAGAAGGCAGTCTGATGGATGACTTTGCAAATGCACCTGTAGAGTTTAAGGAATGGTTCAGAGAGAACAAGGAGAAGTACAGACTTGCTACACCCAAGATTAGGAAAGTAAAGTATGACTTTAATAAAGCTCCACAAGAGAATAGTCTTGAAGTAAGAAATAACTTGATGATAGATATGATGTGGGGAGTTTTGACAAATGCAGATACAGCTTCTAAGATTCTTAACCCCGGTGGTTTTGATTATCAGAAGAAGGCTGCAAGAATTGTCAGTATCCTTAGTTCAAGTTATGAATCAGATTTGAGAAGGGATTTGAATATTCCTAATGGTCCAGTTATCACTAAGTTAGTTTCAATGGATTTGGAAGAACTTGACAAACTTGCTGAAAGAACTAAGAGAAAACTTGACCCTATCTCTCCAAGAACTCAGGTACAACTTCACCAACAGAATATGACTGGTGCAAAGCTGATTGGTATATATGCAAACCATAATGCAAACCATGCTTTGATGCAGCATACTGAATTAGGTCTTGATGTGGAAAATGGCTCATTTGTATTGAATGGAAAGAGACTTACATCCCTACATGATATTATGAATAGAGACAAAGAGTTCATATCAAAGAATAATGCAGGTTTCTTGGCTGCATCTGTGGATAATGTGAAAGACCCTGTGCTGGCTGGTATTAACCAGAACACATTTACTGCTGATGCCTCTATGCTTCTTTCAAGACTTGGTTATAATCCTGTTGAGATAGGTCTGCTTATGGCACAACCTATTATCATGGATATTACTCAGGCTTATTTCAGAGAGAGTAGAGAAGGTAAAGGTAAGGACACTGTGATTGATGAAATCCTTGTAGAATATAAGAAGAGGGCTGCAATGATGGAAGAAGTTACTTATGATAATTATAAGAATAATGACTTCCTAATTGAAGACCTTGCCAACAACATCCTTATTGCAAAGGAAATGGCAGGCATTACAAGTGCCCATCAGACTTCTGATTACAGTAAAGTTGAGTTCTACAAGAAACAAGTTGCTGTAGGATTCCTATTTAAGAGAATAATGAGAACTGCTGATAGTCTTGGTCAGCTTGTACAAGCTACAAGGTCTGATACTCAAGGTGGTGCAGCAGGTCCAACTATTGCTGATACAAAGCTCAAAATCCAAAAGGTTCAAGACTTCTTGAAAGATATGGAGGAGAATGACAAGTTCCCACTTGTAGGAGCAGATGTAATCAGTGATAGTATTTCTCTTAATGATGACATTGACAACATAAGAGAGCAATTGCTTGCAAGTAAATTGCCTTTCTTACAGGCATTCTACACACTTGGATTGAAGCAATCAGAGAGAATGCTAAGCAAGTATTTCCCTCAATTCACTGAGTCATTTGATGAAGTGGTTGATGTTCTTAGAAACATGACAAAGACAGGTAGATTAAATGTGAAGACTATGAATAGTATTTACAATGATTTGCTTGCTTACATAATGTCTAAGACAGATTTCTTTGGTGCAGAACCTGATTGGAGTTCAGTAGATGAGAATAGTAATCCTACAAAGATGATTACATCTGCTGACAAGAGAAGGGACTTCATCAATAATTTCCCAACTTACTTCAAGAAAGTGGTTGCAGAGAATGAGGATATAGCTGACCTTGAGTTTATTAAGAGACTTAGAGTGATAAGGGCAAATGATACAAATCCTGTGGATACTGTAGTATTCAAGAATGTTGGTCAATTGAGTCCTACTCTAAGAGAAAGATATATGAGAGACTGGGCTTCTCTATTATATATGAATAACCCAGAAGCTCAGAAGCTTGCTCTTAACTTATTCAGATACAGCTTCTACAGAAATGGCTTTGCATTTGGTCCTTCCACATTTATTCACTTGGCTCCTGTAGCTGTAAGAAATGCAGTTCCAGAGTACATTGAAACACTGAGAAGTCTCCTTACATCTGAGGATGATTACAGTAACTTTGTTGAACAGTATATCTATAATCACCTTGATAATAGAAAGCTTGTTCCTGAAGTTCCTGATGATGCCTCAACATCATTCATAGGTGAAGATAATGAGGTGAAGGATGAAGTCACATTTGTAATAGATGAAAATGCCAACTTTGGTGATAAAAAGATTGTCAAGAAGAGAATAGATACACCTGATGGTCCTGTGTATGATTTCTTTGATTTCATTGCAAGAAGAAACAGAGGTAACTATGTTTATTACAGATTGACTACAGACAGAGTTGATGAGTCTAATGTGGCAGTCTATAGAAGAATTGAGCCACTTGGATTTAGAAACAGTTTCATTGAATATGAATATGGCAAGGAAGCAAGTGAGATGACTTCTGTAATTGAGAAGAATAGTAAGGACTATAATCCTAATCCTAATGTTGATTATGAGGCATTTGCTTCATTTGAAACTCCTCAAATGACAGAAGAGGACTTAGCTTATTCTGAGATGTATAGAGAAGCATTCAGTGAAGATGCTTTGAGACAGGCTTATGGGGACATCTATGGTGCTCCTCTTGAAATGCCACAAGGTTCTGAAAATGATGTAACATCTATTCAGCCTAATGTGGATTACAAGGATGAGAATGGTGATAATATTTGTGGTGCAACAACTTTATATAGCTTATAAGATATGGCAAGAAATTGTGCAATTATCCCTCAAGTAAGAAACAATAAAGGTCAGGTAGTAGACAGCAAGCTCTTTAAGGGCTTGCTTGCCTACACTGGCAATAATAGGTCAGAAGCTACCAGACTTTATTTGATTACTAAGAGTAGTGAGTTTATTAAGAATTGGAATCCAAGGCTAACTCTTGATGAAAACAATGAACCTACATTAAGGAGTTTGCTAAAACAAACTAATCTTAGTGATGTTATTCCTGAGTCAAAAGTACTTGAAAGACTCAATAGGGAAATAGGGTACTATAAGAGGGGAATGGATAGACCTGCTCTTTGGGTAAATAATGATGAGAACTATCAGAAGTTACTACAGAAGGCAATCTCATTCAATCAAACCTCAGATTTCAGGGATGACTATGTAGCTAAGATTATTAAGATTCAGGACACTGAATCTCCAAGAATCTTCATAGGAGTAAAGGTTGAGAAAAGAAATAGACTTAACTCAATTGATGCTGACAAAATGGCATATAATGCCAATCTTAATAGTAGATTAAGAGACATTTTGGCAGCTAATGGCATTGCAATAGGTGCTCTTACAGACCTTGAGAAGAGAATGGGAATCAATGGTGTAACTGACTTTGATGTGGCAAGAACTGCTGCTAATGGAATGATTGAGATGATTAGATTGGCTAATGGTATTGAAGGAGAAAAAGCTCTTCCTGAAGAGTTTGCCCACTTTGCTATTGAGGCAATGGGAGAGTCCCCCCTTATCAATAGATTGATTAATAATCTCAGTTCAAGTGGTCTTATAGGTGAAATACTTGGTGATGAGTATGAGACCTACAATACTCTCTACAAAGGTGATACTGCAAAGTTAGCTAAAGAAGCAGCAGGTAAATTACTTGCAAAGCACTTATTGAAGTCAGAGCCTATAGGACAGAAACCCTACAAGAATTTATTAGAGAGAGTAATCTCAGCTATTAAATCCTTCTTCAAGACAATGAATGCCAACCAGATACAAAAGGCTATGTATGAAGTAGACAAAGACTTTGGCAAGCTGGCAAGAGATATTCTCAATGGTAGAATGGATGAAGAGATAAATGTGGGGAACATTAATTCCTCTGGCTTGTTCTATCAGACTAATGAGAGAGTTCAAAGGGATAGAAGGCTATTGCAGGACATCATGAATAATGAGTTGAAGAGGCTCAAGATTTATGAGAAGAGAAATCCTAATAGCCAATTTAGTGCTAATCAAAGACTTCTTATTGACAGACTTGAGCTTGAATTAGCTGACAATAATGAAGTTGAGGGAATCTATGCTTTCCTTGATAATGCTCTTGAAGAATTACAGAAGGTAAGCAGTAGGCTTGAGGTGTTGAGAAACACTCCAGCCACTAATGCAAATGAAAGGGCTTCTGTATTGAGAGATGTGAGAAATTACATGTACTCATATAAGAATATTATTGAGGATATAAGAAAGGCATTGGTAGATGAGGAAAGATACACTGATAATAGATATGGTCAGAGAGTCAGAGTGGCATTGGATAATGCTTCTATTTTGATTGGAGACCTATTTGTTAAGTACAATGATGTTTCTATGCCTCTATTTGTGGACTTCATTAAGCCATTTGTAGGAGAAAATATCATGATACCTTTTGGTAAGTTCAAGGGTAAAGTGATTAAGGCTGAGGATTTAGTGAAGATGGCTGATGAGGATATTTCCATCTTTGACAGATGGCTTGACAGTATGGCAGATTCTTCTGACTATATGTTGAAAGTAATGGACCAAGCTGTCAAGAAGAGTAAGGAACAAGCAAGATTGAGGACTATTGATGTAATGAAACAATTACAGGTTGCCACTATTAAACTTGAAAAGGCTGGTATTAAGAATACTGACTGGATGTTTGAGAGGGATAGTAAGGGTAATTTAAGTGGTAATTATATCTCTGAAATCAATCAAGCCTTGTTCAAGGAGAAAGTAAGAGAAATGTTCAAATCTCTTAATGAGAAGTATGGTAAGAATCCTGTTGGTGAAAATGCTGAGAAGTACAAGAAGGAAAGACAGGCTTGGTTTGATGCCAATATGGAAATAGTCAATGGTAAGAAAGTACCTAAGATGTCAATCTATGGTAATAAGCAATACCAAAGACTGAATGCAGCTCAGAAAGAGTATTATGATACAGTGATGAACATTAAGTCCCAGTTGGATTCTTATTTGCCTGAGAAGTACACTACACTTACTAATGCTGTCAAGATAAGAAAGGACTTACTTGAGAGAGTCAAATTATCTGATGGTGTGAAGTCAGGTGCAAAGCAGATATGGGAAAGTATTAAGGATGAGTTTATTAGAAGAACTGATGATGTGGACTTTGGAGACAGAGCCACAATGAAGGACTTTGAAGGCAATGAGGTACAGACTCTTCCTATATACTTTACTAAACTGAAAGAGGGAGAAAGTGCAAATGACTTGTCTACTGACATTGTAAGTACTCTCACAGCCTATGCTGCAATGGCTAATGACTTTGATGAAATGAACAAGGTTATTGATGTGCTTGAATTAGGTAGAGATTTGCTAAGAGAAAGACAAGTAATCCAAACTCAAGGAGGTAAGTCACTTGTAGAAAAGTTCAAGGCAGTAGGTAGAAAGGTTGAGAGTAAATTAACAAAAGAAGGAGAAGCTACAAGATTTGTCCAAAGACTGAATGACTTCTTTGAAATGCAAGTATATGGAAGATACATGGCAGATGAAGGTACATTTGGTAAGACAAATATTGATAAGGGTAAAGTAGCTAACTTTGTAAATAGAGTTACTTCTATGAACAACTTAGCACTTAATGTTCTCTCAGGTATTTCCAATATAGCTACTGGTAAAGTGATGATGAGAATTGAGTCATTTGCTGGTGAGTTCTTCAATGAGAAGAATACAATTACTGCTGATAGGATATATGGTCAATCTCTTCCTGCATATCTTGCTGAAATAGGTAATAGAGTAAAGACAAGTAAACTTGCTCTATGGGATGAATTGTTCAATGTGATGCAAGAGTATGAGCAGGATGTCAGAGAAGTGAACTTTGATAGGAAGACTTGGTTCAGTAGAATGTTTGGCACATCTACATTATTCTTTATGAATAATGCAGGTGAGCACTGGATGCAGAATAGAACTTCTTTAGCCTTAGCTGATGCCTATAAGATGAAAGCACCTAATGGTAAGATTGTCAGTCTATGGGATGCTATGGAAGTAGTTCCTATTGATAAGAATAATAAGAAAGCTGGTGCTAAACTTCAATTGAAGCAAGGTTATACAAAGGCTGATGGCTCTGCATTTACACAGGATGACATTATCAAGTTCAGTAGAAGAAGTGCAGCAATCAATCAGAGAATGCACGGTATTTACAATAAGGCTGATAGGTCAGCAGTACAAAGATTAGCTATTGGTAGAATGGGTATAATGTTCAGAAAATGGATTAAACCATCCTTGAATAGAAGATTCAAGTCAGCTACTTATAACTATGATTTGGATGCTTGGACTGAAGGTTATTATAGGACAAGTGGTAGATTCCTGTTACAACTTGCAAGAGATTTGAGAGAGACTCAATTTAATCTTGCTGCAAGATGGAATGAACTCACTCCTACTGAGAAGGCTAATATAAGAAGAGCATTAACTGAGACAGGTCACTTCTTGGCAGTAATGGCTATTATTGGTCTCATTGAATGGTCTGATGATAAGGATAGACCTTGGTTAGTGAGGATGGCTGAATATCAAGCAAGAAGATTGTACACTGAATTAGGTGCTATGATACCCGGCAAACCTATGATTTCAGAAGGTTTGAAGATTACCAAATCACCTGCTGCTGGTGTGAATACAATTGAGGATATGCTTGATTTGACTAAGCTGCTCAATCCTTGGAACTACATGGATGAATTACAGTCTGGCAGGTATGAAGGACACAGTACTGCATACAAGTCATTCTTTGAATCTCCTATAATTCCTATGAACAGGACTATTTATAGAGGATTACATCCTGAGACTGGTATTCCATTCTTCAAGCAATAAGATAAGGATAAAAAGAAAGGGAAGTAGATTAAGTTCTACTTCCCTTTTTCTTTCTCCTTTATAAAAAATTTCACCCTACTGATTAAAGAGCTATACATTTAACTGCTTGGTCTCTCTCTTGTTGTGAGACTGCATCAAACTTCTCTTGTGTCCATCCCTTATTCAATAGGGATTCTTGTATCTCAGCATCTAATGACTTAAATGATGTAGTGTCTTGTTTCTTTGATTCTCTCATTTGACTTAGTGAAGGTACTTTATAATTACTTGATGAGTACTTTCCTTCATTGATATTTCTATAGTAATCAATCAAGTGAGGTCTCATGTTATTCCAATTAGTAACCTTAGCAAATAAGTCCTTAAAGAAGTCAAGAATCTTTCTACCTATACCTCTATTCCCTCTGGTCATTACATATTCTCTGAATCCTTCTGCCATATCCTCTTCAAGAGAGGCATCATCTTTATCACCATACATTTCCTTAGCTTCAGCCAATAATGCTTGTCTCTCATTATTGTCAAGAAGAAGTTGAAATACTGCATGGAAGGCTTCATGGTAAGTAGTACCCTCAGCAGCTATATCAGATAAAGTAATTATGCCATTATTGAATTGTCCCCAAGCCAATGCTCCTTGATTACCAACTCTAATAAGACCTTTTATTACTCTTACCCTATCATTATCAGATAATTGAGGAAGGACTTTCTTTATCCAAGCAAGTTCCTTTTCTTGATTCCAAGTACCTCTTGTCTCATCATCTACCCTTCTCAAACTACCCAAATCCAAGTCATCCTCAAATTCATCATCATTCTCATTTACTGCCTGTTCTGCTTGTGCAGCCTTAGCTGCCCCAGACTCAGTAGGAGTAGATAATATAGTGGCAGGGGTCTCAATTTTAGGTGCTTCTACTACAGGAGCAGATGCAGGGTCAAATATAAGAGTCTTTTCATTTGACATATCTACTACTCTTTGAGGATTGCCATTAAGCATCTTCTTGATAGTGTCTTTAGCCTGCTGCTCAGTCATGGTCATTGGGTCATTCTTAATAAGAGTAATTGAATTACCATTAGGGAATACTGCCATGTATGAATTACTTGCAACATGGGCTTCTTCACCTTGTCTACCAAATCCCTTAGTTATAGTAGGTATCTTAGCCATATACACCTCAACACCATTCACTTTATCAATAGGAGTTAGATAACTCTTGTGTAATTTACCATCTCTTACAAAATAACCTACCTTACTATCTTCAAGACTATATTCAGGAAGCACATTATTAACAGGGTCTTGTGTTTCAAGAGCACTATTAAAGACTAGTACTGTTGAGTTAGTAGGAGTAGGTTCACTTGCCTTTACAGCACCTACTAATGGTACATTAACAGCAGGATTATAGGTTATCATTATACCCTTCTCCTTTGTTACTCCATCAACAACATCCTTATTATAGTTAAGAACAAATGGTAGAACAGCAAGTGTAGTGATAGGAGTATGATATTGAGACTCAAACAGATTCTTATATGCAGACAATTGTAGAGTACAGTAATCCTTAGCACTCATTCTTTGAGTAGCTGAAGGGCTGGTGAAGTAATTCACTCTATGACCATATCTGTCTGTGAAATCATAGAAGCTATATCTGCTTGTCTTTACATCATATATCCTGAAGTTTCCATCTGCATCTACTGAAAGAATATCAACCTCACCTGCAACTCTTGTCCCATCAGCATACTTCTGGAATAGTACAATGTTATTGGTTAGGAATCTTTCACCTCTTGCCTCAATGTTAGACCTGATTTCTGTAAGTGAGGCAATCAAATCTGTGAAAGCTTTCTCACTCATATTATCAGGCTTTACAGGAGTATCATTTGATGTAAAGAAGTTTCTAATCACACTATCCACAGCAGTGCCAGCATTCAAGGCTCTTTGTGAGTTAGTACCAGACATACTGTCTCTTATGATATTTACAATAGTATCTCTGCTTCTTGCATCAATCTTACCACTGAATGCACTTAAATCAACTTTCCAGTGATTGCCTAAGTACTTCAAGTAGTTATTGTACTGAGTAACATTATCTGCCAATTGAGACAATCTTACTCTTATATCTTTAAGAGCATCAGTCTGTTTCTTTGACTCAACCCAATTACTTCCTAATCTGCTGTGTACTCTTTCATACTCATGGTACTGACCATCTTCCTCAAGTATATAATAGAACTCACCATCAGTTCTTGTCTTATCTACTTTCTTCTGATTCTCAGCTATCTGAGCTATGACTTTCTTATTGTCCCCTACAGTTCTTTCTCTACCAGCAATCTTATCCTTAACCTCTTGAGCTTCTTTACCTGTCAAGTATTTCTGAGTTCCTCTATCCAATACCTGACCACTTGGTAACAGGATTTTATTATTCCATATCAAAGAACCATTAGTAGCATCACCAAAGTTAGCACTTGCCCAAGCTAAATCACTAATTAACTGAGCATTCTTAGGATATACCCTTTGATTGTTACTACCATATATAACACCAGCAGTCAAATCTACTCCATAAGTAGCACCATCAACAACTACCTTAGTATCTGTAATAACACCCTCAGTCCCACCTACAGGAGTTTCTATCTTCCTTGTAGTATCTGGAGTTACAGATGCAGGGTTTATAGCCTGATGTAAATTACCTTCCACATCAAAGTAGTCAGTAGTAAACCAGCTACTTATCACTCTTGCATCAGAGATATTTGATGTAAGTACATTAGAATTGATAAGTACATTGTTATATCCACCTCTATTCAACATACCAAGATTCACCTGAATAGGTAGATTGAAGTCAAGAAGGATTTCACTTATCTCCTTTGATACATCCTCAATACTCTTTGAGGCAGGTTCAGATAATACTTCATTATCTCCTGTAATAGAGAATAGGGTATTTTGGTCCCACTTCTCAGTTAAGAATACTGTCTTTACAGTCTCCTTTCTTATTCTCTTGCCATCTTTCTCCTCATATATCTCATTACCTTGAGCATCTCTTTGTACCTTGGTAAATCTAATACCATTACCTGAATCAGATGTAAACCAGTCAATGTGCAAATCTCCAGTATAAAGATTGGTTGCAAGAGACTTGACTGCATTATTCAAATCATCCTCACTCAATGAATTAGCAAGTGCATCAATGGACTCTTGTATATTCTTATATACCTGAGTACTTTGTACTTCAACATTCTCAGGATTAAACTCAGTTTTGTTGAAGTGCTTTACTCTTATAGCAGCAGGTGAATATTTACCAGCAGCATTAGGTATAAGAAGATACATTCTACCTTCCTTTTGAGCCATATCTACTGGCTTGATAATAAGGCTATTATCCAATCTACCATTAGTAGCCAATGTACCATTCTTGATTATACCAAAGATAGGTGCTCTACCCTCTCCTGATACATTAGGTATATTAGCCAAGCTTCTTTCTTCTGTGCTGTAAGGTATTCTACCTACCATTACTTGTGACACTCTTGTAGTAGGAGTAGCAATAAATCTCTTACTCTTATCACTTCTCTGTGCAAACTCAGCTTTTATCTTCTCTTCAAGACCAGCCAGACCCTCATATCTATCTACTGAATAGTCAGACTCATCAAGGCTACCTACAATCTGGTTATTTCTTCTATCTACAATAAAGATTGTATGGTCATTGAACTCAGGGTCAATCATAAATCCAAGCTCATCACCTGCCTTCAGATTACCTTCATTCACATAAGTAAATGCTCCATTATCTCTCAGGTAGTTATATAACTCATCAAAGTTTACACCTTTCTCTCTTTCAGCAGCTACTACATTGAATGGTCTAAAATCTCCTTCCTTGCTTGCTTGAATATGCAACTCAGGTATTGAAGGTCTATAGTAGGGTCTTCTGCTCTTTTGCCTGCTATCAAGTGATTGTGGGGTCTCAACCCTACTATTAGTCTCCCTATTTTCATCCTTTACTTGGGTTACAGTTACATTGCCTACAGGAGGTTCATAAGTAATCACAGGAAGACCTTCAGTGCTAACTGGAGGAATAGTAGAAGTACCACTATCACCTGTAGTGTCCTTTGTAGGAGCAGAGGGATTTGGTTTACCCTTTTCTCTTGGTGTTCTATAATCTTGTGAGAATCTGTTCTTGAATCTATTCTCATTGTTGATTTGATTCATTGCTCTAAGAAGTGCATACTGAGCTTCTTGGAATTTAACAGCATTCTCCTCTGGTGTTAGATTATCATCATATAGAGCATCTGCATTATCAACATATATAGAGTTAGGATTTGCTATCTCATTTAGATTAGAGGAGTTCTCAAATTGGTCTTGAAGTAGTTTAAGAGCATCTGCCTTGACAGCAGGACTTTCATCAAGAGAATTAATTGCTCTTTGCACATCTGTGTTATAGGCATTTACTTCCCTATAATTCTTAGCCATCTCATTACCTTCATCTTCAAGAGATTTAAGTGTCTCTTCTCTTGTAGCAGCATCCTCTTCCCCATTAAGAGACTGTCTGAACTCAGATAAGTTAGTGGCTGAGAGAAGTCTACTCTTCAGATTATCAGACTTTTTCTTAGCCTCCTCTTTAGCAATGTTCTCAGTAGATGAGACTATATCTTCTTGAAGCTTAGCAGGGTTTTCAAGATACTCCTTTAGCTTAGTATTGTATTTGCCAGCAGCATCTACTAATTTCACAATATCATCAATCTTTTCATTGAATGCTTGTGCATCATCAGCAGCTACTCCACTAAGAGGGCTTTCTATTACTGACTTGATTCCTTCTACCAACTTAGGGTCACTTGACAAGAGATAAGCAAAAGTCTTATCATCAAGACCTCTCACAGTCTCAAGAATAGACATATTTTTCCTTATCTGTCTCTCATTATTATCAGCAGAATTATACAAATCAGTCAATCCTGCATGAGCCTTACCTTCTTCAGTCTTTATTGAAGCATACATATCAGCAAGCTGAGACATACTTCCAAGCACTGTACCAATGGTAGGTTTTACTTCACTTGAAAGCTGATTAGCCCTATCTTGCCAATTACCAATCTGAGACTTCAACCAAGTTAATTCCTCAAGTTGTTCATCACTCAATTGCTGACCAGTTCTTACATCAATATCATCCTTAATCTTAGTATAGTTAGTGATAGTATTGAGCATTTCATCTCTTGTCTGAGTCAGCTTATCTATCATTTCCTGCTTTCCCTCAGGAGTACTGTACATAGAATTACCATTCTTATCAATGAATGGACCAACCTTAGCTTCCTTACCATTTTCATCAGTTATAGTAGAGGTAGTATTTTCTACTATTGATGCAAGGTTCTCATCAGAAGTGTCATAGGCAGAATTAATGAGAGTAGTCAAGTCTTCAAGTTTACCTGCATTATCAAACATTGCAATGTCAGAAATCAACTGAGCATGTTCAGCATTCTTGAACTCAAACTCATCATTGTTTTCTACAGCTTGGTTCATATCATTCTGATACTTATTATGCCTGATAAGACCTTGATAGTAATTTATGGACTCAGGAGATTGAACCCTCTCATTCATATAATTAGCTATCTCATTCTCTCTATTCATCTTGTCTCTATACTCTCTGAACTCACCAATAGTTCCACCTTCAAGAGTAACAGGAGATTGTAATCTACCTTCACTACTTCTTATCCCTCTGAACCTTGGCATACCAAGAGCACCAGTAAGAGTACCAATAAAGAACTCCTCCCATGATGAACCATCATTCACTGTCTCATTAATACCTTGAGCAAAGGATTTCATCCAACTCAATGTTTCTTGCTCAGCCTGTGGGTCTATCTTGGCTTTGTAGAAGTTATTTACATCATCCTCATAGTAATTACCAGATATTCTACTTGCTGCACCTTGTGAAATTTCCTCAAGACCTTCAGAAAGAGGACTCAAAGTAGCTCTTGCAATTCCTTTACCTGTAGTTCTTCCTGTAGCATATTCTCCTGCCTTACCAACTATATTAGTTGCTTTTCTTGCAGTCTTGAAACCATTGGCATACATTCTACCAAACTGAATAAGGTTAGATGCAGTAAGAATAGGTATATTCATAAGCAGGTCTGCATTACCCATCTTTAGTCTGTCCTCAGTCAGTTTACCAAGAGTAGCCTCATAATTGGCATTCTCTTGTGCAATCATTCTATTGTGCATCTCAGAGTCCAAGTACATACCATCAATAGCCTGAAGTCTTGCAGTATGCTGGTCATCAAGTTGAGTCTTGTGTAGATTAAACCAATCTGTAGAATTATTTAATGCCTCTATTCTGCCTTCATTTACAGCAGAGATAGTAGCACCTACACCTGATGTTACAATAGCAGGTGCTCTGGAAGACTTGGTTATAGCACCTATAATCTGAGGTAACTTTGTAGCCTTTAGTCCAGCAGCAGTTACACCACCACCATAGAATGCACCAACAGTGAAACCTAAGTTCTTTATAAATTTATCTCCTAAGAAATTGGCAGTGAATATGTTTTCATACCAAGGTTCATTTCTCTCAGCATCAGTATAATAGTTAGGAAGTGCTTCCTCAGACCACTCATTAATAGATTGCATTGCTTTGCTAAATGGGTTATCCCATAGGGCAGAACCTCTACCCTCTGCAATAGCTTGTGCTCCACCAAGTACCAACCCTAATGTACCATCAAGGAATGTAGTACCTGCAAGAATTACACCCTTAGCCAAACCTGCACCAATCTGTGCATACCAAGGCTGTAGTTCCCCTCTTGTATTAGCCAAGTTATCAAGTTGTGTAGCTGAGGTAATATCTTCATCAAACATACTGTCATTGACTCCAACAAAGCCTATATCCTGTCTTGGAGTTGCAGTTCTGTTGATTTCCTGCATTGTACCTCTATAGTCTCTGGCAAGACCAAGAATAGAGGTATCAATATTGATACCCCTTTCTCTTAGTCTATTAATACCATCCAGACCTCTCAAACCTCCAGTCCCTTGTGTAGAAGGGTCTTGTATTTGTTGATTATCTGCTGCTGCCATATTTATTCTTCTTTACTAAATGTATTACTTTGTCTCTTCTCAAGAGTATTGTACCTCTTATAGAATGCTTCCATAGTAGCCTCAATAAGTGTGGTAGCCAACTCATCTTCTCCATTTTCCAAAGCTACTTTAATAGCCTGCTGTGCTCTACTGAATGTTCTGTTCTGGTCATCAAGCAATTCAGTATCAAGTATTGCTGACCTTGTTTTACCTTTACTATCAGTAGAATTGATAATGAATCCCAAATCAGGGTCAAAATCTATATCAGCATCTGATGTGAAATAGTTATTCAAATCTTCAATATCTACCTCATCACCTTTCTTATTATCATCAAGTTCCCATAGACCAGTACTATTAGACCTTCTATAATATGACCTTGTATTCTCCTTCAATACCTGAGTTATCAAGTCACTCTGAGTGATATTAGGCTTATAGGAAAAAGCTCTTACTGCACTACTTCTAATATCATTTTCAAGTTTTTGGGCAAGCTCTCCAAGATTACCTCCTGTCAATACACCATCTGTTAGGGTATAACTTGCATTTCCATATCTTTCTGACAACTCAGTTAATTTTTCTCTGTAAGGATAGTATGTTTCCTGCCTTGTAGATCCTGTACCAGTGTCTATCCAGAAATTAGTCTGTGGGTCAGGATTTATCAAGTGAGGCTCTCTTACTGACCTTGTAGATGCTTGGTCAAGTAAAGCTGGGTTAGCCAGTACCTCTCTTAATACTTGCAGGTCAGTATTCATTTGAGTAGTCTTCTTGTCCCCATCTACAGTAGTCTTAGGAACAGCTCTATAATAGAGTCTTGCTTTCTCTTCTGCCTCTTTTGCAGCTCTGGCTCTTGCCTCTTTATTTCTTGCAAGTTGGTCTTGCATTGCATAGTCATAAGCCTTATTAGACTGTATCTGATATTGAGTCTCTCCTACTGCATTCCATAGTCCTTGTCTTGCATATTCATATGCTCTATTAAGAGTACTTGCATCTCCCCAACTTGCAATATTTGAACTTCCCACTGAATCCTCTACTATACCTTTCAATACAGAAGAAGCATTTGGGTCATTCTGCAATACCTGAATAATCTCTTCAGGTCTATATCCCTTCTGCATGATAGTTTCAAAGTACTGATTACCAAGGATTTTTCTCCACTTCCTTGGGTTTTCTCTCATCTCCTTAGATAGATTCTGAGCAGCAGTACCCACTTGTTTTGCAAGTGTAGCTCCTGAATATGACTGATAAGTAAGTTGAGGATTCTTAATCAAATCATCAAGACTGAGCATAGAGGCATTCCTATCAAACATAAGTGTGTTATCCTGTGCCAACAACTTTCTTTGCTCATCAATCAGTTCCTGTCTTCTCTTATATGCTTGTTCTATAGGAATTATGTCACTTGAGTATCTCTGCTTCATTCTCAGCATATTCTGTCTACTTGCAGGAGTAAGACCTTCCCTTGCCAATTGACCAGCCTGCTCTTCAAGGTCATTTGAGTATGTCTTGTACATCTTATAAGCATAAGAGTCAGTTTGCTCATTAGCCATTTCATCCCATACATTAGCCTTAGTTGCCAACTCAGCATATTCATTCTCAACTTCCTGATGTGCTAATGTAGCCATTTGTACTGGCTGAAGCATCTCTGCATAAGAGAAAGGCTTGAATTTACTATTTATTACAATATAATTTGCTGCCATATTACTTACCTTTTCTTATAGTTAAATAACCTCCCTTAGCTTTCTTCTTTCCCTTAGCTTTATTAGCAGCATCTCTTACTACCTTCTTCTCAGCCTCACTTAAATCTTCATAGCCATTCTTGTAGGTTATTCTGCCACTACTATCAATAGAATAGTAGAGTGCAGGGTTTGTTTGAATCATATTTCTACTGAACTCCTCTCTACCTATCTCACCAAGTGAATCAAATAAATTAGTAAGATTAGCTGCTCTACCAGCAGAAGCCCTTGCATCAGCTTGGTCTCTTAATTGAGCCTGTGTGGTTCTTGCCTGCAATCTCAATTTATCATTTGCCTGATTAGCCATGCTTGCTTTAAGACCCATTTCAGAATTAAACTGATTAGTTCCTCTATTGAATGTCTCAACCTCTTTTCTTTGATTGAAGTTATATTCCTCAGCCTGTCTTGCAAGGTCTCCCAATACATTCTGAGCATTATAGTCTGCTGCCAATAAACCTGCCAATGCAGTAGCTCTGTTACCACCTGATTGATTTACTATTGCTCTTCTTGTTGCACCTGCTTGTGCATTCAGCTTGTTTATATAATAGTTTCTATCTAATGGTCTATAAGTTAAATAATTACCAATAGGAGTAAATTCTACATTGGTTAAATTATCCACTGCACTGCCTACCAAGTCAGCATTGCCATAGTCAGGCTTATTAGTCCATCCCAGTGCATCAGTCAATACACCAAGACCTGCTCCTACTGCTGGGGCATATCTCAACCATGTAAGTCCCCTACCTTGTCTTGAAGAGTTAGTATTAGGGTCTTCTATGTCAGTATCACTTCCTGTACCACCTGTAATGGCAGGTGGATTGAATTGAATAGGCTTAATATTTTCATCCATCCATCTCTCAGCAGGAGTTCTTTGGTCAATTAAAGAAGGAACTTCAAGATTGAAACTTGCTGTTCTTTCTTCAGGAGTCATCATACTGTAAGGCTTTTGGAAAGCAGGAAGTTCATAAGTAGGAACAACCCCCTGTCTCTGTAATGTTCTTAACCATCTTTCTTGTGGAGTATAGAACTGAAGAAGATTAGGTTCATCACCCTCACCATCATACTTTCTGCCCATCTTACCACCATGTGCATACTTATTACCACTTCTATTCTCTTCCATCCTCACTTGTTCCTGAGCTTGTTGTAATCTTGTCATTGCACTCATTAACCCTCTCTTACTGATAGGGTCATTAGGTCTTTCAGAAGATTCTTTACTTAATCTCTCTGCTATATCAGCAAATGAGTGGTCTGCATAAGTGGTAGGAAGATTATGTGCTGCAAGTAATCCACCTGTAGCAAATAATCTGTTGCTGAATACATAGTTATTGAACTTGACCTCACCTTGTTCAACAAGATTAGGAGTACCATCAGGAGCTACACCCATAGGTACACCTTCCATAGGATTCTCTTCATGAGTACCACCATTACCTATGATAGTAACTCCATTAGAGAAATCCCCACCATGCTGACCTATATTAGGAACTGATGTATATAAATTACCTCCCTCATCATATAAATATCCACCAAAAGCATGATGCCACTTTCTTGCATTAGCAAATGTAGCCCTCTTTCTTACAGCAGCACTCTTACTTCTTTTGCCTCTTGCAATACATTCAGATGTGACCTTTCCACCACAGTAGTCAGTGAACTTACCTCTATTAGCCTTCTTGATATGTATCTTACCTCCTTTAGCAAATACAGCAAGCTCTGGTGTCTCAAATGAATTAGGCATTGAGGACATCTTGTATTTACTCATAGCACTTAATTGTTTGTTATATAAGTCCTCTTTGGCAAGCTCATAATCAATAGCCCCACTGCCAAAGATATTTATAGGACCTCCATAAGCAGAGAAGTTAGCAAGCATATTAAGGTCATTTTGTGTGTCAATATTCTCAGCTTTATCTTCCAATGCAACCATATTCTTTTCATTAGTTGCATTTATCTGCTTATTGAATTTCTTAGCTTTCTTCTTAGCTTTTCTATTACCACCAAGCCAGCCTCCAATAGCACTACCCAAACCAACTACACCACCTACAATAGCACCAATAGGTCCACCTACAGAAGCACCTGCTGCTGCATCTGAACCTGCTGCACCAATAGTATTGCCAATTCTCTGACCAGTACTTCCTCCTCTAATATCCTTCCAAGATACATTCTCCATTGGGGTGAATGCACTCCATTCACTCATCAGGTCATCATTGTTATTGGCTTGTACTGTGTATGTCTGTGCTTGCTTTATTTCTCCTTCAAGACCAGAGGTATCAGCTATTTGGGCATTTTGAATACCAGCATTAACTATTGTACCTACTGCTGAGCCTATTCCACCAATGGTACTTCCTAAGTTCTGACCACTGAAAGCACTTTGAGCTGAGGACTTAGCCTGCTGACCCCAAGTCTGCTTAGTGTCTCCACCATCTGCGAAGAGATTAAGAGTTCTATTAGACTTTCTTATAATCTTTTTCTTAGCCATATCACATTAATTTGGTTACAAAGGTAAGTAATTATATTGAGATTACCAACCCTTTATGTAAAAAAGTAAGGGTGAGCAAATGAAATTATTTACTCACCCTTGAATATACTATTCAAAATAATGTACTATCATATCATGAAGCACAGTCTTATTTGTATTCTCACCTTCCATTGACAGTTTAATATACAGCCAAGGATTTCTCATTCTATCCCTACCATTACTATTTGCTCTTGGTATATTAGCTCTCCATATCCTGAACTTCTTCTTTAGCTCAGAAGGTCTTCCAAGCACATTATTAAGAGTTGCAGTACCAGTTTGATACTCATTCCAAGTAGTCAAAGTATCAAATGTAGTATTTAATAAAGTGCTTCCATCCCAAGAGTCTGCCCTAAATTCAAGATTATTAAATATCTTATCAACTGGCATATCAGGGTTAGCTATTATAGTAGTATAGAATGGATGGTACTTATCAAAGAACATATTATAATTGCCTTCATTATGAAGCCATGCTCTATATATTGTACCTCCCTCAGTAGTATTAATAGCTATTCCTCTATCTTCAAGATTAATGAAGTATGGCATGTGCTCATAACTATAGAATGAGGTAAATTGAGCAATAGGTTCAGAAAATGCAAGACATTCATCTTTTGATATGAAGAATACATCTCCATTTACTTTGTCATAGTAAGTTACAAATCCATTAAAGTCCTTAGGATTCCAGATATTAATACCAGTAGACTTAGCATTTATCCAAGAGTGGAATCCTAATCTATCTGACAAATTATCTAATCTACCATTAAATAGGAATATACCTTTAGTAATGTCATCTATAAAATAGATACCATTAGGTGTTTCACACATTGACCATTTATTAGTACATCCTATTTTATCTGATAAATACCTCTTACCATTTACCTTACCACTATTAGCTATTTCAATAGGGACTCCTTCAGTTGAAGCAATTTGCATATTCTCATTGTACAGAATCTGACTTATGCCTCTATCTTGAAAAGCAATGAGATTATTGTTGAATCTTCTTATTGCTCTTATATATCCTTTGTCTCCATCAAGGTCAAGAGTAGATGCTAATGTGATATTAGTCCATGTATCAATTAATTCTCCAGCAGTCTTAGTCTTAGTCCAAGTAATTGAGTTATGGAAATTATCCAGATTCAATTTATTTGGATTGACTGTTCTGTAATTGAAGAAGTTATTCTGTTGGCTATATACATCATTCATCAAGTTGAAGTTGGTAGGAGTTATAGCAAAGTTACTTGTCTGTCCCCTATTCCTATCATACCTACCATCAATATTCACTCTTGTTTCACACATGAATGAAACAATATCAGTAATAGCATTTTGATCTTCAAGAGTAAATGGATAAGTCTTCAAGTGGTCATATCTCTGATAATATGTATCACCTTCAGTCCATGTTATAGTAACACTACTTCTGACACCACTATTATCATTTACCAATGATACAGGTTCCCCACATGGAAGCCACTGATTATTCTCAAATGCCTCTTCAGTCTGACCTCCAAATCTGTTAGTAACCTTTGGATTATATATCTCACCTAACCATAACCATCCATACTCAATAGAGTATCCATTAAATGAACCATTCAGGTTAGATAATGGAATGTCAAGTACACTTTGATAGGTACCTGCATACACTTTATTTTTATCCCAAAAGGCATGTTGTCCAGATGGTGTGCTTCCAGCAACATTTACATTCCATAATTCTGTAGGGGAAGGATATGATATATCACCATCTTTGATGGTTGGCAAAATCCATTGGTAGTGGTCCTCAGTAAAATTCAAAGCAATGACAGCATGAGGAGTTGATTTGTACTTCATTCTAATAGGGTCTACACCAGTAATTTGGTCTGTGAATCTACCATCAACTTGTATATAATTACCACTAAATAAAGCATGTGCATTAGTATCAGCATTTTGTACTCCAGTAGTCATTATAGGATACCCATCTTTCTTATCTCCTATTCTTGATATATTAATAACCTTATCTACATTACCATAATAGTTTATATCTCCCAACCCAGAGTTCTTCTGAGCAGGTAATCTCACAAGTGTAACCTCATCAGAGTCAAATACTACAATGCCTGATACCCCTGTTTTGGAGCTACTCCCCTCTCTATAGAAATCATATATACTTCCTGAGTCCAAGAAGTGAGTATTATAGGAGAATCTCATATTTGAAATCTTCTTTTTATCAAGCATAGCAGGTCTGTATCCATCTGTAGCCCATTTCTTATTATTCAAAGAACCATTTCTGTGGAATGGATATACAACAAATCCTGTTGTATAATGATTTGTATTTCCTGTATCTTTCTTGTAATCAGATAACTCATCAAACCAGAATCCACCAGACATCAATCCTCTCCATCCAAATCTTGATATATTCTCAGAACTTACAGGCTCCTTATAAAACCCCGGAGCTACTTCACTACTATCATAGTAATTATTAGCTGGTGTGGAAGTTTGAATATCAATATCTCCAATGAATGCTGTAAGTGGAACCATCCCAACAATTCTTAATTGAAGTCCTGAAGTGTCAATGCTTCTTACATCATTATCAAATTCTATATCTGGAGAGTGTAATGTAACAATAGACTGGTCTATATAGAAATTCTCAGCATTTTGAGATACCCAAGCATTTACATCTGCTTCAGATGCAGTATCTGATACACTTGGTCTATTTGGTGGATTCCAAATACACTGTATTTCAGCATTTCTCTTATCATTGCTGGGTATTGGATAATTATTTCTAAACTCAGCCCAAGCTCCTTTATTTGGCAATTCCATTATAAATGAAGTGCCATTATAATTCACATTGGTTCTGCTATTACTCATTACTCCTGCTCTTGAATTAGGAGTAGGGTCATGCAATGGACCATTCTCTCTATCATTCCAGTCACTACCCCAATCTCCTGAAGAGTTTTGGGTGTAGTGAAAAGCTTTATACTCATCAAATGGAGCATTTGCTCTCACAAACCAAGATGATTGTGCAAATGGTGAATTACCTTGTCTATCCCCCACATTAAATACAGTAGGACATAATATACCCTGACATATACATTCTCTATCAGTTAGAGAAGGATATACCACTACAGGTCTCACTCTTATGTATCCCTGATTAACCAATCTATTTATTATAGATTTATCACTCAGTGTATAAGATGCAACAGGCAGACACACACTTGAGCCACTTATATAGTTACATTGAACATGTTGTGTATTTCTTACATCATTAATCCATGTTGGCTCTGACCACTTTCCACTTGTGTGCTGGAACTGAACACCAAACCTATATGTCTCCAAATACTTAAAAGTCTTAATTTTATATGAGTTAAGCTTCAGTTGATTATCATAGGGATAATATCCTAATGGCTGTGGAGGGGTTAGATATTTTGTTGAATAGCCACTTGTAAATGTAATTGTCCCGCCTCTAAAGAAATCTCTTATTGTGCTGTCTATCAACTTTCTCTTCAAAGTTATATCACCTAAGAACAATGTATTATCTTTTTGAGCCATTGTTCCAAATACCACTTCTTCTCCTCCAACATATAATAGCTCTGTAGGGTCTATAGTATCTCCAGAAGTTCCATTGTCTGTATAAGATACTTTTCCCTTTGTATATAGATAAACAGTCATCTCTGTCCTGTCTGTATAATATATGGTTGCAACACCTCTGCTTGTTACATTTACATATACAGTCTTACTACTAAGTATATACAGATAATCACCATCTGGAAACCTAATAACTCTATAAGCAGAGCCTGCAAGATTCCATGAACTTGCAGAAGAGGAAGTTGAACTTGGTGTTATTGATGATAATGAAACATATGTATCCTGTGCTACATCATACACTTGAATGTTATCAGCAATACCAGACTTACTCCACTCTGTCATAGAATATGCAGAGGCTCCAGCAGGAGGAGCTAAATCCACTACTCTTTTAACTGTGGGCACAGCATCTATTGAAGTTCTGTGTATTGAGTATATTCTTATATAGTCAAAGCTCTTATCAATATTATCTATAACAATACTAAAACTATTTCCAACTTTATCCTCTGGGCTTGCTCCTCTATTATTGTAAGATATATAGTATAATGGGGATGTATAAAATATATTACTCTCCTGTCCATATTTATCAAAATATGTAAAAGCATATTGTATAACCCCCGGACTAAATGTACCATTTGCTACAATGTTTCTATCTATTGTAATAGTCTCTTGCAGCTTTAGTCTTCTTGTAAAGTTAAATGAATTATCATTCCATCTACTAATTACATCTGAAGCTGCTGCAACATTAATGACTCTTGGTTGATTAAGACCATCTGTCCAATATATCTTCTTTATTTCTTGGTTCTCATAAAAAGATATGGTTTCAATGGGATGTCTGTAATCAAAATCAAGCTGACCTCTATATAATCTTGTACCAGTTAGAGTAGTACCATCAAACCATAGTTTGTATATTCTATCCTCTATATCACTGTCTATATCAAGAGTAAGCTCTTCACTTATAATGTCATCAACTGTCTCAATGGTTGGAGTGATATTATTTACTGTTCTTGCACTACTATCCCCAGCAGTGAAAATAATAAGTTCATCATCTATTAAAGCCTGTCCTATGGGTGTTCCTTTCAAAGAGTCACCAATACCACTTATATTTGCAAGCCTATTACCTTTTTCATTCACTATACTAAGCAGAGTACTCTCATCAGTAGGCATAATCCTAATATTCTTATTTTCATAGGCATATTCAGGATTAAATGCTGAGGCACTCAAGTCTCTCTGCATTCCTTTTACTTTGAATTGAATTTGCTTCTGCATAGCTTATTGTAATTTTAATCTTTCCTTTGTACCATTGTTTCTGAACCCTGTTCTGTGTTCAGTATCTCTAAGTAATAGAGTCCTCCATGAATTATAGAATGACTCTGCCTTGTCAATAGATAATCTATTAAATTCAGTCTGGCAATCACCAACTGCCCAAGCATATTCCTGTTGTACATTCTGTAATACAGCAGGATTTATCTTTCCTAAATCAAACAGTATTGTAAACCACTGTTTCTTAATATACAGCTCCAATGCTCTTGTGAAACTACTATTGTCAGGAAGAAGAGGAAAACCTTCTGAGTCTGTAGCAATAGCCTCATAGGATAGCTCAATTTCTCCTTTCTCAATAGAAGTGTATATCATATTACCTTGAATCTTATATGTCAAATCAGCAAGTTCTCTGCCACAATTACCCTTACATTCACTCATATGAAATGAATCTGAAGAGTATCTGAAGGTTGGTCCACCTGCTTTTCTAACTTGAATCATTTGATAATAGTCACAAGGAAGCATAGCTCTATACTTTTCAACTTCTACTATCTCTGTTTTCTCCATGAACATATTA
>OGCO01002268.1_pt1 | contig 25674 bp, 31 predicted proteins | sample 1570171 | NCBI WGS metagenome assembly OGCO01 (sample SAMEA4370583, study PRJEB24528) | human gut metagenome
AGAACGCGTAACTTTTACGTCCGTGTCTCTGCAATCTGATTCTAGTTGCCATTTTAAATAATTGTTTTTAATGATTGATTTGAATTATGCTATTATCTCGTAATAGCGGGCACAAAGATACGGCTTTTCTTTTGATTGACAAACATTTCGTATCTTTTTTACGAATACCGTTTTGGATAGCGGAACAAAATCGCGAGCAGGGCGCATGCTCCCATTGTAAACGGATAATAGAGATTGCCGATGATACTGATGGGGGAGATGCTGGCAAGTCCCGCTGCAATCAGCATCTGCGCTCCGTATGGAATAATCCCTTGTATCAGGCAGGAGAAAGTATCGAGGATACTGGCTGTTTTTCTTCGGTCGAGATGGAATTTCACGGCAATATCTTTGGCAATCGGTCCTGTTGTGATAATGGCAATCGTGTTGTTGGCAGTACATAAGTTGGCGATACTTACCAGGGCTGCGATGCTTAATTCGGCTCCTCTTTTACCATTGACGTGGCGGGTGAGTTTCTGGATAATGAAATCGATACCACCGTTATAACGGATTGTTTCGAGCATCCCTCCGGCCAGCAGAGTGATAATAATCAGTTCTCCCATTCCTGTAATTCCTGTTCCCATGGCACCAAACCAGTCGAAGATCCCGAAGCTGCCGGTCGCAATGCCAATGATGCCACTTGTCAATATACCTATTATGAGTACGAGCATCACGTTCATTCCGGCAATGGCTGTTCCTAATACTATTATATAAGGTATAACTTTGATCCATTCAATGGTCTGTGTTTGGGTGGGAGCTGTAATGGATAGTCCCTGAAATATGTAAATTCCCAACACAATGATGGCTGCCGGGACGACAATCATAGAATTTACACGGAATTTATCGCGCATTACACATTCCTGGGTTTTTGTCGAAGCGATGGTGGTGTCGGAGATAAAAGATAAGTTGTCTCCGAAAAAAGAACCGCCTACTACGACGGCTACCATAAAGGGGAGAGCTATTTCAGTTTTTTCTGCCAGTCCTACGGCAACGGGAGTAAGGGCGACAATAGTTCCCACACTGGTTCCGATGGATAAAGAGATGAAACAGGCGGCAATAAAGATACCTGCCAGCAATAAATTGTCAGGAAGAATATGCAGCGTCAGATTGACGGTGGCATCGATTGCACCCATTTGCTTTGCGCTTTGGGCAAAAGCTCCGGCAAGGATGAATATCCATATCATCAGGAGGATATTCTTATTGGCAGCTCCTACCGAGAATTGATAGATACGCTGGTCCAGTTTCAAGCCGCGTGTAATGGCGATGGCATAACAGGAAGAGACGAGGAAAGCCACTGTGATAGGTACTTTATAAAAGTCGTTGACGAGGATGGAAGTTACCAGATAGAGGCAAAGGAATACGAGTAACGGGCTTAATGCCCACCAGTTTCCGGGACGGTCTTTATGTATTTTTTCTTCAGTCATAAATGAACGTTGGGTATTTGTTTTATTCTAAAATCAAAATAGCGATGCAAAAGTAGTGTTTTTCACAGGAAGTGGCAAAAAGGAAGTCGAAAGAAGGCATTATTTCATTGATCTTTCTATAGATGAGGGAGACACTCCATAGAAAAAAAGTATAACCTGTTCCTACTATTGATAAGTAGGGCAGGTTCTTTTTATTATTTCTTATTGATTTAAGCGCAAGGGATGTGTGAACCAGAAACGGCTGCCGACTCCTATTTCGGATTCGGCACCGATAGTGCCGCCAAGATGTTCGATGATACTTCTGCAAATAGATAGACCTAAGCCCGTGCCTTTTGAAAAAGAGTTGAGTTTTACAAATCGGTCGAACACCTGATCTACTTTATCGGGTGCAATCCCCATACCTGTGTCTGTGACAGCGAATTCTATCTCATTACTTTCTGCTTTATGGCGATATTCCAACATAATCTGCCCTTCATTTGTAAATTTGAGAGCATTATTTATGAAATTGGTAATAACCTGCATTAAACGTTTTTTGTCTGTGTAAATATAATATTCAGGTAAATCCGGAGCCAGCAAAACGGGTACGGGTTTATCTTCTTTTATATCATAATTGCGCATTATATCTTCGCAGAAGCTCTTGATATCCAGGTGATCCATGGTGAAGTCGAGTGTTCCGGCTTCTATTTTCGATAAATCGAGAATATCGGAAATCAACTGCAAAAGAAGTTCTGTGTTTTCCTGCATAATGTCAACATAATCCTGACGTTCTTTTTTGTCGTCCGATTCAACCAACAGACTTGCAAAACCAACAATCGCATTTAGCGGAGTGCGGATTTCGTGACTCATGTTAGCGAGAAAGGCTGATTTTAAGCGGTCCAGATTTTCTGCTTTTTCTTTGGCTACTCTTAGTTCTTCTTCAATCGTTTTTTGATGGTTGATATCGACACTGGTTATAACATGTGCTATTTGTCCGTCAATCCAGGCAAATGCTGCGCTGAATACCCGGAACCAACATTTGTCAAACGGGCGTTGGTAGTCCCAGGAGTAGACTTTGGTAGGTTGCCCGTTTTCGTCAATCAAATGTTTTTTAGGACAAAATTCACATTCTCCGGTTTTATCTTTATAAAGAGCCTGCCAGCATTTTTTTCCTTCAAAATGTTCGATGCCTCCATAAGGAGCGGCCATAGATTCATTGACATATAGCATATCATGAGAATCAAAAGAGTTCACATAAATGTCAACTCCCATATTATTCATGATGCTGCTTAATGTCTTGCTTGCCCGCACTTCTCTTTCTTTATATTCCCGCACTGCTATTTCCTTGGAGAGGGAGCCTAAAATGAGATGAATCACTTGAAGTTCTTCATCGGTGAAGGATATTGCATGTTCTCTGTCTCCAAATCCGATGAATCCGATAATTTTCCCTTCGGAGTCTTGGATTTGCCGGATTAGTAATGAGTCGACTTTATAAAAATCCACGATGTCTACATCATTCCAAGAAGTATTTTGGTTTCTGCAAGCATAAAAAGGTTTGTTCTTTCCATTTATGCGCGCAGCATGTTGATTGGTCATTTCGCTGATTTCAAAACGTTGTCGCAGGATGTTGTCGCTATTTCCGACAGTTTCCTTTAGGTAAAAGTAGCGAAATCCATCAGTTTGGTAAATGAATCCTCTTTTAAAACCATAGTATTCGCAAATATCCGTAAGTGATTCTGTGATTTTGTTTTCAATAGATTCACAGCCATTCAATCTTTCTAGAAAATGAAGTAAAAATGCATTATAATTTTCTTTTTCTCTGGTCATATTGTTTTAGGCATCTTGTTTGGTTATTTAAACTCGAAAGGAGTATGCTGTTTATCTCTTTCAAATCTTCAAGCTGCTAATATACGGACTTTTTTAAAAATGATGAACGCTGTTTCGGATTTTTGTAATGTTCCGTTTTTCTTTTTCTTGGTGCGAAAAGATAATGTAATATATGATATTTCCGTTGGATTTTAGTTAACTAACAACAGTATTTTGAGAAATAAAGAGGTGGGATTGTACGGATTTATTAAATAAAACGTTGTTTGGGGAAGTTAGTCAGTCTTAGAATTTTTCGAACTTGTAAGTAATTGATTACTAATGCATAATAAATGGTGTGTTTTTCCTTTAAAACCAATGGGGCGCTCCTTTAAAAGAAACGACCCGTTGCACACCGAGAAACACACCGTTCCTTTTAAACGAACGTGCTTTTTCATCTTCGGATACGTGAATTTAAATAATAATGTTTATATTTATTGTTTTATATCTGCGCAGCCGGCATTATTTTAATGCTTCGGTAACCTGCGGCATCATTGTCCAAATAGTATTTTCATTTTGAGCGGTGAAGAAGTTACCATCTATCTCTGATTTCTCATCGGTAGCTGTTCCGTTTTGAATAGCTGACTTGGCTAATGGGTGAACTGCTACTTTTTTCCCTTTGGTTATACCGGTAAAGTCAAACATCATTGCACTGGCACAATGTCCGATCATCATTTTCCCTTTATCCCCGAACGTTTTAATGACTTGCATCAAATCTACATTATAAGGCTTATCGGCATTCTGCTGAAATACAGGCACTGCATCGCCACAAGAGAAAACGAGTGCGTCAAACTCATCTTCGTGTCCCTTCAAATTAGCAATCACATCATCCACTGTTAGGTTGATTCCTGAATTTGTTTTAATCTCCTTCGTATCCGATACGGCAAATACTTTATATGAAATGCCATTCTCGAAAAATGCTTCCAAATATTGGAATAATCCACAACCATTTACCGGATTCACTGCTAAAACTGCAACTTTCTTTGCCATAATCATAATTATTTAAATGAAACAATAGTTATTATTAGTAAGTTTATTACTTTTGTGATGCAAATGTATCTTTCTTGTTTGAGAAATGCAATAACATACTTGAAAATAAGGAAGTTACATAGAGGTAACTATTGCTGAAACTCAATAAAATACAAAACGTTAAAGAATGAAAAACTTTCATCCGACGGGGAATTGTCCGATAAGAGATGTGCTTAGCCGCTTGGGAGATAAGTGGTCGATGTTGGTGCTTATTACGCTGAACGCAAATGGAACTATGCGTTTTAGTGATATCCATAAAACGATAGAAGACGTCTCTCAAAGAATGTTGACTGTTACATTGCGTACTTTGGAATCAGATGGATTGGTTGAACGGAAAGTATATGCTGAAGTACCTCCTCGTGTGGAGTATTGCCTGACAGATACAGGTGGTACCTTGATTCCTCATATTGAAGGACTGGTGGGATGGGCCTTGGAGAATATGAGTACTATTTTGGACCATAGACAAATGAATCAGCAACATTAATGACAACGAAAGAAATGAATGAGATAGAGACTGAACTGATTATGCTCGGAACGGGTAATGCTACTGTAACCAAATGCTATAATACTTGTTTTATCCTTAAAACGAAAGAGACAGTGCTGTTGGTTGATGCAGGGGGGGGGAATGGAATTTTAAATCAGTTGGAAAAAGTGGATATGCTTATTGATAGTATACATGATATGTTTGTGACGCATGCTCATACCGATCATATACTGGGGGCTGTCTGGATGATACGTATCATTGCGCAGCGGGCATCCAATGGACACTATTCTGGTAGGTTTCGAGTGTATGGACACGATAAAGTATTGATGGTGTTGGATCAAATATGCCGCATGACGCTTCCTGTCTCGGTTATGGGAGCTATCAATAAGTATGTTGAGTTCTGTGAAGTCAAACATGGTGATACTCTCCGGCTCGGAGACTTGAATGTACAATTTTTCGATATTGCCTCCACTAAAGAAAAACAATTTGGCTTCCGGGCATTATTGCCTGATGGAAAGTCTCTGGCTTGTTTGGGAGATGAACCATATAATGAGCAAAACCGTGCGTATGCTGAAGGAGTAGACTGGTTATTGTGTGAAGCATTCTGTTTATATGCGGACCGTGAACGTTTTAAACCTTATGAAAAACATCATAGTACGGCACAGGATGCAGGCAGGCTGGCGCAACAATTGGGAGTAAAGAATTTATTGTTATATCACACGGAGGATAAGACGTTGGAAACTCGCAAGAAGTCTTATACAGAAGAAGCATCCCGGGAGTTTTCCGGAATGGCGTATGTACCTGATGATTTGGAGAAAATACTTCTGTAGAAAGAGGTCTTTAACATGAGGAGGAGATCAAAGTTGAATAGCCAACTCATTATCAATAATGTCTTGTTCTATATTCTTCTCTTTTATTTATTTCCGAAATGTGATTTCTCATTTTTTTATATATTGATTTAATTCCTGGCAATCCACAGACAGCTCATTCACTACTTTCCAACCAAAGATACCGTTATGTAGGGTAACGTGCAACGTGCAGCCTACAGCTACCTGTGCATCTATTGGTACATGGAAATAAAGCTGTTCTCCGGGATTACCGATACTTTCAGCCTGTAATACACGACATTCAGGCAGAAAAGCACGATAGCGGGATGAGTTGTTCGGACGCTGGAAACGTACTTTCGTCACCCGATATTCCGCTTGGACAGATGCATCATCCGCCATCCATCGGTTAGTATGTAACAACAAGCTGATGCCAATACCATGCAGGAAAAATCCAATTGCAAAGCTCCATCCCAGTGTTTTTAGGTAATAACTAAACGGTGTGCCTTTGTTTGCTGCCAGCACACCTATGATGGTGATGAATATTGCTGTGGTGAGCATCATAATAAGTATAAGCTGCCGATAACTGACACCACACAAGGCCGTACTGTTTAGTAATGCTCTATCCGGAGATAACAGATAGAGCAATACGACAAATAATATAAGGGCGCCTGTCAGTATTAGAAGGCAGCCTACTGTCTCCTTACGGTCTTTTCGCTTCTCACGAAGTTCGCCGACGGTGGTGAATCTACGGTATTTCATGATTTCATAAATATCATTATCCCGATCCCACCAAGCATGATGATGATAGCATTGATAATCATTCCGACTCTCAATCCTTTTTCACCGAATACGTCATATAGCCACAGGAGAAAATTGAATCTTCCGTTGCGTTGTCCCGTCATGTCAAATATCCATTCCCATCGGCGAATAGCCCCGATAAGAACTAAAGCTCCCAAAGCGACGAGGATTAAACCGCCACTTGTTGGTGTCAGGTTGCTAAAAAAATCTTGTTCTTTTTCCATGTTTGTTATTTTAGTTTTATTGTTTAACTAACAATGTTTAGCAGTGTGCTACTTTAAACCACGTACTGTTTGGTTAGTAACTTTTTTAATGCTAACGTTTCTCAATACTACAATATAAGAGTCAAAAGTCATTCCATTAATTTCTTCTTCATATCCGTTAGCATCAACCACACTTCTAAGAAGGCTTGAAACAGGAATTAGAAATTGAGGATTGGCTGCAGATGGCTTATATTTTGTATAAATCGCATTTATTTGATGGACTGTTCCTTGTAAAATATGTAATCCATCACTCGTTTCATAATGTGCATTGTATATGTATTCTATTGTTTGGTTGACGTCAGTTAGTGTTTTATTGAAAGTAAAAACATCCCATCTAACCATATCGTTTATACTGAATGGCTGACCGCAACATTGCATCTGCCATCCTTCATAAAGTACTGTGTAGTAATTTTCCATATGTTTTATTTTTTATTGGTTGCTTAATAGTGGGTAACTAATTACCATTTTGGACTATTGAGGTGTGCATTATAATAAGTTTTTCGTATCAAAACCCAATTCATCTAAGACTTCTAATTGTTCCTTTTGATATTCAGGAGTTCCTGTGTGAATCATTTTCTTGTTTATAATATAGCTTTTAGGATATTCTTCATAATATTCCATTAAAAATGCTGGAATATTTTCATGTCTATTGAAAATATGTGAAATCATTCCAGCCTTGACCAAATTTATGAAATTCTTCTTATTGCATTCATGTATCAGCCCATCTTGAGAGATAATGCATTGATTAAGAAAAAAAATCCTATTAAAATTAGCAAAATGTGCCAAGTCAGGACGTTGCCAGCGTTTAATGTCTGTTTTATCAGGAGAAGGGATTACTTTTTCCCATATGCCTCGTTTCACAGGAAAAGAATTGCAAATAAGATAGAGATGATAAGGAGTTTGAGAGAATGTTTCTTCGTTTAATTCACCTTTCAATGGGGCAAAAACTCCATAACAATCTTTTGTTAGAAGTCTTGCATAATAAGTTCCCTTATTTTTGCCATCAATTTTATAGATTGCTCCTAATTCATATCTTGCCATAATTCTTTTATTTATTTTATTATAGTGTCCGGCGGTATTTCTTTCTTACCTATTCTGCTGTTTGTTTACTATTATTATGCCATGTGTCATTAATCTTTTTTCTGTTATGTCGATTGCCAATAACCGGCAATGATATTTTCCACAATGTTATTATCCTGTTTGGCATACAAATATAATGCGCCATAACAGAAAGGATAATTACCTTTCAGTAGTCCATCAAGAGGATAGCCGTCTTCATCTATTTGCATATAAAAAGAATATCCATCTTTTTCTAGCTGATCATAATAGAATTTTTTATTTTGTACTAAGCGGGGGATACCACCCAGCTTTACCAGGAAAGGCTCATTTCCCGTTTCAGTATCACAACATTCTTTATAAAGGATAATATCATGTTTTATAATTGCCGGATGTTGTAGCTCTGTTTTTGTACCTTCCGAAGAAATATCATGTTCAATAACCTTGATTGCACAATCGGGGTACCTATTCTTGCATAGATAGATCTCCCAATCTTCAGGTAGAAAAATAGATATTTGTCTTTGCTTATTAGGTAATATTAAAGTCATATAAAAGAGATAACCTGTAAAAGAAGTATCCTCTTCACCACAATAAGCAGGTGGACATCCTCCAATCCAACCCAAAGACGGTTGGTCAGTTGGGGCAAGGATTGCTTTATATAAGAGACATTTTTCTAGTTCCATATTTTTTGTTTACTTGGTTAATAATATCCGGTAGTGTGCAGCATTATGTTGTTAGCTGTTTGCTATCGTCCAATTCCCTTTTTGCTTTTATAAATAGCTCCATTAACCTATCAGCAAACTCCTCATTCTCAAAATGTTTGAATTCATGCCAGCAAACAATCGTTATCGGTGCTTCTTCTAGTACGTTTTTTATGCAATTCAAAGCCCAACTTTTATTATCTGCATTATACCAGTCTTTTTCAATCTCTTCTGATACTCTTGCGGTAATTTTATCCAAATTCTTACCGATTAATAGATGTTTATCATCTATAGGTGGGATGATATGCTCTAATTCACATTCTTTGAAATTGATGAATTGCATCGTTGCCAATGAAAAATCGATATTCTTCATGATTACTTTAGAAGCATCAAGGATATTCTCCATTTTTGTATGTTTCTTAATCCGGAAGATAACTTGTTCTGCTTTATCTGAAGTTTGATACTGTGTGATTTCCTCTTTTCTCATTCTCTGTATCATAAAATCATCTATCAAACCTACAAAGCGAACATTTTCCATATAAAGACAATATATTATGTAACTTTTTATCTTGCAGTTCTCAAATACGGTATTTGTTATATATGAAGCGTTTGTGATTTTACCTAATTTACATTTGACAAAAGTGCAATTATTCTGCCCACCGCCCCAAGCTCCGAGGTAGGTAGCAGACAAATTGACTCTTGTAAATGTGCAGTTTTCAAAGAAACAGCACCAAAATCTGGTATGTCCGCAAATTGTTTTATTGAAGATGCAATTACGGAAGTTCACGTTCTTAAAAACGACTTCGGTGATATCCGACTTTGTGAAATCATAATCCACAAAATCCATATTCTCAAATTTTGCATCTTCCGCTATTTTTAAGCCTTTGTATTCAGTGTTCATTTTCTGTCTTATTTTGCGGGTGATAATGTTCGGCAGCGTATGCTTTTGGAGGTGTGCTGTTTGTTAGCAATACATTATGAATGTTTGCAATGCAGAACCTAATACTTTTCCCACAATTCATTGATATTGGAACGTCTGACTTTTTCTCCTTCTCTCAAATCAGGCAAAGAAAGTAGAGTTTTATCATGTTCGATAATTTGTTCTATTGAAACAATATAAGCATCATCTTCTTTAATTGTATATGCATGAAAACATAGCCAATCACCATCATCATCGTATATAACATTAGTTATTGGTTTATTTTCAATCATAACTTGCTTTGAAGTTATAACTGGCTTCAGCTTTTCTTCATTAATTATTTTCATAACTTTCTATTATTTAATTATTATTGCTAGTGTTAAGTTGCTAACTGATTTTAGACAGTTTGCTATCATTTAGTTAATATAGGGCTAAATCTCGCACAGTGTTATTTTTCCAAATAAAGCTGAAACAATAATCCAAATCGTCTGTGGTAAATGTGATTTCCCAGCTATCGTTGTACTTGACGGATGCTTTTATTTCTTCCGGATAAAATCTATTCTGCCACGAAATATATGCTTCTTCTTTATGTGCCAATCGGCTTTCATTAGGTAATAAACTTTCCACTCGGGCAATCACTGATTTCCAATCCTCCAACAAGGCCTGTAAATCCAATAACTGTTGTGACAAAGGAGCTGAAGCATCTCCTTCTAACCAAATCACAGTTTCCGCCGAATATGATGGTAACTGTACTGTGCTCCACCAGGTGTAGTGCTCATTCTGCCACCAATCACAAACCTTAGAGTGAAAGATTCCCAAATCTTTTACTACATATTCTTTTTTTGTTCCTAATAAAATATTTACCAGCTTTTTGAAAGATCCCATTGCTTCTATTTTTTAGTTTGTTGCGAATGACTTTAAAAGGAATGACATAACATGAATTATTTTGTTTGCATCTATAGTTTTGATAAAAGGGCATTCAAATCTTTTATTTCCAACTTTACATCATCATCATACACCAATGCATTTCTATAGGAATGGTTGCTTGTACAGATAGTCCCTATTTCAGGAATCTCTTGTATATCGGAGTTAAGTATTAATAATCCGCTTAAGAGACATTTGCTAATATAATCTGGCTGTTCCTGAAATATCGGGATCTGTTTCAATCTTTGAGTTATTTCGTCGAAGGCTGCTTCTTTTTCTTGTTCTCTGATGGCGGACAAAGGTAACAATAAATGGAATAGTATATCTCCATATTTTTGTTTGGCAATCTGTAGCAACTCTGGATATGTGATGTATTTTAGGTGAAAATGTCCACAAATTTCTCCAATTAGGATATTATTTAGAAAATAGTATGTGTAGCATGGATGAAATTCTATTTTTAGTGTTATATCCTTATTCACAGGAAGTAATAGAGTATTCGGATTTTCTATCTCCCCTTCATTATCAGATGTCTCTAATTCGGATTGAGATAATTTTTTCCAATATTCTACACATTCTTTTCTATCTAAAGATGCTGGGGCTAGTTCTTCATTCCATATCTCATCAAAGTTTGCTTCCTTTTCTTCATCTACTGCTTGTATATGATGATGTAATATTACATCCCAAAAGAATGCATTTGCGAACGAATATTCTTTTTCTAGTATTATTTTCATTATATTTTTATTTTTGATTGTAACAAATGTTTGGCGGGTAATTCCTTTTAGAATAATTTACCCGTTTGTGATCGATGTTATTTTGTTTGCTATTATTTTTCTTAATTATACCATTAAAACTTTCTTCTAAAATATCGTCAAACGATCTTTTCTTTTTGGTATTTAGCAGCTTTCCAACAATTGATTTGGGCAGTAATGTATACTGGCTTTGTTTGCCTTTATTCTGACAGGCGTGTATCAGCAGATGGGGTATATTTATTCTTTCTTTTGCCTGATATGCTTTCATGTTTGTATCTTATAAAATAGTTATCATTTATTTAAAGATTATATTTTCATATAGATCACATATAATCATTTTATATTTAGCAGTATACTAATTATACTGTTTTTGTAACGAGTAATACGCAAATGTAATGATAATATTTATAAGAAAATTATTTCTCTAAATATTTATTTATTTTTATTTTATTCGAACTTGCTTACTAATAATTTCGGGTAAATTATTACCTTTGCTACCAATCGAAGATAACCGTTTGAAGTGAAAGAGGATAAGACGCAAAGAATACGCCGTACTCCCAACGAATTAAAGGAGGCTACCCTCCGAGCTGTGTCGGAACTGTCAAAAGAAAAAGGATTGTCCCGTATCACGATGGTGGATATTGGGGAGAAAGCAGGCATTCGTGTAGACGTGTTGAAACGTAACTACACTTCTGTGGAGAAGATACTTTCGCTTTATGCCGCTTCGGTAGACTATTGGATTTCTGATCTGTTCACCCCCAAACATCCGATGGCGACAATTAATGAAAAGGTAATGACCGAAGTCTTTACCAATCTTGCCACCCAACTATATACCTTAATGTACCAAACAAAATATCTGATATTGTATTATCAATTACAAGGTAAAATAAAACCGACCTATCTGCGAAATAGGTCGGTTCTTAAATAGGAGGCTATGGATGAACAAGGCAATGAATTAGTGCTACCAAAAGTTCCTTTTAGAACCCCAAGCAGCTCGATAATGTTCACGTACTAACTCAAATCGACCATTTCTAATACGACTATAAGAGCGAACGTGAACTGATTTGTCACCAATATCTTGGCGATAAATCCAACTGATAGTTCGGTTCATAACTAAGAATATATTGTACCCCAGTATTGGGGAGTATAAACTGAATCGACCTCAGTGGAATTTAGCCAATGGTCTCCTATTTATTTTTGCAAAGTTACTTCGTTTAGTTCATAAATCAAAATTGTAACAAATCAAAGAATTTTAAAGATTTTGCTGTCATACTATAGTATGACAAACAGTCCTACCAATACGATAAGTACAATTGTTCCAACAATTATTAGAGTTTTGTTACGTTTTTGTACAGCATAATTAGTCCAGTCTACTTTCTTGTTCGTAAAAAACGTAATCATAGGATTCTTAGGGTCTATTGCAGTTAGTATTGCTAATCCGCTGTCAAATTTTGATTTAGCTACATTAAGGTTTTTCTTAGCTCCGCCTTTTAGCCACAAATCTATATAAGATGCTAATGTCGTAAGTTCTTTAATAATAGACTCTTTATTGCTTGAATCAAATTCTATACGAATGATGTCCTCTAAGAATTGGGCATTTTGTTCATATTCCATAGTCTTTCGCTTAGCGCGTTCTATAGCTTCATAATCTGTAAGAGCCTGTCCTATAGATGAACCATTAGAATGCTCATAGCTTGTTTGTGCACTTGAACCAATTCTAAGGTCATCAGCGTGTCTACCATACAATTTGTTACCGAGTGCTTTGCCTGTTTTCCTTCCAAACTCATTTCCTAAATTGTCTAAGAATCCCATAATAATTTGCAGCTTTAGTCTTCCTAGTCTCAACAGAAGGGTATTAAATAGAAGAAGCGTGAGACTATTAGACTTATACCTAATGTCGGTTCTGGACTACCTCTGTATTGAATATAAGTACAAACAGCTCACGCCCTTGACCGTATATCAACACACGAGTGTGCGGTATACAAACCAAAGGGAGAACGTTTTGACTATTTCCTCAATACAGTTGAATTGTCCAGATTCACATTAGAGAAAAAGCACTAAAACGCTTCCTAAATAATTAAGATGTCCAAAAGGACGATACAAATATACTACAAATTTCTTTAATTGTATCTGTTATCCTTCAATTTTGCATGTTTAAGTCTTTTGTTTATCTTAGGCATAAATTCCATAAACCTTTGCATATCAGTTAATGTTCTAGTGTTGTATCTATAAGCGAACTCATTACAGTACATTTGTAGGTACTTAGGACTAACTACATGATAGATTCCTTTTATGCCACGCTTTAGATGTGACCAAAAGCCTTCTATACCATTAGTATGAAAGCCATCCTTTGCGTAAATTCCTTTGCTGTGTTCTATAATGACACGTGTATAAAGATGCGATAGACCGTTATAGCCTGCCCAACCGTCAGTTACCAATGTTGAACCTTCCTCAATCAGTCCAAAGACTAATAGATGTAATGTTTTCTGACTTGCATCATAGGTAACGACTGGATAGACCCTATCTTCTGTTAGTACACCTACTACAGGAGTTTTCTCTTTAAGGCTTCTTCCTTGTGTACCTTTGTTCCATTTGTTCTTATTTTTGCCACCGACATAGGTTTCATCCATTTGAACTATACCACGGAATTTCTCAATTTCATCTTTGTACATATTATGTCTTATTTTAGTCAGCATAAACCACGCTGTCTTTTGAGTGACATTTATGTCTCTTGATAATTGTAGGCTACTGATGCCTTTCTTATGAGATAGGAAGATGTAAATAGCATAGAACCATTTCTCCAAAGGTATTTTACTACCTTCGAACATTGTACCAACAGTTACAGTAAACCGTTTCTTGCAATGCTGGCATTTGTAGAGCCCATTGAACTCTCCTTTGTTCTTTAATTTGTAGTGATGTTCAGATTTGCAATTACAGTGGGGACAGACCGGTACGCCTTGCCATCTATAGTTTTCTAAAAACTCTCTACATGAATTTTTATCATGTAACGCTTTCATTAAATCTATAAATGACCTTATCTCTTGCATACCCGTTTAAGTTTTTGGCGGGTAATACTGAACCAAGTTGTCCATATTCGTTATATTTTGTATTATAAATATAACAAATTTAATTAACGCGTTAAAAATCAGATAGTTAAATAGTTTACTATCAGAAATTAAATGATGTTAAGTATAACTAATGCAGTTTTATAGTGAGATTAAGATAACATTAAAAACTCATAACTATGGCTAAAAGCATTTGGGACTTAGAGGAAGAAGACTATGTTGACAAATGGAAAACGTATGTTGATGAACAAGGACAAGAAGTGCATGAAAATGAAGTACTAGGTATGAAGATTACTAAGCTCAACCTGTCAGAACAAGAAATAGAAGAGAAGTTTAATATTAAACTTGCTGATTTATCGTAATTATGTTGCTATCGATTCGACCAAGCTGTGTTACGAACGAGAACTGAATCTTAGTTATGTTAAGTTTAGATGCAACTTTATATAAGTTAAATTTTATTAAAATAATGTTGTTACCATGTTTAATAGATGATATGATACAATTTTCTATAGCAAAAGTTTTTATTGCCTGTCCATAAATTACTATGTACGTCTGTTTAACGTGCAATTCTTCGTCATTGTTATAAATGGTGAAACGTAGGTCTAAGCAATTGTCTACATGCTTATCTGTATCGACAGATACATCAACGCTAACTATATCAGGACTTATTATGTTCATATCTTTGCTATCCGGATTAACTTGATAGCAAAGATATTACATTTTTAGAACAAACAAAATATTTTGGTACATTAAGGTATATAGTTGGGTCTTGCCAATGCCCTCTATAACGATAGTGAGATGCAAAAACTGCTTTTTTGGGAATTGTCCGAAGATAATCCTACTACTCGTCGGCTGGCAGCCAACCGGGAATTATTCTATGCTGATGTATTTACCCGCTACAATGATCTGTTTAAGGATACAGGGCTTCACATCGATATCATTTCGGCATTGATAAATGCAGGTATCTATTACCTGATTCTTCACCGTAAACGTTCCACTTTTTGGGGCGTAGACTTCTCAAAACGTCCGGAACGAAAACGGTTTATCGAAGCCATCGGTCAGGTGATTACCTTGGTCTTCAATACTCTTGAACAACAAAAACAAACAGTGGAGATAGCTCGCAAACTCAAACTGAAAGGTGTTGCTCTTGATGTGATAGCCGAATGTACGGGGTTGTCGAACGAGTTTGTGAAACAGTTGTAGTGTCCAGGCGGAATCCATTTTACCGTTGTGTCGGTAATATTTCCGGAAAGCTGTTTATTCGGCGAAAGTTTATATCTTTGCAATAAACTATTTTATAGGTTGTTGATAAACAAATATAACGGTACAGGTCAATGACTTCCACACCGTTCAATATCTAAAAATATGGAGATAAAACTAGTAACTTCAGATAAAAAAGAATTCCTTGATTTATTACTCTTGGCTGATGAACAAGAAAGTATGATTGACCGATATTTGGAACGCGGTGATATGTTTGTTCTTTATGATGACGGGTTGAAAGCTCTTTGTGTGGTGACACGTGAGGGAGAAGGTGTTTATGAAATCAAGAATATTGCTACTGTTCCTTTCTTCCAACGACAGGGGTACGGAAAACGTTTAATAGAGTTTTTATTTGAATATTATCAGGGGAAGTGCTCTGAAATGTTGGTGGGCACAGGAGATGTACCTTCTTCCAGATCATTCTATGAACATTGTGGTTTTGCGATTTCTCACCGGATAAAGAATTTCTTTACTGACAACTACGATCATCCGATGTATGAGGAGGGTGTGCAGTTGGTGGATATGATATATTTGAAGAAAACATTTTAGTGTGTAACGATGGAAATAGATATCAATCGTTTGGTGAAAGAATATGGAAATATGATTTCCATGATTGCTCACCGGATGATTCTGAATAAAGAAATCGCCCGCGAAGCAGCACAGGAAGTGTGGTATGAACTTTGCAAAAGTATCACTAGCTTTAAAGGCGATTCGGAGATTTCTACATGGATATACACTATCGCTCGTCGCACTATTGGCAGATATGCAGCATGTGAAAAGCAGGTGAAAATGTCGGAAATCGAATATTTTCGTTCGTTGCCGGAATTTGAATATTCCGGTGGGGAAGAAGCGAAGCGGGAATGGATAAAAGAAAGGTGCGACTGGTGTATCACCGCTTTAAATCATTGTCTGAATAATGATGCTCGTCTGATTTTTATCTTTAGAGAAAATGTCGGGTTGCCTTATCGGCAGATTGGCGAAATCATGGAACTGAAAGAAAGTAATGTGCGGCAAATCTATAATCGTTCCATTCAGAAAATCACAGCTTTTATGAATGATACTTGCCCGTTATATAATCCCGATGGTGCTTGTAAATGTCGCATTTGCAAACCGGTATATTCTATTGATATGGATAAAGAATATACAATGGTGCAACGAATGATGAGGCTTGCCGATTTATATAGGAAGTTTGAAAAAGAACTACCGAGGAAAAATTATTGGGAGAAATTCTTGCAGTAAGTTGTCACAAAGCTCATTTGCTTTTCCACTAACTATATGTATAATTAAAAAACATATAGTTATGAGTAAAATTGACTTTTTAAAGGAGCAGATTATAGAAGCTCGCACATTTGTGAATCGTTTGATGTCTGAATTGCCGGAAGATTTGTGGTATGTTATTCCTGAAGGAACAGATTCTAACTTTATTTGGCAAGTGGGACATTTGCTTGTTTCACAGAATTTTCATACACTGACAACTGTTACCGGGGTAAACGAAAAGGTGGGGCGGTTAGTGCCTATCCAAAAATATAATAGAATATTCAATGGTATGGGAACATTGCATCGTTCCATAGAAGAGGGCTTGATTCCAGTTGCTGAATTGAGAGAACAAACGGAAATAATTCATCAAATCTGTATTGAGAATCTGGAAACTCTGAATGATGATGTTTTGGCAGAGTGCTTGCAGCCTTTCCCGTTTAAACATCCTGTTGCAGAAACTAAATATGAAGCATTGTCGTGGAGCTTTAAACATGAAATGTGGCACAGTGCAGAAATGGAAGCAATCAAAAGAGAGTTGGGGTATCCAATCGTTTGGATGGAGGGATAAATATTCGGTTATATTATCTAATCTTTATGAGCTAAAAAGCTATGCTTTATGACTGCCAAAGCTATGCTTTAAGGATGCTAAAGCATAGCTTTAAAGTGCATTATACATAGGAAGTTTGATTTATTTTCCAAGGCTTCACTTTTTCTTTAAAAACTCTTATTCATCGGTGATAGCGGGTGAAGGGTTTGTATTTCACCCGCCTTTTATTCGGATTTCTTGTACTTCAGTTTTGTTTTGACAATGGCGAGTTATATTAAAATAGTAAGTTTCTTTATGTGAAATTTGTGTGGACGAAATACTATTCGTATTTTTAAACTTACTATTGGTAGAAGTAAGTATATAAGCTTACTTTTAAAAGTAAATAGTTTGAGATATGAGTATATATGCTGCAATTTCGGCTTATATAGTTGTTTCGACTTCATTATCGAAAGAGGCTCTTGTCGAGTTGTCTATAGGAGTAAAATGTTTTTTTAGAAAAGACAGCTGCTGATTGTGATGGTTCTTGGGGCAGATTAGTTATTGAATGTGTAATGAAACACCCAAATGACGCATTGAGGATTGCAATAGGTATTGGTGGAATGAGAATAGTTGATAAAGAACTTGACATGATGGATGGTTATGAATTTATGAAGGTAATTAATGGATGTAGTACTGATAACGACAAAATTTCAAAGGTATGATTAATAAAATTTCGATAAAAGGTCCCGCCAGTTATAAGAATATGGCTGTTTTTGAAACTGACAAGAATATAAACTTGATCTATGGACTTAATGGCTCCGGCAAAAGTACATTGTCAGAATTCCTTAGAAAGAGAACTGATAATGAATATGCAGAATGTTCTATTTCGCCATTGTTAGATGAAGATACAGAAGAAATTCTCGTTTATAATGAGAACTACGTGAATGATGTATTCTATAGTTCCGATACTCAAAAAGGTATTTTCTCTTTATCAAAGGAGAATGCAGGAGCTAGAAAAAGAATTGATGCTGCTAATGCTGCATTGCAAGTTGCAAACAGAGATTTTCAAAAACAAGAATTACTACAAGAAAAAGAATTAGAAGCTTGGACTTCAACAAAATCAATATTTGCTAATCGTTTCTGGCAAATTAAAACACAATACACTGGTGGCGATAGAGTTCTGGAGTATTGTTTTACAGGTTTGAAAAGCAGTAAAGAATTATTGCTGAATCATATTGTTGGGTTGGCAAAACCATCTAATAAGCTTGTTGATTCTATTGATCAATTGAAAGAAGAAATACAACGACTGAATGAAGCTAAAGGGACTCAAATCCCACTTATTCAGGAAATCACATTTTCTGCAGGAGACATTGAAATAGATTCTTTATTTAAAGAGGTTATAACTGGAAATGCTAATAGTCGTGTTGCTAAATTAATAGATAGTCTTCATAATTCGGATTGGGTAAAGGTTGGCTTAAGTTTTGATACAAAAGATATTTGTCCATTTTGTCAGAGGCCATATCTTGATGATGATATAATAGCGGAACTAAGGTCATATTTTAATGAAGATTATGAAAAAGCAGTAGCAGATATAGAGAGTAAGGGAAAGACATACAAAGACTCTATTGATTTAATTCCAGATATTGATTTTTACTAATATTCCAATTATCCATGAGTTAGAGCAGACCTTTGCATTGGCCTTTAGAGCATATAAAGAAGCGGTAAACTCTAATCTGATTGAAATACGTAAGAAGTATCAAAACCCAAGTCAAATAGTTGAATTAGAAAATACTTCAACCAAATTAGGTGTTGTTAATAGTATTATACAGCAAGCTAATGCTATTATTGTAGAATTCAATAAAAAAGTGGTAGGTATTGATGGTGAACTTGCTATTATAAAGAAAAAATTCTGGAATAGACTGCGTTATGATTATGATCAATCTGTTACTGACTATAATAATCAAAAGGCTTCTACTGAAAATAAAATACGAGCATGCGAAACTGCAAAACAACATGTTCAAAGTCTGATAGATGAACAAAAGGCGATTATAGAAGCAGAACAGCAAAGCATTGTAAATATAGAGGAGTCCATTAACCATATAAATACTATGTTGGTTGACATGGGAATAATAGACTTTAAAATCATAAAATGCAGAGAAGAGGGCTTGTATCGTATTGTGAGAGGAGAAGATAGAAGTTCTGTATTCAAGACGTTAAGTGAAGGGGAAAGAACTATTATCAGTGTTTTGTATTTTGTGGAAACATGTCAGGGAATACTGGATAGGAGTAAGACGCAGAAGAAGCGTATTATTGTTATTGATGATCCTGTTTCAAGCTTGTCCACTATGTATGTGTTCAACATCGGTAGATTGTTGAAAAACGTTTTTTATCCTGAACTTATTAAAGATAGCACGCAGGAAACTGGCTTCTTAATGAAGCGTAAGTTTGAACAGGTTTTTATTCTAACTCATAGTCTTTATTTTTTCTATGAGATGACGGATATGCGTGAACCACAACGTCATGCGTACCAATCTTTATTCAGGGTTTCTAAATCTGTGGCAGGTAGTAAAATTGAGACTATGCATTATGAACATATTCAAAGTGATTATCATACATATTGGATGACTATCAAAGATCCTGATACGCATCCTGCCTTGATTGCCAATTGCATGAGGAATATTATAGAATATTTCTTCAATTTTGTAGAAAAGAGGGATTTGAATAATGTCTTTATTCAAGATAAATTCAAGCAACCCAAATATCAAGCTTTCCAACGTTATATTAATAGAGAGTCTCATTCTCTAGGTCAAAATATTAATGACTTTAAAGATTTTGATTACAATATATTTATGGATGGGCTAAAAATGGTTTTTCTAGAAATGGGTTATTCAGAGCATTATAAAAAGATGATGAAATTGAAATAATCACCGTAATAATTGAAATAATCACTGTAATGATTTGAAATAAACATTGAGAAGAAAAAAATAATCTATTAGCATCTTTTCATTAGCTTATAGCAAAATCAAATATCATTATAGCAAAAAGAATTATGCTTATAGCTAATGAAATATTGATCCTGATGGAAGGGTAGGTGAAGAGTTAGCCCTTCACCCTGTATCTCCGACGAATAAAAAGTATCGGAGCAAGGTGAAGGGTGAATTGCTTATTAAAAAATACAAGAAAAAAGCCATTTGTTAAGTATTTCAGTTCCATTATGGTTATTATCAGGCACCGTAATTAATCTTAGCTTTCGTTTCCCCTTGTAGTAATATGGATAGAAAGGAAGCGATCATCATCGTCTGATTCTCCTTTTGGATCAGGATGTGAATTTCCCCCAATGGTTTATTCATTAAACCAATCTATCTTCTTTGAAAAATACATTACCATTGCAAGGATAATAAATAATCCCAAGCTGCCTGCCAGTAACGCAAAAGTTTCTAGCTGAATAAGAACAAATATATAAAGATAAAGTATACCTAATAGTCCGGACATGATTAATGACGGTTTCTTTTTCTTGGTGATTCCGAACATATATCCGCCTACCAGTATAATAGTCAGTGCAGAAGATAACAAATAGGCCGGGTTGAAGCCGACGTGTTCGGAGAAGGAGAGGAGCAGGCTGTAGAATAGACAGAGAGCCAGTCCTACCAATAAATACTGCAAGGCATGAATGCGGGTCTTGTTCATGATTTCAGTGAAGAAGATAACTCCGAAAGTCAGTAGGATAATCAGAATGGCATACTTTGCGGAGCGCATGGACTGCTGGTATTGTTCCACCGGAATTTTGAAGTTCACACCGAAACTGGAACTCTCAATATCCTTGATATTTGAGGTGTTGAAGTCAACCATCACTTGTGAGTAATTCCGGTTCAAGTTTAAAACTTGCCATTGTGCGGAAAATTCCTTCTCCGTAATATTCCGGTTGTTAGGCAGATAGTTTCCGGTAAAGCTCGGTGTATTCCAGTTAGCTTTCAGATCTACACGGGTTGTTTTACCCAATGGAATAAAGTTGAGTGACTGTGAACCTTTCAGTTTGATTTTTATTTCGTATGGCAGTTTTTTGTTCTGCTTCAACTCCGACAAATTAGCGATCGCATGAACTCCGGTGTTAGCTATTCCTCTGTTGTCCATACCCGGCTCGAATATATAAACAGAATCTCCCAAGGTGATGCTGATTTGTTCGCTGATACCCCGCATATCGGTCAGATTCAAGCAAATAGCTGCCCTGTCAAACTGCAGTTGCTCCATATCTATTCTGCTCTTTTTCAATTCTTCCGAACTGAATGACCCTTTCAATGTCAGTTCCGATTGATATACATTGACTTCATAGATACTTCTTTTCAGGATTTCAGTCTTCAGTTGCCCGTTGACCATAAGCTCGTCAGGAAAAAGTATCAGGTCTTTGATGGAAACCTTCTTCTCGCCGTTGTTTTCAGTGACAACCGGATACTGGAGATTCAGGTAAGGGCCAGTGATGGTCTGTGCAAGACTCCATTTTTCGCTTACCTCGTCGATAGCTTCTTCCTGGGTTCGTCCCCGTTCGGAAATAAGATTCTCAATCATAAACATGGGGATCATTAGGAGAAGGATTAATAATCCGATGATGACAACCTTGATTGTTTTGGAGAAACGGTGGAGGCATCCCATAGGTTGCTGCTCCTGTTGTTCATTTGAATTTTCATTGAAAGCGTCCATAAGCCAGTAGTGTTTTGATGAATTATTTATTTTGATTTTAGAAATTTCTCTAAGGCTTCAATATGCGATTTGAAAGCTTCTCTGCCTTGCGGGGTTGCCTGAAAAACAGTCCGTGGTTTTCGTCCGACAAAACTTTTGTTGCATACGATATATCCCAGTTCTTCCAGGGCACGGGTATGGCTGGCAAGATTGCCGTCGGTCAGAGAGAGCTGCTCTTTCAGAAAATTGAAATCAGCTTCCTCATTTACCATCAGAATAGCCATGATGCCCAGTCGGACCTTGCTTTCGAATGCTTTATTAATATATTGGAATGCTTCTATCATTTATGATCTCTTTCTTTCGTAGTGTAAATAGAACAATATACCATAGAGGATATGGAAACCGCCGAAACCGATGGTCCAAAACAATAATGAATGACCTTCCCAAAAACAGTCTACGACGCCCAAACAGATGAAAGCATAACCTAACCATATGATGCTGGAATAAGTAAACTTGGAAACGTTGACCAGTGCCAGCCCATAAAATAGAAGCATGACCGAAGCCAGGATGTCATAATACTCGTGCATAAGGATGGAAATACATAAAACACCTCCGGTCAGCATCGGAAGAGAGAAATTCCACAATGCCCGGTAAGTGAGGCGGCTGAAAAATTTTTGCCCTGTCTTCTTGGATTTGTAATAGGACAGGATGCAAGCAGTGACCGCAGCAGCTACCAATACGAGCGAGGCTATTATAGCCATCAATTCAAGGGCAACAATTAAATGAGTGCCCGGTGTAATAACTTGTGTGGCGATATATGCGCCAACTAATGCGTAAATGCCCGCCATGATTGCAGCGAGACCACTTAGAGAGATAAACTTTGAGGACTTTTCCATCAACTCTTTTATCTCATTTACCGATTCTAATGCTTTATCTTTATTCATATAAAAAGTACTTTGTGCTGCAAAGTAAAATAAAAGATTTCAGATGAACAAACTTTTTGCTTGAATATTTTGATAATAAAGAGTTCAATGGTATGATGAGGCTTTGATATGGTATTATACAAAAAAGAATTGCTGTCCCGTTCAACTTCTTGTTGAGTAGGGGATAGCAATTCTATGGTGTTAACGATATGTCTTTTAACTTCGTATAAGTTACTGTATCAAAAAAATAATTTACAAGGTTACGCCTGTTTTAAAGATAGCAATTTCGCGATAGCCTTTCTTTTCGTTGTTTACGAATTCACCGCTTGCTACTTTGATAATATAATCAATGAAACGTTCGCAAGTCTTTTCCATCGGTTCGTTTTCTACAATTACACCAGCGTTGAAGTCAATCCATCCCGGTTTGTTTTTAGCCAGCGTTGAGTTGGTGGAAATCTTCATGGTTGGAACAAAAGTACCGAAAGGAGTACCACGTCCGGTGGTGAAAAGTACCATGTGGCATCCGCTTGCAGCAAGGGTGGTGGCTGCAACCAGGTCATTGCCCGGAGCAGAAAGCAGATTAAGACCTTTTTTCTGTAAACGTTCACCGTAAGGCATCACGCCGGATACATAGCTCTTTCCGCACTTTTGGGTGCATCCCAGTGCTTTTTCTTCCAGGGTAGAGATACCACCGGCTTTGTTTCCCGGAGAAGGATTTTCACCGACAGGCTCTCCGTGTGACAGGAAGTATTCTTTGAAGTCATTAATCAGATGGACGGTCTGTTCAAACAGTTCCTCGTTTTTGCAACGGTTCATCAGGATGGTTTCTGCACCGAACATTTCCGGTACTTCGGTCAATACGCTTGTACCTCCCTGTGCAATCAGGAAATCGGAGAACATACCCAATAGCGGGTTTGCTGTAATGCCGGAGAAACCATCGGAACCACCGCATTTCAATCCCACACGCAGTTCGGACAAAGGAACATCGGTGCGTTCGTCTTTAGAAGCCTTTGCATATAAATCACGCAGGATTTCCATTCCTTCTTCATACTCGTCACCTACCTTTTGAGTAACCATGAACTTCACGCGGTCTTCATCAAACTCGCCCAGAAACTCACGGAACACGTCCGGCTGGTTATTTTCGCATCCCAAGCCTACTACCAATACAGCGCCTGCATTGGGGTGAAGCACCATGTCACGAAGAATCTTTTTCGTATTTTCGTGGTCGTCACCAAGTTGTGAGCAACCGTAGTTGTGTGGGAAAGCGACAATGGCATCCACTCCCTTACCTTCGGTTTCGCGACGCAGTCCTTCAGCCAGTTGACCGATGATACCGTTTACGCAACCTACTGTCGGGATAATCCATATTTCGTTTCTTACCCCTACATCACCGTTTTTGCGACGATAACCTTTGAAAGTAAGATCTTTATGAGGAATATCCAAAGAAACCTGAATCGGGTTGTAAGTGTAATCCAACAATCCGGCGAGGTTGGTTTTGATGTTCGTTTCGTTCATCCAGTCACCCTGTTTCTTTGCCATTCGTGCATGTCCGATAGGATAACCGTACTTGATTACATTTTCGCCTTCAGCAAAATTCTTCAATGCGAATTTATGTCCGGCAGGAATGTCTTCGTTCAGTGTAATTTCAATGCCATCTACAGAAAGATGCTCTCCTGCCGGGAGGTTAACAATGGCAACGGCAACGTTGTCGGCAGGATTAATTCTTAAATACTTTGTTTCCATGTAATGTACTTGTAAAGTTGTACTTTGTTGTTATTTGCTATGGTAATAGTCTATTGTTTCTACCGTTAACAAGTCGATGGGCATATAGTTGATGCAGGTCACTTCTTTCTTGAAAATAAGGTGATCGCAAAGAGCTTTGATGCCATTGGCGCCTTGCAGTTCCGGTTGCTGGGCAATGAGGAAAGAGATGCTTCCTTCTTTCAGGCAGGTGACATTCCGTTCCAGAAGGTCATAGCCTATCAGATTGAAATCTTTCTTTCCGCGACTTTGCAGGTATTCGCCGACGATATAGGCTTTAGAGTTGAATGTGATTCCGTTCTTCACTGTCGGATAGGTACGGAAGAATTCATCCAGCATCTCATTGTCTTCGTCGTTGCGTTCGGCATGCAAGTCGAGCTCCAGTATAGTACAAGACGGATGATGTTCTTTCATGTACTGCCTGAAACCGATTTCTCTGTTCTCTTGCTGGTTAGAGCCCACAATTCCTTCATGTATCTTGCGGAAAATAACGATTTCCTTTTCATCCCGTGCCAGTAACATCATCATTCTGGCAGCAAAATATCCGCTTTGGCGTGAGTTCTGACCGAAGAAGGCGAGGGGAGGAACGTCTTTGATATTGGAGTCTATATATATATAAGGTATATCCAATGCCTGCAACTGATCGGTGAAACCTTTCGTATACTGCGGAGCGGTAGGAGCTACCATCACTCCGTCCGGCTGTAAAGCCAGAATGGCTTCGCTGGCATTCTCGAATGAATGGTAGTCGTACGGATCGTAATAGTTGATTTTCACCGAAGTATTGAAATCCGAATAGGTGGCAATAGCTTCGTGGATACCGGTTTCTACCGCTGTCCAGTATTCGCCTTCCAGATGCTCCGGCAGCAGACAGATAAACGTATACTTCTTATTAGAAGCCAAAGCGCTGGCGTACATGTTGGGCTGGTAGTCAAGCTGCTTCAGAATTTCTTCTACGCGTTTCTTGCTGGCTTCCGACACTCCGCTACGTCCATGAATAACGCGGTCTACTGTTCCCACTGATACATCTGCCAGACGGGCGATGTCTTTGATTCTGATCCTTTCGGGCAATTTATTCATACGATAACCTTTATTTATATAGGTTTTTGTGCTCGCACACAATAATAATCTTAATATTTTCGATACAAATATATAACAATTT
>OGCO01002272.1_pt1 | contig 25659 bp, 18 predicted proteins | sample 1570171 | NCBI WGS metagenome assembly OGCO01 (sample SAMEA4370583, study PRJEB24528) | human gut metagenome
CTGATATTTTTGTTTGGTTGTATCATAAGTTATATTAATGTGATTGTAAATTTAATTACAATATAAACCTATAAACTTATGGAAAGGAATGAAACGAAGAAAATGAAAGATAGGGAAATTAAGATAGAAATTGATGGACACCAATCTTTTAAAGACATGCTTGAAAAATTTTTAGGACTTAAAAACTACCAGTATATTATGGAAAATGTACACAAAGTAAATATGTCCGATGCCAACAACGAAGATACCAGACAATTCCGCACGACGTATAATCGATTTTATAATGTTCGTCATAAAAACTGGAAAGTATGGCGTGAAAATTATTATCAAGTATTCGAAAAAATGAAACATGAAGAAAATAATGCTACTTTTGAAAGAATTTTAAATGAGATTTCTATCGAAACTGTAGACGCTTCCTTTGCCAGTAAAATGTTAGCTACACTTAAGCCAAATAAACCTATTTTAGATAGCCGAGTTTTAAACAATTTGGACATAACAATTAAAGGTAATACAAAACAAGAAAAAATCAAGTCCAGTATAGAAGCTTATAAAAAAATTGAAGCGTTTTATAATACTTATCTTCCTACGGAAGATGCCAAGAAAAATATTGCTTTGTTTAATCAGATATTTTCAGATTATCTCCTGATTAATGATACTAAAAAAATTGATTTTATAATTTGGGGATATAAGAAAAATTCCTCTACTAATAAAAAATAAGTACATGAAAAAGACATTCTAATTTTAGAATGCCTTTCCTTTTTTTACAACAGTTAGCAACTATATAAAAAGTCAAATGGATATTTTAATAAAAAATTGTTAATTAATTGTGGCGATGATTCGGTTTTTAAGACGTAGTGGAATATCAGATTCGTTGTCCCATATAATAGTATTTTTCTGTGCAATATCAAAATGTAAATCTACATTTTTTTTACAAAGTTGAATCACCGGTTTACCAAGTCCCATAGCATAACCTTCTTCAAAATATGCGCCATTATTTTGATGAGTAAGGTCAGCTATCACAAACTTACTATTTTTTATATGTTTTAATAATTCTGGTGTAATAAAATCATTATGTTGTACTTCATCAATAAAAACTGCAATATATCCAGCATCGCTAATTCCTTTCCGAATTGCTTCTCGCAGTTCTTTTGTGTCTTCACCAAACTTCATAGCAACTAATACATTTTTTCCATCTGATGTATTCCGTTGCAGTTCATCTATCCTTGCATATCCTTCTGGTTGTATAGATAACGTAACATCTGTGGAACCATCGAACCACCCTGTATCCTTATTTCTCCTTATGTAGTTTTTTTCTATCAAATAATCTAGCATATACTTTCCTTGCTTAATTTGAGCTTGTATTTTCGCCCGGTTTTCTTCGGAAGACCGGGTTTTCTTATTGTATTAATTGTATATAAAAAATAAATTTTTAAAAAAATTAAAAAAACTGTTGACATTTAATGCCGCAACGTGTATTATAGTCGTTGTGGCAAGGCGGTAACGCAGATGACCACGGTAAAATGATGATATGCGGAAGTGTCGGAACTGGCAGACGAGCAAGACTAAGGATCTTGTGATCAATGCGATCGTGTGGGTTCAAGTCCCATCTTCCGCAGTAAGATAAGACCAAGAGTACAGAACAAAGTATTCTTGGTTTTTTTATATATAAAACCGTTCTGCTTGGAAAATAATATTGGAAAAGAAAAAAGAAGAAAATAAAAAAATAAAAAGGAAAGAGAAGAGTTTTGTCGAATATATATAATAGAGTATTCTTTAAACATTAAGCGGAGGCACTCATGTACTACTCAGAAGAACTGATTGAAGAAGTAAGATCAAGGAATGATATTGTAGATGTGATTTCCGGATATGTCCGGCTGCAGAAGAAAGGCAGCTCTTATTTTGGATTATGTCCGTTCCATAATGAGAAATCACCGTCTTTTTCTGTGAGCAGACAGAAGCAGATGTATTACTGCTTTGGATGTGGGGCGGGAGGGAATGTTTTTACATTTCTTATGGAATATGAGAATTTTTCTTTTGTAGAAGCAGTGAAGTTTCTTGCGGACAGAGCAGGAATCGAACTTCCGGAGATGGAATACTCGAAAGAAGCGAAGGAAAAAGCAGATTTAAAGTCTACGATTCTTGAGATGAATAAGCTGGCTGCAAAGTATTTCTACGTACAGCTGAAATCAGAGCGTGGAAGTCAGGCCTACAGTTATCTTAAGAACCGTGAACTCTCAGATGAGACGATCACAGCGTTTGGACTGGGATTTTCGAACAAATACAGTGATGATCTGTATAAGTATCTGAGAAAGAAGGGATACAGTGAAGACCTGATTCGACAGGCCGGACTGATCAACACGGATGAACGTCAGGGTGTGTACGACAAGTTTTGGAATCGTGTGATGTTTCCAATTATGGATGTCAATAACCGTGTGATCGGATTTGGTGGCCGTGTGATGGGAGATGGAAAACCGAAATATCTGAATTCACCGGAGACAGTCGTTTTTGATAAGAGCCGGAACCTTTATGGTCTGAACCGTGCCAGAACATCAAGAAAGCCATACTTTCTTCTTTGCGAAGGATATATGGATGTGATCTCTCTCCATCAGTCCGGATTTACGAATGCGGTAGCTTCATTGGGGACTGCATTGACAGCAGGGCATGCAGCTCTGATCAAGCGTTATGTCCAGGAAGTTTATCTGACTTATGACAGTGATGAAGCCGGTACAAGAGCAGCACTTCGCGCAGTGCCGATCTTGCGGGAGGCCGGGATTTCTGCTAAAGTTGTAAGGATGGATCCATATAAAGATCCGGATGAATTCATTAAGAACCTTGGGGCAGAAGAATATGAGAAGCGGATCCATGCGGCGCGTAATGGATTCATGTTCAGCCTGGAGATGCTGGAGAAACAATATGATATGAATTCTCCGGAAGGCAAGACAGATTTCTTCAAGGAAGTGTCGAGGAGACTGCTTGAATTCGAAGATGAGCTGGAGCGTAACAACTATATCGAAGCTGTTGCAACAGCATACCGGGTCAGCCGGGAAAGCCTGGAGAAGATGGTCGCAAAGATGGCTGTGAATGCCGGAATGGCGAGACCGGTCGCAAGACCGAAACGGGCAGAAGGATCTGAGAAGAAGCAAAAGGAAGACGGAATCCTTACTTCACAGAAAGCATTGTTGACCTGGATGATCGATGATGACAGGCTCTTTGATCAGATCAGTCAGTACATAAGCCCGGGTGATTTTACGGAAAGTCTGTACCGGACGGTTGCAGAACTTTTATATGAGCAGAGAAAGCAGGGAGCCTTGAATCCTGCGAAGATCCTGAATCATTTCACAGAGGAAGAAGATCACAGAGAAGCAGCCTCTTTGTTTAACACAAGAATTAAAGAGCTGAAGACAAAGGAAGAGAGAGAACAGGCTTTACAGGAGACGATCCTGCGGGTGAAGAGTTATAGCATTGAGCATCAGACAATGAATCTCGACCCGACAGATATGCGGGGGTTACAGCATTTGATGGAAGAAAAACGGAAGCTGGAGAACCTGAAGAATTTGAATATTACAATTCAATAAGGATAAAATAAAACAAGACAGGCTGCGGATGCGCGCAGCGAAGGAAGGAAGAACACATGGACGATATTACACAGAAATTTCTTGATAGATTGAAAGACCTGGTTGCACTTGGTAAAAAGAAAAAGAGCATACTGGATGTCCAGGAGATCAATGATTTTTTCAATGATATGGAACTCAATGCAGATCAGATGGAGAAGGTATTTGATTACCTTGAGGCAAATAACATTGATGTGCTGCGCATTAGCGGAGATACACCGGATGAGGTGGATGTAGATCTGGATGACATTATCATATCTGAGGAAGACGACGTGGATATGGAGAATATCGACCTGTCAGTTCCGGAAGGCGTGAGTATTGAAGATCCGGTCCGTATGTATTTAAAAGAGATCGGTAAGGTACCTCTTCTGAGTGCAGAACGTGAGATTGAGCTTGCACAGAGAATGGAAGAAGGCGATGAGGAAGCCAAGAAAGAGCTTGCAGAAGCGAACTTAAGACTTGTAGTCAGCATTGCAAAGAGATATGTTGGAAGAGGCATGTTATTCCTTGATCTGATCCAGGAGGGTAACCTCGGTCTGATCAAAGCAGTTGAAAAGTTTGATTATCACAAGGGATATAAGTTTAGTACTTATGCTACATGGTGGATCCGTCAGGCGATCACAAGAGCGATTGCAGATCAGGCAAGAACAATCCGTATCCCGGTTCATATGGTTGAGACGATCAACAAGCTGATCCGTGTATCCAGACAGCTTCTTCAGGAACTGGGAAGAGAACCGCTTCCGGAAGAGATTGCCAAGGAGATGGATATGCCGGTAGAACGTGTACGTGAGATCCTGAAGATTTCACAGGAACCGGTTTCTCTTGAGACACCGATCGGTGAAGAGGAAGACAGCCACCTTGGAGACTTTATCCAGGATGATAATGTACCGGTTCCGGCCGAGGCAGCTGCACAGACACTTCTGAAAGAGCAGCTGGATGAAGTGCTGGATACATTGACAGAGAGAGAGCAGAAAGTCCTCCGTCTTCGTTTCGGAATGAATGACGGAAGAGCACGTACACTTGAAGAGGTTGGACGAGAGTTTGATGTAACAAGAGAGCGTATCCGTCAGATTGAGGCGAAAGCACTCCGTAAGCTCCGTCACCCAAGCAGAAGCAGAAAACTGAGGGATTATCTGGATTAATGATGGAATTATCGAAAAGATTACAGGCGGTCGCAGATCTTGTGACCGCCCATTATAAATTAGCGGACATTGGAACGGATCATGCATATATTCCGATTTATCTGACACAGCAGAAGAAGATTACAGAAGCAGTTGCACTTGATGTCAATGAAGGACCACTGCAGCGAGCAGAGGAACATATCCGCGAGAATGGACTTGAAGCAGAGATAGAGACGAGACTTTCCAATGGATTTCAGGCATTACAGCCGGGAGAAGTCCAGTCTGCGGTCATCGCAGGAATGGGCGGCGGACTTGTGATCCGGATCCTGACAGAAGGAGCGGAAGTGGTGCGAAAGCTTGAGGAGTGTATCCTTCAGCCACAGTCAGAGATTGAGAAAGTGCGGGCATTTCTTCTTGAGAAGGGATATGAATTTCTGGAAGAAGATATGGTCTGTGAAGATGGAAAATATTATCCTATGATGAAGGTAAGACCACCGGTGGCTGATACAGCAGGCGAAGATACAGAAGTAAAGTGCTGGGATATGGTTCAGTTAAAATATGGAAAGCTTTTGCTGGAGAAACAACATCCGGTACTCAGAGAGTATCTGGAAAGAGAGATACGCATTTATCAAAGTATTTTAGAAGGATTGAAAGCGAAAGATTCTGACCGGATTCGTCAGAGAAAAGAAGAATTGGAACAGGAACTTGTAGAAGCAGAGAAAGGGATGAAATATTATGCAGTGTAAAGAGATTATACAGGTAATAGAGGCAACATTCCCGCGAACAGCAGCTTTGGGATTTGACAATGTAGGACTGCTTGCAGGACGTTCAGAGAAAGAGGTGTCCAGAATTTATCTGGCACTGGATGCAACAGATGTTGTGATCGACCGTGCGATCAAGGAAGGCGCGGACATGCTGATCACACATCACCCGCTTTTATTCTCAGCAGTAAAGAAAGTGACGGATGAAGATTTTATTACAAGAAGAATTGTGAAACTGATTCAGAATGACATTTCCTATTATGCAATGCATACGAATTATGATGTGCTTGGTATGGCAGAACTGTCCGGAAAGATCATGGATCTTCAGAATGGGGAAGTGTTAGATGTTACCTATACAGATGAAGAAGGGAATCCGGAAGGAATCGGAAGAATCGGTAATCTGGAGAAAGATATGACATTGGAAGAGTGCTGTGTCTATGTGAAACACAGACTTGAACTTGGAAGTCTGAAAGTATTTGGAGATATGCAGAAGAAAGTACACCGTCTTGCAATTTCTCCGGGATCAGGAAAGAGCTCGATTGCAGTTGCTCTCGAGAAGGGGGCAGATGTTCTTGTAACAGGAGATATCGGTCATCATGATGGAATTGATGCAGTAGAGCAGGGGCTTGCAGTAATTGATGCAGGACATTATGGCACAGAATATATTTTTATTGAAGATATGAAGCAGTTCTTTGAGAAGAAGCTTCCGGTGCTGGATGTACTTACAGATCCAATCGAGCATCCGTTCCAGATCATATAATCAGAAGTGAACGCATAATAATGTTCAGCAGGGCAGTTGTGAGCGGAAAGCAGTTCACAAAGACAGGTGGAGGTGGCTGAGGAGTTGGAAAGTCAGAAATGTAAGGTTATGATAAGCGGAAAAGAGTATCTTTATGAGAAGGGGACGTCTTATCAGGAGATCGCGAAGGATTTTCAGAAAGAGTATAAACATCAGATCGCACTTGTGATGCTGGATGGACATCGTCTGCAAGAACTTAGAAAACAGGTTTCCGGAGACTGTACGCTGCAATTTATTACAACACAGGATACGGCGGGGTATGACACGTATCGGAGAAGTGTCTGCTTTCTTTTTATTAAGGCAGTACACGATGTGATTGGCCATGAGCGTCCGCAACAGGTGCGTGTACGGATTCATTTTTCGTTAGGTGCAGGATTTTACTGTACGGTGGAAGGAATCGATCATGTGGGAATGGAATTCCAATGGAAAGTTGAAGAACGCATGTATGAACTTGTACAGCAGAGACTTCCGATCACAAAAGAGTTGATCCATACAGAAGAGGCAGTGGAATTATTCCATCGATATGGGATGTTTGATAAAGAACGTCTGTTCCGGTATCGGAGAAGTTCCCACGTGAACCTGTATGCCATGAATGAATTCCGTGACTATTATTATGGTTATATGATGCCGGATACAGGAGAGTTGAAGTATTTTGCATTGTATCTGTATCAGGGCGGAATCGTACTTCAAATGCCGCTGAAAGACGAACCGGAGAAAGTCCCTTTATTTGTGCCAAAGGATAAGCTGTTTCGTGTACTCAGTGAGTCTGTGAGATGGGGAGACCAGCAGGGGATTGATACCGTCGGCGCGCTCAATGACATGATCACGCAGGATGATATGCGTGAGATTGTTCTTGTGCAGGAGGCATTCCAGGAGCGCAAGATCGGAGAGATCGCAAAGCAGATCGCAGATCGCCCGGGGGTAAAGTTTGTTCTGATCGCAGGACCTTCTTCTTCCGGCAAGACAACATTTTCACATCGCTTATCCATTCAGCTCAGAGTGAACGGGCTTCATCCACATCCGATTTCTGTAGATAATTATTTCGTGGATCGGGAGAAAACACCGAAAGACGAGGATGGAAATTATAACTTCGAATGCATTGAAGCAATCGATGTGGAAAAGTTCAATGAGGACATGAGCAATCTGCTGGCAGGCGAGGAAGTCTATCTTCCGGTTTTTGACTTTAAGACCGGTAAACGGAATTTTGAAACAAAGCCAAAGAAACTCGGTGAAAATGATATCCTTGTAATCGAAGGAATCCATTGCCTGAATCCGAAGCTGACAGAACAGTTATGTGATGACCGGAAATTCAGGATCTATATCAGTGCATTAACACAGCTGAATATTGATGAGCATAACCGGATTCCGTCTACAGACGGACGTTTGATCCGAAGACTTGTCAGGGATGCAAGAACAAGAGGGGCATCGGCGACGAAGACCATCTCGATGTGGCCGTCAGTGAGAAGAGGAGAAGAGAAGAATATTTTCCCATATCAGGAATATGCAGATGTGATGTTTAACTCTTCCCTGATCTATGAACTGGCAGTGTTGAAACAGTATGTAGAGCCGTTGCTTCTTGGCGTAAGCAAAGACTCTCCGGAATATGTTGAAGCAAAGCGGTTGTTGAAATTCCTGGATTATTTCGTAGGAATCGGAAATGACAATGTGCCAACGAATTCACTTTTGAGAGAATTTATTGGCGGTGGATGTTTCCATGTCTAATGCAATAGAAAGATAGAAGAAAGAGGATACATAGAAAACTTGTATGTGACAAGAATTTCTATGTATCCTCTTTGCATTAAGATACCTCTTTGTTGATCATATCCTGCAATAAGCAGAAATATACAATATCTAATCCTAAAATCGAGAGAACCAGGTAGAGAATAGAAGAATTCCCCTGTATTCCTCTGATGCGGTCACAGCGTTCTCCCATCTTATAAGCCCAGTAAATACCATAGATTCCACAGGTGATCAAAGAAAATAGGAATACCATGCCTCCGCTTGTTGCCTGTGGCTCTCCGGCCAGCTGATTCACCTCATCATTCAGCTTGATCATCCAGTAGATACTGTAGATGCCGCAGGTGAGAAAAGAAAAAACAATTGCAAGTACAAGATTACGTGGCATAATGCCTGCAGTTGCCCCGTTCCGGTAATAATTGTTCTGATTATAGTTGTTCTGGTATGCATTCTGCTGGAACTGGCTTTCCTGCTGCTTTTGATTCTCCTGTGTATGAGCATTATCATTAGGAGTGGGAAGCGGAGCACCACATTCCTGACAGAAAGAAGCACTGTCTTCGCAGAGTGAATTACATTTTGGACAGATTTTCATAGAAGATTCTCCTTTGCATGAATTAGTTCGAAAAATGTCAGAAGTTGACAAGATCCTTCTGAAAAGTATCGTAGCATAAAAAGATACAAGTTACAAGAAATGTAGCCAAGTTTTAGGATATCTTAAGATATTCGATAGAAATAAACCTGGAATATGCATAATATTCTTCCTTTTTCTTTCAAAAAGTTTGTGGTAGAATAGTAATGTTTCTGAAAACAAAACATGAGGAGATGAAAGTATGCCAGTATTTGACTTTAACAGTGCACCGGAAGATAAGAAAGAAGTTCAGTGTACTTATACAACATTTTGTTCCAACGAAGACCATGCGACACCAGAGTGTCCGATTCTTGTTCTGGATAACCAGAACCGGAAGTGGAACCATCATTCCTGCGGTGTGTTTACCAATCAGAATAAGCAGACCGCATTTGAGTTTGATGAAAAGGACGGAACATGCAGTGCAGATATCCTGAAAGTGGATGCACGTTTTGTCAGCCTTTTAAAATGGCTTGGAGAAAATCACATTAATGTACGTCTTTCCGGAGAAAATAAGCCGGATGGTTATGCCGTTTACAGAATCCGTGAGATCGCATTTGGAGGCGGAACAAAATTATCTGCTGAGGACGGCTTCCTTCAGTTTATGATCGAGCGGCTGTTTGCAAGCGATGCGCCAAAAGAAGAGATCAATGATGACGAGCAGGAAGAGTCCGGAGATGACATGAAGCTTACAAGTATTCAGAGTATTACAGACTTTATGACGTGCGCAGGACGTACGCTTCCGGATAACATTCGTCTGTGGGCAAGAAGAAATCTTGCAGTTGCACGCTCTCACGAGGTCTCTCAGGAAGAGCGCCGTCATGCACAGAGAGCACTATCTATTATGATGAATATTCAGTGGAAGAGCAATTACTTTGAAGCAATCGATCCGGATGAAGCGAGAAGAATTCTGGATGAAGAGCTGTATGGAATGGAGAAAGTAAAGCAGAGAATCATAGAGACGATCATTCAGATCAACCGTACACACACACTTCCGGCGTACGGACTTCTGCTTGTCGGACCGGCAGGAACAGGTAAATCCCAGATTGCTTATGCAGTTGCAAGAATCCTTAAACTTCCTTGGACAACACTGGATATGAGTTCCATTAACGATCCGGAACAGCTGACAGGAAGTTCAAGAATCTATTCGAACGCAAAGCCAGGTATTATCATGGAAGCATTCTCCATGGCAGGGGAATCCAATCTGGTATTCATTATTAATGAGCTGGATAAGGCGGCATCCGGAAAGGGAAACGGAAACCCGGCAGATGTTTTACTTACACTGCTGGACAACCTTGGATTTACAGACAATTACATGGAGTGTATGATCCCTACCGTTGGTGTATATCCAATCGCTACAGCGAATGACAAGGATCAGATCAGTGCACCGCTCATGTCCCGTTTCGCTGTCATTGATATCCCGGATTATACACCGGAAGAGAAGAAAGTAATCTTCTCCAAATTCTCACTTCCGAAGGTGCTGAAACGCATGAGCCTGAAGGCAGAAGAGTGCATTATGACAGATGAGGCACTCAATGAAGTGATTGAACTGTATTCCAATACATCAGGAATCCGAGATCTGGAACAGGCAGCAGAACACATCGCAGCGAATGCACTGTATCAGATTGAGGTGAACCATGTGGAGAAAGTTGAATTTGATGCAGAGATGGTAAGAGAACTGCTTGGATAAAGTTGGGCTTTGCCCTGAAAAAATGAGCTCTGGAAAGTTTTGATTTTCCAAAGCTCATTTTTTGAATTCCTACTGTCTATAGTACTGCAGGAACTCCCCGATTTTACCAACCGCCTCTTTCAGCACTTCAATACGCGGCAGATAAACCACACGGAAATGATCCGGCTGATGCCAGTTAAATCCACTTCCCTGAACGATCAGGATCTTCTTGTCACGAAGCAGATCAAGAGCAAATTTCTCATCATTCACAATATTGAACTTCTTCGTATCAATCTTCGGGAACATATAAAATGCAGCCTGCGGTTTTACTGCGCTGATTCCCGGAATATCCGTCAGAGCCTTGTAAACATATTCACGCTGCTCGTAAATACGTCCACCCGGAACAATATAATCATTTACACTCTGGTGTCCGCCGAGAGCTGTCTGCACAATGGACTGCGCCGGAACATTAGAGCAAAGACGCATGTTGGAAAGCATCTTGATTCCTTCAATATAGTCTCTTGCAATATTTTTATTTCCACTTAAGATCATCCATCCGATACGGAATCCGGCGATCATATGGGACTTGGACAGTCCGCTGAATGTCACGCAGAACAGATCCGGTGCAAGAGAAGCGATAGAAACATGCTCTTTTCCATCCATAACAAGACGGTCATAAATCTCATCAGAGAAAATGATCAGCTGGTGCTCTCTTGCGAGGTCTACAATCTGCTGCAGTACTTCCTTCGGATAAAGAGCACCGGTCGGATTGTTTGGATTGATGATAACGATCGCTTTTGTACGGTCATTGATCTTCTTACGCATATCTTCGATATCCGGATACCAGTCAGACTGCTCATCACAGATATAGTGCACAGGCTTTCCACCGGCAAGTGTAGCACAAGCTGTCCAGAGCGGATAATCCGGAGACGGGATCAGAATCTCATCCCCTGTATCCAAAAGAGCAGACATGGTAAGATTGATCAGTTCACTGACACCATTTCCTGTGTAAATATCGCTCATCGTTACATTCGGCAGGTGCTTTAACTGGGCATACTGCATGATCGCTTTTCGCGCAGAGAACAGACCGGCAGAAGCAGAGTAGCCTTCGCAGTCAGAAAGCTGACGGCTCATGTCATAGATCACCTCATCCGGTGTACGGAAGCCAAACGGAGCCGGATTTCCGATATTAAGCTTCAGTACATGAGTTCCCATCTCTTCCATTTTGGCAGCCTCATCAACAACCGGACCTCTCACATCATATAATACATTATTTAACTTGGATGATTTCTTGAATTCTCTCACTTTCATACCTCCTGAATTATCTGCGGATGTCTGTATCTTATCAACATCTGACAGTGTGGAATCATTATTATTGTTTAACCAGTCAGGGTCAACCTGCAGGGCATCTGCCAGAAAATGTAAGATGTCGGTACGCGGGATTGTCTTCCCACTGACATACTGGCTGACATGACTTTTCCCAAGCTTGATCCCTTTCTGCTGGGCAAGACGAACAAGATCAACCTGCTTCAGGCCTTGCTCGTTCATAGCGGCTTTTAATCTGTCTGCAAAGGTTTCCATAAAGCTCCTTTCTGGGGTCATCTTTCCAGAGGTCAGACCCCATTAATAAAGTATTAACAAAACACAAAGTTCAATTTAAAATCTGCTTCAATACGAAAATCTCTAAAAAGTTCAATTTAAAAGTTCAAAACTTTAGTCAGAGTATACCACGATAAATGAAAAAGTTCAATAAAAAAATTACTGTTATAGAAAATCCGCAAAATCACGGTATCATTAAGAAAATATGATATACTAAAAGTGTTTATTACAGCAAAATACAAAGTACACAGAACGAAGGGAAACAGGGAAATGATTCTTGAAAATGAAAAAATAAAACAGGCATTGGAATATATAAAGGAAGAAGATCCGGCAACGACTCAGGACACGCTCAATATGTGTCAGATTCCGGCACCTTCTTATAAGGAAGAGAAAAAAGCGGAGTATATCCGGGAGCGGTTCCGGGAGATCGGGCTTAGGGATGTCAGGATTGACGCTGTTGGAAATGTGCTTGGGATCTGGCCGGGAACCGGTGAAGGACCAAGTGTAATGCTTGCAGCACACACAGACACAGTATTTCCGGAAGGGACAGATCTGTCGATAAGGAAAGAAGGAAATCGTTATTATTGTCCTGGCATTAACGATGACACACATGCAGTGGCGGAGATGATCGCAGTAGCGAAAGCAATGATCCATGCAGATCTTCACACAAAAGGGGACTTGATCTTCTGTGCAAATGTGTGTGAAGAAGGACTTGGAGATCTAAGGGGCGTGAAGTATCTGTTCGGATACGACAACAAAGCTTCAGAAGAATGTCCAGAGGTAGATGCATTTGTCTCGATTGATAACCAGTATACGGGCGGGGTGATCTATACGGCAACAGGAAGTCACCGTTATGAGGTGACATTTACCGGAAGAGGTGGTCACAGTTTCCAGAACTTTGGCATTCCTAATCCAATCCATGCAATGGGACGAGCCATCGCACAGATCGCAGAATTCCAGGTCCCGAATGAGCCGAAGACAACATTTAACGTAGGAGTGATCCAGGGAGGAACTTCTGTAAATACAATTTCAGGTTCTGCATCCATGCTGGTAGACCTCCGTTCGGACAGCGAAGAAGAGCTGAACCGACTGGATGAAGAACTTCATAAAGTGATCAAACAGGCAGTGGAAGAAGAAAATGCAAGATGGGATGCTTCAAAGCCGCAGATCAAAGTGCAGATCGAAGGACGCGGTGTGAGACCGGCGGGGGCACAGCCAAAGGACTGTGCAATCGTGAAAGCAGCATTCCGGGCGGCAGAACTGCTGGGGATTGAACCGGAGTATCGGTATGAGAGCAGTACGGATGCGAATATCCCGATCAGTATGGGAATCCCGGCAATCACTGTTGGAAGAGGTGGAGAAGAAGACGGAATCCATACCCTTCAGGAATGGTACGAGCCAAAAGAAGCATGGCTTGGACCACAGAGAGATTTGCTTCTGATGATTCTGCTTGCCGGAGCAGAAGGAGTCTGTGAGCCGGCTATAGAAAAAAGATAAAAAATCTTAAGAAAATATCAATGTCTTTTTAGACACATTTCCTGTATACTGATGGTATGAGAGAATATTTTGTGCAGATTGTACCGGATGTCCCGGAGATTTTATCTTTTGCACAAAAAGAAGTAAAAATAAAACAAAGCAGGAGGGCAAAAGATGCGGGGAATCAGAAAGCAGTCATCCGACACACAGAGCTCCAGTCAGCCGAAAGAAAAAAGAAGATTGGATACAAAACAGAAAAAAGGAATGTTGATCGGCGGAGGTATCTTCCTTGTGGCAGTGATCGCCCTGATTCTTGTGAAGAATCTGACAGGCGGAGGTGGAGCAGATGGAGAGAATGTTCTCTATGCGGATTCCGTCGGAATGATTACAGGGACAGGACTTGGGACACAGAACCGGTTTACAGGAGTGGTTGAAGCACAGGATACGTTGAAACTGACACTGGCAGACAATCAGAAGGTAAAACAGATCTTTGTTGAAAAAGGGCAGGAAGTAGAGCCTGGAACAAAGCTGTTTGAATACGATACAGAAGAGCTTGCCATGACATTAGATCAGGGAAAACTGGAGCTTGAGAAGATCACGAACAACATCAGCAGCCTGAATTCACAGATCGCGGTACTTACAACGGAGAAGAAGAGTGCACCGGCCAGCGAACAGCTGTCCTATACGACACAGATCCAGGAACTTCAGATGGAGATCAAGCAGGAAGAGTACAATTATAAAGTAAAAGAGCTGGAAGTAAACCGTACACAGAAGAGCCTGGAACAGTCTACAGTAACTTCTACAGTTGCCGGAATTGTACAGGAGATCAACGAACAGCAGGGAACAGACCCTTCTACAGGAGAGTCCCAACCGTTTATGAGTATCCTTTCTACAGGAAAATACAGAATCAAAGGAAAGATCAGCGAGCAGAACATCGGAGATCTGACACCGGGCACACAGGTGACGATCCGCTCCAGAGTGAATGAAGATGAGATCTGGACAGGTACAGTAGATAACGTAGACACAGAGAAGCCGGAGAACAGTTCCCAGGATTCTATGAGTTATGGTTCTGAGAACAGCGATAATCAGGCAACAAAGTATCCATTCTATGTCACATTGGATACAATGGATGGATTGATGCTTGGACAGCATGTCTATATCGAGACAAGTACTTCACTGGAAGCAGACAAGATGTGGCTGATGCGTGACTACATTGTAGACGCAGATTCAGATCATCCATATGTATGGGTAGCAGGAGATAATGACAAGCTGGAGAAGCGTTCTGTTACACTCGGAGAGACGAACGAAGATATGGGAACCTGTGAGATCGTAGACGGACTGAAAGCTTCTGATTACATTGTATGGCCAAGCGAGGAGTGCAAAAAAGGTGCAGCTGTTGTGAAGAACGATTCAGGTACATCAGGCAGTACTTCAGATATGTCAGGAGCCGAGGGCGGTTACGAAGAACCTGTAGAAGAGAATGCAATGCAGGAAGGAGTTCCGGGAACGGAGGAGAGTGTGGATGAATAAAAAGAAAATAATAAAGATCGGCATTCCTGTGGCAGCAGGCTGTATCGTTCTTGCACTTGGAATCGGTTTCGCAGTGAAGAACAGCGGAAAGGCTGTTAAAGTAGCTCCTGTCAGCAGTTTGAATTCCGGCGGCTGGTACGATGATAGTGGGATTGCAAGTTACGGAACCGTCACAACGAACCAGAAGCAGGACATTTACGTGGATGATACTATGCCGATCACACAGGTTTACGTGAAAGCCGGGGATATGGTGAAAGTTGGAGACCGTCTTGTGGCATATGACACGACACTTTCTTCCCTGGAACTTGAGATGAAAGAAATGCAGATTCAGGGGATTGACCTGAACATTCAGAACCTGCAGAAAGAGATCACCCAGCTCAAGGGGACGAAGACCGCGAAGGCAGATACAGGGGCATCCGTCGTGCAGACAAGTGCAGATGGAGAACAGCAGCCAACTGTACAGAAGATGAGTGCTGTAAAGACAACCATTCTTAATACATCAAAAGAGGATGAGAATAAAAAACCGGATGGTGATACCTCGAAGGATGATACGACAAAAGATGATACGACAAAAGATGACAACACAAAAGACGATGCTTCGAAAGATAATAATGCGAAGGATGACACATCCAAAGATGATAATAAAAAAGACGATGTACCGTCTTCCGCAATTGAGCGTCCATTCCCTGAAGCATTAAAGGGAAAAGAGGTTTACAGTGAGATTACATTAGATTCTGTTCCTTATAATAAAGAAGACGCAGACGGAACAATGGAAAAACCGTATCGTTATCTTTGCGCACCGGGGGCAGCCGTAAATGCACCGTTTATGCTCAAAGTATTAAAAGAGGGTCAAGTGTGTGCCTTTGATGTAGTAGATAACGCAGAAGCGCCGACAAAATTCTTATCCTGTTGGATCCTCGATGGAAAAACAGGACAGGTAGTCATACCGGATTCACAACCAACTCCAGACCCGGAGCCGACTCCGGAACCAGAGCCAACTCCAAATCCAGAGCCAACTCCGGAACCAGAGCCAACTCCGGAACCAGAACCAACTCCGGAACCGGATATTTCAGAAGATCCGGTTATCCCAGACACCCCGGACCTCCCGTCAAAGGAAGAAGTGACGAAGCAAATCAAGGAGAAAGAGCAGAAGATCAAAGATTTGGATCTTTCCAGGAGATCCGCTGAACTGGAACTGAAAAAGCTGAAGAAAAAGGTCGGGGACGGCGTGATCAAAAGTACGGTAGAAGGTGTAGTCAAAGAAGCGACTGACGAAGCGTCTGCAAAGAATGAGAACAAACCGGTTGTCAGCGTTGTCGGAGAAGAAGGTTTCTATGTGACCGGAAGAGTCGGAGAGACAATGCTTGATCAGATCAAAGAAGGAATGAATGCGACTGTAATGTCCTGGCAGTCGGGAGAATCCTACGAAGCGACAGTTACAGGTGTTGGCAACTCACCGGTAAGCGATTATTCCACAGGAGAGAACCAGAATCAGTCCTTCTATCCGTTCACGCTCGTGATCCACGGAGACGCAAATCTCTCGAATGGTGAGTCTGTGAATCTGTCGATGGATGGAATTGCAGCAGGCAGTGATGGATCAATCTATCTTGAAAAAATGTTTGTCCGCGAGGAAGGAAACCGCTATTATGTCTACAAGCGGGGCGATAACGGCAGATTAACAAAACAGTATGTAGAGGTTGGCAAAAATATGTACAATTCACTGGAGATCACCTCCGGCCTCACAATGGACGACATGATCGCATTCCCTTACGGCAGAGATGTTAAAGAAGGCGCAAAGACACAGGAAGCAGATACCCTGTACGACTATTATTAAGAAGACTGAACAGTATCAAAATGAAAGAGAGTGAGGTGCCATTATGTTAGAAGACATCAGACTGGCGTTTCAGGGAATCTGGAATCATAAATTAAGATCTGCGCTCACAATGCTCGGAATCATCATAGGAATCGGTTCCATTATAGCAATTGTGTCCACGATCAAAGGAACGAATGAACAGATTAAGAAGAATCTGGTCGGTGCAGGAAATGACGCGGTAAATGTACAGCTCTATCAGGGTGACTGGCCGATCGATCTGCAGTATCAGTCACTCCCGGACGGAGTGCCGGAGATCTCAGACGAGACATTGCAGGAAGTCGTTGAACTCCCGGAAGTGGAGACAGCGTCTTTATATCATACAAGAAATGAATACGACGCAGTTTACCGCGGCGCAAAGTCATTAAGTAACAGCGTGATTCTCGGAATTGACAGAAATTATCTGGATGTTTACGGATATCAGGTGACCAAAGGAAGAGGATTAACAGACAAAGATTATTCCGAAGGACGAAAAGTAGCCTTGATAGACAAGACAACAGCGGCAAGTTTATTCGACAATGCAGATGTGATCGGAAGAACGATCGAAATTAAAGGAGAACCTTTTGTTGTCGTTGGAATGGTTGCGAAGAAAGCAGAGTCCCAGCCGGTGATCAACTCAATGGAAGATTACTACCGCTACATGTCAGATGACCAGAGCGGAAAGATTATTATTCCGGATCAAGTATGGCCGGTCATTTACCAGTATGACGAACCGCAGAACCTGGTCGTGCGTGCAAAAAGTACAGATGATATGACAGCGGCAGGAGAGAAATCCGCAGATATTTTAAATGCTATGCTGACAGTTTCAGATGATACCGTGAAATACAAAGGAGAAGATCTGTTAGAACAGGCAACACAGATCCAGGAGATCAGTAACTCGACAAATCAGCAGCTGATCTGGATCGCCAGCATTTCCCTGTTAGTTGGTGGAATCGGAGTTATGAATATCATGCTCGTGTCGGTTACAGAACGTACCGGCGAGATTGGATTAAAGAAGGCACTCGGAGCGAGAAAGCGCAGAATTCTGACACAGTTCCTGACAGAGGCGGCGGTGCTGACACTGCTTGGAGGAATTATAGGTGTTCTTGGAGGAATCGCACTTGCGTACATTATATCCAAAGTCTCAGCAGTTCCGGTAGCAATCAGCGGAGTTTCGATTGTGATCGCAGTGCTGTTCTCCACACTGATCGGTATTATCTTCGGACTGATCCCGTCCGTGAAAGCGGCGAACATGAATCCAATCGAGGCACTTAGACATGAATAAAAAACAGTGGAAAAAGAAAATACTTGTTTCAATTTCCTTCCATATCTGTTATAGTATGTGTTAATTAAAAGAGTCAGGAGAATCTGAGTGATCGGATTCTCCGTCTTTCTATGCAAAGAGAAAATAGCAATTATTAAAAGGAAAAGAGAAAAGGGGCATGTAGATTTGAGCAGCAGTACATTCGAAGGAAAGAAAAAGACAGAGAACGGAACAAAGAGGCTGATCTTCACAGCAGTATCTATCTTGCTGGAGATTGTCTTCCTTCTCTTTCTGTTCACAAAGGTAAGTGAATACGCAACCATTATTGACTGGGCAACAAGAATCGTGGCAATCTTTCTTGTGCTTGGACTTTACAGCATGGATAAGACTTCATCGATGAAAATGCCATGGATCATACTGATGCTTGCATTCCCGATTCTTGGTGTGAGTCTTTATCTTCTCGTAGGTCTGAACGGAAGCACGAAGAAGATGCGGGCAAGATATGAAGAGATTGATAAAAAACTACTCCCATATCTTCCGGATAACAGACAGATTCTCGAATGGATGAAAAAAGAGAGTCCGCAGGCGGGGGCAATCGCTTCTTATCTGACGAATTACTCTTGTTACCCGGTTTATCAGAACACAGATGTTACATATTATGATGAGGCGATCAAAGGGCTGGATGCACAGCTGGAGGATCTTTCAAAGGCAGAAAAGTTCATCTTTATGGAGTATCATGCCATCGAAGACGAAGAGGCATGGCAACGGATCCAGACGGTACTTGAAGACCGTGTGAAAGCAGGCGTAGAAGTCCGTATCTTCTATGATGATATGGGATCGATCTGGTTTGTGAACATGGATTTTGCAACAAAACTGAAATCTTTAGGAATCAAATGCCGTGTATTTAACCCAATTCTGCCGGGACTGAATATGTTCCTGAACAATCGCGATCACCGGAAGATTACTGTGATTGATGGAAAGGTTGCTTACACAGGTGGATACAATCTGGCGAATGAGTATTTCAACATCACACATCCGTATGGAATCTGGAAAGATACCGGGATCCGTATGGAAGGAGATGCAGTCAAGTCTATGACAGTAGCATTTCTGGAAATGTGGAATGCAGCCGGAAATGTAAAGTCAAAAGAACTTGTACCGGAGAAATATGTGATCAACCATGCATACCAGGCACAACAGCGTGGTTATGTCCAGCCATATGCAGACAGTCCGCTCGATGGTGAGCAGGTAGGTGAGGAAGTATATATCAGTATGGCGAACAAAGCGGAGAAATACTGCTGGTTTATCACTCCATACCTGATTATCACAGACGAGATGACGCATGCACTCACACTGGCAGCAAAGCGTGGTGTTGATGTACGTATCATAACACCGGGTATCCCGGACAAGAAGATGGTCTACAGTGTGACCCGTTCCTTCTATCATAATCTGGTTAAGCATGGAGTCCGTATCTATGAGTGGACACCGGGATTCTGTCATGCGAAGATGAGTGTGGCAGATGATAAAATGGCGACCTGTGGAACGATCAATCTCGATTACCGCAGCCTGTACCATCACTTTGAGAATGGATGCTTCCTGGCAGATTGCGACGCAGTGCTGGAGATCCGGGATGATCTGATCCGCACGATGGGAGAAAGCAGAGAAGTGACCGAGCAGTATAAAGAAGGAAGAAGTGCGGGCTTAAGACTCGGACAGCTTATCTTACGTCTGTTTGCGGAGCTGCTCTGATAATATTACCGGTTATACGATGTGTGAACAGCAATCTGATAATATCGTTTGTGGGTTGAATTTGCACGGGATTGATTGTATAATGAACTTGATTGTTGAGAAATTAACAATAGCTTTTTTATGAAATGGATGGTCTGCCGGTCAGAAGATACTGAACCCGACAGCCGGATATGAACTTTATTTTATGAAGGAGGAATCAACGATGATTACCTGGAACAATTTGGATAAGCTTACTTCTTATCAGGAACTTGAGAAGACAGAAAGTGTAGACCTCGCAGCAGTGATGGCCGGAGAGAACGGAGCAGAGCGTGTGAAGAACTACAGCGTTCCGATGGCAGAAGGATTAGCATACAATTATGCAGCAAAGAAAGTGGATGACACAGTTCTCGCAGCTCTTGAGAAACTGGCAGAAGAAGCACAGCTGACAGAGAAGTTCGAAGCACTTTACAACGGAGAAGTTGTGAACACAGGAGAGAAGCGTCTCGTACTTCACCATATGACACGCGGACAGCTCGGAGATGCTGTTGAGGCTGACGGTGTTGACAAGCGTACTTTCTATGTAGAGCAGCAGAAGAAGATTGCTGAGTTCGCGAACAAAGTACATGCAGGTGAGATCACAAACGGTGCCGGAGAGAAGTTTACAACAGTTGTTCAGATTGGTATCGGCGGAAGTGACCTCGGTCCTCGCGCAATGTACCTTGCACTTGAGAACTGGGCAAAGAAGAATAATACATTCAAGATGGAAGCAAAGTTCATCAGCAACGTTGACCCGGATGATGCGGCAGCAGTTCTGAATTCTGTAGATGTTGCTCACTCTATCTTCGTACTTGTATCCAAGTCAGGAACAACACTTGAGACTCTGACAAATGAGTCCTTTGTAAAGGATGCTCTTAAGAATGCAGGACTTGACGCATCCAAGCATATGATCGCAGTAACAAGTGAGACTTCACCACTTGCAAAGAGTGATGATTACCTTGCAGCCTTCTTCATGGATGACTATATCGGAGGACGTTTCTCATCTACATCAGCAGTTGGTGGAGCCGTACTTTCCCTCGCATTCGGACCGGAAGTATTTGCACAGTTCCTTGACGGAGCAGCAGCTGAGGATAAACTGTCCCTCAATAAGAATATCAAAGAGAACCCGGAGATGCTCGATGCATTGATCGGTGTATATGAGAGAAATGTACTCGGATACCCAAGCACAGCAGTACTTCCATACTCCCAGGCACTGAGCCGTTTCCCTGCACATCTACAGCAGCTGGATATGGAGTCTAACGGAAAATCCGTAAACCGCTTTGGTGAGCCGGTTGATTATGTAACAGGACCGGTTATCTTCGGAGAGCCTGGAACAAACGGACAGCACTCCTTCTATCAGCTCCTTCACCAGGGAACAGATATTGTGCCGCTTCAGTTCGTAGGATTCAAGAACAGCCAGATCGGTACAGATGTTGTGATCCAGGACAGCACAAGCCAGCAGAAACTTTGCGCGAACGTAGCTGCTCAGATCGTAGCATTTGCATGTGGTAAAGAAGATGAGAACCGCAACAAGAACTTCGAAGGAGGACGTCCTTCAAGCATCATTATCGGAGAGCAGTTAACACCGGCATCTCTCGGAGCACTGCTTGCTCACTTCGAGAACAAGATCATGTTCCAGGGATTCCTGTGGAATGTAAACAGCTTCGATCAGGAAGGTGTTCAGCTCGGTAAAGTCCTTGCAAAACGCGTACTTGCACATGAGACAGACGGAGCCCTGAAAGTATTCAGTGATCTTCTGAACATCTAATCGAATTATATAAGTAAAAAGTATAGGAATCGTGCTGTCGGCGGAGAGTTCTGCTGACAGCACGATCTTTTATATATTAGGAAAGTGCTTTCCTAATATATAAAAAACGCTCCGCTTAGGATGCACACTGCGGCGTATAATGTAAGTGTCGCAAGCGACCGCCACAGGCGCAAGAATGTGCCGAGGCACATTCTTTGTTCAAGCAGGGATTTTGTAAAAGAGAGAGGAAGCAAATGAAAAAGCGAAGGATTAAAGGAATTCAGATGATTCCATATGGACTTCTGGCCGGAGTTATGACAGAAGATTCAATAGAAGAGAGGCAAAGAGAAGTCCGCCTGACAGAGATTTCATCCGAAGGATTCCGTATCCGGCTTTGCAGGAGAGGGAAAGCAGAGGAGAACATTTATCCGAAAGCATTCAAGATCTGCTTCTATCAGATGGATCAGGCAGAGTATCGGGAGATTGAAATTCGTCATTTTCAGATAGAGGCCGGGGAACAGACAGAATTCTATCAAGCCTATGATATTTTCACAGTTCAGGAAGATTATAAAGAAGCCTTTCAGAAGCTCTGTGTCGAATATAGCCGATACATTTCGCTCAAGCTGGAAGAGGATGATGCACGTCTGGCGCAAGAAATGACCGGTTATCCCGCGCAGGAAGAAGAGGAACATTTCAAGAATGAAATAGAACAAAATAAAGCGTGGTTTCAGAATGCGGAGATTTTCCGGAATCTGCCGGCAGAATTAGCGGTAGAACTGGATCATCCGAAACTATACGAACAATATCTGACCAGACCGATTGAACGGTTCATGAAAGAATACTGGCAGCAGCATGGAATCAAAGATGCGCGGATCCTGGGAAGACAACCGGATCGGTTGTATCTCGGCAATCAATTCTGTCCACATCTATTTCCGAAAGAAGAACAGTTCTTTGCACTTCTTGAGAAAGCAGATAAAGAACGGATGGAAGTGACCGTTGCCTTTTCCTTTATTCGGGAAGACGGGCTTGCACAGACAGAACAACTGTTGACACGCCTGGATCAGTGGTGTGAACAACAGGAGACTTCCGGTGCGGAGAAGAAACGACTTGAGGTTGTAGTCAATGATTGGGGACTGGCACATCTTGTGAAGCGGACAGAACATCTGATCCTGTGTCTTGGGACGCTCTTAAATAAGCGGAAGAAAGATCCGAGAATGTCCTACAAGATGGGAGATAAGACGCTGTTGGAACAGAATAATCTGAATGCAGGATTTTATCGCACCTATCTGGAAGAAAGCTTTGGAATCAGCAGTTATGAGTGGGAAAGCTGCGGTTATACACAGGAAATACCGCAAAAGATACAGAACCATCTACACGTGCCGTTCTATCAGACAAATACGTCAAGCTATTGTACACTTTGCGCTGTACTGGAACACGGTGAACGTGGAAAACAAAGGGAGAGACAAGAATGTCCGGCACCGTGTCTGGAACATAGCTTCTTCTATCCAAAGCATTTATATATGAAGGGAAAATACAACAGTCTGTTCGCATTGGATAAACATCTGCTGGATGAACCGGAGCAGTTGAAGAGAGAACTCGGAATAAAATGGAACCGTCTTGTGGTCAATCTATTGTGAAATGTGAAAAACAGAAGGATGATGGAAGAATGGAGACACAGAAAAGAAAACAGAATGAAAAAGAAAAAGCAGAGCGAAGGATGAAAATCGTTGCAGGACTTGGCTCTGTGGATGAATATATTCCATATGTCCAGGCAGGAGCAGACGAGTTGTTTTGCGGATATGTGCCATATAACTGGACTAAAAAATACGGAACCGTACTTCCACTGAACCGCAGGGAAGTGCTGGCTTATAATGTGCAACTTGGTTCTTTCAGTGAATTAGAGATCCTCTCAGCAATGATCCGGAAGTACAGAAAGCCGGTGCATATCGCGATGAATTCCCTCTATTATATTCCGGAACAATATGAAGAGATTGCAGATATTGTGAAACAGTGTATGAAAATCGGATTCGACAGCTTCATCCTTGCCGATCCGGCATTGATTTTGTACCTGAGACAGAAAGGCATACCCTGTAAGATCCATCTTAGCGGTGAAGCAGGAGAAATGAACCGGGAGGCAATCAAAGTTTTCCAGAAAATGGAAATCGACCGGATCATCTTTCACAGGAAAAATACAGTTGCATCGATGCGGCAGATGATAGAAGCTGTAAATGCAGAAAAACTGGAATTCGAGGCCTTTGCATTGAACGAATTGTGTCAGTTCACAGGAGCATTCTGCAATTCCCTTCACTGTGACGAGATGGGGTATCTGTGCAGGACGACTTACTGGGGAGATGCTGAGATGGAAGAGCGTATGGAACAAGTGATAAAAAGAACATTGGAGATAGAAGAGCAACAAGAGCAACAATATCTCTGCGGGAAGAGTGGATGTGCTCTGTGTGCGCTGCCACAGCTGGAGGCAGCAGGGATTACCCATCTGAAACTGGTAGGACGAGGAAATTATGTGGAAGATATGATCCGGGATATTCGGAATCTGAAGGCTGCGTTGAGGGTTCTGGAGGAGAATCAAAGAGAAGAAAAAGAGACAGGGAGATATATCGATCAATTGAATAAGAAAATATTTGATGGTCAGCCGTGTGGAAATAATTGTATTTATAATTTATAATCCGGGACAGTTTCTTTGAGCTGTCTGGGGAAAAAGAGAAAAGTTCAGAATAGAAAAAGAAAGCGTATTTCGTGGAGTAGATTACTCTACGAAATACGCTTTTTCTTTAAATTGTTTCAAATCTTAGTATAATTATCGTGTTCAGTCTACTCTTTTCAAACATTTCTGTCAATGTATATACGTTCATTTCATGAATTTATACAATCTCTTAGCAAAAAAAGTCGAAAAATAGACACTTTCGTCATTTTAATCTCCTTTTTTGAATGGATTTTTATCTATTCGCCGTCAAATTTATGGTCAATTGTCAGTCAATTTCCAATCTATCCGATCAGAAAATTTAAAATAGTTATCTTAATTTATCTAAGTCACTTCGCGCTTTTACAATCACAAGTATTTAAAAATCAATCATAATTATAAATTTCACAGCATTTATTTACCGTCAATTTTTTGGTCAGACACCTGAAAGCCATTGATTTCCAAGGCTTTCCGTAAAAATTCGTAGAGTAATCTACTCTACGAAATTTTTTGTAAAAAGGGTGAAGGCTTATGGGAAGAAGACCGGCAGATCTGTCAGGAAGAAAGTTCGGTATGTTGACAGCCAAGTATGCGACGGAGAAAAGAGATAAACGAGGCTCCGTTTATTGGCATTGTGTCTGTGATTGTGGAAATGAAGTTGACGTGACGGCAGCAGGTCTTGTGCATGGTAATTATCATAGCTGCGGTTGTTTACAAAAGAAGAACCGTCAGGAAATTGCGCAGAGACGACATCTCGTAGACGGAACCTGTGTTGAAGTACTAGAAAAAAGAAAAAGCAGAAAAGATAACATGAGTGGTTTTCGTGGCGTTTTCCAGTTGAAGAATTGTAATCGGTATCGTGTGGATATCGGATTCAAGGGAAAGCGCTATTATGTTGGTCTTTTTGATAATTATGACGAAGCGGTGCAAGCAAGACTCGCAGCGGAGAACCTGATCCACAATGGTTTCATTCAGAAATGGAAGGAATGGAATGAGAAGGAGAAGGAAGATCCGGAGTGGGGGAAGGAGCATCCGCTTGTGTTTGATGTGAAGAAAGAGGATGGGGAGATTCGGGTGAGTGTGTGAGATATGATTGTCGCGCCGAGAGGGGATGGCATCATAAGGAAACACTTAGCCGTGTGATGAACACACAGGGAATTAGAAAAAGAAATCATTTATGAAAGCGAATGTGCATATAAAGATAATTTTGGGATGAAGGAGTTTAGAGAACATGAAAGTATGTTTAGTTGGTTCATCAGGAGGACATCTGACACATTTATATATGTTAAAGCCGTTTTGGAAAGATAAAGAACATTTTTGGGTTACGTTTGATAAAGAGGATGCAAGAAGCTTGCTTGAAGGTGAAAAAATGTATCCTTGTTATTATCCGACAAACCGGAGTCTAAAGGCTC
>OGCO01002277.1_pt1 | contig 25615 bp, 21 predicted proteins | sample 1570171 | NCBI WGS metagenome assembly OGCO01 (sample SAMEA4370583, study PRJEB24528) | human gut metagenome
GAATATGTCCCTGCAGTTGGAGCAGTATACCAGGAAAGGTGCGTTGCTGAGGCCGATGCGTTTATCTGCGATGTATTTGGTGAATCCGGCTTCCACCATGCTTCCCTGACCTCCGAATCCGCAGCATCCGTGCTTGTCTCCCTCGGGAAGCTCTTCGGTGCTGATGCCTGCGCTGTCTGCGAGTCTGCGTATGGACGCCTGGATGTCGTCTTCGTTCCTGGCTGAACATGGATCGAAGATCGCATATGCCGTTTCGTTTACGGATCCTCCTTCATATGCAAAATCAGAGTCTGCCATGAATTCGTAGAGTGTAGTGACTTCGATCTCAGGCAGATATTCTCTGAGGTGCTTCTGACATGAGATGCAGGCCGTTATGAGTCTGGGACTGCCGAGATCCATCCAGTCCTGACGCAGGCGCTGGATCTCCAGGTCATGGGCTTCCTCGTTGCCGGCCCAGTTCACAGGTATGCCGCAGCATCGCAGAAGGAGACCTGTATCCGGCTGCTGTTTCAGCAGCCAGCGGCGTAGCCGCAAAAAAACGTAAGTCCATACATTTCTCGCCGCTATCGGCGGCCTGCGAAGAATTCGCAGGATAAAATGGTGTTAACCATTTTATCGAGAAATAGTATGACAGCTCTCCCAGAGGGAGAGCCTTTGGCATGTCGGTCAGGTCTATGCTGGACGAGCAAAGCACGATGTCTCGGGAACAGTAGTGCGCTGCTGCCAAGATTCACGGCAGCTTGACAAGGTGCGTTGTCCAGAAGCCGCTGGCCCCGTAAGCGAGGCCCGCGCTTTTGCGCCATATCGGGCTTTCAGCGTCCAGTAGGAAGTGGCCCGGCCTGCCAAGGGCTCCCCCTTTGGGGGAGCTGTCATTGCTTTGCAATGACTGAGAGGGCTTCCTCACTTTTTTGTCTGCTTTACTTGCAAAAAAGCGGTCATCAGAGTAGAATAATAACATATGTATCGTAACATGGGCCTGTATACCCAAACGCGGATACATATACCGTAATTTGTCCGCATATCCACCCATCAACAGAGAGGAAACGTGGAGCATATGATCCTGAGCATGACCGGTTTTGGCCGGGGGACTGCTGTATTGAATGGCCGCGAGATCACGGTCGAGCTGCGCAGCGTCAACTCCCGGTATTTCGAGTATTCGTCCCGCATCCCCCGCAGCTGCAGCTACATGGACAGCCGCCTGAAAAAGCAGCTCAACGAGCGGGTCACCCGCGGCAAGGTCGAGCTGAGCATGACCATCCAGAACGTGGAGGCCGCCGACGCAGAAGTGACCGTCAACATGGAGCTGGCCCGCAGCTACCAGAAGGCCCTGCGGAACCTTTCGGAGAAGCTCTGCATCAAGAACGACGTCACCGTCTCGACGCTGACCCGCTTCCCGGACGTGCTGGCCACCCGCCACGCCGACGTGGACGAGGAACAGCTCTGGGCCGACGTCTCCGCCGTGACGGCTCAGGCGCTGGACAACTTCATCGCCATGCGCGCCGCCGAGGGCGCCAAGATGAAGGCCGACGTGGAGAGCCGCCTGTGCTTCCTCGAGGAGCGGGTGGGCAGGGTGGAGACCCTGAGCGCAGGCCGCGTCGAAGCCTACACCAGCCGCCTCTACGAGAAGCTCAAGACCATCCTCGAGGACCGCAGCATCGACGACGCCCGCGTCCTGACGGAAGCCGCCATCTTCGGCGACAAGACCGCCGTGGACGAGGAGACCGTCCGTCTGCGCAGCCACATCGCCCAGTACCGCTCCATTCTGGAGCTGGACGAGCCGGTGGGCCGCAAGCTGGACTTCCTGACCCAGGAGCTGAACCGTGAGACCAACACCATCGGCTCCAAGTGTCAGGACCTGGACATCACCCGCACGGTGGTGGACATGAAGGCGGAGATCGAGAAGATCCGCGAACAGATCCAGAACCTTGAATAAAAACAGTACGGAGGAGTTCAGATGAAGCTCATCAACATCGGCTTTGGCAATCTGGTCAGCGCAGGGCGGGTGGTGGCCGTCGTCAGCCCCGACTCTGCGCCGGTCAAGCGTCTGGTGAAGGAGGCGCGGGAGCGGGGGATGCTTATTGATGCGTCCTATGGCCGCAGCACCCGGGCCGTGCTCATCATGGACTCCGACCATGTAGTCCTTTCGGCCCTGACGCCTGAGACGGTGGCAAGCCGCGCTGCGGGCCAGCCGGAAGGAAAACCGACAGAGGAGCAGTAAAAAATGGAAAACGAAAAGTACCTGTTTGTCGTCTCCGGTGCCGCCGGTACCGGCAAGGATAGTGTGGTCAAGGCCCTGCGCGAGGCCCACCCCGAGATCGAAAAGACCGTCTCCGCCACCACCCGCGCACCCCGCCCCGGCGAGCAGGAGGGCGTGGACTACTACTACCGCACCCGGGAGCAGTTCCAGCACCTCATCGACACCGATCAGGTGGTGGAGCACAACTTCTACAACGGCAACTACTACGGCACCCTCCGCGAAGAGGTGGATAAGCGCCTCGAGGCGGGCAAGCTGGTGGTGCTGGTCATCGACGTCCACGGCGCGGCCAATATCCGCCGGATGTTCCCGGGGGCTACCACCATCTTCCTGCTGCCGCCCTCCGTGGAGGAGCTGGAACGCCGCCTCCGGGGCCGCGGCACCGAGACGGAAGCCAGCATCCTCGAGCGCCTCGACACCGCAAAGAAGGAGCTGGCCGAGCAGGAGAAGTTCACCCTCACCCTCGTGAACGACGAGGTGGACGCCTGCGCTGAGAAGCTCTACGGCATCATCCGCCAGCGGGTCGGCCTCGACAGATAACAAGGAGCCGCGAATGCCAAAAACGGTAGGCGTTGCCGTGAGCAACGCGACCTTCCACTTCGACAAACTCTATACCTACGCCGTCATGCCCGACCAGCAGGAGGCCGTCCGCCTCGGCAGCATGGTGCTGGTGCCCTTCGGGCGGGGGAGCAAGGCCCGGATGGGCGTGGTGCTGGCCTGCGACGAAGAGCCGGAACACGCAAAGCTCAAGTACCTCTTCGACGTAGCTCCCGCCTCGGCCTGCCTGACGCCGGAGCTGCTGCGGCTGGTGCATTTCCTCAAGGAGCGCACCTTCTGCACCTACTACGAGGCCGTCAAGGCGGTCATCCCCTATGGGGCGCAGTATAAGCCCGCCCTCGCGGCGGACGGCGTGACGCCGGTGCTCCAAAAGCAGCTCACCCGCCACACCGAGAACAGCTATAAGCTGGTGGGGTCTTTGCAGCAAAAGCCCAGGCCCACGGCCAAGCAGCTGGCGGCAGTGGCCCTGCTGAGCGGGGGAGAGCGCACCCAGAACGAGATGGAGGCCCACGGCATCACCAAAGCCGTGCTGGACAACCTCTGCGCCAAGGGCGTCGTCGAATGCAGCAAGGTGAACAAATCCATCGACCTGTATTCGTCTATCCCGCTGAAAAACGAGCCCATCACCCTGACGGCAGAGCAGCAGGCGGCCTATGACGCCCTGCTGCCCGGCCTCGAAGACACCGCCCCCCACTCGGCGCTGCTCTACGGCGTCACCGGCAGCGGCAAGACGCTGGTGTTCTTAAAGCTCATCGAGCGGTGTCTGGCGCTGAGCCGCCGCGCCCTCGTGCTGGTGCCGGAGATCAGCCTGACGCCTCAGATGATCCTCCGCCTCAAGAGCCGGTTCGGGCGGCGGGTGGCCGTCCAGCACTCGGCCCTCAACCACACCGAGCGTCTGCTCCAATGGCAGATGATACAGGACGGCGGCGCCGACATCGTGGTGGGGACCCGGAGCGCCATCTTTGCCCCGCTGGAAAACATCGGCCTCGTCATCATCGACGAGGAGCAGGAGCACACCTACCGCTCCGAGTCCGCGCCCCGGTACGCCGCCCACGAGGTGGCCCGGCAGCGGGCGGCGGAGAACGGCTCCCTGCTCCTTCTGGCCAGCGCTACCCCCAGCACCGAGAGCTTTTACGCCGCCCAGAATGGCCGCACCCAGCTGGTCCGGCTCACCCAGCGCTACGGCGGCAACCCGCTGCCCAGCGTCCAGATCGTGGATATGCGGGCAGAGCTGGCCTCGGGCAACCCGAGGGAGATCAGCCTTGCGATGGAGGACGCCATCCGGCGCAACCTCGACGCGGGCAAGCAGACCATCCTGCTGCTCAACCGCCGGGGCTACCAGACCATGGCCCAGTGCGACGACTGCCGCGAGGTGCTGAAATGCCCCAAGTGCAGCGTCCCCATGGTCTACCACAAGGCGGGCCATAAGCTGCTCTGCCACTACTGCGGCACCCAGCTCGACCCGCCCCCCAAGACCTGCCCCGCCTGCGGCGGCAAGCTGCTCTACCGGGGCTTCGGCACCCAGAAAGCCGAGGAGGAGCTGGCCCAGCTCTTCCCGGAGGCAAGAGTACTGCGGATGGACCAGGACTCCACCGCCGCCAAAGACGCCCACGAAAAGCTGCTGGCGAAGTTCGCCCGGCATGAGTACGACATCATGGTGGGGACCCAGATGGTGGCCAAGGGCCTCGATTTCGAGGACGTGACCCTCGTGGGCGTCCTCGGCATCGACTCGCTGCTCTTTGCGCAGGGGTTTCGGGCCTACGAGACAGTGTTCAGCCTCATCACCCAGGTGGTGGGGCGCTCCGGCCGGGCGAAAGACCCGGGCTTCGCCATCATCCAGACCACCGACCCCGACAACCCCGTCCTCAACCTCGCCGCCGCCCAGGACTACGACGCCTTCTTCGAGCAGGAGATCGCCTACCGCAGGCTGGGCCTCTACCCGCCCTTCTGTGGGCTCTGCGTCGTGGGCTTCTCCGGCCCGAAGGAGATCGAGGTGGCCCGGGCCGCCGCCCGGTTCTCGGCCCTCTTGGGCCGTCAGGCCGCGCAGCAGCCGGACTTGCCCCTCCGGGTGCTTGGCCCCACCCCCGGCAACATCGAAAAGATCAACGAGAACTACCGCTACAAGCTCACCATCAAGTGCCGCGCCGACAAACGCTTCCGCGACCTTGTCCGCCAGACCCTCGGCCTCTACGAGCAGGAAAAGCTGCCCAGCAAGGCCACCGTGGTGGTGGATATGCATTCTGACGGTGATATTTGATAAGATTATTTGGAGGTATACTTCATGGCTATCCGCAACATTGTAAAAGAGGGCGACCCCATCCTGAACAAGGTCTGCCGCCCCGTGACCAACTTCGATGACCGTCTGGCCACCCTGCTGGACGATATGCGCGAGACGATGATCGCCGCCGATGGCGTGGGTCTCGCAGGCCCCCAGGTGGGGATGCTGCGCCGCCTCTTCGTGGTGTGGGACACCACCGACGCCCCGGAAGAAATTCCCGAAAACTACGAGTACAAGTTCATCGACTTCGTCAACCCGGAAATTCTCGCCGTGTCTGAGGACGAGGAGACCGCCTACGAGGGCTGCCTGTCCTTCCCGGGCCACAACGGCGCCGTGACCCGCCCCGCAGCCGTCAAGGTCCGCGCACAGGACCGGAACGGCGAGTGGTTCGAGCTGGAAGCCGAGGGCCTGCTGGCCCGCTGCATCCAGCACGAGAACGACCATCTGGACGGCATCACCATCATGGAGTCCAGCGAGTTCTTCTATGAGGACACCGAGGAGGGCCGCGCCGCTGCCGCCAAGAAGAAGGAGAACGACTGATGCGCATTCTGTTCATGGGGACGCCGGATATTGCGGCGGACTGCCTGAAAGCCCTGTATGAGGCGGGCCACGACATCTGCGCGGTCTACACCCGGCGCGATAAGCCCGTGGGCCGCAAGCAGGTGCTCACCGCACCCCCGGTGAAGGAAGTGGCGCTGGCCCACGGCACCCCCGTCTTTCAGCCCCGCACCCTGCGGGACGGCGGCGAGGACGAGAACATCCGCGCGCTGGCTCCTGAGCTCATCGTCGTGGTGGCCTACGGCTGCATCCTGCCCAGATCGGTGCTGGAAGCGCCGAAATACGGCTGCATCAACCTCCACGTCTCCCTGCTGCCGAAATACCGGGGCAGCGCCCCCGTGCAGTGGGCGGTGCTGAACGGCGACGCCGAGACGGGCGTCTCCATCATGCAGATGGACGAGGGGCTTGACACCGGCGACGTGCTGGCCTGCGAGAGAATCAAAATCGACCCCGAGGAGACCAGCGGCCAGCTCTTCGACCGGGTCACTGCCGTGGGCGCACGGGTGCTCTGCGAGACCCTGCCTGCCATCGCAGCCGGGACGCTCAAGGCAGAGCCTCAGGCCCACGAGAACGCTTCCGTCGCCCCCATGCTGAGCAAGGAGATGGCCCAGTTCCATCTGACCGACAGCGCCGAGCACATCCACAACTGGGTGCGGGGCATGAACCCCTGGCCCGGTGCCTGGTTTATGACGGCAGGCGGGAAGAAAGTCAAAGTCATGGAGTGCCGTGTGGCCCCCTCCAATGGAGAAGCGCCCGGCACGGTGCTGGCCACCAAGCCTCTGACGGTTGCCTGCGGCGAGGGTGCTGTCCAGCTGCTGCATGTGGTGCCGGAGGGCAAAAAGCCCATGGATGGCACCTCGTTTGCAGCGGGCCTCCGCCTGAAAACGGGGGACAGCCTCTGATGGCGGCCAATCCCCGCGCGGCGGCGGTAGCGGCTCTGGTCCGGCAGGAGCAGGATGGCTTTTCCAACCTGATTCTGGATGCCGAGCTCCGGCGCCGGGAGCTGGATGGCCGCGATAAAGCCTTTGCCAGCGCCATTTTTTACACGGTGCTGGAGCATCGCGGAACGATCGATTTTATTTTGGAGCAGTTTCTGCCCAAGGGCCTTGCCAAATTGGACGCCCCGGTGCGGGAGATCCTGCGGGCGGCAGTGGCGCAGGCACGTTATATGCAGGTGCCTGTCTCGGCGGCTGTCAATGAGGCCGTCAAGCTGACCCGGAGTTTCAAAAAATCCAGTGCGTCGGGCCTGGTCAATGCGGTCCTGCGCAAGGCCTGTGTCTATGACCTGGACAAAGCCGTTTTCAAGGATGAAATCGAAAAGCTCATGGTTCTCGGTTCCGCCAGCCGGGAGGTCGCGGAGTTTCTGCACCGCCATTACCCGGAGGAGGCACTTGGCATCCTGACCCATACGGCAGACGGCGGTATGACCAGCCTGCGGGCAAACCCGCTCAAGGCCAGCGCGGCACAGCTGTGTGAGCTGCTGATGCAAAATGGTGCCAAGAGCGCGGAACCGGGGATCGTCCCGGGCAGTGTGCTGGCCCGTTTTGAGGGCAGCCCGGCGGAACAGGAGCTCTTCCGGCAGGGATACTACCATGTGGAGGGACAGGCCAGCCAGCTGGCGGCCCTCTGTGTGGAGGCAAAGCCGGGCGATACCGTGCTGGACCTCTGTGCAGCCCCCGGCGGCAAAACGCTGCTGCTGGCTGAGGAAATGCAGGGCACCGGGCGGCTCATCAGCTGCGACGTGACCGAAAACCGCGTCCAGCTCATTGCCAAGGCCGTGGAACGGATGGGATTTACCGCCTGCGTCGAGACGCTTTGCAATGATGCCTCCAGACCAAACCCCAAGTTGCCGCAGGCAGACCGAATCCTGGTGGACGCACCCTGCAGCGGGCTGGGAATCCTGGCCAAAAAGCCGGATATCCGCTATAAGAGCCTGCCCAAAGCCCGCCACGATGAATTATTGGCCACCCAGTCGGCCATTCTGGACACAGCAGCCTCTCTGCTCAAAGCAGGCGGGCGGCTGGTCTACTCCACCTGTACCATTGACCCGGCCGAAAATGAGGAACAGGTGGCGGCATTTTTAAACCGCCATCCGGAGTTCCGGGTCGTCACGCCGGAGGTGCCGTTCCCGCATGGGATGACGGTGGGGGAGCATGGAGCCCTCTCCGTACCTACCCGCACCGGGATGGACGGCTTTTTCCTCTGCGCGATGCAGAAACAATGACCAAATCCCGGTGTGCTGCACCGGGAAGCAATAGGAGAACGCAATGGAACAAAAACGCTGTATATCCTCTCTGACGCTGGAGGAGCTGGCCGCAGAGCTTAAAGCGCTGGGCCAGCCGGGGTTCCGGGCAAAACAGATCTTCCACTGGGTGCATCAGAAGCTGGTCACGGAGTTTTCCGTCATGACCGATCAGCCCAAGACCCTGCTGGCCAAGCTGGAAGAGCAGTTTTATATCGCGGCCCCGCAGATCGAGCGTCGGCAGGAGGCCAAAGACGGCACCGTGAAATATCTGCTGCGGATGGAGGACGGCAACTGCATTGAGACCGTCGTCATGCGCTACCACTATGGCAATACGGTCTGTGTCTCCACTCAGGTGGGCTGCCGGATGGGCTGCCGCTTCTGCGCCTCCACCCAGGCGGGCCGGGTGCGCAACCTGGAGGCGGGGGAGATCTGCTCCGAAATTTACACCGCCCAGAAGGACATCGGGGAGCGCATCTCCCACATCGTGCTGATGGGCATCGGGGAGCCGCTGGATAATTTCGACGAAGTCATGCGCTTTCTCGAGAACATCTCGTCCCCCGAGGGCGTGAACATCGGGATGCGGAACATCAGCCTCTCCACCTGCGGCCTCGTGCCGAAGATCGACCAGCTGGCCGAGAAGAAGCTCCAGCTCACCCTCTCTGTCTCTCTCCACGCCCCCAACAACGACATCCGCAGCGGCATGATGCCCGTGAACGACGCCTACCCCGTGGAGGTGCTGATGCAGGCCGTGCGCCGGTATCAGGAGACGACGGGCCGGAGAGTGAGCTTCGAGTACTCCATGGTGCGGGGGGTCAACGACTCCGACGCCTGCGCTAAGCAGCTGGCCGACCTCATCCGGGGGATGGGCGCTCACGTCAACCTCATCCCCATCAACCCGGTGGACGGCAGCCCTTATTCGGCCACCGACGCCGCCAACGTCCGGCGCTTCCAGCAGAAGCTGGAAAGCCTCGGCGTCAACGCCACCGTCCGCCGCCGTCTGGGCAGCGAGATCAGCGCCGCCTGCGGCCAGCTCCGCCGCGACGAGATGAACGGCAAAGTTTGAGAAGGAGAATCCTATGAAACTTGCAGGAAAAACAGACGTCGGCAGCGTCCGCCCCGAGAATCAGGATGACTACCGGGCAGGCGAGCTGAACAGTGACGCGGCCTGGGGCCTCGTGTGCGACGGCATGGGCGGTGCGCGGGGAGGCCGTGAGGCTTCCGTGAGCGCCTGCGACGTCATCGAGCACAGCTTCCACGAGCAGTACGCCCAGTGCCTGCCCGGCGACGAGGAAAAGTTTTTGAAGCGGGCGCTCATCAACGCCAACCGCTTCGTCTTCCAGAAAGCCTCCCGGGAGGAGGAGCTGGCGGGCATGGGCACCACGGCGGTCTGCGCCCTCGTGCGGGGCGGCAACGCCTTTATCTGCCACGCAGGCGACTCCCGGGCCTACCTCGTCCGGGACGGCAGACTCACCCAGCTCACCCACGACCACTCCTACGTGCAGGAGCTGGTGGACTGCGGCACCATCACCGCCGAGGAAGCCGAGCATCACCCCCAGAAGAACATCATCACCCGGGCGCTGGGCGTGGACTACCGCCTCGACCCCGAGTTCACCAGCGTGCCGGTGCAGAGGGGCGATATGCTCCTGCTCTGCACCGACGGTCTCACCAACGTCCTGCCCAAAGAAAAAATCGAGGAAATTTTCACCAAGGGCGGGTTCTACGACATCCCCGACCGGCTGGTGGACGCCGCCAACGCGGGCGGCGGCCCCGACAACATCACCGCGCTGCTGCTGGGCGTGGAGCCGCTGGAGGTGAAGCATGGATAATCTCATCGGCAAGACGCTGGACGGGCTCTACACCATTCAGGAGCTCATCGGCGCAGGCGGCATGGCCAACGTCTACAAGGCCGTGGTCTCTGCCCCCGGCGGGCCTGTGCCGGAAGGCACGGTGGTGGCCGTCAAGGTGCTGCGTCAGGAGCTGATGCATGACGCCGACCTCGTCCGCCGCTTCAAGAACGAGTCCAAGGCCATCTCCCTGCTCAACCACCCCAACATCGTCAAGGTCTACGACGTCTCTGTCAGCGAAAACTTACAGTATATCGTGATGGAGTGCGTGGAGGGCATGACCCTCCGGGAGTACCTCAACGAGCGGGGCGGCAAGATCACCAGCCGGGAGACCGTCCACTTCATCGCCCAGATCCTCCGCGCCCTCGACCACGCCCACCGCAACGGCGTCGTCCACCGGGACATCAAGCCCCAGAACATCATGCTGCTGGACAACGGCCAGCTGCGGATGATGGATTTCGGCATTGCCCGCATCTCCCGGGCCGAGAACCAGCTCTCGGGCGGCAAGGCCATGGGCAGCGTCCACTATATCAGCCCGGAGCAGGCCAAGGGCGATGAGACCGACTTCACCAGCGACCTCTATTCGGTGGGCGTGATGATGTACGAGATGCTCTCGGGGCATCTGCCCTTCGATGCCGATGACGTGGTGGAGGTGGCCATCAAGCAGATCTCGGATCAGCCCAGGAGCCTGCGGGAACTGGCTCCCTGGGTGCCGGTGGGGCTGGTGGAGATCACCGAGCGCGCCATGGCAAAGCGGCCCGAAAACCGCTACAAGAGCGCCGCTGAGATGCTGGAAGCCCTCAACGCCTATGTAGAGAACCCGGCCATCGTGTTCAACTACACCTATCTCCCCGATGAAATTCCTGAAAAGGTGGTGGAACCCCCTATGCCCAGAAAAGAATCCCGTCCGGAGCGCGGCAGTGCCCCGGCAAAAGGCAGAAAAAAGAAAAAGCGCACTGTGTTCCTGCCGGTGCTGTTTGGCATCACCGTGGCCTTTGCACTGGCTTGCGCGGCCCTGTGCTGGATGATCCTGAATGATTCCAGCTCCCTGATGGGGGAAAAGGCCGATGTGGTGCTGGCAGATTACAGCGGCATGACCCAGGATGAGGTCAACGCTTCCCAGCAGGTGGCATCCGGCCAGATCGTCATCAACTGGGAGCAGGCCTACAGCAACGATTACGCCGCCGGTTACGTCTACCGGCAGTCCCCGGTGGCGGGCCGCACCGTCCGTGAGGGCCAGAGCGTGACCCTGACCGTCAGCCTGGGCATCCAGTATGTCACCGTGCCGGATGTCTCCAACTATGTGCAGGCAGATGGTGAGCAGCAGCTCAAGGATCTGGGGGTCTCTGTTTTGATCACCCAGGCGGTGGAACCCAGCGTGGCCGCAGGCTCCATCATCCGCACCGAACCTGCTGCGGGCAGTCAGGTGGCTGCAGGCTCCACGGTGGTGGTCTATGTCAGCCGCCCGCAGGTCAACACCACGGCCAAGGTGCCTGCCCTGACCGGTCTCAAGAGCGTGAACGATGCCCGCTCCGTGCTGGTGCAGAACAAGCTGGGCCTTGGCAGCACCACCGAGCAGTACAGCGACCAGCCCGCAGGTACCATCATCGGCCAGAGCCCGGCGGCAGGCTCTACCGTCAAGGTAAACAGCCGTGTCAGCATTACCGTGAGCGCAGGCCCCGAGCCGGTGCCTGAGACCCCGGCTGAACAGCCGGGCAGCTCCTCCAGCGATTGGTGGAGCGGCCTGATCGGGGGCAGCTCTTCCAGCAGCGGCGATTCTTCCAGCAGTGAGGGCACCGGCCTGGGCGACTGGTGGAGCGCGCTGCTGTCCTGAGGGAGGAACGGATGAAGGGATATATCGTAAAAGGAATTGGCGGATTTTACTACGTCAAGACCGAAGAGGGTGTGATCGAGTGCAAGCCCCGGGGCATCTTCCGCAAACAGAAGATCACCCCCGTGGCGGGCGATGAGGTGACGCTGGAGACCGAGAACGGCGCGGCAGTCATTGCCGAGATCGCACCCCGCAAAAACGTGTTTGTCCGGCCGCCTGTGGCCAATCTGGATGTGCTGTTCCTTGTGGCCAGCACTACCCAGCCCACCCCCAGCACACTGGTGCTGGACAAGCTCTCGGCCATCGCCGTGGACAAGGGGGTGCAGCCCGTCATCGTCTGCACCAAGGCTGACCTTGGTGAGGTGGAGTTCCTGCGCAGCGCCTATGAAAGATCCACTCTGCCCTTCATTGCCATCCGCTACGACAGCGGGGAAGGGCTGGACGAGGTCAGGCAGTGGATCAGCGGGCGGCTCTGCGCCTTCTGCGGCAACTCCGGTGTAGGCAAATCGACCCTGCTGAATACCCTGCTGCCTCAGGCCGAGCGGGAGACCAGTGCCATCAGCCAGAAGCTGGGGCGCGGCCGCCATACCACCCGCGAGGTGACCATCTTTGAGGCCTTTGGAGGCCGCATTGCGGATACCCCCGGTTTTGCCAGCCTGGAAGCCAACCGCGCCGGGTTCATCCCCAAGGAGAATCTGGAGCACGCCTTCCCGGAGTTCGGACCCTACCTTGGGCAGTGTCAGTTCACGGGCTGCTCCCACCGCACGGAAAAGGGCTGTGCCATCCGTGCCGTTCTGGCCGAGGGAAAACTCTCCCAGACCCGGTACGACAGCTACTGCGCCATGTATGAGGAAGTCAAGGATGTCAAGGACTGGCAGAGGAGGGGAATGTGATGCGATGCGTGATCCTCTCGGCCTGCCCGGTCTCGCCGGAGCTGAAGCGTCTGCTCCGCCCCGATGACTTCATCATCGCCTGTGATGCTGGCTACCGCAACTGCGCGCCGCTGGGCTGCAAGCCCAATATCATCCTGGGAGACTTCGATACCGCGCCCTGTCCGGTGCAGCAGAACGACGATATTATCGTCCTGCCTCACGTCAAGGACGACACCGACACCGAATATGCCGCCAAGCTTGCCAGTGAGAAGGGCTTTACCGAGGTGCTTCTTCTGGGCGCGCTGGGCGGCAGGCGGATCGAGCATACCCTCTCGAATCTAGCCACCGGCCTTGGGCTGGAAGAACGGGGGGTGCGGGCAACGCTTCAGGATGAGCGCAGCCGCGTCACCTTTGTCCGCTCCGGCGAGACCCGCGCCTACCCGAAGGAGGAGTTCTTCTACTTCTCCGCTTTCCCCATGGAGGGCAGGGCGGAGGGCGTGTGTGAGCACGGTTCCTACTATGAGCTCACCGATGATGTGCTGGTGGCCGGTTACCCGCTGGGAGTCAGCAATGAGTATGCCGAAGGCTCAGACTGCATCACCATCTCCACCCGCAAGGGGGCGCTGGTGGTCGTGGAAACGGTGCCGGATACACCGATCCTGACCGGGAACAAGGCCTGAGCCGCACACTTTGCCGTCCTGCCGCTTATATTGTGGTATCACACCACGAAAGGCGGGAGAGCGATGCAGGTGGTCGTTATCAAAAGCCCAAAGTGTCTGCGCGGCGTTCTGCGCAGGCTGTTCGGCATCAAAAAGGGATAAGAAAAATACCGGGGCAGGCGGCTGCTCCGGTATTTTTTGTGGCACATCATTCTTTTGTGGTATAGGTCAGATCCAGCACCGGGCCAAAGGGGTCAAAGATGAGGTTCTGGATGCCGGGTGCGATCAGCAGGCGCTTCTGCTGGGCAAACAGAGGGACCGTCACGGCATCGTTGAGCAGCTGGCGCTCACAATCGCCCAGCAGGCGGCAGCGGGAGCTTCCGGTGGCCTGGGCGCTGGCCTGCAGCTGGGTGGCATACAGGGAATCTGCATAGCCGGTCAGGCCGCCGCCCGCTGCGGTGAACTGGTTCAGCATGTTGTACACACTGCCGCCCTCGGCGCTGATGGGGGCCAAGGCGATGGTGTAGTCCCCCTCGGCCAGCCGTTTCGCAAAGGTCTCCTCGTCCACTTCCTCTACGGAGAAGAAGAGGGAAAACTCCTTCTGCCACACGCCATTGATCTCCTCAGCGGCGCTGGTCACGCCGGAACCGGCAGGCACCATCAGGCTGACCTTGTTGAAGTCGGAGGTGGTCAGCGTCTGCCGCGCCGTGAGGTAGAGCGCCCGGGCATCCACCGCGGCGGGAGTCACATCCCCGGCGGTATCCCGGTAGTTCATGCCGTCCACAGTCAGGCCGTCCGGTACCAGACCGTTGGCGGCGGCATAGAGCCCGCCGTCCGGCACCTCGGCTGCACCCCGCGCGGCGGAGGCCAGTGCCTGCCGCAGCTCGGTGGAAGCAAACACGCTGCTGCAGTTGAACAGCAGGCTCCATGTGGTATCGGAGTAGGAGAGGGAAGTCAGGGTGGTGGGCGCGGCGGTGTCGTCCGGGGCGGCAGAGCACTTCTCGTTGGCAATCAGCTCTGCGGCGGACTGCCCGGCGCTGTTGGTGTTCTGCACCAGCCGCAGGCTGTCGATGAGGCTGCCCGAGGGGGCACGCCGCAGGAACAGGCCGCTGGCTGTCCAGTTGTAGATGTAGAAGCTGCCGCTGGAAAGGGTGGACGAAGCATTCAGACCGTAGGTGCCCCGGGTGGAATTGAAAAATTCCTCATCGCAGGGCATGGCACCGGGCAGGGTGAGCTTCTCAAGGAAGTTGTCGTCAGCACTGCTCAGGTGGAACACCAGCGTCAGCGGCCCGGAGGCCGTGACCCCCAGCGCGCTCTCGGGCATCTGCCCGGCCAACACGGCGGCGCTGTTTTCAAGGGCCGCAAACTCCACCGCGTAGGGGGAGTTGGTCTCCGCCCGGAACAAGCGCCGGAAAGCGAACACAAAATCCTCGGCGGTGATGGCGTAGTCAGTGGCGTTGCCCTTGGCGGCGGTGTAAGTCAGGCCGTCCTTGAGGTAGAAGGTGTAGGTGAGGCCGTCGGAGGACTTCTCCCACCGTTCGCAGAGGGCAGGCTCATATTTGCCGCTGGGATCTTTGCGGACAAGGCCGCTGTACAGGTTCTCGCAGGCGATGACATCCGCAGAAGCCGAGGCCACCTGCGGGTCAAGGTTGGCCGGGATGCTGTCCACGAACCAGGTGAAGCTGTTGGAGCCCGAACCACAGCCGGTCAGGGCAAAAACAAACGCAATGGTCAGCACCACTGCGGAAAAGCGGATCAGGGAATGTTTCAAGAAAATGCGCTCCTTGTAAAATGATGCAATTAAAGTATAGCGGAAACGGTCGGAAAAGACAATCGACATTTTGTGAATTCAGATAGGATTTCGGTGCATCCGGGGCCAGAACAAGGTTTGGCGTTGCCAATTGGCTGGAAAAGGTGTAAAATGGAGCAGTGAATCAATTTCAGCCTGAATTTTCATAGAGGAGGTTCTTTCTTTATGCAGAAAGATCAGCAGAAGCTTGCAGAACTCATCCAGGGCAAAAAGGTGGCGTTCATCGGTGCCGGTGTCAGCCACAAGACTCTTATCAAGGAGTTTGTGGAGCTGGGTGCCCATGTGACCCTGTGCGACCAGAAAAAGAGCGTGGAGGACTTTGGCGATTACGCTGCAACCATCAAGGAGCTGGGCATTGACCTGAGCCTGGGCGAAAACTATCTGGATGGCTTCAAGGGTCAGGATATCATCATGCGCACCCCCGGCTTTGTGGGCTACTTTGAAAAGCCCCTGCAGGATGCCATGGCGGCGGGCACCATGGTCACCAGCGAGGTCGAGCTCTTCTTCGATTTCTGCCCCTGCGAGATCGTGGCCGTGACCGGCTCTGACGGCAAGACCACCACCACCACCCTCATCTCCAAGTTCTACGAGGCCGCAGGCCGCAAAGTACATCTGGGCGGTAACATCGGCGCTGCCCTGCTGCCCATGCTGCCTGAGGTCCGGCCGGAGGATGTGGCTGTGGTGGAGCTGTCCAGCTTCCAGCTCATCAGCATGCACCAGAGCCCGAAGATCGCGGTGGTGACCAACGTCACCCCCAACCACCTCGATCACCATAAGGATATGCAGGAGTACATCGACGCAAAACGCAACATCCTGCTCTACCAGAACCCGCCCTGCCGTGCCGTGCTGGGCTACGAGAACGAGATCAGCCGCTCCATGCAGAAGGACTGCAAGGGTAGGCAGGTCTGGTTCACCCGCCTGCACGATACCGACAACGGTGCCTTCCTGCGCAAAGAGGACAACATGCTCTGCATGGCCGAGGACGGCGTGGTAACGCCCTTCTTGGCCCAGAAGGACATCAAGCTGCGGGGCCTGCACAATATCGAGAATCTGCTGGCCGCTGCCGCCGCAGTCTGGGGAGAGGTGCCTGTGGAGGCCATCCAGAAGGTGGGCAGCACCTTTACCGGCGTGGAGCACCGCATTGAGCCGGTGCGCACGCTGGACGGCGTGCTCTACTACAACGATTCCATCGGCACCAGCCCCACCCGCACCATTGCGGGCCTGCGCAGCTTTGACCAGAAGGTCATCCTCATTGCGGGCGGCTACGATAAGCACATCCCCTATGAGCCGCTGGCCCCCGAGATCGTGGCCCACGTCAAGAATCTGGTGCTGATGGGTGCCACCGGCCCCCGCATTGAAAAGGCCCTGCGGGAAGACCCCGGCTTCAACGAGGCCGCACTGCCCATCCAGCACGCGGACAATATGCAGCACGCCGTGGAGCTGGCCCGTGCCGCCGCAAAGCCCGGCGATATCATCATCCTGTCTCCCGCCAGCGCCTCCTTCGACCTCTACCCTAACTTTGAGGTGCGCGGCCGCGAGTTCAAGAACATCGTCAACGCACTGAAATGATCACGCAGGTCAGAACGCCCCACCAGAGACAGCGGTTCCGCAGCGCCTGCCGCGGAAAGCTCTGCCTTGGGGTCACGATGCCGCAGGCGCTGGCGCTTTTCGGCAAAAGCCAGCCGGGCCGGTTCTTCGCCGGGCCAACGCTGGCGCTGGATGTGGGCGGCAGCACCGCCTGGCTGGCGGGCCACGCCAACCCGGACGAACTGGCCAGCTTCCTGCATTTCTGCGGCTGTAAGGCGGTCATCCTGGACGAAGCCGAGTGCCCGCCGCCCACCGGTTGGGCCCGGGTAAAGTCTCTTTTTGTCTTTGGCCTGGCACCCGGAAAGCAGCTGTCGGAACCCGCTGTGGAAGAAACGCTCTGGGCCTCCCTGCATTTTGACCCGGAGCCCCCGGCGGGCCCCGTTGCACAGATGCTGTTTCCGGACCGCCCCACGCGGCGGGATGACTTTTACTCTGAGCTCTGCTCAAAGCGCGCCCGCGGCAGGGCTGTGGTCTGGGCTCTGGAACAGGGCGGGGAGCTTGCCTGCACCGTGGGCGCTTACGCCATTGGAACAGAGCAGGCTTACATGGCCTGCGGCGAGACTGCGGAGCCATTGCGGGGGCGCGGCATCGGCGGGCGGCTTATCGTCCGGCTGGCCAACACCCTCTCGGCGCAGGGCCTGCAGCCCCTTTTCCTCTGCTCCCCGGAACGGGTGCACTTTTATACCCGCCTCGGCTTTGAAAAGCTGGGAGAGTATGCCCGATATGAAAATAAAGATCAAGGATAGATTATGTCAATGTTGAACCACTTTTTTGATTATAAACCCGAAGTCCTGGCGCTGGACGAAAAAGCCATGGAACTCTGCCAGCCCTATTTCCACCACATGGAGGAGATCCGGGACTACAACCAGCTGAAAATGCTCAAGGCCTTTGCCGATACCCAGATGTCCTCCACCGATATGCTGGGCACCACCGGCTATGGCCTGTGGGATACCGGCCGCGCCAAGCTCGAGCAGATCTTTGCCGAGGTGATGGGCGCGGAGGATGCCCTTGTGCGCAGCCAGTTCCAGAGCGGCACCCATACGCTGGCGGTGGCCCTGTTCGGCCTGCTGCGGGCAGGGGACACCCTGCTGGCCGCCACCGGCCGCCCCTACGATACGCTGGAGGGCGTCATCGGTCTGGACGGCAAGGGCAAGGGCACCGGCACCCTGATGGACTACGGCATCCGGTACGACGAAGTCCCCCTCAAGGCCGACTTCACCCCGGATTACGCGCTGATCGCTCAAAAGGCCCCGGGGGCAAAGGTCTGCCATATCCAGCGCAGCCGCGGCTACCTGCAGCGCAATGCCTTTGATCTGGATACCATTCAGAAGATCGCCGACACGGCCCGTGCCGCCAACCCTGAGATCATCATCTTTGTGGACAACTGCTATGGTGAGTTCACCCAGATGAAGGAGCCCTGCCAGGCCGGTGCCGACCTTGTGGTGGGCAGCCTCATCAAGAACCCGGGCGGCGGCATCGCCCCCACCGGCGGCTATATCGCTGGCCGGAAGGATCTGGTGGAGCTGTGTGCCTACCGCCTGAACGCCCCCGGTCTGGGCAAGGAGCTGGGCTGTACGCTGGAAACGCCCCGTGATATGTACCTTGGCTTCTACTATGCCCCTGGCGTGGTGTGTGAGGCCATCAAGACCGCCATCTATGCCCAGTGCCTGCTGGAGCTGGTGGGCAAAAAGCCCATCCCGCGCTACTGCGAGGACCACAACGATATCGTGACCTGCTTCGATGCCGATACCGCCGATGCCCTCATCGGCTTCTGCCGCGGCATTCAGGCCGCCAGCCCCGTGGACAGCTATGCCGCACCGGAACCCTCTCCGGAACCGGGCTATACCGATGAGGTCGTCATGGCAAGCGGCAGCTTTACTCAGGGCAGCACCATCGAGCTTTCCTGCGACGGCCCCCTGCGTGAGCCTTACACCTGCTACCTGCAGGGCGGCCTGAACTTTGCCGCAAGCCGTGCCGGTGTCCTGCTGGCCGTGCAGAATGCTTATTTCAAGGATTGATCTTTTCAGAAAGAAAGCGTGAATCAAATGAATCGTGTTACTCCCATTGATGCCCGGATGCTGGAACGCTTTGAGCAGGGCTATGCTGCCCGCCCGGAGCTGAATGTGATGTCCAATGCAGTTTCCCGCACGGCTCTGCCGGACGCAGCCTTTGTGCCAGCCGCCGCTGCCAAGCTGCGGATGGACTTCTCTGTGCTGGTCAAGACCAATAACATCACCAACCAGAAGCAGAGCGGCCGCTGCTGGATGTTCTCCACCCTGAACGTCCTGCGCCAGCGGGTGATCGCCAAGTGCAATCTGGAGGATTTCTCCTTCTCTCCCACCTATCTGGCGTTCTACGATAAGCTGGAAAAGGCAAATCTCTTCCTTGAGAACATCCTCCACTTTGCGGATCAGGATCTGACCGACCGCGAGACCTACACCCTGCTGGGCAGCCCGCTGCCCGACGGCGGCCAGTGGGATATGGCCATCAGCCTGATCAAAAAGTACGGCGTGGTGCCCTCCTGGGTCATGCCGGAAACTGTCCACTCCACCGGCACGGCCAAGTATCTGCCCATCCTGAACCGCAAGCTGCGGGAGGATGCGCTGGAACTGCGGGCCATGGCAAAAGAGGGAAAGGACACGGCCGCCCGCCGCGAGGAGATGCTGGCGGAGATCTACAACGCCCTGTGCATCCTCTACGGCCAGCCTCCCAGGAGCTTTGACTTTGAGTATACCGACAAGGATGAGCACTACCACTGCGACCGGAACCTGACCCCGCACACCTTCCTGGAGAAATATGTGGGCAATGATCTGGATGATTACGTCGTCATCATCTCCTCGCCCATCCATGCGCTGAACCGCACCTACTGCCAGCCCTTTATGGGTGACGTGGTGGAGGAGAATATGTTCTGGCTGAACCTCTCGCAGGAGGAGCTGGAGGATCTGACCATCCGCCAGCTGCAGGCAGGGGAGGGGGTCATGTTCAGCTGCGACTGCCACCCCGACGGCGACCGCGCCAACGGTTATTGGGACCCCGACTGCTTCCAGTACGGCGAGGTGCTGGGCGGCCTGACCTTTGGCATGACCAAGGCCGAACGGCTGCTCACCCGTGAAAGCACCATGAACCATTGCATGATGTTCTGCGGTGTCAATCTGGACGAGAACGGCAAGGCTGACCGCTGGAAGATCGAGAACAGCTGGGGCGATGCCTCCGGCCAGAAGGGCTACTACATCGGCAGCGAAAAGTGGTTCAAGGCAAATGTCTACCAGATCACCGTCCGCAAGAGCCTGCTGAGCGATGCCCAGCGCGCCCTGCTGGATCAGGAGCCCCTGCCCATGAAGCTGTGGGACCCGCTGGCTTGAATTTAAATAAGATGCTATAAAGAAATCCCCTCCGCCATAGGCGGGGGGATTTCTTTGTTAAGCGGATAATAGGGGAAGCTTCAACGTGAAGCAGCTGCCTTTGCCCACTTCGCTTTCCAATAGGATTTCTCCGTGGTGCAGGTGGGCAAGCTCCTGCGCAATGGTCAGTCCCAGACCTGTGGAGTCGTGCTTGGAAGAGGTGGTGGTGTGGAAATACCGGTCGAATACGGCGGCCTGATCCTCCGGCGCAATGCCGCAGCCCGTGTCCCGGACGCTCACCAGAGCAGCACCGGCCTCCACCCGGCTGTTGACGGTGATGCTCCCTCCTGCAGGGGTGTAGTGAATGGCATTTGTCAACAGGTTCTGCAGGATCTGCTGCAGCCGGATCTGGTCGCCCCACACCGGCAGCTCCGAAGCCGGGGGAGCCTGAAGCACCACGCCCTTCTTCTCAGCCTCCTCCCGGCAGCTGTCACAGACCGCAGCGATGACCTCCCCCAGAGATACCCGGTCCTCGTTGAGCATCACCTGTTTCTGCTCCAGCTTTGCAGCCAGAAACAGATCCTCCGTCAGGCGGCGGAGAAAGGCCGTCCGCTGCTGTAAGGCGGGCAGCAGGGCCGGCAGGGCCTCCGGTGCAGCCTCCAGCGTATCCAGGCCACTGCTGACCGCAAACAGGGGACTGCGCAGGTCGTGGAAAATGTTCAGCATCATGCTTTTCCGGGCCTCGGTCTCCTCCGTCAGGGCCTTTGTCCGCTGAATGACCCGGGCATCCAGCTCCCGGGCCAGCTGCTCCGCCCGATCAAATTGCAGGGCATACCGGCGGCAGACGTAGGCCATGCAGCCCAGAGTAAAAGGCGCGTCGTAGATCCGGGCACACCGGAACAGGTAGAAAAACACGCTCTCCTGAAAAAACGGCACCTGCATGCCCGGCAGGACCACCCATACCCGGAAGCCAATGGTGATGGCACAGGGAAACAGCATCAGCAGGGCAGCATCGGAGCCCCGGGCATACATTGCCATCAGTATGCCCAGACAGTAGCCCATGCCCAAAAGCAGCCCCACCGCCCGTACACGGCTGGGGGGAATCAGCGTCAGAACAAGATACCCCAGCGTCAGAAGCAGGGAATGGAGCCGCTGCCCGTGAGACACCGGCACAGCCCCTGTCAGGGCGGCGCACAGCAGGATACCCGCCAGAACCGTGACGGTAAAGAATCCCCGGCGGAAAAAGACGCTCCAGCCGGAACTCCCCACCGGAGCCAGAATGATCACCAGAGCCCAGAGGGTCAGCACCGTCAGATACAGCAGAAAATACCCCAGTTCCTTCTGAGGCTTGTATCGATACAGGGCCAGCACCACCGCCCCCAGAGTGCAGAATACCGCAATGGCCATCCACTGCAGCACCGTGCGGAAGGTCAGGGCAGCCACTCCTTTTTCCGGGAACAGGGCAGCCCATGCCATCAATTGGGCTTCGGAGTCCATGCCGGGGACCCTAAAATCCGCCAGCGCCGGCAGTCGCTGGTTGAACCAGATCCCTGCCAACCCAATGGCCAGTGCCAGTGCCCCGGCAGCAGCCGGAAGCAGAAATCGCTTTTTTATCATAAAAAGACCCCCTGCAAAACTTTGGAGAACCGGTTGAGAACAGCCCGGAAATACGGTATACTAGATAAAGCTATTATAGCAAATTCACGCCGAAAAGGGGAGGGCAAACCGCATGATCCGCATTCTTCTGGTGGAAGATGATCCGGTGATCCGGGACACTACCAGCTATTTCTTGAAATGTCAGCAGAATTTCGAGGTGGTCTGCGCTGACACCGGCGGTGAAGCGCTGAGCCACGCCCGGGAAAAGTTCGATGTGATCCTGATGGATATCCTTCTGCCGGACACCAACGGCATGGATCTGTGCCAGCGCCTGCGCAGCTGGCACCACTGCCCCATCATTTTTACTTCCTGTCTGGACGATACAGACACAGTGGTACGGGCACTGGAATTGGGCGGCGATGATTTCCTGACCAAGCCCTACAACCACAAAGTTCTGCTGGCCCGCATCATGGCAAACATCCGCCGTGTCCAGATGGATGCCGCAGAGCCCAGCGTCAGCGGCTATCACTGTGCGGCCTTTACGCTGGATTCCAACAGCCATTGCGTGGAAAAGGATGGCCGGAGCATCCATCTGGCCGACATGGAGTACCGCATCCTGACCCTCTTCATCCGGCATCCCAACACCTTCTTTACCGCAAACGAGCTTTACCGGAAGATCTGGGGGAAGGAAAGCCTGGGGGATGTCCGCACTGTGCAGGTGCATATCCATAACCTCCGCAGTAAGATCGAGCCCGACCCCGCAAAGCCCATCTACCTCAAAAATGTCTGGGGCAAAGGCTATATTTTCCGCCCGGAAGGGGAGACGGAAGCCTGAAATGGTTTTGCTGTCTTAAATATCGTTAATCCTCAAAGCACCCGCTTCTTAAGGAAACTTAAGCCGTGGGTGCTTTTTCTGCTTTGATTTGACCGTTATTTATCAAACAAAGTTGGAAACGGGAATTTCCCAGCGAAGAAACGGCAAAGATGTTTAAGAATTCTTAAAAGACAACAGGCGGACTTTGTGTTAATTTATTATCGAACGAAGTCTGCACCGCATTGTGGCGGTACGTTTCGGATAAGAAGGAAAATCAAAGAATAAGAACAGAAAAAGAGAAGAAAGGATCATCCAAGCATGAACAAGATCTCGCGTAAAGGCTTTCTGAAGATCGCCGCTGCTGCTGCCATGTCCGGTGTCACCGCCGGTGCACTGGCTGCCTGCAACGCTGCAAGCTCCTCCACCGCCGCTTCCGCCGGTGCAGCAGGCAGCTACACCCCCGGTACCTACACCGGCACTGCTGAGGGCATTTCCTCTACCGTCAAGGTTACCATGACCTTCTCTGACAGCGCTGTGACCGACGTTGTGGTCGATACCTCCGGCGAGACCGCTTCCTACGGCGCTGCTGCTGCCGACCAGCTGCGTGAGCAGCTGATGGCTGCAGGCTCTGCTGAGATCGACGGCGTTTCCGGTTCCACCATCACTTCCGACGCTGTCATGAAGGCTGCCAAGAGCTGTTACGCTCAGGCCAAGGGCGAGGCTACTGTGACCTCCGTCCAGCTGCCTACCGGTGACGAAAACGATTGGCTGGGCAAGGAGCCTGACATCGACGAGGCTGCCATCACCGAGACCGTGGACACCGACATCCTCATCGTGGGTGCCGGCAACGGTGGTATGTTCGCTGCTGCTTATGCCGCCGCCAAGGGCCTGAACTTCCGTGTCATCGAGCAGAACGGCAATGTGCAGGATACCCGTCACTGGGTGGGTGCCGTGGACGGCTTTGGCGCTCAGGAACAGGGCATCAAGATGGATCGTGCCAAGCTGCTGAGCGAGATCTCCCGCTACGCTTCCGGCAAGTGCGACCAGCGCGTTGTCAAGACCTGGATCAACGAGTCTGCCGCTATGCACGACTTTATGCGGAGCATCCTGGAAGACAAGTACGGCTGGGTGTGCGATTTCACCTCCGGCAGCGAGGCTGCATGGCCCGCCGAGAACGCCGAACACAACACCGACTACCTCTTCCCCGTGGAAGAGCACAACTACATGGCCAGCGAGAGCCAGTCCGGCACGCCCCGCAATGAACTGCTGCTGCAGTACATCCAGGAGCTGGGCTACGACGTGGACTTCAAGGTCAGCCTGGCCAAGCTGGAAAAGGACGATTCCGGCCGCATCACCGGCATCATCGCCCAGAACATGGATGACGACCACTTCATCCGCTACAACGCAGCCAAGGGCGTTCTGCTGGCCTGCGGCGGCTACGCCGGCAACCCGTACATGATGCAGCAGCTGGATCCGCTGGGCACCAGCGTCACCACCGCCTGCTCCTACTCCCCTGCCGACAAGGGCTACGGCATCCGTGCCGCTGTGTGGGCTGGTGCTAACCTGGACAAGGAAGCTGCTCCCATGCTGTTTGACCGCGGTATCGTGGCTCCCGGTGTGGACGCCGGTTATGTGGACAGCGACAGCGCCTTTGGCGGCAAGGCCTTCCCCGGCGAGATCCGCCAGTTCAACCCCGGCACCCAGCCCTTCCTGAAGGTGAACCGCAACGGCGAGCGTTTTGCCAACGAGAGCTGCCCCTACAACGACATCGTTTACGCTGCTGCACACCAGCCGGGCCGTGTCTACGCTCAGATCAGTGACGCCAATATGCTGGAGGACGCAAAGCGTTTCCACACCATTGGCTGCTCTGCCGGTACCCGCAAAAACACTATGGAGGGTCTGGAAAAGACCTTTGCAAGTGCTGAGGAAAAGGGCTGCTTCTTCCGTGCTGATACCATTGAGGAGCTGGCCGACAAGATGGGCTTTACCGGCGATGCCAAGGACACCTTCCTGGCTACCGTGGAGCGCTATAACGAGCTGTACGACAAGCAGAACGACGAGGACTTCGGCAAGCCTGCTTACCGCCTGAGCGCCATCCGCACCGCTCCCTTCTACGGCTATTGGCTGGGTGCCTCTCTGCTGACCACCGAGCAGGGCATTGCCATCAACGAAAAGGGCCAGGCCCTGGACACCAACAACCAGCCCATGGCAGGCCTCTACATCACTGGTGATATGTCCGGCAGCTTCTTCGCCAACAACTATCCCTGCCTGATGGCCGGTGTTGCCATGGGCCGCACCCTGACCTTCGCCATGAAGGCCATCAAGCAGATGGCCGGTCTGGAATAATCGGAATTTTCTTCGGTTTCTTCTCCATTATTATATCGCAAAACGGCCCCGTCACGTTGCATCCACAACGCGGCGGGGCCGCTTTTGGCGTATTATTCCGAGATCCGGTAATGGCCCACGATGTCGGTACGTTTCTCCAGAATGTCCTGTTCGTAAGCCGCCTGCCAGGGGTCATTGTGGTGAATGATGTAGGGCACTCCGTTTTTATTTCTCCGGTCGGACACGATCCCGATATGCTTCTCAAAAATCACAAGATCCCCGCCCTGCCATTCTTCTGTTTCCGAGACCTCTGTGGTCAGGGCAACCGCTGTGTGTGAAAAGAACACCTTCAGGTTTCGCACCCGGCGAAAATCAATGTTGGCATCCGGCTGCTGAATGTCATACCATTGCGGATGCTCCCGGATATCGGCGTCCACCAGCGCCTGCAGATCATATCCGGCATTTTTCAGCGCAAAAGCCACCACATCGGTACACACGCCATAGCCATCGTCCGGATATCCGGTCTGATAATAACGGCTCTTGTATTTTGGACGGGTATCCACATAGGCCAGCGCATTGTCGAGCACATCTGTCTGGTCATCCACACCATCGCCGTCTGCATCCACCGTGCTGTAAAAAGCCGGAATCTGCCCCACATATTGGTCTTGTGGGCGGACTGTAGAAGTGTGCTGATAACGCATCAGCAGAACGAGCAGCACGCCACACAGAAGTATCGCGCCCGCCGCAAGCGAGACACAAAGCATCCGTTTCCTTTCCGATTTATTCATACGCCACCCATCCTGCCTTTCCCGTCTATCACACTCTCAATGTATGCCGATGCGATCGTTCTGTCAAGCATCCCGCCCGCAGCACTTTCTACAAAGAATTTCTCCGTTATTTTACAGACACAACAAAAAAGCCCTGAGATTTCTCTCAGAGCTTTCCGTTCAAGTCGGCGACTACCTATTTTCACAAGCCGTTTCCAGCTAACTATCTTCGGCACAAGTGAGCTTAACTTCTGTGTTCGGAATGGGAACAGGTGG
>OGCO01002278.1_pt1 | contig 25601 bp, 18 predicted proteins | sample 1570171 | NCBI WGS metagenome assembly OGCO01 (sample SAMEA4370583, study PRJEB24528) | human gut metagenome
CAGTTGCCGCCAACGCCGGTGCGCTCGCAGGGCGTGTCCGTGTGCAGGCGCGCTGCGTTCGGCGGGCATGCCATGGTATGTATGCGCTTGATGCCGGCGTCCACGTCCTCCACCACCTTGTTCATGCCCACGAGCACGTATACTTCGCGCGGGCCATGCAGCAGGCAGGCAAGGCGGTTGGAGTTGCCGTCGATGTTGACCAGTTCGCCTTTGCGCGTGATGGCGTTGGCGCTCATGAAAAAGCAATCGCTGGCGAAGTGCTGCAGCAAGATCTCCCGCGCTTCCTCGGGCGTGGTCGCCTTCGCGCGGTCGATCATGCGGTAGTCGCTGGCTTCCAGCATGGACTTCACGCCCGTTTCCTTGAACGTCTCCGTGCCGCCCCAGGCGATGGAGGCGCCAGCGGGCACTAGCTTGCGCACCAGCTCCACCGCATCGGCAGAGGTTTCGCAGAAATAGCCTTCCATGTTGCGGCGCTCAAGCTGTTTGATGATGGTTTGCGCCGTTTGCGCGAATGCAAGGGTGCGGGGGTTTTCCATGGTGCGCTCCTTCTCTCGTCTGGCGGATGGTTCCCATTGTGCCACGTTTTCCGCGGTGCGATGCCTGCGGTTGGGAAACGGCCGCAGATGGTGCGCGCTCGCATCGGGCATAAGCGCTATACTGGAACAACTACTGAATTCCCGCCTAACTATGAATGTGAGGGCATAATGGGCGATAGCTTCGAAGCCAGCAAGAAACGCAGCGATGAGATTCGCGCCGACCTTTCCGTCAATCCCGGCAAATACTGCATGCTCACGGGCGATCGCCCCACGGGCAGGCTGCATCTGGGCCATTACTTCGGCACCATCCGCGAGCGTGTGGCGCTGCAGAACCTGGGCGTCACCTCCCGCGTGATCATCGCCGACTACCAGGTCATCACCGACCGCGACACCACTGAGCACATCCAAGACAACGTGCTGAACCTGGTGCTCGACTACATGGCCGCCGGCATCGATCCGAACAAGACCATGATGTTCACCCACTCCGCCGTGCCGGCCGAGAACCAGCTACTGCTGCCGTTCCTGTCCTTGGTCACCGAGGCCGAGCTGCACCGCAACCCGACCGTGAAGTCCGAGATGGAGGCGTCCGGCCACGCGCTGACCGGTCTGCTGCTCACCTACCCGGTGCATCAGGCGTGCGACATCCTCTTCTGCAAGGCCAATGTCGTGCCGATCGGCAAGGACAACCTGCCGCACGTGGAAATCACGCGCACCATCGCCCGCCGTTTCAACGAGCGTTACGCCAAGAAGAACCCGGTGTTCCCGGAGCCGGCCGCCATTCTGTCTGAGGCACCGGAGATTCCGGGTCTCGACGGCCGCAAGATGAGCAAGTCGTACGGCAACTCCATCATGCTGGGCGCCACCGCCGAGGAAACCGCCAAGCTCATCAAGAAGAGCCCGACCGATTCCGAGCGCCGCATCACCTTCGACCCGGTTGCCCGCCCGCAGGTCTCCGCCCTGCTGACCACCGCCGGCCTGGTGACCGGCCGCGACCCGAAGGACATCGCCGAGGAGATCGGTGATTCCGGCGCCGGCGCGCTCAAGGCATACGTCATCGAATCAGTCAACGAGTTCCTGGCCCCGCACCGCGAGCGCCGCGCCGAGCTGGCCAAGGACATGGATTCCATTCGTGACATCCTGCACGACGGCAACAAGCGCGCCAACGCCATCGCCGAGGAGACCCTCGACCAGGTGCGCGAGGCCATGGGCATGAAGTACTGATTTTCCCGCCGCTCGTAGCAAGACGCCGTGTCAGCCCCAACTGGGCAACTGACACGGCGTTTTTGTATTGCGGCGTCTGCTGTGTCCTATCTTCACTTCGAGGGGCGGATTTCTTGTTTTTCCGTGCAACGCGGCTATCAAGACGGACCTCTGTTCACTTCATGCCGATGGCTTGCATCAATACGTACGCTCCCCGCACAGCAATGTCATTACGACGTGTTGCGGCATAGCGCGCATGGCTTCCGGAGTATCGGCGGCGTATGGGTCGGCGTCCAGCAACACCACATCGGCCGGGTCGCCGGATGCAAGGCGGTCACGGCCAGTGGCGGTCGAGGCTGCCAGCGAGGTATGCACATCGAGGCACTGCTCGGGCTGGAACGGCTCGCGGTCAGAGCTTTCGGTGCCGAGCACGGCGGCGGAAATGGCCAGCCACGGGTCCAGCGGGGCCACGGGCGCATCCGAGCCCATGCGCAGCGTGGTACCGGCGTCGTGGAGGGCCCTGAACGGATAAGGGATGCCGGCCGGGTTGGCCCAGAAACGGGTGATGACGTCGCGGTCATCCATGGCGTGCTGCGGCTGGATGCTGGCCGTGAGCCCCAGCTCGGCGAAACGCGGGATATCGACGGGTTTGAGCATCTGCGCATGCTCGATCGATCCATGTGCGTGCGTGGCGGCGACTGCGTTGAGCGCAATGGTGTTCGCTTCGTCGCCAATGGCGTGGCAGGCAATGTCGAAGCCATGCTCGGTGGCTAGGCGCATATAGTCTTCGATTTGCTGCGGCGTGTAGCTCAGCGTGCCATACGTCAGCGGCTCGATGCCCGAATACGGCGTGGAGCAGTAGGCGGAGCGGGTGTTGAGCGATCCGTCCGAGATGAGCTTCATGGCGCCCACATGGCCAAGCCCGGCGCTGCCCGGCAATTCCTTGCCGGTATGCCAACCCGCGTCAATGGCGGCTCGCAACCGCTCGGGGTATACACCGGCGTCCACGCGCAAACCGTTAATGCCGGCCGCGAAACGATTGATCCATGTATCGATGTTTTCGGCCATTTCATAATCGCGGATGCCCACCACGCCCTTGCTTGCGGCGTCCTGTTCGGCCTCGCGCAGCAGACGGTCAGTCTCTTCAGCAGCGCCCGGCGCCTTGTCGAAGGCGGTGTAGGCGTTGAACCATTCGAGTTCACCGACCAGACCGGATTCGTCCACATGTACGCCAAGCCTGCGGGCCGCGGCGGAATTCACCCATCCGCAGTGCATGTCCGCGCTGGAGAGGGCCACCGGCTGTTCGCCGGTCACGGCGTCAATTGCGGCCAGTGTGGGCTGCTCGTCGTCGGCCCACAGCGAGTGACGGAATCGCATGCCCACCACGAAGGCATCTGGGTCAAGCGTGTCGGCGGCGCGGCGCTCATCCAGATGACGGCGCAACATGTCCATCGCTTCGGCGGCGGAACGGGCATTGATGAGGTCCAGTCGGCCCAGCGTCTTAGCCCATTGCGTGAAGTGCGTGTGGCAGTCCCACAGGCCGGGAATAACCCACAGGCCGTCGGCGTCGATGGTGGTTTCGTCGACGGGTGCGGCGGCCGACGTTGGGATTGAGACGCTGCCAGAAGCAATGGCATTCGTCGCGTATTCCAACGATGTCGTATGCGCCTTAGTCTGCATCGTGCTGTCCGAAGCCGAGACCGTTCCAGCAGGGCCGACAGACGCAACACCCCCATCGCGAAGCACCACATCCACGCGGTCCTGAGACCCCGGAACACCGGCATTGACAATACGCACCAAGCTACTCATACCGGCCATCATGCCACCTTTGCATGAACGCCATGGAGATTCGTCCAAGTTGAATCGCGCCGTCGACGGCGATTCCCGCTGGCTGCCTGCAAACCCCTACGTTCCATGTAATTGCGGGATGGCCTGCAACTGCGATGAACACCCATAGTTTATCCACCGACTTATCCACATTTATCCACCGAAAAATTGGGGCGGTAGACAGGGCCGGTAGCCGGACTCTACACTGCGAGGACAAAGCGAACATCACGAAGGGGTGATCATCATGGGTAGCTCAACGGCATTGACCGAGCTGACAATGCAGAAGTACCAACGAATGCAGACGTGCGCAGATGTTCAACGACGAAGCGCATGGCGCCCACCCTATGCCCTGACAACAGCGTTGGAGCTTTTGTCAATTGAAGTACCCCGCATATCAAGCAAACACAGAGGCCTTGCAACTACAACCATTGTTGCGGTTCCACACGCCAATGACAAACGGCACATTGTGGGGGTCAAAGTGGTTGTATGGCCTTTTCCACTAGACACGGTCATAATCGAGGGACAATTCACATGCACTTCACCAGCTTGCACATGGGCCATGTTCTCCACGTATCTCGAACTTGAAGAACTCATCGTTCTCGCTGATTCCATGATGCGACGAGATCGAAGGCTCTGCAGAACAACCATCGACGCCCTTTCTCTGTATCTCGATGAGGCCGAGGCCCAGGTGCGAGCCGACAAAGAGAATGGCACCAATTCGTATTTGTTCCGCGGGTATAACAAATGCCGTCGCGCCCTACTTTTGGCGCGCGCGGGCACAGATTCCTCCATGGAAACACGAACTCGTTTGGTTCTCTTGAAATACGGTCTGAATTGCCCGCAGGTGAATTATCCAATATTCGTAGGAAACAACACCAGACCCATATATCTCGATCTTGCATACCCTGAATTCAAGATATGTATCGAATACGAAGGCTCTCATCATGCCGGGCAATGGCTGAATGACGCGAGACGCCGCCAGATGATCGAAGATGCTGGCTGGAAGTACATTCAAGTCACCAAATTAGATATTGGCGACGAAGCGGGAGAAGAGGCCCTTGCCCGAAGAGTTGCCGAAAGGATACAGGAGGTTACGGGCAAAACGGTCCAGCTCACGATGCGGCAAACTACCCAGCAAATTAGCGATGTCCGAAAGCTACGCCGTATTCCACTGTACAAACGGCTGAAATTCGAGCCTCTGCTGCCAATTATTCCGACGACGCAGGAATAATAAGCCCGGTAGAGTCAGTCCGCACCGTCCGCACCGCGCTACGGTATTCAAAACCCATTTCAAGGGGCTGATTTGGCCTCCGCCGGAGGTCTACTTCCGTTTCAAGGGGCTGATCATCCGGTAGACCACGTGTATCAATGCCCTTACGTCAACGCCATTCCGCCGTTTTGGAGCCGCGTCTACTCAGGCATCAGCCCCTTGAAACGGAAGTAGATCTCTCCAGAACGTCAAATCAGCCCCTCGAAGTCCGTTTTGGCCTCAATGGTTCCTGCCGAACCACAAAAAAGCCACTCCTCTGCCATACGAGCCGACCGCACAGCAGGCACGTGTCATTTGCCGCTGCGGACCTCGGACTCCATGGCTTCCATGGGCTCGTCGACGAGCACGGTGCCGGACGGCAGGGTGCCGGGCAGCGGATCGTCCATGTAGTGGTCGAATTCGTAGAGCATGCGCTTGTTCGGCTTGGCGGTCAGCAACGAAACCACCACGATGAACAGCAGCGAAATGATGAACGCCGGCAGCAGCTCATAGATGGCGAATACGCCGCCCAAGGGCTTGACGAGGTTGTGCCAGATCAGCACGGCCGCCGTGCCGGACAGCATGCCGGCCACGGCGCCGGCCTTGTTGGCGCGACGCCAGTATAGCGAGCACAGCATCAACGGGCCGAATGAGGCACCAAGCCCGGCCCACGCGTAAGACACCACCTGGAAGATCGACGAGTTCTGGTCGTATGCCACCAGAATGCCGAACAGGAACATGACCACCAGCGTGGCCCTGGCCACAATCATGACCTGCTTGTCGGTGGCCTTGCGGTGCAGCAGCCCGCGGAAGATGTTCTCGCCCATGGCCGAAGCGCCGATGATCAGATACGAGGAGCTGGAGCTCATCGAGGCCGCGAAAATGCCGGAGACCACCACGCCGCACATGAAGCTCGGCAGCAGGGTCTGCGCCAGCACGATGAAGATGGTTTCCGCATCGGTGGAGGTCAGCAGTTCGGTGGGCATCATCGCACGCCCCACCAAGCCGATGCACACTGCGCAACCCAGCGAAATCACGCACCAGGAGGTGGCGATGATTCGGGACTTGCGCACTTCTTCCACGCTGCGGATGGACAGGAAGCGCACCAGCACCTGCGGCATACCGAAGTAACCCAGGCCCCACGCCAGCATGGAGATGATGGTGATGATGCCGTAGTCGGAGGGCGCGCCGAACACGGCCTTGCCCGCCTCGACGAGCTGCTGGCCGGTGGCCGGGTCCAGCTTGGGCGCGGCCACCTGCGTGCCGGACAGGTAGCCGGGGATGGCACGCAGGAATTCCACGGTGTTGTCGATGCCGCCCGCGCTGGCCACGGTGCCGATGAACACCACCGCGAGCGCGAAGAACATGAGCATGCCTTGAATGAAGTCGGTCATCACCACGGACAAGTAGCCGCCCACCACGGTGTAGACGAACACGACCACCGCGCCGATGATCATCATGACGTGGTAGTCGAAACCGAACAACGTGGCGAACAGCTTGCCCACGGTCACGAAGCAGCTGCCCACGTACACGCTGAAGAACACCAGGATGATCACGGCCGCGATGGTGGAGATCACGCCCTTCTTGTCATGGAAACGCTTGGCGAAGAAGTCAGGAATGGTGATGGCATCGTCGGTCACTACCGAGTAGCGGCGCAGTCGCCGGGCCACAAGCTTCCAGTTGAGATAGGTGCCGAGCGCCAGTCCGACGGCGGTCCACATCGGGTCGGCCGCACCAGTGAAGTAGGCCAGGCCCGGCAGGCCCATCAGCAGCCAGCCGCTCATGTCGGAGGCTTCGGCGCTCAGGGCCGTGAGCCACGGCCCCACGCCGCGCCCGCCCGCAAAGTATTCCTTGGAGGAGGAGTTGGAGCGTTTGGAGTAGATGAATCCGATGGACAGCATGGCCGCAAAATAGATGACCATGGCCAGCAGAATCCAGAAATCGTTGGCCAACTGCGCCCCTCCTCAATCATGACGCCAAGCGGCTACCGCCATGGCAGAACTATGTGCTGATATGCGATTGACGCCGGAGCGGCGTCATACAGACCGTCACAGCCGTGAATACGGCCGCAACGCACTTCGCCTGATGGTAGTGGATACAAGGGCTCAAGCACCTTCCACCGTTTCCATACTGAGACGCTGTTTTATCCGAGCTCCCCTCACCTGAGGGGAGCCAAGATGACGGTCAGATGTCGTAGCGCCAGGACTTGTCGGTCACCACGCGGGCCATCGCCAAACCGATCGGCAGACAGATAATCACCATGAACGCACGGAACGCCCAGTCCAGCGCATTCATGGTCTGGAAGCTGCCGAGGTACCACATGGCACGGTACATATACAGACCGGGCACCATGATCACGATCGACGGCACGGTCAGGCAGATGCGCGGGTAGCCGAGGTGCGGCGGTAGCCAGCCACGTCGCACGGATGAACGCCACGCCGATGCCAGAATGCCCGCCAGGAACGCGCCGATGAAGGTAGCCATCTCGGGTGCCACGTTGAAGTCTTGCAATTCCAAGCGCAGCGTGTCCGTGATCGCACCGATCAGGGCGGCGGCCAGGCACATGCGCTGCGGCGAATTGAACAGCACGGAGAAGCCCCACACGCCGACGAACGCCGCCACGAACCGCAGCAATCCGTTGACCCACGGGTCAAGCCCCAGCGGTTCAAAGCCTTCCGGGTGCAGGTGCACCATCACGGCCACGGCCCAGCCTGCCAGCGTGGCCATCAGGATGATGCACAGCACGTACGCCACGCGCTGGATGCCCGAGGGGAAGTCGATTTTCGCCATGTCGAGTCCGCCGGTGATGAGCGGGAAACCGGGGATCACGAACAGCATGGCGCCGATGTAGGCCGTATCGTGCGAGAGCGCGACTGGGTCGAAAATGCCGATGAGTCGCAGGGTGCCGGTGCAGGCGAGCGCCGCCGCGGCCACGCACACAAAGGTGACGAAGAACTGGTTCAGATGGTATGCAAACAGCCGGCGACGCATCCACTGGCCAAGGCCCGCGCCCACGAACGCACCGATCATGTCGTATGGGCCGCCGCCGAGCAGGAACACGAAGGCCGCGCAGGCTAGGGCGGAGGCCAGACCGGAGAACCACGGCTTGTACAGCGGCTTACGGCGCTCAATCAGATCGAGTCGCTCGTGCGCCTGCCGCACGGTGATACCGCCCTTGGCCTTCTCTTCGTCGGAGCGCTCGTTGAAGTGTTCGGCGTATTCCTTGGGCACGCGATTCTTACGCTTCGTACTGCTTGCAGCAGGGCTTTCGGCGGTTGCGCCGTTCGCCGCGTTCGCCGATTCAACCGACTCATTGGAGTCACCGGTAAACACTTCGGCATCGTCGTAGGCCTTCTCTTCGGCCGCTTTGTCTTCGACCGGAGTGACTTCCGCGCTGTCCGCCAAAAGTCGGTGGGCTTCTTCATTGTCATCGTCCAAGGACTTGGCCACGGAGGTCACGAGTACCTTGGTTTTCGACGCAAGATCCAGCGCCTCGTCCACGCTGCCGTTGGCCGCCTCAGCCTCGACCTTGGCACGTTCGCGCAGGCGCTTGGCCAGATCGGCCGAATACTGCGAAGCGTCACGTTCGTCCAAATGCTTGACCACGCCATCGGACAGTTGCGAATCGACGTGATACATCGACCCCTTGCCGAGATTCACGGAGAACCAGTCGGCGAAATGTTCCAGCAGCCAGATACGTTCGGTGTTCACGCCGGTACTCGGCAAATCCACGACTTCGGTGATGCGGTTACGACCATCCGTGCAGGTGGCCTCGATATCCGTCAGGTTCACGTCGGCGCGTACGTGCACGCCCAGCGGGTAGGCGATGCGGTGCATCATTTCACGCACGCGGAAGGAGCCGGTGCCGGCTCCCAGGTCCAACATGCCGACTCGTACAATCACGCTGGCTTTGGCGGCGATACCGGCGTCCACCACCGGTTTTTCCCAATCGCGTGCAATATCTTCCATGTCCAGCGGAATGGAGTGGGTGTGGAATTTACGTACAGCCGTTGCGCCTTTCGCTTCGGGCGCACTTTTTTTCTTCTGTTCGCTCACATCCCTCATTACTACTCCCTGCCTCCCCCGCCGGCAATCGTAAGGCGCTCAAATCTTCCGCGAATCGGACAGTGTCTCATATGCTGTCCGATATTCGGTCTCTATAGGTGGACAACTTGGCGCACTATATGGACTCCGTAACGCAAATAGCGATTTCGCGGGGATACACTATTGCCCACACAACAACCACGTTGAATATGGGCTGTGGGCTCGCAACGACTGGCCTCAACAACTGCGGAGGAGCCGCAGACGACCGGTAGACCGAGCAACCTGTTATTCGGCAAAGGAGGTTATATGGCAACACCTGAAGAACAGATCACTCCCGCTGACGCCGCCATCGTCACTACCGGGACCGGCCGAAAGGGCCCGGAGGAGCATGATCTTCCCGAAAGCCTGAAGTACGACATGGATCTGTGTCTTGAGATCCTGCGTAACGTACTGGGCGAATACAACCCCGAACTGCTGTCTACGTTCGACACCGTGCGTCATTACGCGGTGGAGGCCAGCGCCGAGCATTTCGCCGAGCTGAAGGATCCGAACCCCGACCAGGATGGCCTGAAGGAGGCCGTGAACGTCATCGACAACATGACGTTGCACGACGCCCAGCTGCTGGCCCGCGCATTCGCCACGTATTTCCATCTGGCAAACCTGTCCGAGGAGAACTACCGCGTTTCCGTGCTCCACGAGCGCGAGAACAACGTGCCCGTTGACCAGGCGGTCGATCCGATCAACGAGCTCACCGTCGCCTACCACCAGCTCATCAATGAGACTGGCCCGGCCAAGGCCAAGGAACTGCTCAACCAGCTCGAATTCCACCCCGTCTTCACGGCGCACCCCACTGAGGCCCGTCGTAAGGCCGTGGAAGGCAAGATCCGCCGCGTTTCCGAATTGCTTGAGGAGTACAAGCGCCTCGGCGGCTCGGATAAGAAGGAATGCCTGCGCCGTCTCTACAACGAGATCGACGCCCTGTTCCGCACCTCTCCGATCGCGCTGAAGAAGCCGACCCCGGTTGAGGAAGCGGACACGATTCTCGACATCTTCGACAACACGCTGTTCAACACCATCCCCAAGGTCTACCGTCGCTTCGATGACTGGGTCCTGGGCGATAAGGCCGGTCTCGTCGAGCCCGCTTGCCCCGCGTTCTTCCACCCGGGCAGCTGGATCGGCTCCGACCGCGACGGTAACCCGAACGTCACCGCCAAGGTGAGCCGCGCCGTGGCCCGCAAGTTCTCCGATCACGTAATCGCCGCCCTTGAGGAAGCCACCCGCACCGTGGGCCGCAACCTCACGATGGAAGCCGAGACCACGCCGCCGAGCGCCGAGCTCAAGAGCCTCTGGAGCCACCAGAAGGAAATGAGCGAGCGTCTGACCGACAAGGCCGCCCTGATCTCCACCAAGGAGATGCACCGCGCGGTCATGCTGGTGATGGCCGACCGTCTGCACTACACCATCGAGCGCGACGCCGACCTCATGTACCACTCCTGCGACGACTTCCTCGCCGACCTCAAGGTGGTCCAGCGTTCGCTGGCCGCCGCCGGTGCCAAGCGTTCCGCTTACGGCCCGCTGCAGGATCTGATCTGGCAGACCGAGACCTTCGGCTTCCACATGGTGGAGATGGAGTTCCGTCAGCACTCCGTGGTGCATGCCCGCGCCCTTGCGGATATCCGCGAGCACGGTCTGCACGGCGAGCGCGGCGAACTGCAGCCGATGACGCACGAGGTGCTCGACACCTTCCGCGCTCTCGGTGCCATCCAGAAGCGCAACGGCCTCAAGGCCGCCCGCCGCTACATCATCTCCTTCACCAAGAGCGCCCAGAACATCAAGGATGTCTACGAGCTCAACCGCTTGGCATTCTCCCACCCGGAGGACGTGCCCACCATCGACGTGATCCCGCTGTTCGAGCAGCTTGAGGATCTGCAGAACTCGGTGGACGTGCTCGAGGAAATGATCAAGATCCCCGAGGTCCAGGCTCGTCTGAAGGCCACCGGCAACAAGCTCGAGGTCATGCTCGGCTACTCCGACTCCTCGAAGGACGCCGGCCCGACCTCCGCCACGCTGGCCCTGCACTCCGCTCAGGAGCGCATCGCCAAGTGGGCTGAGTCGCACGACATCGACCTGACCCTGTTCCATGGCCGCGGCGGCGCCGTCGGTCGTGGCGGCGGCCCGGCCAACCGCGCCGTGCTCGCACAGCCGGTCGGCTCCGTGAAGTGCCGTTTCAAGCTCACCGAGCAGGGCGAGGTCATCTTCGCCCGCTACGGCAACCCGGTGCTGGCCATCCGCCACGTCGAGTCCGTGGCTGCGGCGACCTTGCTGCAGTCCGCGCCGAGCGTGGAGAAGCGCAACACCGAGATGACCGAGAAGTACGCCGATATGGCCGCTCAGCTCGACGAGGCCGCGCACAACCGCTTCCTCGACCTGTTGAACACCGATGGCTTCGCCCCGTGGTTCTCGATCGTCACGCCGCTGACCGAAATCGGCCTGCTGCCGATCGGCTCCCGCCCGGCCAAGCGTGGCCTCGGCGCCAAGTCGCTCGACGACCTGCGTACGATTCCGTGGATCTTCTCCTGGGCTCAGGCCCGCATCAACCTGGCCGCCTGGTACGGTCTCGGCACCGCATGCGAGAAGTTCGGCGATCTGGAGACCATGCGCAAGGCGTATGAGGAATGGCCGCTGTTCTCCACCTTCATCGACAACATCGAGATGTCCATCGCCAAGACGGACGAGCGCATCGCCAAGATGTACCTCGCCCTCGGCGACCGCGAGGACCTCAACAAGAAGGTACTCGAGGAGATGGAGCTCACCCGCAAGTGGGTTCTGGCCATCGTGGGCGACAAGTGGCCGCTGCAGCACCGTCACGTGCTCGGCCAGGCCATCCGCATCCGCTCCCCATACGTGGACGCACTGTCCGTCACTCAGGTGCTGGCGCTCAAGTCGCTGCGCAAGAAGGTGGACAAGGAAGAGCTCTCGCAAAGCCAGCAGGCCGGATTCATCTATCTGATCCTCTGCACCGTTTCAGGTGTTGCTGCCGGCCTGCAGAACACGGGCTGATTCCCGGCCGACCGATCGACAAAAGCGAGCGGGGAGGTTCCGTGCCGATAAACGGCGCGGGCCTCCCCGCTCGCGTCATCCGGCCCTAGACTGGCCGGCGACGGCGCACGCCGGGCGGGCGCGCAGAGAACGGACGCGCGGAACGGGCACCTCGACAGATCGGAGGGGACATGGGCAAGCCAGCGGGCGGGCGCGGGAACACCGGGTCCACGGACGGCATCAAGGCGGGGGGCGACGCCGGGAACGAACGCCACACTTGCAAAGCGAATCCGGCTACAACCGATGGCATTGGGAAGAAACACGGCACAGAAGATACGTCAGAAAATTTTTCCGGCGAGAAATGTGCTTTGGCACCGAAAGCAGCAGCTACCAAATTCCCTAAGGCGAGTAGATGCTATGCGGCTTTGGGCAAGGCCAGACGTGTGCTATGGTGGCTGGGATTACTGCTGCTTTCACCAGCACTTATTTTGTGGGCGGAATGGGGCACCAATGGCGATGATGATACTATAATCTGCAGAGTTCTAACGTTCTCTTCCTCTTCGTGCATGAATTTAACTACGGCAACTGAGTATGTACGTAGACTTACCTTAGTATTGATTATGGGGGTAGTCTGCTGGATTGCGGCGCTTGTCATCTTTGGCGTGCGTTCATATATGCGATCTGTATATCCGGAACTTCGTGATCATTCCTCTTCCGCCTCGCATGTCCTTGTGGGAATCATATCGTTTCTCGTGCTGGTTATGGTCTTTCCCGTTCTTGTGATAACACTACTTTCCGCTCTAATGACTCTATGACGTTTTATCAGAGGCGCATTGCGTGGAATGGCTGAATCATTCCACGCAATGCGATCACAATCATGATTGATTAACGGTTCGGATTTTCAAGAGATTCAGCATAGGATAATGCCAATATACCAGCCTCCGCTTGACTCGGGAGTCGGTCTGCATGTGACGCAATGAGCAGTGCTTTTTTACTTCCGGATACGTTATCGAATATTCCAAGATCGATTCCATCAACGAGCTTTCGAAATGCGATGACCAGGTTGTCCGCACTTCCCTTGAACCGGGACTGATAGAACCGTTTAATTCGATTCGTCTCGCTTTGCGCGAACATGTCCCGCATAGCGGTGGACAAAGACCTTTCGGAGGAATCGCTCTGCATGGACCGCGCCAGCAACCATGCATCACAGTCCGCGAGAACATCGCTGTAACTGAATCCCATACGGGCGTCTTGCTCGCCGAGATGAGTGTGCAGCCATGACGCCAGGTCCTCTTTCGGGGCATTCGCCAGGTAGCTTCCCCAAATCTGCAACAAATCCAGGGCCCATCCGCCCAGATCACCGAGACCATAGTCCATTGGATCGTTCGTAACGCCCCATGTCAAGTATCCCAAGGATGTGGCGGCCATATGGGCGATGTCCCGATTGGGCAGCGTGCCTTTGATGACAGGCTGTGCATCACATGCGACACCGCATGCCTGACGCGACAAGGCCAATTCGCTGGGAGTAACCGGCTCCGGGGTGTACGCGTGCCATAGTGCCTGCGTGCCGGAACTACCTTCCGACCAGTACGTAGGTTTGCGGAGCCACTGCAGGATGAGTTGACCGATGCTGTCCTCATAAACCGCCACCTGGGTACCCAGAGCGGCAGGGGCTTTGTGACACTCCTGCTCGGGTGTCGCCGTCGGTCTGCAGAACACGGGCTGATCCGCGGCTGACCGACCGCTTGACGAGCAGGGAAGTTCCGTGCCGATAAGCGACGCGGGCCTCCCCGTTCGCGTCGCACGGCCCTAGACTGGCCGGCGACGGCGCGCATAGAACGGGCGCGCTGGCCGAGTGACAGACTCGGATGATCGAAAGGGGACATATGAATGAGGAGAAGGACACGGACGGAACGACGGACGCGCACGAGGGGGACCACACGCCCGCGGACGGTGCCGGGACGGAGGGCGAAGGCGGCAAGCCGGACACTAGGCCGGGCGACAGACTCGCGACCATCCGACGCACGCTGTGGTGGATAGGACTGGCGCTACAGCTCCCATTCGCTTTGACTCTGATCCATTTTGATACCCCTTACCTGATATTGGAGCGTATCCTATGCGCTATTCCGCCAAGACTGGCAAGCGACCCGTCATCAATCGTCGGCATTCCCGCACTTGAAACGGAATGGTGTCGAGAATTCCTGGCACTAGTCCTGGGCGCAGTTTGCTGGGTTACAGCTGGAGTAATGAGATTAGTTGCGGACAGCCCATCAAACCATGGAAAAGAAACCCTTCCTGTACGCATCTTCGCCGGAATCATCACCATCATCGTATTGATGGCCACCGGTATTACAGGACTCTTCCTCGGCATAGCGGCCTTTTAGAAGTTTCCCCGTATCTGGCAGAGGAATTCCAAATCGAAAGCACAACAGCGAATGTGTGGGCAGACGACACATCTGCCCACACATAATGCATTATGCGAGCTACCGTCTTGGCTGATCAATGAATGCAGCGAACGCCCGAGCACTCACTTCAGCTTCCTGCTTATCAGGAAGCTTGTCTGTACCGGCAGCCTTTTTTAGGATGCTTTCGCTCATTCCAATATTTGTCAAACCAAGTGCATCAAGACCGTCCGCCATTGTTGAATATGCACTCACCACATTATCTGCGCTTGATGCAAAACGTTCGTCGTAGAATCGAACGATACGATGGGTCTCACTCTGCTTAAACGTTTCACGCATAGCAGCAGAAAGAACCGTCGAACCGGATCGTTTCCTCATACTAGAAGCAATTAGCCATGCATCTGCATCCGCAAGAACGTCATCGTACCCGAATCCTTCATCTTTCCCAAGGTGCTTATAGAGCCATGCTGCCAAGTCGGCATGCTTGCCGTCACGGCGATAGGCACCCCAGATCTGCAACAAGTCGAGAGGCCAGCCACCTAAATCGCCTAGACCATATTTGGCTGGATTGTTTTCGATACCCCATGTCAGGTATCCGAGAGCAGTTGCAGCCATGTGTGCAACATCTCGAGTCGATGGCAGTTTCTCTTTAATTGAAGGCTGTGCTTCGCATACATTGGCACATACCACACGCGCCGCGTCCAAGTCGGGCGGAGTCGAAACTTCAGGAGTATATGCGTGCCACATTGCTTGTGTCCCGCTACCGCCTTCCGACCAGTATTCAGGTTTGCGGAGCCATTCCAGGATGAATTGACCGATGCTGTCCTCGTAAACCGCTACCTGGGTACCCAGAGCGGCAAGGGCTTTGCGACACTCCTGCTCCGTGACGGCGACCCATCTTAGCAGCGGATCCGTTTCTGGCGAGACGGGATCGGGATCAGGCGCAGGCACTGGCACGGCAGGCAACAGTGAAGCGCATGCTGATACCTTCCCGGAATAGGCAACACGGTCCAGATCCCAGCCCTGGCCCTTGTAATCGTCAATCTCGGTGAACTGGTCATAGACCCAACCGTCCGGGATGGGGAAGCCGAGATTGCCCGAGAATCCCGTCGACATGTCGGACACAAACGCGTTACTCGCGCATCCCGCACCGATGACGCGGGAACAAATATTGCGGGACGCGTAAATCCCTACTCCGTATCCACCACCAAGAGACGAACAAACCGCACGGAAGTATGGCAGGATATTGCTGGTCACCTGGTCATCGGTCGCATCGAAGTCTACAGCGAAGTAGATATGGGTGGGAGGGATGCCAAGACGCTGCGCCGCCTCACGAGCGGTCTTGGCATGAGCAGCGCCGTTTGCCGGGGTGAAATGCTCCAGCTTCGTGGAGTACTCCTGGAAGATCGGGAAGAACCGCATGCCGCCCCGAGTGATGCGCTCGAGCTCACCCGGACGGATGGCCTTAAAGTAATCCTTGGGCGCCAACGACGACTGGCCAGGCTCCGTCAGATAACGTCCCACGATTTCATACCCGTCTGCCTTCAACGTCGCCAACCTGGCGTCGGTAATTTCGAACCTAGTGTCACAGGCCACACACGGACGGTCAGGATCACCTTTAGATGTCAACAGGCTCATCCACGTGGTCGAATCAATAGAGCCCGTCACAGCAATGGCATAACGCTCCTGGAACGCTTTCACGATATTGGCGAACGTGCTCGTCCATACGAAGGTCGGCCCGCCCCCGATCCCATTACACGCCAAAGCCGTGCTGGCGAGCCAGACCCACGACTCATTAGAGGATGCGTTATTTGCTGTTATCGTTTTCAAACGAGATCTAGTTCCGTTGCCGAAATTCCCCGTTGCCTCACTGGGTGAAAAACCTTCAAGCGACTGAAGCACCTGGATAAGAGCCGTGTTCATCTCCCTGCCGTACAGTCCATCAGTCGGAATGATGCCCGTGTATGGACGATATGCTTTGTTGATGAACTGCTGTGCCCTACGGACGGAGTCGATACCGCCATAAGAGGCCAGCAGCACGAACTGCTTCATCGAGAGCAACGCCCCCATGATCTCAACGTCTACGCTGGAATCTCCCTCTATGCCCATATCAGCCTTAAGCTTCCTGATCGCGGAACCTGTTCCGTCGTAGAAATGCTGTGAGATGTTGCCACCAGTGGAGTAGCCCTTGCACCACAGCGCCCCCTGAATGATGGAATACACGTTGGAAGTGCTCTTGTCCGCAACTGCCTGCTGCCGCACCCCATTCGGATACCGCTGCTTGAATAACCGCTGGGTGGAAGGACCGAAGTTATCGGCAGTGGACTGGATGCCCAATTCAATCTGCAATGCGCGAGTAAGCGCATAGATTGTCGGCCAACCAGTTCTGCCGCCCGGGTTGATTTTCTTGAATCGGGGATCATTCCCGTATGTCTTGTTCAGCCACTGCTGCGTCTGCAGCACCATCTGATCAGTCATGATGTCCTCCTTCGGGACCTGTTGCTGAAGGCAGACCCAATATCTGCCCTCACCTGCACTGCCGTTTCGCCACGAGGTGTTAACCTCGGGCGTTTCATCTGGCATGGCGTCTGCGATGAACTCTGCGATTTTCGGTGTCTAACTCCAACCGAAACATAGTGTTTCCCTTACAACGACTTCCATCACACTGTGTATTGTCGCAGCGATCAGTGCGCATGTTTTCCGTCATGACACCTACAGCTTTGGCCATAGCCAAAATGTCTCCGCATGCATCGAAGTCATATGACGGGCTTCCTTTCACTCTGATAACACTGAAATGAACCATTAATGCTCCTTTCTTTCACAAACTGATGATGTTGTCGTGTTCTTCGTTTCTTTGCTTTCGTCGCGAATAGCGGCACGAATTTTGCGCACAGCCGTTGAAAGCTGTTTGGACACCGCAGCTCGGGACACGCCCAGCTCTCGTGCCATATCTGATTGAGATGCCCCCCTTTACCAGTACACCCCTGACGATATTGCGCTGACCTGCTGGCAGTTTTTCGATCTCCGCAAAGATAGCTTGCAAACAGTTAGCTCTTTCTCTCGCATCCTCCGCGCATAAGAGAATATCCTCAGAAGAAGCAGAACACCCCTGGGGTTCCCGCCCTGCACCAACCAAATCCTCATAGGAGCAAATAACTCCGCTGACACGGTCCGATCGATAATAAGCGTGAGCGGAACGTTCCTCCGCATTCCACAATTCCTGAAGTATCGTTTGAGGGGTACGTAGTGCAATATCACGTGGCGAACAACCCATACGGATTGCGCGCAAACATCTATCGCGTTCAACCATCGTCCGTAATTCCACTTCCGAACAGTTGTATATATCAGTTACGGACACATTACCGGCGCGCATTGCCTCATGTTTCAATGAAATTCTCATTCCAGTCTCGATCCCACCCAGTTATTGGGTCTTCGAGACCTGCTTGCATAGGCCACCACATGAGCATCCAACCTGCTGGATAAGCATGACGCGTCAGTTCAGGAGAAAACCGACGCGTCACCATGAATAAGCAGGCAGATCTCATGCATGTGATTAGTTAAAAGCCCCAGTCAGCTTCACTGCGGCACAACGGATGAACAGCCCAATGCCCTACTTCTATAACCGGTTATCGCATGACATCGAGTTGAAGAAGAAATTACGATGTGTCTGGTCTCAAATCCTTTCAATAGACGAAAGTTGCGCTTCTCTGATCCAGCTGTAAGCGGCGTATACTGGCGATATTCCAGTGTTTTACCGGCTTATTCGTCTGAATCTGGCTTCCATCGTAGGAACAGTGACCTCATGGGAAGGCGACGGATGAAGACAAATGGAGACGAGAAGGAGACTCACTTGGCCGAAACTACTGCTACCTATGCTCTGGGAGTCTTCTGTCAGCTCGTAAACCCTTATATATCTGGCGTAGACCACCACAAAAAGGGATTTATGAAGGATTTCTTCGATGCTGTGTTAGAGGATGACGGTCTAAGAAATCCACTTCCCCAACATCATCGAAACCGCAAACCCGGAAAGACCACTATTACCACCGGGGTCTGGTCTGGAATCAACGATACTGATCTGACTCGTTTTTATAACGGTCGCAAGAAGATTCCTGCCTGGAAAGCCGCCGAGTTTTATCAGCGCCTAGATATCTCGAAAGTAGAACGTCTTTGCTGCGATATCAGCATTGATGCCCTTGCCGATTTTCAAAAGGAGCTTATCAAGGCAAATATTAGAGTTACGGATATCAGTGAGCTTCCTTCTGCCACAGGAAAATGGCTTCTGTCAATACTCCAGGCGAATGCCGGTGGACGTGACATTCTCATCGACGGCATAAGCTTTCAGCCGAAATTCGATATTTTCGAAAACTTACCTCTGGCGTCTGGTCGCATCAACAACGGCAAATTGCACCTTGGGCGCTCTTCGGTCCCCTGGAAGGCTTATCCAATTCCACCGGATAAACCAGATGATCATCTTGAAAAGACATACCTCACGCAGATGCAAGCCGCCTATGCCGATCACTTGCACAAGCCAATCAACTGTTCCGACGATCTTCCTCAGACATGTCGTCCTGAATACGCCAAGCAACGTGAATATTTTTACGATGCGGAAGGAATGCGCAGGAATCTACGGGATGTTATAGAAAACGGAGAGCAAGAATTTGATGCACTGAAGGTTGATCTTTATGACGGAATATGCGATACCTGCGCATCTGATTACGCCGATGGACTGTTACGCATGCGAGCAACGCTATCTCAGGCAGCCGGTTTCCCCCTATCCGGTTCAGTTATAGCCCAATTCCCATCAATGATTAAGGCAGCGGAAAAGAAAGGGCTGTGTCATATGCTGGTCAACGACCATATGCTGGAGTGGGTACACGAAAATGAATAATTCATTATTTAACACAACACAGGAAACAGCAACACGATTGACATTATGCCTTCCCCTTCTTTCTAGACCTTCCACAATTGACGAAATCACAGCCATTGACCTTATCGCCACCTATATGAAAACATTCGGATTCGGACAGCGCAATCTTCACGGCGATGGTCCACATGCTTTAGCCGAATATGATGCTCGTCGCAAACGAATACAAGCAGGATTAGCCCAACTCGTAATCGTTGGAGCAGCAACCGTGGATTCCACTTGCCTGTTGTACCGCGCCACTCCGGAATGTTTCCAATATTCGGAAGCATTGCACGGCGATTACGCTGCCTCCTATCGACAGGCTGTTCAGCTCTTGATAAAAAACGATTATGAAACCATCATGAACCGAATAACGAAAGAGAACAACCAGTTATGAGAAACACATGGATACGTCGAATTTCGGCAATCAGAAAGGACGGAGTGGAATCCGCCATTAATCTCACATGCGGGCTGAACTGCATTATCGGCGCTTCGAACACCGGGAAAACCAGAATCGCAAAAACCGTGGAATTTGCCTGCGGAGGGAAAGAGCTCCCCTTTACCGATAAAACTGCCTATGAAATTGCACAGGTCACGTTCGTGACCAACGGCGGTGAGGTTTCGCTTAGTCGTTCGATTCACGTTCAGAACACTATCCATGTAAAATCCAGCAACCCAATGATCGTCCCCGGTTCCTACTCCGTTTCATCACGTGCCGGTAAATCAATCAATACGGTTCTTCTTGCCTTACTAGGCGTTGAATCAACCCGTAGAATAGCGACAAACGAAACCTACCATACAGTTGCTTTCACATGGAATGCCATCAGACATCTCATGATTGTCCCCGAGGACCAAATAGGACGTGCACGCCCCTCCATTCTTTTCCCCAAAAGTACCTCTCTAGCAACTCTCACACAAAGTCTGTCCTCGTTGCTCGTGCTAGTTCAAGATGAAAAAATCGACAACTCCATACAGACAGAGAGTGCCAGCGAACGTCACGCCCGCAGAAAAGCCGTGGAACAGTTCATCCATCAGCAGTTGGATGATATAGAGCCTCGCATCAGACACCTTGAGGAGATGCGCCATATCGCAACAAATGAGGGGAAGACCATTCACACCTATTTGGAAGACCTTCACAAAAAAGCATTACACGTAGAACAGCAAAGACAAACTCTCCTCAATCGAGATGCCCATACCATCTCACATATCTCTCAGCTTAATCAACAATATGAGCACCTTGAGGTACTTATTCGCCAACGTAAGGTACTTATCAGTCAATACGAATCAGACGCTGCACGTCTTGATTTGCAACTACAGGCAATGAAACATGCCCGCACACATGCCTATCCCGCCACATGTCAGTTTTGCCACAGCCCCATCCACATGTCTGTGCCGACTGAACAGGACATTCTAATCGTCTCAACAGAAATTGAGCATATCCACAGAATCCAAGCAGACGTTGAAACCGATCTAGCCATCCTCGTCGACAAAGCCGATGAGGTGCAACAGGAGCTGCATCTGGAGAAACAGCAGCATCGGCAAAATATGCATTCGCTCAAATCCGACATTCAACCAACAGCGCAGCACATGCAACAAGATATTGAGCAAATTGCCCATGCAGAACAATTGCATGCGGAATATGCGGAACTCATAGCGCTGCATGCTCGTTTCAACAAGGCACTCGATGACGCTGGTCAAGCAACACAGAATGATGAAAAATACAAGCCACGCGAATGTTTCCAGAGTGATTTCTGGTATTCCATGAATAACACCATACGCAGCATTCTGCAACAATGTCATTTTCAAGGTGCTGATACTGCAGATTTCAGCAGATCTTCTTTTGATGTCGAAATAGCAGGGTATTCCAAGGCTGATGAACAAGGCAAGGGATACTGCGCATTTCTTAACAGCGTTGTTATGCTCGCATTTCATGATTATCTCAATGAACAGTCAAGCATACTCCGGGTTGGCTGCTTATTGATACGCCTCTGCATGGGTTTGACGAAGGAATACGACCCCTGGAAGACTCATCCATGAAAGTGGGCCTGTTTTCCTATCTAGCGAAACAAGCGGTTTCACAACAAATCATCATTATCGAAAACACGAATCACATGGCTGGCATTCCTCTTGACGATAACATCAATATCGTCGAATTCTCGAAGGACAAGCACAACGGACGATACGGATACTTGGACGGGATTTACGATGTGTCTGACGAAAGTTAACGGCGGTCCCAAATCAAGTCACCTTGTCGAGGAGCGAACCCGCGCAGCCGCACTCCCCATGATTTTCCAAAGCCATTGACCGGACTAACTTGAGCGCATCGTGGGCGACAAGTGGCCGCTGCAGCACCGCCACGTGCTCGGCCAGGCCATCCGCATCCGCTCCCCGTACGTGGACGCGCTGTCCGTCACCCAGGTGCTCGCCCTCAGGTCGCTGCGCAAGAAGGTGGACAAGGAAGAGCTCTCGCAAAGCCAACAGGCAGGATTCATCTACCTCATCCTGTGCACCGTCTCCGGCGTCGCTGCCGGCCTGCAGAACACAGGCTGATCTACACACCAGCGCATATGGGGAAGCCCCGCTCACATCAAGCAGAGCTTCCCCGTTTTGTGTGCATCTTGCATCATCTTGCAATAATTCTTACATGTAAACAGAGAGTTCTTACATGAAAGAATTATTGAAAGGTGATGAAAGAACTTACTTTCACGCGTACCAATCATTCCAACACGTATCGGGATGACGGTCCATTCCCCTCGCGGCGCAACTTGCCCGCATCCTCTAGCTTCTTCAACACCCGGTATGCACTGATATAGCTCAGGCCAAACAAATCCATGACATCCGCCGTAGTGACGACACCATCATTTTTTTCGGCGAACTCCAGAACAAGGCCACTGCGCCGGGTGGCATCGATGTCACGCTGGCGCACGTAAGACGCCAGCCCCTCTGAACGTTTGTACACTCGGGCACTCAGCATATACGAACGAGAGCTCCCGCTACCGACCCCCTCTACCAAACCAGCTTCCACCAGATTCTCAACAGCGGACACGATGCGTCGATGCTCCAAATGAGAAAAATCGCACAATTGGACCACGGTAAGCCTACGATGCTCACGCAGCAGCGAGAGCACAATCAGTGACCAGACCGGCAATGGAGCCCCACGTCGACGTTCCTCGTCGCCAATCATGGTTACGAATGCCTCGTCAGGTACCACGCGGCGCAAGAACAAGATAACTTCCTCAGCACTGGACTGTGAATAATCCGGGAAAGAACCGCCTGCCGCAATCGACCCGGCATAGATGGTATCCACGCCTCGTCCGGTGCGTTCAACATATCCGGCAGCTTTCAGAATCAGGGCAAGCTGCGGATTGCGGGAACGCGGTTGTGCAGTAAGCAGGTTATCTTCGGAAACACCCTCTATGAATCCTCCGGGGTTGGCTATGGTCAACCCATCATCATCAACCAGGAACCTCACCGAACCCATTCGTGCATAATCGCGATGGCAGAAAGCGTTAATCATTGCCTCACGGAATGCCCCTCGATCGAAGTCTGGCAGATCGACCCGAATCAAGCCGCTCATGACTTCGTGGCTGGGATTCCACGGCTCCATCAGCTCGCCTACACGATCAAACATATCCACCAAGGGCAACACGAACGGATCCGTATTGACCTTTGGAGACATGCCTTTCATCACTTGAAAAACAGCCGATGCGGCTGGAACCGATCGATGAATAGCATCAACCGAACCAATGGTGAGCAGACCAGCAACAGATGGCTGCAATCCATACGGGCCATCAACAACCAGCTCAAGTGCCCGATCGAAATCCTCATCAGTAAAAGACAACAACGAGTTTTGCGCATTGGCACTGCGAATATGGCTTCTCAACTTGTTCCGTGAGTCTGGATTCAAATCGTCCAACCGAGCCTCTGGGGCAGGTTGCGCACTGAAATCGTAGAACCGTTGCTGAGATAAACGGCTAATGAATTGGGAAACAAACAGCGGAACGACCTCAGGCGAGCCGTCTGCTTTCAGCCGGCGCTGCAATGTCTTCCCCTGACTGGTAGATACGATTTGCTGACTGTTATCCACCTCAATACTGACTATCGGCACCTCGTTCTCATACAAGAGCGCCACGCGAGCGGGAAGCTGCGGAACAGTCTTATTGAAAATTAGTACCGCAAGTCCATTGATATTGCGATGCTCGTCACATACGCCGGTCACAGTGCCATCGTCTTCAATACCGAGATACAGTGTGCCGCCTTCGGTATTGGCTAGAGCCACTACGTTGTCAACAATTTCATCATGCGATTGAGGGCGCTTCTGCTCACTCTTGAACTCAACCGTCAAACTTTCTTTGGCCGGCAACATGAGCATCCCCTTTCACCATCTTGCAATAATTCTTACATGTTAACAGAGAGTTCTTACATGTAAGAATTATTGCAAGATGGTGAAAGGGGTAAAGAGCAATCCATCCTGTCATCTCCAGCAACTTAAATCCGATCATCGCTGCTTTCGGCATATCTGATATCAGCCGCTGGTGCCAGTCCAATCACCCAATTGAAGCTCAACACGGCCAAAGACTCTACGCCGCAGTGGATTCGCGCTCGATGAGCTTATAGCCCACATTCACGGTCTGCGGGAAGAACTCGTCGTCCAGGTTCTCGATACGCCGCATAAGCAAGGTCAGCGCGGTATCCGCCATGCCCTTGAAATCGGTGGCCACGGTGGTCAAAGTCGGCACGCTGTACATGCTCTGGCTCAGGCCGTCGAAGCCGATAACGCGCACATCGCCCGGCACACTTACGCCATCGTCCGCCAGACCACGCAGAATACCGAGCGCAATACCGTCGTTCAGGCAGTACAGACCGTCGTACTTGCACTTGCCTTTCTTGGCCAAGCCGCGCCCGGCCTCGATACCGCCGTCAATCGACCACGAGGATTTGATGAAATCACGGCGCTCGTCAAACGGCAGTCCGGCCGCGAGAATCGTCTCCTTGGCGGCCCGCATACGAATATCACGCGAGCCGGGAATGATGTTGGGATTGTTGGGATCGTGATTGTCGCCGACGATGCCGATGCGCGCACAGCCACGCGCGATAAGGTGTTCGATTGCCGCCCGTGAGCCGGCGTCGCTCGGCGCGTTCACGGTGTCGACGGGCAGGCTGGTGTCGTAGTTTTCCAGCATGACGGCCGGGTGCCGCTTCAGGATATCGACCGCACGTGGCGCATTGATGGCGATGATGCCGTCCGAAAACGTGTACGACAGATCGTTGTCGTCGGTAAGATACCGGGACAGTTCGATGAGCATGTGCGAGTCGCGCTTGTGCACTTCCTCAGCCACACACATGGCCAGATGGGAGAAATAGTCGCCCTCGAGGCCCGAGGTAAGGAAGGTGATGGTATCGGACCGCCCAGAACGCAGGGACCGGCCAGACAGGTTGATTTTATAGCCGAGTTTGCGGGCGGCGTCACGCACGCGTTGCGTGGTTTCGGGCTTGACGTAATCCTTGCCTCGCAGGGCCGCGGAGGCGGTGGTGGCGGTCACTCCGGCCAGTTCGCCGACATCCTTTAAGGTCACCATCGTTACCATCTCCGCATATCACGAACCTTATCGATAAGAATCCATAGTACCGCCCACATCTCAGCCGAGGATGAGACCCTCGGTCGAGGCCCTGCCCGGCGACTCGAACGCCGCGGTCACCGTGGTGAGCACCGACGCTGCAAACGAAAACATGTCAAACCAAGAAATGGACATGACGGAGTCATTGTTTTCCGAGAGGGATATGCCGCGTCCACGGGCAGACGTCACGTATCAATCACGCCGATACCGTCATATAACTGTTTTCGATGTGAGAAAGCTCATAGCTTCCGACCACAGAAATCAGCCACAGCAACCCCATAACAGCGTTATAGTTCTGTTTGTCGGCGTCGACAAGAGCCAGCAGCGCCGATGAAATGCACACCAAGGATGTTTAGCGAATTGTTCGCAGTTCGCACGATTCGATTTGATTCGATTCGTGCAGCCCGGATGGTTCACAGGGGCATGCCGTCGTGATGTGCGTGGATATGGGCGATACGACTCTCGTTCGGGCCGGCAGGCCATCGTACACCAGTTACGAAAGGATCCGCCCATATATGGCAAGGTTTACCGAGAATCGTTGGACCAGCGCGATTATCCCTGCACTGCTGATTCATATCCCAATCGGTACCGTCTATTGCTGGAGCGTGTTCAAGCAGCTTATCGCTGACCGTCTCCACGCCAGCCCCGCCTCCGTGGAATGGGGCTTCTCACTCGCCATCTTCTTCCTCGGCATGTCCGCCGCGTTTGCCGGGCCAATGGTGGAGAAAAACATCAAGAAATCCGCACTCGTCTCCATGGTCTGCTTCGTGGTCGGCTTCGCCG
>OGCO01002279.1_pt1 | contig 25589 bp, 20 predicted proteins | sample 1570171 | NCBI WGS metagenome assembly OGCO01 (sample SAMEA4370583, study PRJEB24528) | human gut metagenome
CTCGACGAGCGTGCCGATGGCGCTTTTGTTGCGGCTGCCGGTGATGAGATCGCCCTCCCAGTGGCCCGGGACCGCCCGGTCCTCGATCTCCGGGGGTCGCTCCGAGATCATGGCCATGGGTTCGCGGAAACGGGGTTTGCGGCCTTGGCCGCCTTGGGGTCTGCGGGCGGTTCGCCCCTGCCTCATGGCGCGTTTCAGCTCCTGCTTGAGTTCGCCCCTGGCCTGCAGGTAGATGGCCTGGTAGATCGTCTCGACGCTCGCGTGCATATCCCCATTATCCGGGAAGTCCAGCCTCAGCCGGTTGGCTATCTGCTCCGGGCTCCAATGCCTGCGCAACCCGGCGGCGATCTCGTCCCACAGTCGCGTGCCCTCGGCCGCCTTGCGCGGTTTGGGGCGTTTGAGCCGGTCCGCGGCCTTCTGCTGGGCGCGGTAAGGCTCGTAACCGCCGGACTCGGGATTCCTGTTGCGCTCGACCTCGCGGCTGACCGTGCCGGGGTCGCGGCCCAGCAGGCGGGCGATGGCGCGGATCGAATCGCCCAGACGCAGACGGTCCGCGATCTGGATGCGCTCCTCCTGGCTCAGGTAGCGCGGATGGAGGGTCTTGGGTTTGTCCATGGTGGAACGATACCAGTCCACCAGGGGTTTCTCGTTCCTTCCCGTGGCGCGCGTCCTGCCGTTGCGCCACGCCTTGCCGGTGCGTTTCGAGACGCCGACCGCGTGCGCGGCCTGGGTGAAGTTCATGCCTTCCTCGTCCAGCAGGCGCACGTACTCGGCGCGTCTCGCCTCGCACATCAGCTTCCTCGTCGGATATTCGACGCCGTTGAACGTCCAACGGTGTTCCCCGCCACGGTCTTCGTTTCGGTGGCTTCTGGTCACCTGACCCTCCTTGCGGTAGGTCAGGTGTTGCAACGATCACTAGAACCCGCCTTGAAGACGATGTCGCTTTGGGGGGGGGCCTTGACGCCTTTCGCATTGCCGTATTCGACGGCCGCGCGCGAGGAGGGGAACAGGTAACCCATGCCTTTCCGGTCCGTATCCATCATGGCCGGCGATCCGGCCTTGCGATAGTCGATGGCAATGCCTTGCTTGGCGGCGAGCGCCTTGAACTTGGCGTCATCGAACAGGCCGATTTTCTCGCCGCCCAGGTAGCCGGTGATGCTCACCTGTTCGGTCGGTTCGGCCGGTGCTGGTTGCGATTGCCGCCACACCAGCGTGCCGCAGACCACGCCCACTACCGCAAGCAGGGCGATCAGTCCGATGATTTTTGATTTGGAGAGTTTCATTGTGCGTCCGTTTTCTGGTCCGACTGGTGAGCCGGGCCGCCAGATGGAGTCTGACTGGGTGCATGCCGTCCTTCATCAGCAGCCGAGGAAGGCACAGGCGAAGGTGCGACGTCGTCGTATCCATCCATGCGGGCCAACCGTTGGATGGCGTCGGAGTCGGCCGTAATGCCCAACGTCTTGGCGCTTACCGCCCGGCTGAGTTCGCCGGCGGCGGTCTGTTCGAGCACTTGCAGCGCCTCGATGGTTTCGATTCGTGCCGTGGCTATCTGATCGCGTGCGCCGGAACTTTCCACGTCCACGTAGGAGCGCAACAGTTTCTCGGTCTGCTCGCCGTACACGGTGATGTAGTGGCGCAACGTCGGGTAGGCGGAGGTGTCTCGGGTCACGTATTGCACTAAATCTTTGGTAGCGGCGATGAAGTCGTTGGCTTCGGCTTTGACGGCTGGGTCACGTACTTGCTTGGTGAGCATGGCGATCGAGTTGAGTCGAGCGTTCGCCGCGTCGATCGTATCGGCGGTCTTCTGACCGTTGGGCAAGGTGGAAACCAGCATTTTGCCGATGCGTCGCTCCGGCTCGGTGAGCGTGGAGGCGGCGATATACCCAAGTGCGGCCAGTACCACGGCCACGATCAGGCCGGGCACTCCGCCGCCGACCAGTCCGAAACCGAGCCCGGCGAGCAGCAGTCCGACAACGAATCCACAGATTACCTGGAGCATCAGTTGAAGCCCTTGACTTGGCGGAAGACGGCGGCGAGGTCGCCGGAGCGGCCGTCGAATACCTTGGCGTTGCTCAGGGTGGCGAGAGACTTCAGCTGGCTGGGATCGGCATCGCCGAACATGATGGAGAAGATCGGCAGATCACGGCCGCGCGACTTATAGGCGCTTTCGAATTCATCCTGATGATCGGAGTTGGAGCGGCCGTCGGTCATGAGCACGATGGCGGTGGTGTATTGCGAGGCTTCCGACTCGCTGGGCAGCTCGTCGAGCGCGCTCAGCAGGCCTTCATAGATATCGGTGCCGCCGCTGGCATCGGTGGCATCGGCCTCATGCAGCAGGTCGCTGGTGCTTGTGCCAGTGGCCTTGACCGGGCGGTGGGCCTCGGTTTCAAACGGGATGAGAATGTTCACGTCGCCGCTGGCGGGCTCGATGTACGACTTCTTGGCCTGGTCCGGGTCGAGCGCCGCGTTCAGGCCTTTGACCACGCCGTTCTTGCCCTCTCCAGACATCGAACCGGAGTAATCGACCACCCAAATGGTCCAGCTGGGTTTCCTGAGCGCGGTCTGGTAGACGTTGAGCGCGCTGTCGATCACCGTGGCGGAGGTCATGGAGAACGTGAGTTTGCCGTCGCTGACCGCGGCGAGGATGTCCGCGGTGGAGACGGGCTTGGTGGCGCCGGTGTCGTCAGCCCAGCCGAGTTTGACGGCCTTGGATTTGGCGATGCCGAACACGATCGGCGTGGTGGAGGTGCTGGCCGCGTCTTTGACGATGTGCTTGGTGTCTCCCATCGAAATCCACATCGAGGAGGCAGGCCAGACGGCGTCGTGATCCTGGCCGCCGGCCTTGAGCGCGTTCATAATCTCCAGCGAACCCATGTAGTGCATCGTCACGGCTACGTTGGATTGGTCGGCCGCTTTCTGGATGGCGACGGCGACTTCCTTGTTTTCGGAGCCGGAGGCAATGCTCAGGGTGGCAGTCGGTTTGCCGCCGGACGGCTGGAAGGTCTGCGTGGTGGCGGACGTGCCGTTGCCGTCCGCTGTGCCGTCATCGGAATTATTGAACGCCGTGCAACCGGTCAACGCGAGCGCGCCGGCGCATACCGCGGCCGCAACCACGGCGGCGCGGCGGCGGAGAGAAGACATTATGCCCATAATTCCATGGCTCTCCCGCCATCTAAAGCGGGCCGGGCCACAAGGTGACCGCACGGTGAACAATGGGTGAAGAGCTACATCAGTACGCGGCGCAGGCAATCATGGGGTCGTCGTAGAAGCCGAGGATCTTTTCGAGGTAGGGCTTGTAAGTGCTGTTGGGCATGGAGAAGATTTCGTGGCGCGATTCGGGGAAGCGCACGATGTTCGCCTCGCCGCCGCCGTCCTTGACCAGTTGGACGAAGTGATTCTGCGGCTTATTGAGTACCCAGATGTCGCGTCCGGACTGGAAGAGCAGCACCGGCGTCTCCACTTCGGCGCAGGCGGACGGATTCAGTATGGCCCGGTTGAGCTTCAACGCCTGGCGCACCCATTCGAACGCCGCGCAGTAGGTCTGGTATTCGCTATTCTCGCAACGCAGCTTGAAGTACCAGCGTTCACGCGCCTCGGAAGCGCCCTCGTTGCCTTCCATCGAGAACTCCGGCGTGAAGTCCGACTGCCCGAACACACGCTTCTTGCCGAAGCCGAGTCCGCACAGCGCGCCGACCAGCACACGGGCCACGCCCAGCGGCATGCCGGTGGCGGGGGCGATCATCGGGGCAGAGAGCACCGCTTTGTCGAACAGGGTGGGGTATCGCTCCAACACGGCCGCGCCGATGCCGCCGCCCATCGAATGGCAGAACAGGTTCAGCGGCATGCCGGCCGCGTACTGCTGGCCGATGGTTTCGGCGAAGCCGGCCAGATCGGCCACGTAGCGCTGCCAGTCATCAATCCACACCATGCAGCGGTTGTCCACGTCGCGCGCGGACTTGCCGTGGCCGCGATGCTCGAGTACACACACCGAGTAGCCGGCAAGCAGGAAGTACCAGACGAGCTCGTCGTACTTTTCGGCGAACTCGGTGAAGCCGTGGCTGATGACGATGGCCCCGCGGAAGGTGGCGGTGGCGCCTTGCTCGCGAATCGCGTCGAATTTGGCGGAGTCGTAGCACAGGTAGTGCAGCTGGCCCGAGCGGCCGCCGGTGTCCATAATGCCGGACAGCGGCTCGATCCCGGCCGAACGTTCGGCGGCGGACGGATCGAACCAGCCCTCCTCGCAGCATTGTTCGAGCGCGGGCAGCACCACGTCGGTCATCGTTTCGGCGTACTTGTTTTCGTCGATCATCGTCACCTGCATGGCTCCCATCTTAGGACAAGCCTCACGCCCACACCTCGCACCCACACCACGACACATTCCCGGGAATGCGTCGCAAGCCTGCGCGCCACTGACCGCACAGGCGCGTAGGTTGTGAGGTATGAGCGAAACCAATGATGTCAATGACGCAATCAAGCATTTCCCACGCCTCCGGGCGCGCACGCTGCGCTTCGGCTGCGGCGCACCGCGCTCCGCACAGACCGTGGGCGACGGCTCGCGGGCCCTGTTCCTGCGCTCCGACGGCCCCGAGGATCTGGTGACCGCACTGTGGCTGAGCTGGTTCGACGAGTCCGGCGAACACCATGAGACCAAGCTGGCCGACCCGCGCGAACTGCTGGGCGCAACCGCCGACAGCGAGGACGTGCCGGCCGAGGAGAAGGCCCGCCGCGAGCGTGCGCGCGAAGGCGGCACCGGCATCGTCGGATACTCCGCAGATGACGACGGCAATCGCATCGTGTTCACCATCAACGGCCGCCTGTTCCTGACCGACATCGATTGGAATGACGAGACCGGCGCACCCGAGCCGCACACCCGTGAACTGGCCGGCGAATGGCTCGATGAGGACCCGGCGATGTACACGCCGGTGCTGAACCCGCGCATCGCCCCGGATGGCGAACATGTGCTGTACACCACGGGCAGCTACCTGATGCTGGTCGATATCGGCGGCGAACTAGGTGACCGCATCACCGCCGTCTACGGCGTGAGCGTGGAGGATGAGGACGGCAATCCGGCCGAAAACACGTGGAAAATCGGTCTGGCCGAGTTCGTGGCCGGCGAGGAGATGGACCGATACGACGGCTTCTGGTGGGCCCCGGATTCGCAGCACGTGCTGTTCGAGTCCTTCGACACCGCCGACGAGCCGACCTGGCACATCAGCGATCCGGCTGACCCCGAGAAGCCGGACGCCGGCCGCCGTTACCCGCGCGCGCTGACCCGCAATGCCGACGTGTATCTGACCGTGATCACGCTGGCGTTCGATGAGAACGACCGGTACGCAGGCATCACCGGCAACGCCGATGTGGATTGGGATCGCGAGGCGTACGAGTATGTGGCCGCCGTGAACTGGCGTCGCGGCCACGATCCGCTGGTGCTGGTGCAGAACCGCCGTCAGACCCGCGATCAGGTGCTTGAGGTGGCAGTCGCGGCGGATGGGGCCGCGCTGGGTGCCACGCGTGTGCTTGAGGAGCACGCGAACGAGCAGTGGATCGACCTGGTTCACGGCACGCCCGCCTACACGCCGGATGGTCGTCTGGTGTGCTCGCTCAACGATATGGCCACGGACACCAACCGTCTGACAATGGACGGCCGCCCGTTCACGCCGGCTGGCTGGAACGTGCGCACGGTGCTCGCCGTGACCGACGAGGATGTGCTGGCCGTGGTGCAGCGCGCGCCCGAAATCGCGCCTGAGGTGCCGGACGCTTGGGCCGATGCGGCCGCCACCGAGTCCGTATTCGGCGACCACGACGCCCGCAGTTTCGACGTGGTGAGTATCGATTACAACGGCACGATCACGCCGGTCACGACCGATCCCGGCCAGTGGACCGCCTCGCGCGGCGAGCGCGGCATCGTGGTCTCCGGCCGCGATATGCGTTCCGCCCGCGCCCAGATGCGGCATATTCTGGGAGAACAGAGCGCCACTATCGCGTCCACGGCGGCCGAACCCGGCTTTACACCGAACGTCACGTTTACGCGACTGGGCGAGCACCAGCTGTACACGGCGATCATCGCGCCGAGCCCGGAAAGCCCGTACGCGCACGCCGAGAAGCTGCCGGTGCTGATGAAGCCGTACGGCGGGCCCGGCTTCCAGCAGGTCATCGCCTCGCAGTCCTTCTACTGGGAGGGCCAGTGGTGGGCCGACCAAGGCTTCCTGGTGGTCACGGCAGACGGCCGTGGCACCACCGGCCGCGGCCCGGTATGGGACCGCGAGATCTTCGAGGATATGAAGGACGTAACGCTGGCCGATCAGGTCGAGGCCGTCAACGCCCTGCCCGAGGCCGTCGCCCGGCTCAACGCCGATGTGGAATCACGTGCGGCACAGCCGGCTGCGGGCGATCAGGCAGACGCCGAGAACCACCCACCGGCGCTTCGCGCCACCTCCCGCCAGCGGGAGGCGATTCCCATGCCGGACCTCGACAAGGTGTGCATGATCGGCTGGTCGTACGGCGGCTTCCTGTCCGCACTGGCCGTGCTGGACGCGCCGAACGTGTTCAAGGCCGCATGCGCCGGCGCCCCGCCCACCGACTGGACGCTGTACGACACGCACTACACCGAGCGCTATCTGGGCCTCGACCCGGATGTCTACTACCGAAACGGCATCGTGCAGGACGCACCGAAACTCGAGCGCCCGCTTATGCTGATCCACGGTTTCGCCGACGACAACGTCACCATCGCCCACAGCCTGCGCCTCTCGCAAGCCCTGATGGCGGCGGGTCGCCCGCACACCTTCCTGCCGTTGACGGGCATCACCCATATGACCAATGACGAGACCGTGGCCGAAAACCTGCTCACCCTCCAGCGCGATTTCCTGCGCGACGCGCTGGCCTGACAAATCGATAACACGCGCATCCCACCCGAGGTGCTCCACCGGTAAAGCACCTCGGGTGGTGCGCCGCACCCATTTCCGCCCTGAATTTTTGGATATTTTGCACTCATCGTCACGTGAAAGACCGGTTTTTTGTCTCATATTCCCATCACCGCGTAGGATGGGTGAAGATTAGAAAGGGAGGACTATGAGCGTTCTCGACCGTTTTGAAAAAAGCGTGGAGGGTGCAGTCAACGGAGTATTCGCCAAGTTTGGCTCCAAAGACCTGCAGCCTGTCGATCTTTCCAGCGCCTTGGAGCGCGAGATTGACGCCGAGGCCATGCCCGTGGGCCGTGACCGCACGGTGGCCCCGAATGAATACCGTTTCAAGCTCAGTACTCCTGACTTCGACCGTATCGAGGCATGGGGTAGCGAGACCCTGGCCAACGAACTGGCCGATAACCTCACCGAGTACGCGAAGAGCCAGCATTACGCCTTCGTGGGACCGGTGATCGTGATCTTCGAGGAAGACCTTGACCTGTCCAAGGGCAACTTCAACCTCACCTCCGAATCCGTGCAGGGCAATGCCGTGCCGGTCACCACCGATGCGCAGACCGAGGATAGCCCGGTGCTCGAGGTGAACGGCAACCAGTACCTGCTCACCAAAGACAAGACGGTAATCGGCCGCGGTTCCGGTTGCGATATCGTCATCGACGATCCGGGCATCTCCCGCAAGCACCTGGAAATCGACATCACGGATAACGGCGTGATCGCCCGCGACCTGGGTTCGACCAACGGCACGTACGTGGAGGGCCACCAAGTGCCCGCCGCCACGCTGCTCGACGGCAACACCATCACCATCGGCCGTACCCGCATCCTGTACTGGGCCTCCGCCCAAGCCCAGGAGTAGTCGAGCACACGCCCGAAAGTCGTCCACTTATGACCGAACTGACATTCGCCCTGCTCAAGTATGGATTCCTGATCCTGCTGTGGATATTCATCTGGCTGGCCGTACGTTCGCTGCGCAAGGACATCGAGACGTTCAGTCCGCGACCTTCGCGCGCGCGTCGTCGCCGTGAGCGTGAAGTGCATAAGGCCAAGGCCGAAACGCCGCAGGCAGCTGCGCCGCGCCCGCATCGCCAGCCCAGCGCTTCCGCGTCGTCCGCCGCCTCGGCGCAGCCTACCCTGTTGGTCATCATCGATGGTCCGCTTGCCGGCAGCTCCGTGCCGCTGGCCGAAGCCGACATCACGCTTGGCCGCGCCGCCTCGAACACCGTGGTGCTCGATGACGAATTCGTGTCTTCCCACCATGCCCGTGTCTACCGTGACACGCGCTCCGGGCAGTGGGCCATTGAAGACCTGAACTCCACCAATGGCACCGTGGTCAACCAGCAGCGCATCAGCCGCCCCACCATCCTGCCCGCTCGTATTCCTGTGCGCATCGGCGCCACCACCTTCGAACTGAGGTAGCCGCATGCCAAAATCCGCCGCTTCACAACCGCTGTTCCTGTATTCCACCACGGTGTCCGATGTGGGCACCGTGCGCGCGAACAATCAGGATTCCTCCTTCGCCGGCGAGCATCTCATCGCCATGTGCGACGGCATGGGCGGTCACGCCGGCGGCGATACGGCATCCTCCATCGCCATCCGGTCGCTGGCCCACATCGAGCAGGATGACACCGGTGGCAACGTCGAGACGATCTCCCGCATGATGGAAACCTCCGTTATGGCCGCGCATGACGCCATCGTCGGCAAGGCCAAGCGCGAACGCAAGCTTGCCGGCATGGGCACCACCGTTACCGCAGTGGCATTGGTGGCCGGCTACTGGGTCATCGCCCATATCGGCGATTCGCGCGCCTACCTGCTGCGCGACGGACGCCTGAGCCGCATCACGTGCGACCACAGCTACGTGCAGCACCTCATCAACACCGGTCGTATCACCCCGTCCGAAGCCAAGAACCACCCGCAGCGCAACGTCGTGATGCGCGTGCTTGGCGACTTTGACATTGACCCGCGCCCGGATATTTCGGTTCGCCGAGCCCACCCCGCCGACCGTTGGCTACTGTGCTCGGACGGCCTGTGCGGTGTGCTGGAAGATTCCACCATCGAAGAGACGATGACCACGCTGTCCGATCAGGGCGAATGCGCGCAGCGTCTGGTGCAGATGGCACTGCGGGCGGGCAGCACCGATAATGTCACGGCCGTTATTGCGGATGCCACGTTGGCGTTGGATGCCGATGCGTTCGACCTGCCGCACCAAACGCCGTTGGTCGGCGGTGCCGCCAGCCGTAATCTTGAGCCGATTGCCGACATCGTCAACGAGCCGGTGGCTACCGCGCCCGCACTGCGTGAGGATGATTCCCCCGCCCAGCGCGCCGCAGCATTGATTCAGCCCGCCAGCGCGCACGAGGCGGAGACCACGCAAACCACGGCCAAACCGTCGTCCACACGCGTGGTGCAGCCGTCCACCGTCCGCGAGGAGACCGGTGAACGAGCCAATCCCGATACCGGTGAGATTCCGGTGGTGCAAAAGCCGGATGGGCGCCTGTCCGCCGACCCCAACGACCCGGATGTGGCCAAAGCCATCCGCGATGAGCAGATCGAGCAGAAGAAGGCCACGCGCACCAAGAAGCGCCGCAATAAGCTTGCGGTGATTATTACCTGCATTCTTGCCGTGCTGGCCTTGGCCGGCGCTGGCTGGGGCGTGTACACGTGGAGCCAGACGCACTACTACGTGGGAGATAGCAACGGCACCGTGGCCATTTATCGTGGCGTGCCGACCAATCTCTTTGGACTTGAGCTTTCGCACGAAGTGCAGACCACCAATATCGCCACCGCGGACCTGCCTCAGACATGGCGTGACCAGCTGAGCCAAGGCATCACAGTCGGTTCGTTGGACGAAGCGCAGTCGCATGTGGGTATTATCCGCACCGAAATGCGCAAACTGGCCAAGCAGCAGGAAGCCGACGCCGCCAAGAAGGCCGAGGCGTCCAATTCCCCGGACAGTTCCAAAGACAGCTCCCAGAGCGATTCCAAGGACAGCACCGAGGATTCGTCCAGCCAGTCCGGCTCCTCGTCAGACAAGTCCGGTTCGTCAAGCTCATCCGATTCCTCGGATAAATCCGGTATCGGAGCGGCCGACAACGCGGCCACGGGAGATTCTCAATGATCGTTACCCGTCTACGTCAGATTTCTTTGTTGCTGATTGCCATGGCAATCAGTGCGTTGGCGTTCATCCAGATGTTCCAGCGCACCGCCGGCGAATTCCCTATGCAATACGCCGGCATGCTGGCATTGGCCGTAGTGCTGTTTCTGGTGCTGTGGGGGCTGATTGTGCGCTTCCAGCCGTACGCCAGCCAGTCGATTCTGCCTTGCGTGCTACTGCTGACCGCCACCGGCGTGACCATGATCGCTCGCATTGACCAGAGCGAAGGTTGGGCGGTTGCCCAACGTCAGCTGATCTGGCTGTGCATCGCCATCGTGCTTTCCGCGCTGCTCATCATCTTCCTGAAGGACTACCGCGTGCTGCGGCGCTTCTCCTACGTGTCGATGGTGGTGGGCTTGGTGCTGCTGCTCGCCCCGATGCTGCCGTTTGTCGGTCAGGAAGTGAACGGCGCGCGCATTTGGATCAGGATTCCGGGACTGGGCCAGTTCCAGCCGGGCGAGTTCGCCAAGCTGTTCCTTGCGTTCTTCTTCGCCGCCTACCTGTTCGACCATCGCGACCAGCTGGCCGTGGGCGGTAAGAAGATGCTCGGTCTGCAGCTGCCGCGTATCAAGGATCTCGGCCCGATCATCGTGGTGTGGATCGCCTCGATGGGCGTGCTCATCATGCAGCATGATCTGGGCACCTCGCTTATGTTCTTCGCCATGTTCGTGGCCATGCTGTACACGGCCACCGGCCGTAAAAGCTGGATCATCATCGGTCTGATCGCGTTCGCCGCGGGTGCCGTGCTGGCCGCAGGCATGTTCAGCCACGTGGGTCAGCGAGTCGATGCCTGGCTGCACCCGTTCAGCAACGAGCAATACAACAAGACCCCCGGCGGCTCCTGGCAGCTGGTCACCGGCATTTTCGGCCTGGCATCAGGCGGCATGCTCGGCACCGGTCTCGGCCAAGGCCATCCTTCGCTCGTTACGTTTGCGAACTCCGATTTCATCTACGCCTCTCTGGGCGAGGAACTCGGTCTGATGGGCGTCCTGGCCATTTTGATGCTCTACCTGCTCATCATTGCCTCCGGCTTTATCACCGCCATGAAAATCAAGGATGGCTTCGGCAAGCTGCTCGCTTCCGGACTGGTGTTCACCATGGCCTTCCAGGTGTTCACCGTGGTCGGCGGCATCACGCTGGTGATTCCTCTGACCGGTCTGACCCTGCCCTATATGGCGGCCGGTGGCTCCAGTCTGATCGCCAACTATATTCTCGCGACCCTGCTCATCATCATCTCGAATTCGGCCAATGCGCCCGAGCCGGAGCTGACCTCGGATACGTTCCAGTACGAGGCTTTGGCCGTGCTGCGCAACAAGGAACTTGAGGCCCGGGCCCGCGCCACTGAGCCGATCGTTCAGCCTCGCAGCGCGTCGGCTACGGCGTCGCAGTCCGAGTCGGAATCGTTTGACGACCCCATTGTGGACATCATCAAGCACGCGCCAGACACACTTGAGGCACCCGAAGTGCCCGCAATTGTGACCTCTGCGGGCTCTGCTGCGGCCCCCATCGCCGAGCCCATTGTGGATGCCACCACTCCGGCGTATGCCGGCGCCGATGAACCGTACACGCCTACCGGTACGATTCCCCCGCTTCCTCCCGTTAACGGAGGCACTCGCGTATGAACAAATATCTTCGTCAGCTTTTCACCGCCGTGGTAGCGCTGTTCGTGATTCTCGGCCTGTCGTCCACCATCATCATGGCGGTACGGGCCAACGCGCTGAACAACGATCCGCGCAACGCCCGTTCGCTGTACCACCAGCTCGGTGCCTACCGCGGTGCCATTCTGGCCTCGGACGGCACGGTCATGGCCAAATCCGAACCGGTCAACGACGCGTTCAAATACCTGCGCACCTATTCCAACGGTCCTCTGTATGCTCCGGTCACCGGCTTCTTCTCCATCAACCAGACCGCCGATCGCGGCCTGGAAGCCTCCCGCAGCATGCTGCTCAACGGTGAGGCCGATTCATTGATCTGGCAGCGGGCCAAGGCCATGCTCACCGGCACTACGAATCAGGGCGCGTCCATCGAAACCTCCATCGACCCCAAGCTGCAGCAGGTTGCCTACGATCAGCTCGGTACGCGCGATGGTGCGGCGGTGGCCATCGAAGTCAACACCGGCCGTATCCTCGCCATGGTGAGCACGCCCAGTTATGATCCGAACAAACTGGCGACCCATGACACCAAAGCCGCGTCTCAGGCCTACAACGAACTTTCTGCGGGCCAAAATAGCCCTCTAATCAACCGCGCCACCTCGCAGCTGTACCCACCAGGGTCCACGTTCAAGACCATCGTCGCCTCGGCTGCGCTGGAAACCGGCGATTATCAGACGGACACGAAGATTCCTGCGGGCGCCAGCTATACCTTGCCGGGAACCGCCACACAGTTGCCGAACGACGAGGCACAGGCCGATGGCGTCAACGGGCAGATCTCCCTGCAAGAGGCCGTCGCATGGTCGTCCAATACCGCGTTCGCCCAGCTTGGCGTGAAACTCGGCGCGAGCAAGGTTTCGGACATGGCCACCAAGCTTGGTTTCGGCAGCACCATCACCATTGACGGCACCGAATCCACGGGCACCCCGATGACGGCCACCGCGTCCACATTCCCCTCTGATCCGACCGACGACAAGCTTGCGCTGGCGTCCATCGGCCAAGGCGACACCACGGCCACGCCGTTGCAGATGGCGATGGTCGCGCAGGCAATCGCCAACAACGGCAAACTGATGCAGCCCACGCTGGTCGATCGTGTGCGCGCCGCCGATCTCACCGTGCTTTCGCAGACCAAGCCGCAGACCATGGCCAATGCGTTCAGCAAGGATTCCGCAGACAAGCTCACCACGATGATGGAAAGCGTGGTGTCCGAGGCCAATCCGCAGCTGGCCATCGACGGCATCAAGGTGGCGGCCAAAACCGGTACCGCACAAATCGGTACCGACAACTCTGCCATCGACGGCTGGGTGATCGGTTTCGCGCCGGCGGACGATCCGCAAATCGCCGTCGCGGTGTTGGTGCATAACACAGATGTATACGGTTCGCTCGCCGCTGGCCCGATCATGCGCGCGATGATGCAGGAGGCTTTGCAGCAGTGAAACTTATCGAAGGACAGCTTATTCACCGCCGATATCGTCTTGATTCGCGTCTTGCGCAAGGCGGTATGGGCGAGGTCTGGAAAGGCTACGATATTCAGCTCGGCCGTGAAGTGGCCATCAAGGCGCTGCGCTCGGACATGACCAACGCCGAGGCCAAGCTACGCCGTCTGCGTGCCGAAGCCCATAATTCCGCCAATCTGGCGCATCCGAATATCGCTGCGTTGTTCGAATACTACGAGCATGACGGCATCGGCTTTCTGATTATGGAATACGTCCCCTCGAAATCGTTGGCGGACCTGTTCCACAGCAAGGGCGCGATGGATCCCATCGAACTGCTGCCCATCCTGATTCAGACCGCGCGAGGCCTGTTCGTGGCCCACTCGCACGGCGTGATTCATCGTGACGTCAAGCCGGCCAACATCATGGTTTCCGACACCGGCGAAGTGAAAATCACCGATTTCGGTGTGAGCTACTCCACGGGTCAGGGCCAGATCACCCAGGACGGCATGGTGGTGGGCACCGCACAATACATCTCCCCCGAGCAGGCGCAGGGCCAGCAGGCCACGCCGCAATCGGACATCTATTCACTGGGCGTAGTGGCGTACGAGGGCCTTGCCGGGCATCGTCCGTTCACCGGCACCACTCCGGTCGATATCGCCGCAGCGCACGTGAACAATCCCGTGCCTCCGCTGCCGGACTCGGTGGACGTCCAGTTACGCGAATTTGTCATGTCAATGCTGGCCAAGGACCCGTTGGATCGCCCGAAAGACGCGCTGGTGGTGTCCCGTACGCTGGCACGCATCGAACGCCGTCTGCTGGATCAGCAGACCGAAATGGCCGACACCGCCATGGCCACGTCCGGCAATCGACTGCCGCGCCGAGTGACCAGCACGCCACGCATTGTTTTGGAGGCCCCGGCCTCAAGATTGGGAGGGAATAAGCAATGAGCACCAGTATGCCCACCGCATTGGCCGGCGGACGCTACCAGCTTGGCCAGCTCATCGGTCGTGGCGGCATGGCCGAGGTCCACGTGGCTCTTGACACCCGTCTGGGCCGTACCGTGGCCGTGAAAATCATGCGCGCCGATCTGGCCAACGACGACATCTTCCTGGCCCGTTTCCGCCGCGAAGCACACGCCGTGGCCCAGATGAACAACCCGAACATCGTGAACATCTACGATTCGGGAGAAGAACTGGTTTCTTCCGAAAGCGGCGATGCCGAGCGTCTGCCATACATCGTCATGGAATACGTCAAGGGCCAGACCCTGCGCGACATCATCAAGGTCAACGGCGCACTCAGCCAGCGCGACTGCGAACAGGTGATGTTGGGCGTGCTTAACGCGCTCGACTATTCGCATCGCATGGGCATTATCCACCGCGATATCAAGCCCGGCAACATCATGATTTCCGAGCAGGGCGTGGTCAAGGTCATGGACTTCGGCATCGCCCGCGCTCTGGACGATTCCGCAGCCACCATGACCCAGTCGCAGGGCGTGGTGGGCACCGCACAGTACCTTTCTCCCGAGCAGGCGCGCGGCGAGACCGTCGACATGCGTTCCGACCTGTATTCCGCCGGCTGCGTGCTCTACGAGATGCTCACCGGCCGCCCGCCGTTTACCGGCGATTCCGCCGTGGCCATCGCCTACCAGCATGTTTCCGAAGTCGCCACGCCGCCATCCGCCGTGGTGCCGGGGCTGCCGAAGATGTGGGATTCGATCTGCGCCAAGGCCATGGCCAAGGACCGCCAGAATCGCTATGCCACGGCCTCCGAATTCAAGACCGACATCCTGACCTACATGAACGGCGGCGTGCCGGTGGCGGCCGCGTTCAACCCGTTGACGGACCTGTCGAATATGAAGGCCCGCAAGGAAGCCGAACGTGATTTGCCCACCACGCCGGTGGAACCGCATCAGCAACCCACCCAAGCATTCAACCCGGTGACCGGTCAGTTCGAGCAGATTCCACCGGCCAATGGTGCCAACTCAGCGGCGTTGCAGTCCCGTGCGCAGCAGCGTGCGGCGGCGGCCAAGGCCAAGAAGCGCAAGAAGATCATCATCGGTTCGGTGATCGCAGCGATTGTTGCAGTGCTTGTCATTGTGGGCATCGTGTTCGCCATGAACGGCTCCGGCAACAAGTCCTCGGAAGACACCGTCACCATCCCTGAGGTGTGCAACGCTTCCACATCCAAGGACAGCATCGAGCTCAAACTCAAGGCATCGGGTTTGAAGATGACCGAAAAGCAAGACACCGACTCCACCGAGCCGGAAGGCACCTGCACCAAGATGAGCCCGGACGCCGGCTCCAAGGTGGCCAAGGGATCTGCCGTGAAGGTGTGGTTCTCCGCAGGCCCGCAGTCCACTCAGGTTCCGGATGTCAAGGAACGCAGCCAGGAAGAGGCGCGCAGCATTCTGGAAAGCGCCGGGTTCAAGGTGAACGCCGCCGTCAAAACCGAAGACAGCGCCGACATCGCCAAGGATATGGTGACGAAAACCGATCCTGCCGCCGGTCAGTCGGTTCCCAAGGGCACCACCATCACCATATATGTTTCTTCCGGCATGACCACCGTACCGAGCAATTTGGTCGGTCAGTCGAAGGACAGCGTGCTACAGCAGTATGAGGGCAAGTTCAGCTTCACTGTGGAGCAGGAGAGCTCCGATACGGTGGAGGCCGGTCTGATTACCCGTGTAAGCCCTGATTCGGGCTCTTCCATCGCACAGGGCGGGTTCATCACCATTTGGGTGTCCACGGGCAAGGAGAAGGTCGCTGTGCCGAATATCACCGCTGGCACTGACTACGTCACCGCCGAACTCATGCTCAAGGCCGTGGGCCTCAAGGCTCAGGCCAATGGTCCAACCGGCAGCACCGCTGTGGTAGTCAGCATCAATCCTGGCGCTGGCAGCCAGGTAGATGCGGGATCGACCGTCACCATTACCACGAAGGCCGGCAGCACTGGCGGCGGTACCGGTACCGGAGACGGTGGCAACGGTACTGGCAACGGGGGGCGGAACCGGTGAGTGAACCGGTGAGTAGCAAGTAAGCGCCGGGCGTGTATGTGTTGCGCATATGCAACGCAAATAGCGCAACACATACACGCAACACAAAGGGGAAGGGCTTCTGCGCCCCTCCCCTTTGCTGTATAAAGAGCTATCCCAGCGCAACAATCCCGGGAAGCGTCGCAAAACCAGTACGCAAGCCTCGTTCTAGCGACACATTCCGGGGAGAGTATCGCCGCGCGGAAAAGCTACTTCGTAACTTTGGGCTGGAGGCCGGCGGACTTGGCCACGGCGTTGTCTTGGCCGCAGACCTTAAGCCAGTTGGCCAGCAGACGGTAGCCGTCCTGGGTCATCACGGATTCGGGATGGAATTGCACGGCGTACATCGGCTTGCCCTTGACACGCACGCCCTGAATAATGTGGTCGCCTTGCGTCCACGCGGTAACCACCAGCGTATCCGGCACCGAATCGGGCTCGACGGCCAACGAATGGTAGCGGGTGGCGGTCATGGGGTTGGCCACGCCCTCGAAAATCTCGTCATCGATATGTTCCACCAAGCTGGTCTTGCCATGCATGATGGTGGGCGCATGGTCCACAGTGCAGCCGTACACCTCAGCGAGCGCCTGCAAGCCCAGGCACACACCAAACATCGGCACGCCGCTGGCCGCGCACAGGCGAATCATATCCTCACTGGCACCGGATTCGGCCGGAGCACCAGGGCCGGGAGAAATCAGCACGCCATCGTAACCGTCCAGTACACCCGGCGCGGCTGGGTCGATAGCGTCGTTACGCACCACATCAACAGTGGCGCCAAGGGTTTGCAGATAGCCTACGATCGTGTAGACGAAGGAATCGTAGTTATCCACCACCAAAATATGCGCGGAATCGGTCATAGGGCTCTCCTTGAGGGACGTGTACTGCAAGCCATAGTACTAGGATGCCGTCAGCTCGCTGCCACGAAGTTCGACATCTGCTGTAGGAATGGGATATTGGCGGCGGCCCAAGGGAATCCCCACTGGAACAGCGCCGCGGCGGCTGCGAACAGCAGCAGAGCCAGCAGCAACCATCGAATCGGTGCCACGCCGGGCTGCAGACGCAACAGTCCGCCATAGATGCTGGCATCCGGACGGCGACGCTCACCCGCGCGAATCTCGCGCAGCACCGGCCAGCGCCATGCCACCGCAGCGGCAATGAACAGAACCAGCCACACTACCAGCGCGCCGAATACCACCTTGTCCAGCGAGCCAATGCGGGAAGCGATCGAGGGGGTTTCGGTGGTGGAGAACATCACTGCACCGGACGAATCAGTAGTAGCCAGCTCTTTGGGCACACCGTCGGACACTTTGGCCCAGTACGCCAACTCACCATAGCTGATCCATCGATGGGTGGGGGTGGAGTATTTCGGCTCACAGGTGGTCAGTGTGATCATGCGTTTGGTGGGATTGGCAGTGGAGTCTTCCGGATTGGGGGCGATCACATGCACGTCCGTGGGCAGCACAATCTCGTACCGGGTGTAGTGGTAGACGTACCAGTAATCCTTGGTACGAACGATGATGGGATCGCCTTCCTGCAACTTGTCCACATCGCCCAACGGCTGCCCGTAGCCGTTGCGGTGGCCGGCGACGGCGAAGTTGCCGACCTGCCCCGGCATCTGGGTGGTGTCGTAATGGCCCAGACCGTGGCGATTGAGCTGCTCGAGCGTGGTGCCTTCCACGATGTTGCGGTGCCATTGGGAGCCGAAGCGCGGAATGTAGATCTGCGCAATCAAGTCGCCATATTTCGCGTCTTTCGGCTGTACCGGCGCATCGCCCTCCTGGGCTTTGGCGATGGTGACCGTTCCCCCGTTGTTGCTGGGGTCGCTCCAGTCGACGGACTGGGTGGTTTCGTTCTGGGCTCGCTCCGCCTCGACACCGGTCCACCACATCTGCCAGACGATGTACAGGGCGCAAATCACGGCAGCGGTAATCAGCAGTTCGGCGCAGATGCCGAGTGCCTGCCAGACCGGGCTCCGCTGGGGCGAAGACGCGCCGCGTACTGCGGCACGACGGGACCTTGCCCTACTGGCGTTGGCCGGGTCTGCCGCCATTCGTGCGGCATCGTCCTCGGGGAAGGGCTGTACGTCCGACACGGACGCGAGATCAATGGGCGCCGGTACGCCGCTGTTGTGCCTGCCGTGTCTCATTGCTGAGTCTGCTCCTCATCTGTGGTCTTTGACGTATCGACCGTGGCATATTTCAACTGCTGCAGCAAGGCGGCGGTAGCGGGGAACTGAAGGTCCTCGGCATTCTCCACCTTGTAGCCAATGCCAAACGCGGTCACATATTGCTTAAGAATGGTAATGGCTTCGGAGTCGTTCAACGCTGCGCGAAGTCTTTGAGGGTCACCAATCGCGGAAATGGTGAACGGCGGCGAGTATTTCTTACCGTGCAACGACAGCACGTTGCCGGAACAGATGACCGCCGAATTGAACAGCACCCGCTGATCCATAATCATCAGCGCATCGGCACCGCCGGCCCACAAGGCATTCACCACCGATTCGACGTCCTGCTGGTGGATCACGTAATCGTTGATATTGGCGGTCGTGCCGTTGTTGTTGACTGCGTTCTCCCACAACGGAGAATCATCCAGCGTTACCGTTACGCCGCTGCCGCTGAGCGCGGGCAGCATCAGGCTGGAATCCACATTGCTGGAGTCCTTGCCTTGGTTCTGTGTGCTGTCGGTGCCATCGGTGCCATCGGCCTTGAGCGCGTCCGTAAGATTGGCGACCTGTTTGGTCAGATCGCTGACGTCCTGCTGCAGCTGGTTGGCCTCGTCCACGCCTTGCTCCACCAGATCGGCCGTATCGTTGGTGGCGGCAACCGTACGATTGACCCTCACGTTGGTGCTCAGCAGAAAACCGGTCAAGGCAATGACGACGAATACCGCGACACCACCCCATAGGGAGTGCCGTGCACCGTGCTTACCTACATGTCTGGCCATGAATTTCCTGTCTTCTTGCCGACTCTGGTCGCCGCTTTCGAGTGTAGCCACTATTATGACTTTTAGCCTATTGAATGGAGACTATGCTGATGGCTGACGAAGAGCTGCACGAAACCGACTCGAACAACCAGAAGGACTGGCAGAGCGAGACCTCATCCAGCACCGTTGCTGACGAGACCGCCAGCAAAGACACCGAGCAGAACGCAGAGAACGCTTCTGCCGAGGAAGGCGCGGCTTACGGCGTGAATATGGAGCAGGTGCAGGCCGTGCTCAACGCCACTGCCGATAAGGCCACGCTGACCCCGCAGATGCAGCGTATGATGAACCGCCAGGCGGAGAACACCAAGCGCGTTGAAGAAACCATTAAGGGCACCAAGTCGAACCCGCGTTGGTTCGTGCCGCTGTTCTGCGCGTTTATGATCATCGGCCTGATTTGGTGCGTGGTGTACTACCTCTCCCCGTCCGGTTCCTGGCCGATTCCGAACATCGGTGCGTGGAACCTCGGCATCGGCTTCGCCCTGATCATGATCGGATTCCTGATGACGATGGGATGGCGCTGAGTTCCGGCTCGTTGCGCTTATCTATCGGTAGATTGTTTTTTTCTATCGTTAGGTTGTCCTTAATTCTTATGAGAAAGGCCGACCTCCCGTATGCGGAGGTCGGCCTTTTTCGTGCCTTAGCCTGTTCATCCACAGCTATCCACCACTTATCCACCACTTATCCACTACGTTATCCACAGCCTGTGGATGAATTACACCCATGTAGTTTTCCACCGAATGTGGAAAACCATGTGGATAAGTGGTGGATAAGCGGCGTTTCTCGGTGTATATCTCGTGCATAACTTTGGCTTGGCATACATCGCCACAGCGAGGGAACAGTTATACACCCGAGTTATCCACTGCAACAAACCCAATAATACCGCGGCATTCCTAACTTATCCACATAAGTTATCCACAGTCTTATGCACTTTTCTACACACTTGTGCACAAGTCACCATTGTGGATAACTCATTATCGTGGATAACTCGTCATTGCGCGCATCTCATTACTGTGGATATCTTCATACGGCACACACCCACTCGCCGAACGACGATATCCACATCGCTAATATCCACATCGTCGCTTTCCGCACATACATTGATGCCGGGCACTGCATGTTCCGCAATACCCGGCATCAATCGTTTTTTTTTACAGCCATATCAAGCCATATCAAGCCATATCAAGCCATATCAAGCCATATCAAGCCATATCAGTGCAGGGAGCCGAAACTCATCCACCCGTAAGGATTGGCCATATTGCACAACAGAATCAACGCAATGACCAGCACCACCATGGCCCAGCCGTACACCTGCATGCGCCATTTCAGGCTTTTACCGCGCCACGCCGGCACACCACCCACCAGCAGCCATGTGAGTATTCCACCCACTACAAAGCCGCCGACATGCGCCTGCCACGCCACGCCACCGACCACGAACGGCAAGGCGAAGTTCACCGCCATCCAGATCAACATGGAGCGGATATCGGCGCCGATACGGCGATATACCACCAGCAATGATGCAAACAGGCCAAATAAGGCTCCAGAAGCCCCATAGGCTGCCATCTGCCAGCCGATGCCTCCCGGAGCCACCGCAGCCCACACCATAAGTCCCAGGGAGCCGCCAAGGCCGGAAATCACATACAGTCCCAAGAACCGCCAGTGGCCGATCATTCGTTCCAGCACTGGGCCCACGGAATACAGAGCAATCATGTTGAACAGGATATGCAATAGCGAGTTCGGCGCATGCAGGAACATCGAGGTGATGAGCGTCCACGGCTCAGCCACCAGTCTGACCGGAGCCGCCATGCCGAGGTACATCAACCAAGCCCTCAGGCCCGGGGCAATAAATCCCAACAATACCTCCAGTAGCCACACTGCCACGCACGCAACAATCAGCGCCCAGGTCATCACCGGACCACCGCGCTCCCACTGGTATCGAATCTCCCGTTGTGTAGGAATATGCATGCAGCCCACTGTATCGAAGGTCTCGGATGCGTTCCACGCGCCGCGAAGATGCCGAGCCGGCCAAGGGCAGACGGGCGCGGATGAATCGCCCACGAATGTCATTCCACCCAATCGTCACAAACAGCGGCCTAGAATAGGGAGCAGAGTCGGTCTGAATGGGCATACCGACCAGACGATCCCTAGGGAAAGGAGCCGTCATGGAGAACAAGTCTTCTAACGGTTGGAAGTTCTTCGCGCTGCTGTTCGGCGGATTGCTCGCCGCGCTTGTTGGCCTGTACATCTACAAGCAGCAGAACCCGGATTACGATCCGTGGGAGGAGCCGTGGGAGAACAGCTCCTCGCCGGTCGACCTAGGTCTGAATAAGGCCGAGGATGAGGCCGATGACGAGGCGAAAGCCGCCCCGGCCGAAGCCTGATAGGGCGGTTTTTCAACGCAAGAAGCCCCGCAACCGATGGATGTCGGTTGCGGGGCTTCTTATGCTCCGGCGGCCGTCAGGCCAGAGGAGCAGTGTGCCAGATACGTTCCAAATAGTCTTCCATGGAGCGGTCGGAGCTGAAGTAGCCGGAGTTGGCCACGTTGAGCAGGGCCTTGCGGTTCCATTCGAGCTCATCAGCGTAGAGGGCCTCGATCTCGGACTGGATGTCCATGTAGGCGGAGAAGTCGGCCAAGGTCATGAACCAGTCCTTGGTCAGCCAGTCGGCCACGAGCGGGGAGTAGGCGTTGCGGTCGCCGTTGGAGAAGGTGCCGTCGGCCACCATATCGATGGCGTGCTTCAGGCGCGGGTCGGCCTCGTAGTAGGAGGCGGGATTGTAGCCCTCGGCGTACTTCTTCTCGACCTCGTCGACGGTCATGCCGAACAGGAAGAAGTTCTCGGCGCCGACGCGCTCACGGATCTCGACGTTCGCGCCATCGAGCGTACCGACGGTCATCGCGCCGTTGAGGGCGAACTTCATGTTGCCGGTACCCGAGGCCTCCTTGCCGGCCTGCGAGATCTGCTCGTCGAGGTCGGTGGCGGGAATCAGGTGCTGGGCGAGGCGCACATTGTAGTTCCACGGGAAGTACACGGCCAGCTTGCCCTTGACGTCCGGATCGTTGTTGACCACGCGGGAGACGTTGTTGATGAGCTGGATGGTCATCTTGGCCAGGTAGTAGCCCGGGGCGGCCTTGGCACCGAAGAACACGGTGCGCGGGGTGACGTCCTCGGCCTTGACCTTGCCGGACTTGATGTCGGCGTAGGTGGAGATGACGGACAGGATCTTCAGGGACTGGCGCTTGTACTCGTGCAGGCGCTTAACCATGGTGTTGAACATGGTGTTCGGGTCGAGCTCGAAGCCGTACTCGCGCTTGGCGTAGGCGGCGAAGTCGACCTTGTTGGCCTTCTTGACGGCGGCGAACTTCTTGACGAATTCATCGTCCTTGGCCAGCGGCTCGAGGCCCTTGAGCATCTCCAGGTCGGAGAGCCACTTGTCGGTGCCGAGGCCCTCGGTGATGAGGTCGGACAGGCGCGGGTTGGCGAGCTTGACGAAGCGACGCGGAGTCACGCCGTTGGTCACGTTGGTGAACTTGTCCGGGTAGACGTCGGAGAAGTTCTTGAGGGTGACGTCCTTCAGGAGCTGGGAGTGCAGCTCGGCCACGCCGTTGACGTGGGAGCCGCCGTAGGTGGCCAAGTAGGCCATGCGCACGGCGTCGCCAGTGTAGATGGCCATGTCCTTGATGGTGTTCTTGTCGACGCCCTTGGACTTGAGCTCGTCCTCGAACTGCGCGTTGATCTTCTCGATGATCTCAAGGTGACGCGGCAGCAGCTCGCCGATCAGGCTGGCCGGCCAGACCTCAAGGGCCTCCGGCAGCAGGGTGTGGCAGGTGTAGTTGAAGGTCTTGGTGGTGATGGACCACGCGGTATCCCAGTCGTAGCCGTACTCATCGATGAGGATGCGCATGAGCTCGGGGATGCCGATCACCGGGTGGGTGTCGTTGAGCTGGAAGACGATCTTGTTCGGGAAAGTCGTCAGATCCGGCTTGTCCTGGCCCGGGTAGAAGACGCGGATGGCGTCGTGCAGGGAGGCGGAGACGAAGAAGTACTGCTGCTCAAGGCGCAGTTCCTTGCCGACCTTGGTGGAGTCTTCCGGGTAGAGAATCTTGGAGATGTTCTCGGCCTTGACCTGCGGGGTCACGGCTTCCATGTACTCGGAGCGGTTGAAGGCGAGCAGATCGAACTCGTCGTAGCTCTTGGCGCTCCACAGGCGCAGGGTGTTCACGCGGCCGGACTTGTAGCCGGGGACCAGGTAGTCCACCGGCACGGCGCGCACGGACCATGCGGGCTGCCAGGTCTTGGTGCCGTCGGCGTTCTCGACGACCTTGCCGCCGAAGGAAACCTTCTGGTCGCGGTTGTAGTCGATGTGGCCCCACGGCTCTTCGTTGGCCAGCCAGTAGTCCGGGGTTTCGACCTGCTTGCCGTCCTTGTCGAACTCCTGCTTGAAGATGCCGTACTTGTACTGGATGCCGTAGCCGAAGGCCGGCACGCCCAGCGAGGCGAGGGAGTCGATGAAGCAGGCGGCCAGACGGCCGAGGCCGCCGTTGCCGAGGCCCGGCTCGTATTCGGCGTCGACGACGTCCTGGACCTTGAAGCCGAGGGCTTCCACGGCCTTGTCGAACTGCTCGGTCAGACCGGCGTTGAGCAGCGCGTTGCGCAGCTGCTTACCCATCAGGAATTCTGCGGACAGGTAGCCGACGGCCTTGGTGTTGCCGTTCACGGTGTCGGCCTGGGTCTTGAACCAGGAGTCGGCAAGGTGGTTGCGCACGGCCTTGGATGCGGCGACATACACGTCAGCAGGGGTAGCCTGCTCGGTGGTGACGTTCTGAGTGTATTTCAGTTGTTCACGAATCTCGTCGGCGAATTGTTCCGCCGTGACAGGAGACTTCGGTGCGGTGATTTCGGTCATTCTGACTTTCCTTCCGGGATAAGTGCCCGTGTTTATTATGCCGCGCGATAGGTATCGTCGCACAAACGTAAGCATGAACTCTCCGTAACGACGATGGCGGAGCGTTCTTGCATACGTTCTCATTTAGAGCGTAGCACATGCCCCGATATTCCGCATCACACCGTATGCCATCGTTTGCATTATGGAAGATCTTCCGGCTCCGGTGCCATGATGGGATACATGGCAGTAATTCTTGAAAAAGACCTGAAACGCGGGCATGACGCGCTGGTGCAATGGCGTGCCGCGGCCCGGGAGCTGGCGGACAACACACCACATCGTCTGACCGTCTCCCCTGTCTTGCCACGCCCGGTGTGGGCGATGGCCGTGCGCTACTCGCTGTTTCTGCTGGAGCGGCGCGCACCCGGCCCTGGCGTGGAGGTGCGTGTCGCGCCGTGGGGGGCGGTCAAAATCTTGGACGGCCCGGAATCGGACCCGCATAACCTGACCCCGCCGGACGTCATCGAGCTGGACCCGGAAGTCTGGCTGCGGCTGGCCTGCGGCATCACCACATGGGCAGAGGAAAAGGACGCCGGCCACATCAGCGCGGTCGGCGAGCGCGACGACCTGAGCGACCTGCTGCCGCTGTGAGGCGCGAAGCGTAAGTAAGCCACCAGCGGCGGCACCATCAGCCATAACCACAAATCCCCTTGTGCTCAACCAAGCACAAGGGGATTATTACGAGAAGACCGGCGTTCAGCTCTTCTTGGGCTTGAGCGCGGAAGGCATGGGCATCGGAATCGGCTTGCGCGGGGCCGGCTTCGGTGCGGCAGGCGCGGAGGCCGGGAACTCGCCGCTGGTCGCCTTTGCGGCGGCTTCGGCAGCCCACTTGGCGTACTCGTCGAGGTCATCCTCCTGCGTAGCGGGAGCTGCCTCGGCGGCACCGGAAGCGTGGTCATCAGCAGCGGAATCCACATCCTTGTCCGCATACTGGTCATCGATGTCGGCGAACGGGTCAGGAGAGCCCATTCCCGGCTCCTGCTCGCTCAGCTCTTTTGCCAGCTCATCGTAGTCGGTATCGGTGGTCAGGTACTTGAGCTTTCGGGCAATTTTCTGCTGTTTTGCTTTTTGACGTCCGCGGCCCATCTGACCCCCTGCGATTACTGTGCTGTTCGATTCATCAACAATAGAGAGTACCACTAATAGTGGCTTGTTCGTTGTCGGCTCACACTTTTACCATAAAAAGCGTTTATTTAGGGCATATTCAAAGGATTTTCGCATGACCGACGAGCAGCAACTGACAGCGGCAGGCAATGAGATGAGCGCGAGCTTCCTCGCGGCCAAAAAGCGTTCGGACGAAACGCTCGCCAAGCTGGAGGCCAAGCCGTCGTCCTTCACCATGTTGACCGGCGACCGCCCGACCGGCCGGCTGCACCTCGGCCACTACTTCGGCTCGATCCGTGAGCGTGTCGCCATGCAGGAGCGCGGCGTCAACACGAACATCATCATCGCCGACTACCAGGTGATCACCGACCGCGACACCACCGAGCA
>OGCO01002291.1_pt1 | contig 25507 bp, 25 predicted proteins | sample 1570171 | NCBI WGS metagenome assembly OGCO01 (sample SAMEA4370583, study PRJEB24528) | human gut metagenome
AACCCTTGATATACGGGGCTTTTCCGGTTTGTCGTAATTATACCGTAAGGGCACACCTTCGCGACCATGGCGATCTCCAGCGGCGTGGATGTAAAGACCCTGTCCAGCATGCTGGGTCACTACAGTGCCGGATTCACTCTGGACACCTACACGCACATCACCAACGATATGCAAAGAGGCGCGGCTGAGAAGATCGGCGGCTTCATGGAATCCGCCACGGCAACGACCACGCCGGAACCTCCCGATCCGCCGGGGCAGGGCCGGTGCAAGGTGATTCCGTTCGAAAAGGTAGGATAGACAATATGCAAATGAGTGGAGGGCTTAAAGCCTTCCACTCATTTGGTTTAGGGTTTAATAACAGGCGCAAAGTTTGTTAATTGTTGAACCACCAACATAGGATACTTCAGTTCAAACAGGCGAAGGTATTTTGAAATCAACAACGAAAACTCAGATGACACTTTGTTCGAGAGGATGTTATTCCACTCATGAGGAGAATACCTCATGATATTACACAGTGCGCTGATTATCAAATAATGCAAACAAATCTCGGGTAAATACAATCTTTCAATTAGCGGTTCAATGTACCACAGCCCTCCTCGGGTATCTTGATAAATTGTAGGCATGATATCTCGTATTTTACTTACAGGAACATCAACACTATATTTTCCGTTGGCTTCGACCACATCGGTTGTTTTGAAGATAGTTTTAAGGGAGGTTGCAGACGGTTTTTCTATACCGTTTCCAATTTCAAACACATATACGACCGCTTCGTTTTTTACGATACTCTTTATCTTTAGGGGGTATACGGAATTGTGCACATTAGGAATCTGCATTGCTTGATCATGAAGTTCTGGAACGGTAGAAAGAAGGGCCATCAATGAGATGCTGACCTCGTGATTTTGAATAAAATCAAGAGAAGATAATGCGCTGTACCTAAAGGAGACATCTTCGGTGACAACTTGCGGCATATAGATGGATGCAAGAAGGTCGATAAAAGTACCCGATGGAGTTTTTCCACCAAACTCCACAGTGTTTTTTAGATGGTTATAGGTATGTCCATGTGAGCCTTTAAGGCTATCTAACGCTTTGTGTAATGGGGAGTTGATAACTATGGTTGCGTATGCATATGCAGATGCTGCGTAGAAATTGATTAACGGTTTAGAGAGCATGTTTGCTGTATATGCAGATTGTAGCAAACTTCTTCCCTGGCGAATAGAATCAGTTAATTTTACCGCTGTATCAGTCCGTAGTTCACCAATTACTTTTAGTTTCTTGGATTTATATGCTGTCTTAATATAGTTTTCGGTTTCTAAAGATGAGAGAAGATCCATAATAGTATCTTTTTCGGAATAAAGATCGACAGGTAAAATGCTATAAAATCTACCGTGATCAAAGTTTGCTGCCATCTCATCAATGTACTTCTTATAGTTGCGTTCTTCTGGCGACGGCGATGGTCCACCTTGTTTTACAATATAGTCTTCTGCGCCTTTGTACTTCTTTTTTTCGGAGCCATCAAGAGAAGTAAATGCAGAAAATAATGCGTTATATTTTTCCACATCAAACCATTTTAAAAAGACATTTCCGTTAGTCGTAGATGGTGTTGCAGTAGCCGACCAAGATAAATCCATTATTAACCCTCTTTTCATTTTCGTGGATAATAAGAAACCGCATGAGAACAACCTCATACGGTAGACTTGGTGGTACAAAAATCCACCGTAAAATTATTATAGAGGAAGATGTCGAAAAAATCAAGATTGTGCCGTATCTGTGACAGAAATAATAAAGTTATACCCGTTAGGGATGTGTTAGGGATTTTGCGGTTTTCGGCGCTCCTCTACACCGAGGACACAACCACCATTTTACCACTTAGACTACAGTTGAAATGTGGTCAAGTGCACTTTGAAAATTGAACTTATAACGCAGGAAAACCGCCTAAAAAGGCGGCTTCTCTGCGAAAGGTGGTCCGAGTGGTGCGACTCGAACGCACGACATCCAGCTCCCAAAGCTGGCGCGCTACCAACTGCGCTACACCCGGATATGAGAATATAGCAATCCTAAAAAACTACCATATTATTATACATGAGTTGCTTGCGAATTTCAAGAGAATTCTTGCGGCAAATGCGTGAATATGATATGATAGATTGAATAATGACGGGGAGGAAGAAACCCGATGAGAATGCGAAAAAAGAAAAATCTGGAACCGCGCATGGATGCCTGTGCTGCGTGGCAGGAGAAGTCTCCTGCCGACTGGAAGGGCCGCTGGAAGGATAAGCTGCCTGGTGCGGCAGAGGTGCGGCTTGAGCTGGGCTGCGGCAAGGGCCGTTTTACGGTAGAGACTGCCCGCCGGGAGCCGAATGTGCTGTTCCTGGCGGTAGAGCGGGTGCCGGATGCGCTGGTAACTGCGATGGAACGGGCCAAAGCATTGGAGCTCAACAACGTGGTGTTTATCTGCGACGACGCAGCCCTGCTGTCTGACTGGTTTGCCCCTGGCGAGATTCAGCGGCTGTACATCAACTTCTGCGATCCGTGGCCAAGCAAGAAACACGCCAAGCGGCGCTTGACTTTTGAGGCGTTTCTGAAGTCCTACCGGGATATTCTGAGCCCCGGCGGCCAGATCCACTTCAAGACGGACAACAAGCCGCTGTTTGAGTTCTCTTTGACCCAATTTCCCAGAGCCGGCTACCAGCTGAGCGAGGTGACCTTTGATCTCCACGCCGATGATCCGGAGGTTATCATGACGGACTTTGAAGCGGTGTTCCACGAGCAGGGGGTTAAGATCAACCGCTGTGTGGGTACGCTGGCGGCGCTTCCTGATCCGGCAGAGCTGGGGGAAGAACCCGCTCTGAGCCTGCTGTCCTACTGGAAGGAGGGCGATCCGATCCCCCGCGGGCTGGACAAGTTTGTGGAGGAATGGCGCATCCGTCAGAAGGCAGAGGAGAAAAAAGAGAAGGAATAAGCCAAAAGTAAGCCAAAAGGCCCCCGGCCGGGGGCCTTTCACGGAAGAAAGAAAAAGAGCGATGGGATCCCATCGCTCTTTGCATATATGTCTGATTTAGACTCAGGCCAGCTTGGACTTGGACAGCTCGACCAGCTGGGTGAAAGCAGCCTTGTCGTTGACGGCCAGCTCAGCCAGCATCTTGCGGTCGATCTGGACCTCGGCCAGCTTCAGACCGTGCATGAAGGTGGAGTAGTTCATGCCGTTGGCCTTGCAGGCGGCGCTGATACGGGTGATCCACAGCTGACGGAAGTCGCGCTTCTTCATGCGGCGGCCAGCGTAAGCATAGGCACCGGACTTCATCAGGGCCTGCTTGGCCATCTTGAAGTGCTTGGACTTGGAACCCCAGTAACCCTTGGCCAGCTTCAGCGTTCTATTTCTTCTCTTGCGCGTCATCATTGCGCGTTTAACTCTTGCCATTTCAATTGCCTCCTATTATCAGGGTGAAGTAAAATTCTTATTTGTAAGGGATCATCTTGCGGACAGTGGCCTCGTTGGTCACGTCAGCATAGGCACCCATGCGGAGGCCTCTCTTGCGCTTGGTGGACTTCTTGGTCAGAATGTGGCTGGTGAAAGCGTGGGCGCGCTTCACATGGCCGTTCTTGGTGACCTTGAATCTTTTCTTAGCACCGCTGTGGGTTTTGGTTTTCAGCTTGGGCATAGTAGGTTTCTCCTTTCATCCGGCTTTTGAAACAGCCGACCGTGGTTACTGGTTTTCCGCGGCAGCCTTTGCGGCGGCCTCGGCAGCTTCGCGTTCCTTGGCATCCTTCTTCAGTTCCTTCTGAGTCTTGGGCACCAGGAACATGGACATATGACGGCCCTCCAGCTTGGGGGGCTTATCCATATTGGCGATGGCAGAGCACTGAGCGGCGAAATCCTTGAGCAGGTTGAGACCGATCTCGGTGTGCGCCATCTCGCGGCCGCGGAAGCGGACGGTGACCTTCACACGGTTGCCCTCGCTCAGGAACTTCTGAGCGGAGCGCAGCTTGGTGTTGAAGTCGCCCACATCAATGCCGGGGGACATACGCACTTCTTTGATCTCCACCACATGCTGGTTTTTCTTGGCCTCTTTTTCGCGCTTGGCCTGCTCGAAACGGAACTTGCCGTAGTCCATGACCTTGCAGACAGGGGGGACGGCCTTGGGAGAGATCTTGACCAGATCCAGGCCGGCCTCGTCAGCAATTTTCAGCGCCTGAGCGGAGCTCATCACGCCCAGCTGCTCACCGTCGGAACCGATCAGACGGACTTCCTTATCGCGGATTTCTTCGTTGATCTGATGATCCTGCGTCTTAGTGCTAATACCGAAACACCTCCAAAAATCAATAAACAAAAAGCGGATACCGAAATGGTATCCGCACAATACAAACCCTCCGCCTCGTCCAAGAGGGGAAAGGAGCGTTGACGTGTTGACCCTTTTGCTCTGCGCTGAGGGTGAGGATACCATTCCTGCTTCTTTTGCTTAGCTAGTATATCAGAAAGAGAACATGTTGTCAAGCGAAAATCAAAAAAACTTTGGCGACCCGAATCCGGGCCGCCAAAGGGAAATCAAAGCTCCAGACCAAGTGCATCGGGGAGGTCTTTGAAATAGATATCGTTGGAGCTGGTGCCGCTGGCAAAAATGACAGAGCACATGGTTTTCTTCCCCAGAGGGAAGGGGACAAAGTGCCACACCTGTGCGTCGATGGAAATACCGACACCCTGCGGCACCAGAAATGCGGCCACATTGTCCTCTTTCAGCTCGCCCTTTTTGGCGACTGTCACGATCACGGGGCCGTCCATGGGGATCAGATTCTCCGCGGTGTGGTCATGGGCCTCAAAGTTCTGAATCGTAAAGGGGCGGGGGACAATGGGCATCAGGTTGATAGAGGTGGGGGCGTCGACGACGGTCACCTGCGGATACCAGTAGTGGCTGGCGGGATTGCCTCCGGCGGGCTCCAGACCGTCGCTGGTCAGTACTTTTCCAAAGGGGGCAAAGGCCTCCTGAGTCAGGGGCTGGACTTTGATGGTTTTCATCGAATGTTCCTTCCTTTCCTGCATGGTTTGAATGCTTAGCCCTATTGTAGGAGTTTCCGGCGGCACAGTCAAGAAACACAATAGACTGGATAGTCATAAAAAAATCCCGAAGCCATGCGGCTTCGGGATTTTGAGAGAGTGAAGTGAAAACTCAGCCCTTGACGATCTCCATGGTGTCCATGGCAATCATCAGCTCCTCGTTGGTGGGGATGACCAGAACCTTGACAGGGGCGCCGTCCTTGGAGACGATGCGCTCCTCGCCGCGGACCTTGTTCTTCTCGGGATCGATGGTGATGCCCATGAACTCCAGACCCTTGACGAACTCCTCGCGCAGCTCAGGGCTGTTCTCGCCCACGCCGGCGGTGAAAATCACGGCGTCCACACCGCCCATAGCGGCGGCGTACTCACCGATCATCTTGCGCACACGATACTCAAAGACCTCGATGGCCAGAGCGGCACGCTTGTTGCCCTTCTCGGCAGCGCCTTCCAGATCGCGGAAGTCGGAGGAGACACCGGAGATGCCCAGCACGCCGGACTTCTTGTTCAGCATATTGACGGCCTCGCTGACATTCATGCCATACTTGTTGGCGATGAACTCGATGACGCCGGCATCCATGTCGCCGGAACGGGTGCCCATGGGCAGACCGGCCAGAGGAGTCAGACCCATGGAGGTGTCGACGCTCTTACCGCCGTCCACAGCGGCCAGAGAGGAACCGTTGCCCAGATGGCAGGAGACAATCTTCAGCTCGGAAGGATCCTTGCCCAGGATCTCGGCGCAGCGCTTGGACACATAGCGGTGAGAGGTGCCATGGAAGCCGTAACGGCGCATCTTGTCGTTCTCATAGTACTCGTAGGGGATGGCATAAGTATAAGCCTTGGCGGGCATGGTCTGATGGAAAGCGGTGTCAAACACGGCAACCTGAGGAACCTTGTCGCCCAGTACAGCCTTGCAGGCGTTGATGCCGATGATGTTGGCGGGGTTGTGCAGAGGAGCCAGGGGGTTGCACTCCTCGATGGCAGCCATGACCTCGTCGGTGATGAGAACGGAGGAGGCGAACTTCTCGCCGCCATGCACCACGCGGTGACCCACAGCGTCGATCTCGTCCATGGAGGCGATGACGCCGTTCTGAGGATCGACCAGAGCGTTCAGCACAGCCTGGATGGCCTCGGAATGGGTGGGCATGGCCACGTCAACGGCGTCCAGCTTCGCCTTGCCCTCGATCTGGGGCTTATAGGTGAACTTGCCGTCGATGCCGATACGCTCGCACAGGCCCTTGGCCAGCAGAGCGCCGGTCTCGGGGTTCAGGAGCTGATACTTCAGAGAGGAGCTGCCAGCGTTGATTACAAGTACGTTCATGGGAATCTGATCTCCTTACATATAATCTGTTTTTGCTTGCGCAAATAACTGCAAATGGGATAAAATGAGACGAGCGGAATGCGAAATTCCGCAGTCTCGATTTATTGTAATACTTTTCTTCCGAGAGGACAACTACTTTTTGCAATATTTTTTTCAAAAGAGGTGATTTGCCATGCCGACAGCCGGTGTGATCGCGGAATTTGATCCCTTTCATCTGGGGCATGCGTATCTGCTGACGTCGATTCGACGGTCGTTGGGGCCGGAAACCGCGGTTGTGGCCGTGATGTCCGGGTGTTTCACCCAGCGGGGCGGCGCAGCGGTGTGTACGCCCCAGGCGCGCTCGGAGATGGCGCTCCGGAACGGGGCAGATCTGGTGCTGGAACTGCCGGTGAGCTTTGCCGCCGCCTCAGCGGAGCGGTTTGCCCGGGGCGGAGTGGAGGCTCTGCTGGGAACCGGCGTTGTGGATACGCTGTGCTTTGGCAGCGAGTGCGGCCGGGTGCCGACGCTCCGGGCCATGGCCGATGCACTGAATTCCCCTGCTTTTTCGGCGGCTCTGCGCAGTGATTCCGATGCGGGTCTGCCCTTTGCCGCCGCCCGGGCCCGGGCGCTGGAGCAGGTGCTGGGCGCAAAATGCCCTAAAGGGGCCAACGACCTGTTGGCCACGGAGTATCTGCGCTTCTGGCCGAAGGACAAAAATGCCGCTGCGATCCGGCGCATTGATGGCGGCCACGGCGGCAGCCGTTCGGCTTCGCAGGTGAGAGCGCTGCTCTATGAGGGGCGCTGGGAGGAGGCGCTGGACCTTCTGCCCGAGTCCAGCCGGGAGATCCTGCGGCGGGAGCGGGCGGCGGGTCGCTGTCCTGCGAGCCTGAAAACGGCGGAGCGGGCGATGCTCTACCGCCTGCGCACCATGACGGCATCGGAATTCGCCGTCATCCCGGATTGTACGGAGGGATTGGAAAACCGCCTTGTCCGGGCGGCGGGGCAGGCTGGGACGCTGGAGGAGTTCTATGCGCTGGCTAAGTCGAAGCGGTATGCCCACGCCCGCATCCGCCGCATCGCCCTGCGGGCCTTTCTCGGCATTACGGAGCTGCCCGAGCGGGTGGAATATCTGCGGCTGCTTGGGGCAAATGAGCGGGGGCTGGCCCTCCTGCGGGAGATGAAGCAGAAGGGAAACATCCCTGTTCTGACCAAGAGTGCCCACGGCGCAGCGCTGGAGGGGGCGGCAAAGCGGCAGTTCGAGCTGGCCTGCCGTGCGGAGAACCTCTGGGGGCTGTGCCTGACCAGACCGCTGGACGCGGGCTGGAGCTTCCGCAGCGGCCCGGTAATATTAAAATAGAGTTGATCGGTACGGGTGGCGCTGAGTATAATAAAGGAGAGTCGTACTCTTTGAGTATGAGCGATACAAAGAAAAGGAGCTGGTACAATGAACGGATTCACTTATTACACCCCGACGAAAGTTGTTTTTGGACTGAATGCGGAGTCCAGGGTGGGGGCGCTGGTCAAGGCACAGGGCTGCAAGAAGGTGCTGATCCACTACGGCAGCGGCAGTGTGAAGCGCACCGGCCTGCTGGATCGGATCAAGGCGGCGCTGGATGAGGCAGGTATCGCCCATGTGGAGCTGGGCGGCGTGGTGCCCAATCCGCACCTGTCCAAGGCCCGGGAGGGCATCGCCCTCTGCAAGGCGGAAGGCGTGGATTTCCTGCTGGCTGTGGGCGGCGGAAGCGTCATCGACTCCTGCAAGTGTATTGGCTATGGCGTGGCCAATGAGGGGGATGTGTGGGACTTCTACTCCACCGACCGCCGTCCGGCGGCCTGCCTGCCCATTGGCACGGTGCTGACCATCGCCGCCGCAGGCAGCGAGATGAGCAATTCCTCCGTGATCACCAATGAGGACGGTTGGCTGAAGCGGGATTGCTCCAGCGACCTGAGCCGCCCGGTGTTTTCCGTCATGAATCCGGCGCTTACGGTCACCCTGCCCGACTATCAGACGGCTAGCGGCTGCGTGGACATTATGATGCATACCATGGAGCGCTATTTCAACTCCGAACCGGAGAATCTGGATCTGACTGACGGCATCAGCGAGGCGCTCATGCGTACGGTGATGGAAAATGCCCGCATTCTGCGGGACCGGCCGGATGATCTGAAGGCCCGGGCGGAGGTCATGTGGGCGGGCTCCCTGAGCCACAACGGCCTGACCGGCTGCGGCACCGATGGCGGCGACTGGGCCACCCACCTGCTGGAGCACGAGATGGGTGGCATGTTCGACGTGGCCCACGGCGCAGGACTGGCGGCCATCTGGGGTAGCTGGGCGCGCTATGTCTGGCAGGCGCGGCCTGACCGCTTTGTAAAGTTTGCCCGCAATGTGATGGGCGTCACCGGCGAGGGCAGCGACGCGGAGATCGTGGAGCGGGGCATTCAGGCGGTGGAGCAGTTCTACCGGGATATCCATATGCCCACCAATATGCGGGAGCTGGGCATTGAACCCACTGACGCGCAGATCGCCGAGATGGCGGAAAAATCCGTGGCAGAGGGCACCGTCAAGGTGCTGAACTATGAGGACAAAGTGGCCATTTACAAGATGGCGCGTTGATCACAGACAGAAAAACAGGGCCTCTGCCAACGGCAGAGGCCCTGTCAGCTTGTCGAAAAAGGCCAAGGGCCTTTTCCGACAAAAGAATTGCATGACAGACAGGGCTCGATTTCTTGCGAAAAAGTCGCCCTGTCTGTCATGAGAAGTGTCATTTCCGAGGTACACGCCCCCGGAAATAACATGATTGGACTTCATCCCGTCATCTGCGGATGACGGAACTCGGTGAGACCTGCCTGAACTTATTGTTTTTCGACAGCCTGGGCCGCCGGATTTGAGATCCGGCGGCTGATACATTATAAAGTGACAAATTATGAGAGGGCGGCAGCCTTTCTTTTTGGGGCGGATCTCCTGCAACGCAGGGAAATGTCAGCCCGCCCGATCCTCCCGGATGAGCCGCCGCAGGGCTTCTACGGCGACACGGACGGCGGAGCTGGTGTCGTCGTTTTCGATCTGGTCGAGCCCGGCCTTTTCACGCTCCTGATTCCAGATCACATGGAAGCAGGCGCCGCTCCGGACGCCGAGGGCGGCGGCGACGGTGAACATGGCGGCGCTCTCCATCTCGCTGGCCAGCACGCCCAGCCGCTTCCACGCCTCCCATTTCTGCTCCAGCTCAAAGCTGACCGGCATTCGGGCGGGAGAGTGCTGGCCGTAGAAGCTGTCCTTGCACTGGACAACGCCCACCTTGCAGGGATAGCCCAGCGCCGCGGCGCTGTCCGCAAGGGCCCGGGTCACGGTGAAGTCGGGCACGGCGGGGTATTCGATGGGGGCATACTCCCTGCTGGTGCCCTCCATGCGCACTGCGCCGGTGGCCACGACCACATCGCCGCTCTGCACGTCCAGCCGGATGCCGCCGCAGGTGCCGATGCGGAGGAAGGTGTGTACGCCGATCTGATGCAGTTCCTCCACGGCGATGGCCGCCGACGGTCCGCCGATGCCGGTGCTGACCACGCTGATCTTCTCGCCCTCCAGCGTGCCCGCCCAGGTGGTGAACTCCCGGTTGGAATGGACAAAGCGGCTGTCGTCCAGCAGGGCGGCAATGCGCTCGCAGCGCCCCGGGTCGCCGGGCAGAATGCAGTATCCTCCCGCGTCCCCCTGACCGAGTCCGATGTGGTATTGTACGTCCCGTTTCGTCATGTCCATGCAGGTGCGCTCCTTTCAGACGCGGCGGCCCGACCGGCCGCAGAGGGCCTTTTCTGCTCCCAGTATAGCCGCCGAAGGGGCGCTTTGCAAGAAAGACACTGAAATTTGAACGGTTCCTAACGACATTTATGAAAGTTTTTTCTGTTTTGCTCTTGCAATAGAGGTGGGTTCTTGCTAAAATACCATTGTCATTATGGGAGTCGAAACGAGCGACTCCCTGTTTTTAAGTAAGGAGATGGGATACTTTGCAAAACTTATTTTGGATTGGTTTCCTCGGCGCAGTGATCGCCGGCGTTTTCGCCATTGTTCAGGCGAAAAAGGTGCTGAGCTACTCTGAGGGTACCGATAAGATGAAGAAGATCGCTTCTTCCATCCGTGAGGGTGCCAACGCTTACCTGAAGCATCAGTACACCACGGTGGCTAAGGTGTTCGCTGTGGTCTTTGTGATCCTGCTGATCATCGCCTTTGCCTCCAAGGGCCAGATGCTCTCCCGCGTCACCCCCTTCGCTTTCCTCACCGGTGGTATCTGGTCCATGCTGGCCGGTTTCATCGGCATGAAGATCGCCACCAACGCCAATGCCCGTACTGCTCAGGCTGCTTCTGAGGGCCTGAACAAGGGTCTGCGCGTGGCGTTCTCCTCCGGCTCCGTTATGGGCTTCACCGTCGTCGGTCTGGGCCTGCTGGACATTTCCATCTGGTTCACCATCCTGTACTTCGCCATCGGCGATCCTGCTGAGATGGGCAACATCCTGGTCATGAACGGCGTGGGCGCTTCCTTCATGGCGCTGTTTGCCCGTGTGGGCGGCGGCATCTACACCAAGGCTGCTGACGTGGGCGCTGACCTGGTCGGTAAGGTCGAGGCCGGCATCCCCGAGGATGACCCCCGCAACCCCGCCACCATCGCCGACAACGTGGGCGACAACGTGGGCGACGTGGCCGGCATGGGCGCCGACCTTTACGAAAGCTACTGCGGCTCGATACTCGCCACCGCGGCTCTCGGAGCCGCCGCCTTCGCTTCGGCGGACGGGATGGCCATGCAGCTGCGCGCCGTGCTGGCGCCGATGCTGATCGCTGCCGTGGGCATCGTGCTTTCGATCATCGGCATCTTCCTCGTGCGCACCAAGGAGGGCGCAACGATGAAGGAACTGCTCCACTCGCTCGGCATCGGCACCAACGTCAGCGCAGCACTCATCGCCGTTGCCACCTTTATTATATTATATCTGCTCGGCATCGAGAACTGGCTCGGACTCTCGTTCTCCGTTATCAGCGGCTTAGTGGCAGGCGTGGTCATCGGTCAAGCCACCGAATACTACACCTCGCATAGCTACGCACCGACGCAGAAGATTGCGGAGGCTTCGCAGACTGGTCCTGCAACGGTTATCATAAAAGGCATCGGAACGGGCATGATATCGACGATGATACCCGTCGTGACCATCTCCGTAGCCATCATGCTCAGCTACCTCTGCGCCAACGGCTTCGATATGTCGCTCTCAGCGAAGTCGATCAGCACCGGTCTTTACGGCATCGGCATCGCTGCCGTGGGTATGCTCTCGACGCTCGGCATCACTCTCGCCACCGATGCCTATGGACCAATCGCCGACAACGCCGGCGGCAATGCAGAGATGAGCGGACTGGGCAAGGAGATACGCGAGCGCACAGATGCGCTCGACGCCTTAGGCAACACCACCGCAGCTACGGGCAAAGGCTTCGCCATCGGCTCGGCTGCTCTCACGGCTTTAGCCCTCCTCGCCTCTTACATTGAGGAGATAAAAATAGCCATGGTACGCGCCGTGGATAACGGCAAGCAATACTTTGACGCAGCCGGCAACCTCTTCGACCCGACCAACGCCACAACTATCGACTTCATCGAGTTCTTCCAGGTGAACCTCATCAATCCGAAGGTGCTCGTAGGAGCATTCCTCGGAGCCATGGCTGCCTTCCTGTTCTGCGGACTAACGATGGACGCAGTAGGACGTGCTGCGGAGTCGATGGTGCAGGAAGTGCGCCGTCAGTTCCGCGAGATCACCGGCATCATGGAAGGCAAGACCGACCCTGAGTACGGCAAGTGCGTGGCTCTGTGCACCAAGGGCGCTCTGCATGAGATGGTCGCCCCCGCTCTGCTGGCCGTCATCGTGCCCATCATCACCGGCCTGATCCTCGGCCCCACCGGCGTCGTGGGTCTGCTGGGCGGCGTGTCCGTCACCGGTTTCGCCATGGCCGTGTTCATGTCCAACGCCGGCGGCGCTTGGGACAACGCCAAGAAGTACATCGAGCGGGGCAACCACGGCGGCAAGGGCTCTGAGCAGCACAAGGCAGCCGTTGTCGGCGACACCGTCGGCGACCCCTTCAAGGATACTTCCGGCCCCTCTCTGAACATCCTGATCAAGCTGTGCTCCACGGTCTCCATCGTGTTCTCCGGCCTGATCCTGGCCTTCTCCCTGCTGTAAGCAGACAAAGGCACTGTCACTTGAGCAAGTGATCGAGCTTTTCACAGCCCCGAACCGCCCCCCGGCGGTTCGGGGCTGTTTCTTCCCCCTGAACCGGATTTTGTGCAAAGCAAGGAAAAACTCGCTCTAAAAATGTGCAGAGAGTGAAAAAACTCGCTCTAATTTTGTGCATTCGATTGATTTTCACGCAGATCACCTCTATACTATACAGAGAGGAGGCGATGGCTATGCTTTACCTGAGACGAAAAATCGACGCTTTTCTGGACACCTGGAAAGCAAACCCAGACCGAAAGCCCCTGATCGTAAAGGGCCCCCGGCAGGTCGGAAAAACCGAGTCCATCAATCGCTTTGCCCGAATGAACTACCAGAGCGTGATCTACATCAACTTTGTGGAAGAACCAAACTATAAAATGATCACTGCCGACGGATACAAAACCGAGGACATCATCAAGAATATCTCCCGGCTCGACCCTTCCAAGCGCTTTCTTCCGGGGGAAACCTTGCTGTTTTTCGACGAATTGCAGGAATTTCCGGACATCTCGACTGCCCTGAAATTTTTCAAGCTGGACGGCCGGTTTGACGTGATCTGCAGCGGTTCCATGCTGGGCATCAACTACCGGAAAATCGAAAGCAACAGCGTGGGCTATAAGTCTGACTACGAAATGTACTCCATGGACTTCGAGGAGTTTCTTTGGGGAAAGGGCTATGACGAGCGCTTCATCGAGGAGATGCTGGAACATATGCGGACCTTGAAGCCCTTCAACGAGGTGCAGCTGTCCGTTTGCAGCGCCTTGTTTTTGGACTACTGTATCTTGGGCGGAATGCCTGCGGTGGTCCGTGAGTTCATAGAAAAGGGCACGTTTGAAGGCTCTCTCGAAGTCCAGCGGCAGCTGGTGGCCGATTACAAAGAGGACATCCGCAAATATGCTGACGGTCTGGACCAGACCAGAATTTTGAACGTATTTCAGCACATTCCAGTCCAGCTGGCCAAGGAGAACAAAAAGTTTCAGATCTCAAAGGTGGCCTCCGGCGCCCGCTTCCGGGATTACCGGGGGTGCATCGAGTGGCTGAGCGACGCAGGCATGGTCAACGTCTGCCACTGCCTGCACTTCCCGGAGCTTCCGCTGAAGGGAAATTACGATGAGACCAAGTATAAGCTCTATTTTGCCGACACCGGCCTGCTGGTCGCCATGCTGGACGAGGAAGCCCAGGACGATCTCCGCGCCAACAAAAACTTAGGAGTCTACAAGGGCGCTCTCTACGAGAACATCGTGGGGGAAGCCCTGGTCAAGGCAGGCTATCAGCTCTATTACTACAAGCGGGACGATTCTACCCTAGAGCAGGATTTCTTCGTCCGCACCGCAAGCGATCTGATCCCGGTAGAAGTCAAGGCCAAGAACGGAACGGCAAAATCCATGCGCACGCTGATCCACAGCGAAAAATACGCAGACATTCACGCCGGCATCAAGTTCACCGGCGGGAACATTGGTTACAGCGACGATATATATACCTTCCCCTATTTCTGCGCCTTCCTGCTCAAGCGCTATTTACGCCCATGACCCCAAAACCGGCCAGCCCCGAACCGTCACCCGGCGGTTCGGGGCTGTTTCTGTCGCTTTTCTGCTTGCTCTGCCCGGTCAGATGGGGTATACTAAAGTGTTACCAAGCAAACCCGCGAAAGGAATCCACTATGGCAAGAAAGATCTTGTTTCCCTTGTGTTTCGTCCTGGCCCTGGCGCTGACGTCCTGCGCCCCCGCCGGTCAAACGGCAGCGCAGGACGACGGCACGACCCACCTCGTCGCCACGACCTACCCCGTCTATCTCTTCACCGCCGAGCTTGTGAAGGGGGCCGAGGGCATCACCGTCGACCTGATGATCGACCAGCCCATCAGCTGCCTGCACGACTACACCCTGTCCGTCAAAGACATGAAGACGTTGGAGCGGGCCGACCTCATCATCCTGAGCGGCGCAGGCTTAGAGGAGACGATGGAGGACGCCTTAGACACCGTCTCCGACACCCCCCAGATCGACTGCGCCCAGGGCATCGCCCTCTTAGAGAGCAGCCACGACCATGACCATGGGCACGACCATGACGACCACGAGGACGCCGACCACGACGAGCCATCGGACCACGACCACGAGAGCGACCCCCACATCTGGCTCGACCCCAACCGCGTGGAGCAGATGCTGGACAATCTCGCCGCTGGCCTGCGCCGCTTCGACCCGACCCACGCCGCCCTCTATGAGACCAACTGCCGGCTGGCCCAGGAGCAGCTGAAGACAGCCTACCCCCAGATGCAGGCCGCCTTACAGGACCTCTCCTGCCGGGAGCTCATCACCTTCCACGACGGCTTTACCTACTTTGCCGAAGCCTTTGACCTGGACATTTTACGGGCCATCGAGGAGGAGGCGGGCAGCGAGGCCTCCGCCAAGGACGTCATGGAGATCGTGGAGGAGATCGACTATCATCAGATCCCCGCCATCTTCACCGAGGTCAACGGCTCGGACGCCACCGCCCAGATGATCCACTGGGAGTGCGGCGTCGCCGTCCGGCCCCTGACCCTGATGATGGGGGCCACCGATGGCACCCCCGGCATCGCCCTGTACCTGGACCTGCTCTGGTCCGACGTGAACACCCTTCGGGAGGCATACGCATGAGACACGCCAAACAAGCCCACACCCGCATCCCCGTCCCGGCCCGGCCGGGGGCCTGTCAGCTCACCGTCCAGGACCTGGGCGTGACCCTGGAGGGGACGGAAATTTTACAGGACGTCTCCTTCCAGCTCAACTGCCGGGAGATCGTCGCCCTCATCGGCCCCAACGGGGCCGGCAAATCCTCCCTCTTCCGCAGCATCCTGGGCCAGATCCCCTACACCGGCACCATCAAGTTCGAGCTGGCCGGGGGCTACCCCAGCCACCCCAAGATCGGCTACGTCCCCCAAAGCCCCAGCTTTGACCGGAGCTGCCCCATCAGCGTCTTAGACTTCTTCGCCGCCGCCATCAGCCGCTGGCCGGTGTTCCTGCCCGTCCCCGCCCCCCTGCGGGACAAGGTGGCCGACTGCCTTTCCCGCGTCCACGGCGAGGCCCTGCTCTACAAGCGCATCGGGACGCTCTCCGGCGGTGAGCTGCAACGGGTCCTCATGGCCCTGGCCCTGGAGCCTCTGCCCCAAATTTTGATCTTAGACGAGCCACTCTCCGGGGTGGACGTGGGCGGCGAGCATCTGCTCATGGACATGCTGGATGAGATCCGCCAGACCTATGACCTGTCCATCCTCTTCTCCACCCACGATTTCTCCACCCTGCAGCAGTACGCCGACAAAGTGATCCTGCTCAAAAGCACCATTCTCAAGACCGGCACCCCCGCTGAGGTCCTCACCTCCCCGGAGTTCCGCTCGGTCTTTCACCTCGACCTCGGCTTGCATCCCAATGGGGAAGGAGGGGCTGCACAATGACATTCTGGTACTGGCTCCTGTCCTGGCTGCCCTTCGAGTGGGCCGCGCCGGACACGATGCTTTTTATGAAAAACGCGCTCCTGGCCGTCCTGGTCGTCACGCCCCTCTTCGGCCTGCTCTCCACCATGGTCGTCGAGAGCCGCATGGCCTTCTTCTCCGACGCCCTGGGCCACTCCGCCTTTACCGGCATGGCCATCGGCGCTCTCTGCGGCCTGACGCGCCCTGTAGGGGCCGCCGTGGTCTTCGCCGTGGTCATTGCCCTGCTCTTCACCCTCGTGCGCCAGAAGACCCACATGGCCAGCGACACGGCCATCAGCGTCTTCTCCTCTGCCGCCGTGGCCCTGGGCATCTTCCTCAGTACCCTGGGCGGGCAGAGCTTCACGAAGTTCAACACGCTCCTCATCGGCGACATCCTCAGCGTCGCCCCCGCGGAGATCGGCCTTTTGGCCCTCATCCTCCTGGCCCTGGTGATCCTATGGCTCACGTCCTACAACCAGATGATGCTCTCCTCCGTCCACCAGGCCCTGGCGGACAGCCGGGGGATTCAAGTGGTCTGGAAGAACTTCCTCTTCACCGCCGCCATCGCCGTCGTGGTCACCATCTCCATGACCTGGGTGGGCCTGCTGGTCATCAACGCCCTGCTGGTCCTGCCCGGCGCAGCGGCCCGGAACCTGGCCAAAAATCTGCCGCAGTACCACCTCATCTCCATCCTGGGCGGCATCGTCTGCGGCATCGCGGGCCTCATGGTGTCGTACTACTTAGGGACCTCCACCGGCGCCTCCATCACGCTGCTGCTGGCGGTGTGGTTCTTTGTCACGCTGCTGGTGCGGCGGGCGCACTAATGGTGGCCGCCGGAGGCGGCAGATTAGATTCGTGGTTCCGTGTGGTGCCGTTCTGCCTTAGTACACGGCGGACTGCTTGCGCGACGTAGCCCTCATTCGTCCGCTTCGCGGCCACCTTCCCCCCAGGGGAAGGCTTTGCGCTGTACCGTATATCATAAGAAAGTACAACATTTCAAGTTTGTACCGCGTAGACAGAGCCTTCCCCGAGGGGGAAGGTGGGCCGGGCAAAGCCCGGGTCGGATGAGGGCTACCTACCGAACGGAATCGGTAGTATATCAACCCAACCACGCACCTTGCGGTACCCCCAATCCAATCCATCCGCCAAAGGCGGACTCCATCGCCGACCTGCCCTCCCCGCAGGTCGGCTTTCTTGCGAAAAGAAAGCACGCCGCAACGGTCCGAGTGGAACCGCCTGCGACGTGCTTATTCTTTGATATTCTGTTCTTTCAGCCAGGTGAGCAACCCCCGCGCCATCTCCAGTTCTCGCGGGGACATAGGGCGTAGCAGGGAGGCCACATCCTTCCAGGCCTCGCTGCGCTGGCTCGTGCCCACCAGAAACTCATCCGGTGTAGTGTCCAGCGCAATGGCCAGACGCATGATGACCTCGGTGGAAGGAATGGAGACGGCCCGCTCGATATTGGATAGATAGGGGTCGCTGATATCCACCATCTCGCTGAGCTGCGCCTGACGCAACCCCAGCTCTTTTCTGCGCTTGGCAATGCGTTTGCCGATTTCAGTATAGTCCAGCTCCATAAAAACCTCTCTTTCGCTTTCTATTCTATTCAAATCACAGCGCAATAAAATAATCTATAAAATAAGAAAATTCACTTGACATTTAAATTTTTAAATTATATACTTGAAATATAAACTACAACATTAAGTTTTGTAGGAAATCTAAAAGAGGAAGTGTGTTGTATGGCTTGTCCTGTTTGTGGTTCCAGTAACACCCAAGCGATGGGAAGTTCTCCTACCCACGATTACTACAAGTGCCTAAACTGCGGCAACGAGTACACAGAAAGAAAGTGAGGTTTTCATTATGGGAAGCAGTGAATGGTTCAAGTGTGAGAAGTGCGGTCACGCTGTAAGAAGCAAAGCCCCGAGCTGGATCGATAAGCTGACGAATCCCTGCGAGCGCTGCGGCGGCGTCATGCGGAGAATCTAAGTAGATTCTCCGAAAGAAAGAGAATAGAAAAGAGGAAAGCAAATGATTAACGGTTCGACTTTGAAAACTACAAACGAACGGGTTAGAATTGCCGATCCAAACGCATCTATGCAGGGCCTCAAAGACGATATGGAGTTCTTCAATCGTGGAGAAAAATATCGTCTTCCCATTGAAATCGTCTTGGATACGGCAAAATTCGGGGGACTGTTTAATTCCTCTACCCAAGACTGCCTGATCATCCGAAACAAAGAACACCTCGATGACTATTTCCAACACTGCGTCGTGTGCACTCGCACGGGAAGAACCAGCACCTTAGAATTGAAGTACTTCGGTGGAAGTAAGCTCATTGGCCAAGCCAATAAAACGGAAGAAAGAAAGGGCAGTTTTCGAGGAATGCTTATGAACTCCGTGTTTAGAGTAAATGAAGAAGCTCTTAATGCAGAGTACGAATACTACCAGCTCTTAACCGATCTTTTCAAGGAGTGTTTTACATGAAAATCATTCTTTGTCCTAACTGCGGTAGAGAGGTCGTTGTTCTCTATGACAACGGGTACTACGAGTGTCCTCATTGCAAACAGCGCTGGGGCATCCGTTAAGAAGAAACGCGTCATCACTTCAAACGATGACGCGCTTCTTTTTGTCTCATAATCAAAAATCTAAGTCAAGTGATTGTAGCTTAGTACACTACGGACTGCTTGCAGGACGTAGCCCTCATCCGTCCGCTTCGCGGCCACCTTCCCCCTCGGGGAAGGCTTTAGTTCGTACCGTATATCATAAGAAAGTACAACTTTTCAAGCTTGTACTGCGTAAACAGAGCCTTCCCCGAGGGGGAAGGTGGGCCGGGCATCAGCCCGGGTCGGATGAGGGTGACCTGCCAAAAGGAATCGGTCGTGTACTAAGGCAACACCCTACCCCGCAGAACCACCCATCCAATCCATTTTGCAAAGCAAAACTCCATGACAGAAAAGCCCCGAACCAGGTCGGTTCGGGGCTTTGCCTTGTCGATGGTAAGTTGTCTTTACTGGGGGTCATCCGCGCCGTCGTCGGTCTCGGGCTCCTCCACCAGGTCCATGGAGAAGCGGTCGCCGCAGTTGGGGCAGGTCACTTCGCCGATGTCCAGCACGCTCTCGTCGATCACGATGTCCTCGCCGCAGCTGGGGCACTCGATCTCGAAGAAATCATCGCCCAGGTCAGACAGGTCCAGGGTGTCGTCCTCGTCCTCGTCATCCTCGTCAAACAGAGCGGTCTCCACGTCGCTGAGGTCCTCGGCCATGGACTCCATGCCGTCGGTCAGGGCTTCCACCTCGACCTCCAGGTCCTCCACGGCAAAGCCCACGTCCTCCAGGACGTCGATGATCTTTGCGATGATCTTGCCCTCTTTAGAAGGCTCTTTGTCCAGGTCCAGGCCGTCGGCCAGGCCCTTCAGATAGGCAACCTTTTCAGAAATCGTCATGGAACAACCATCCTTTCCCGTGCCGGGTCTTAGCCCTTGGCACGCTCCAGATACTCGCCGGTACGAGTGTCGATCTTGATCTTGTCACCGGGGTTGATGAACAGGGGCACCTTGATCTCGGCGCCGGTCTCCACGGTGGCGGGCTTGGTCACGTTGGTGGCGGTGTCGCCCTTGAAGCCGGGGTCGGTCTCGGTGACCTCCAGCTCCACGAAGGTGGGGGGCTCGACGGCGAAGACCTTGCCCTTGTAGCTGTTGACCTTGCAGGGCATGTTCTCCTTCACGAAACGGAAGCTGTCGCCCAGGATCTCGGCGGCGATGGGGATCATGTCGTAGGTCTCCTGGTCCATGAAGTAGTACAGGTCGCCGTCGTTGTAGCTGTACTCCATGTCCTTCTTCTCCACGTAAGCGTTCTCAAACTTGGCCGTGGGGTTGAAAGAGGTCTCGGTGACGGCACCGGTGATGACATTCTTCATCTTGGTCCGCACGAAGGCAGCGCCCTTACCGGGCTTCACGTGCTGGAACTCCACCACCTGCATGACCTGGCCGTCCATCTCAAAGGTGACGCCATTGCGAAAATCGCCGGCAGTAATCATAGTAACTCATCCTCCAAACTAAATTGCCGTGCCGGCGGGTGCCGGTGGCTGAAACAAGTGCATCCGGAAACGACGGCCCGCAGCCGTCTTTCATTCCATAGTCGCTCCTTATTTTACAATACCTTGCGGGCTTTTGCAAGGGAATTTCCGTAATCCGGTGGATTCTGGGGCATTTTCTCTGCGTTTTCTCCTGCCCCCCGGCCGCATGACGGACGGCTGCCGCGCATCCCGGCGCATTACAGACGGCGCCCGTCCTCGGCCCCGGCCCGGAACGGCGTCTCGATGCCAAAGCGCAAGGCCCGAAAGACCGTCCCAAACCGGATGGGGTGGACCAGCAGGGTCAGGACCCCCGCTCGGTTCCCCCCCAAGATATCCGTAAAGATCTGGTCGCCGACAATGGCGGCCTCCTCCGGGGCCGCGTTCATCCGGGCCAGCGCCCGGCGAAATCCCCCGGACTTGGGCTTGCCCGCGTGCCCCTCATAGGGGATGCCCAGGGCCTCGGCGTAGTGCTGCGCCCGCCCAGGCCGGCGGCTGTTCGAGAGCAGGAAGAGGGTGATGCCCGCCTGCTCCAGCCGCGCCCGCCAGTCCACCACATCCTGGCTGGGCGTGGGCACGCCGTAGGGGGCCAGGGTGTTGTCCAGGTCCGCCAGCAGGACCCTCACGCCCCGCGCCCGCAGGCGCTCCGGGTCAATGGCATAGATATCGGGAAAATAGTAATCGGGTACGAACGGAAATTTCATGGTGCCACCTTCTAATCCTTCCTCTGGTCTCATAGAGTGCAAGTGTTTCCCAGTATACACGAACCACACCCAACGGACAAGGGGGTACCCATGGAAATGACACACACCCGGCAATTCCTGCTCACGCCGCCCCAGGACCTCCCCCAGGCGCAGCCCTGGGGCCTGCCCCTGGTCTATCTCAGCGGCCAGCTTGGCCCCACGGGGCAGTTCACCGCCGCCCCCCTGCCCCCGGAGGTCCGGGGCGGGCTGCTGCTCGTGGGCGTCTCGGAAGCGCCCCAGCCGGGCGCAGACCCCAAGCACGCGGCCCAGGCCATCCTGACCCTCTGCCGCGCCCGGCGCTTTGGCGGGGCGGTGCTGGACGTTGATTGCCCGCCCACGCCCTATCTCGCCCGCCTCATCCGCCTGCTGGACGAGGGGCTCAGTCCGTCCGGCGGCTGGCTGTATCTCCCCGAAGCCTACGGAGCCTACAGCAAGCGGGCCTTGCTCTACTGCACCGCCGCCGTCTCCGGCGGCTCGCTCCGGCACCGGCTGGAGGAGCTAATCGCCCGCTGGGGAAAGCACCGGCTCGTCCTCTGTCTCCGCCGCACGCGGGAGGATTTCTTTCTCCCTGCGCCCACAGGCTGTGGAAAACCCCTGACCCCGGAGGCGCTGGCAGCGCTTCGGCGGCAGTTCGAGCCAAACGTGTTTTACTCCCGTGATCTCTGCGCCCACTATTTTACCTACATGAGCCGCAGCACCGGCGCCCACTTCGTCCTCTTCGACGATGCGGAGAGCCTGCGCCAAAAACGCACCCTGGCCCAGGAAGTGGGCATCCGGCAGTTTTTCCTGCTCTACCCGGAGGTGGCGGACCTGCTGCCGGCGCTTCTTGGGGCCTCTGACGCGAAAACCCCCTGCCCGTGATCGGACAGGGGGTTTTTAAGATATCAATAATACTTTTTACGATTCTTCCGCGCTGCCTCAGACTTCTTGCGGCGCTTCACGCTGGGGCTCTCATAGTGCTCTCTTTTCCGCACCTCAGCCAGGACGCCGGACTTCGCGCAGCTTCGCTTGAACCGCTTCAGGGCGCTCTCCAGAGACTCGTTCTCCCGCACATGGATTTCAGACATTCGTTTTCCCTCCCTCCGAAGTGGTGGACTCGATTTCTTCCACGCACCAAAGGGCCATCGTAAAATATGGCTTTAACAGTGGTATTATATGCAATCTCCGCGCAATTGTCAAGAGGATGAAGCGAAGTTTTTCCACATTTCCCGCATTCGGCGGAAATTTCTCGCAAAGTTATCCCCAAAAGGTCGCCCGTTTGGGGATAACTTTCGCTGGTTTTCTCAGGCCTTGGGCTTGAGGATCAGGTTCATGAGCTTGTTGGGCACATGGATGACCTTCACGAGGTCCTTGCCCTCCATGAGCTTCTGGATCTTGCTGTCGGCGGTGACCACGGCCAGGACGGCATCCTGCTCGCTGTCGGTGGGGACGGTGACGGTGGTCTTGAGCTTGCCGCCCACCTGGACGGCGATGGTGACCTCAGAGGCCACGGTCTTGCTCTCGTCATACACAGGCCAGCTGGAGGTGCAGGCCATGCCCTCGAAGCCGAAGCGCTCCCACAGCTCGTCGGCCATGTGGGGGGCGAAGGGAGACAGCAGCTGGAGCATGGTCTTGAACTCGGCCTTGTTCACGCCCTTGTCGTAGAACTGGTTGGTCAGGCTCATCAGGGCGGCGATGGCGGTGTTGAAGTTGTTGCGGTCGAAATCGTCCACAACCTTGCCCGCAACGCGATGACGCTCGCGCAGCAGCACCTTGCGAGCCGCTGCAGCCTCGGCCTCGGACGCGCCCGGCTGATACAGCGTGTCCTCATCTGCCTTGCCCATCAGGTCGTAGACCATGCGCCACACGCGGTTGAGGAACTTGTGCATGCCGGCCAAGCCGTCCTCGTTCCACTGCAGCTCCTTATCGGGCGGGGCCATGAACAGGATGTAGGCGCGCACGGCGTCGCAGCCGTAGCCCGCGATCATCTCCTCGGGGGAGATGACGTTGCCCTTGGACTTGCTCATGACGTCGCCGTGCTCGTCGAGCACCATGCCTTGGCACAGCAGGTTCTTGAACGGCTCGTCGAAGTCCAGCATCCCCAAGTCGCGCAGCACCTTCGTGAAGAAGCGGCTGTACAGCAGGTGCAGGATGGCGTGCTCGATGCCGCCGATGTACTGATCGACCGGCATCCAACGGTTGGTTTTCGCGCTGTCGAAGGGCAGCTCGGTATTGTGCGGATCGGTATAGCGCAGGTAATACCAGCTCGAGCACGTGAACGTGTCCATGGTGTCGGTCTCGCGACGAGCCTCGCCGCCGCACTTCGGGCACGTGCACTTCGCGAAGCCCTCGTGCGTTGCCAAGGTTTCGCCTGCGGAAAGGTCGATGTCCTCGGGCAGGCGTACCGGCAAGTCCTCTTCCGGCACCGGCACCAGGCCGCACTTGTCGCAGTAGATCATCGGGATGGGGTTGCCCCAATAACGCTGGCGGGAGATCAGCCAGTCGCGCAGGCGGAACTCCACCTTGCGCTTGCCGCGGCCCATGGCCTCCAGGTCGGCGACGATGACCTCCTCGCCCTCGGAGTGCTTGCCGCCCGTGAGGCCGGTGTACTTGCCGGACTGCACCAGTCGGCCCTCGGCCTCCATGGCGCCCTCCCAGTCGACGCTGGTGACCACGCGACCCTGTTCGTCCTTGAGCTGCTCGAACAGCGGGTCGTCGTCGCCCAGGATGATGGGGATGATGGGCAGGTCATATTTCTTGGCGAACTCGAAATCGCGCTGGTCGCCGCACGGTACCGCCATGACCGCGCCGGTGCCGTAATCGGCCACGATGTAGTCGGCAACCCACACGGGCACCTTCTCGCCGTTGATGGGGTTCACCACATGACGGCCAGTGAACGCGCCGTGCTTCTCCTTGCTGCCCTGCGCACGCTCGACTGCGGTGATCTTCTTCGCGTCCTCGACCACCTGCATGACCGCGGCCTCATATTCCGTACCCTCGACCAGGCCCTTCAGGATGGGGCTTTCGGGGGCAAGCAGGAAGAAGCTGCAGCCGAACAGGGTGTCGGCGCGCGTGGTGAACACGGTGATCAGGTCGTCTTCCGTGGGGTTCTCGGGCGCATTGCCCTGCTTGTCGCACAGCGTGAACTTCACTTCAGCGCCCTCGGAACGGCCGATCCAGTTCGCCTGCATCTGCTTGACGCGCTCCGGCCAGCCGTCCAGCTGGTCCAGGTCGTCCAGAAGCTCCTGAGCATAGTCTGTGATCTTGAGATACCACTGCGTCAGGTCGCGCTTCTCGACGGCGCTATGGCAACGCCAGCACTCGCCCTCGGTGACCTGCTCGTTGGCGAGCACGGTTTGGCACTTCGGGCACCAGTTCACCGGCGAGTTGCGGCGCTCGACCAGGCCGCGCTTCCAGAACTGCAGGAAAATCCACTGACCCCAGCGGTAGTACTCGGGGTCGCATGCCACGACGGTGCGGTCCCAATCGTAGGAAAGGCCCATGCGCTTGAAGCTGGCCTTCTGCGTTTCGATGTTGGCGTAGGTCCACTTCGCCGGATGGCTGTGATGCTTGATAGCCGCGTTCTCAGCCGGCAGGCCGAACGCGTCCCAACCCATGGGATGCAGCACGTCGAAGCCGCGCATCTTGGAGTAGCGGGCGATGACGTCGCCGATCGTGTAATTACGCACATGCCCCATGTGGATGTCGCCCGACGGGTACGGGAACATCTCGAGCACGTACTTCTTGGGCTTGGCGTGATCTTCCGTGACCTTGTACAGGTCGGCATCTTCCCAAGCCTTCTGCCAACGAGGTTCGATCTCGTGAGGGTTGTACTGTTTCATCGTCCATCTTCCTTGGCTGACGCGGTAATACACATGGGGTTCATTGTAGCAGCCTCGCGTTTTCGCGAGGGAAAAAAGCGGCAACATCCCAGGCGGGGAAAGCCGGACGAGGCTCCCGAAGGGTATCGTCTGGCTTTCGCGCCGGCATTGCGGGCTCGGCGCCGGAAAACGACAAGCCGCCCAGGCGGCCCGAACCCGCTTGCGGCGCGCGACCAAGGTTTACCCCTGATCGCGCAAACCGCAGCGGAACGGCGTGCCTGAGCGGCCTGCATGCTCTACGATATCCGCCGAGTCCGATTCGGCGATGCCCCGGTTAACGCTTGATGTTGTAGAAAGCGTTCTTGCCGGCGTACTGGGAATTTTCAATAATTTTATACTTTTTGCCTTGAAAATAATAATAGGCTTTTACATAAACAGTATCGCCGTAATTTCGGACGCTTTTAACAATCTTTCCGATATTGCGTCGTCGCTTTTGAGTGTAATCAGCGCGAAAATGAGCAATATGCGTCCCGACAAGGAACATCCGTTCGGTCACGGCAGAATTGAATATGTCGCATCACTTTTCGTTGCGGCAATCATATTTTTTGTGGGAATATCACTTTTCAAAACATCGGTATCGAAAATTTTCCGCCCCGAAACGCTCAATTTTAACCCGTATCTGGTGCTGATTTTAGCCCTTTCGGTGCTTGTAAAAGTTTGGATGTTTTTCTACAATCGTTACATAGGCAAAAAAATCAATTCAAGTGTGCTTTGCGCCGCTGCGGAGGACAGTTTGAGCGATGTGTGGGCAACAAGCGCGGTAATCGTTTCCACTGTTTTGGGGCTTTTCACAACGCTTCCGCTCGACGCAATTCTTGGTGTC
>OGCO01002310.1_pt1 | contig 25405 bp, 20 predicted proteins | sample 1570171 | NCBI WGS metagenome assembly OGCO01 (sample SAMEA4370583, study PRJEB24528) | human gut metagenome
ATTATCAGGATGAAGACAAGAAGACTTCTGTCAATAGGAAAAGGAAGAAGGCTGGCTGGAGTGACGAGTATCTAACTAATTTGATAAACACCTTTATTAAAGCGTTTTAACTCATGCGTTTTCCCTGGTTCCCCTTACTCCAATCTATAAACGCAAGTTGCAATTATAAAAACAAAACTTGCAATTATAAAAACGAAGCCTTCATTTATATAATCAAAAGTTGCAATTATAGTTTGCTCTACAGCCTTAATAAGTTTCCTTCCTATGCAAAAGAAGTTTGCATAGGAGGGGAAAGAACTTTTCTATACGTACTTGAGGGGAAAGATAAAGAGGTCTGAACTTTTCAGTCCAGACCTCCCAGTATAGAAAGGGATTTCTCCATCCCGTATTACCTTAATCAATTATGTGTGAAACTCTCTTTTATTTATCTTCAGTCTTACCCAACCCATACCTTGCTCTTGTTATATTCTGAACAAGTTCTCTCTGCACACTTTCCAATGCGTTTATTTCTTTCTGCAACAACTCCAAAGCAGAACCTTTCTGCAATAAATAAGACCGTTCAGCATATTTTATATAAGAAGTCGGAACCTCCTGCTTCTTTTCTTTATAATGGGCAATCACATACCGCAAAGCTTCCGCCCGATATTTGCTGATCGCTTTCCGTTCGGCATAATACAAATCTTTATAAGGATTTTCTTCACTTCTCAATTTCTTCCAGAATGCAGAAAAAGCAGTCGATACAGCATCCTTCTCTTCTTTGGTTACTGCTTCTTTCTGCTTCTTTGTCAGATCCTTATATTCCTTATATGTATTTAGAAACTTATCCAATTCATCTTTGCTGGCTTTGTGCGCCAGTCGGTAAGTTTCCAAAGAAGCAGGCCGTTCATATTCGACAACTGTTTGTAGATAAGGCAAGTCGTTCCAGCTTATATATTTATTATTTGCTTCACAATAATCTGCATAAGCCGCCGCAAGCTGCCAACTATATTCTTTTGTCTTTTGATTCAAATCCTCATTGATAGCGGACAAGTTCTTTTCCATCTCTTGCAAATCCTGCGCTGACACTGTTTGCATACTTCCCCATCCGGAGAGAAACAAACAAAGAATACTCCATAATATAGTTTTCATAATTAGATAATTTAAATTTTCTCCAAAGTTATTATTTCTCTACAGAATTCCAAACGATATTACAGATTTGCTATATATTTCCACAATGGAGCAGCATTCAGCGCTTGCATAATTTCGTTCTTATCAAGCAGGCTTCTCACCTCTTCCAATGTAAGCAGATGTACGCTGATATCTTCAGTAGCTTCCAGATGCTGATGGTCTATCAGTTCTACGTCTGTAGCAAGAAAGCAATAAGTCAGATTGGTATGAGTGCTCGGATTAGCGGAAATCACCATATATTCCTGCCAGTTTCCTTTTCCGTAGCCTGTTTCCTCCCACAATTCACGTTGGGCGGACACTAACGGTGAAGCGTCTTCCTTCTCACAGACACCGGCACAAAGTTCATAACAAGTTCGTTCAATTCCCGGACGGTACTGGCGGACAAAAACAAATTTACCATCTTTTGTAATGGCAATCGTATTTACCCAGTCGGGATACTCAAGAATATAATATTCGGGGATATGGTTACCGTTGGGAAGCAACATATCTTCGCAACGCACAGTCAGCCACGGACGGCGAAATAGATATTTACTACTCACCGTTTTCCAGGCTCTATTCTTTTCTTCCATAAGGTCTGTTTTTTCTTCCGGCAAAAATACAAATTTCCCCCGGGTTATCCTACCTTTCGGTTGCTTGTTTTTATTCGTCTGTGTCGATACAAGTGATCTCTATCCCTTGTATCTGCTCCAAGTATTTTTTGGTAGAGCTTACCAAAGAACTTCCCATGTAGAATAAAAACAGCAGACTGATAATAACCATCAATGCGCCAATCATGGCAAAACGACTACGTTGTTCGAAAATACTGCTATTCATAACTCTGCCTCCTCTAAGTTTTTTTGTCCACCACAAAGATAACACGCGAGGGCTACAAAAAAGTTACAAGAATGTTTCAAAAAACTTAAATATTGAAATTCTGTTCGTATCTTTGCACCAACTAACTAACAACCTCTTTATTACAATATGGCATTTACGAATAATATTATGATTGTCCGGCATAAATTGCTGGCAGACCTCGTTAAACTCTGGAAAAACGACGAATTAGTGGAAAAGATAGACCGGCTCCCGATTGAGTTGAGTCCACGCAAATCAAAACCCCTAGGACGGTGTTGCGTACATAAAGAACGCGCAGTGTGGAGGTACAAGACTTTTCCTCTGATGGGACTGGATATGACAGACGAACACGACGAAGTTACCCCGCTTTCTGAATATGCGCGATTGGCATTGAGCCGCCCCGAACCGGACAAGGAAAATATTATGTGCGTCATCGACGAGGCCTGTTCTTCCTGTGTACAGATCAATTATGAAATAACCAACCTTTGTCGCGGATGCGTGGCACGTAGCTGTTACATGAACTGCCCCAAAGATGCGATACGTTTCAAGAAAAACGGTCAGGCAATGATTGACCATGACACATGTGTCAGTTGCGGTATTTGTCACAAGAGTTGTCCTTATCACGCTATTGTATATATTCCCGTGCCTTGTGAAGAGGCTTGCCCGGTAAAAGCTATCAGCAAAGATGAACACGGCATAGAACACATTGATGAAAGCAAGTGTATCTACTGCGGAAAATGCATGAATGCTTGTCCGTTCGGTGCTATCTTCGAAATCTCGCAAACATTCGATGTATTGCAACGCATCCGTAAAGGAGAAAAGATGGTTGCCATCGTTGCTCCGTCTATTCTGGGACAGTTTAAGACTTCTATCGGACAGGTGTACGGTGCTTTCAAAGAAATAGGATTTACAGATGTGATCGAAGTGGCTGAAGGTGCTATGGCAACCACCAGCAATGAAGCACACGAGTTACTGGAGAAATTGGAAGAGGGACAGAAGTTTATGACTACTTCCTGTTGCCCTTCTTATATCGAACTGGTTGAGAAACATATTCCGGATATGAAACCTTACGTTTCTACCACCGGATCACCGATGTACTACGCCGCACGGATTGCCAAAGAGAAGCATCCGGATGCTAAGGTTGTGTTTGTCGGCCCTTGTGTGGCTAAACGCAAAGAAGTACGTCGTGACGAAGCAGTGGATTATATTCTGACGTTTGAAGAAATCGGTTCGATTCTCGACGGGTTGGGTATTGAACTGGAACAGGTACAGGAGTTCTCTGTATTACATACGTCTGTTCGCGAAGCACATGGATTTGCACAGGCAGGTGGTGTGATGGGAGCTGTCAAAGCTTATCTGAAAGAGGAAGCGGATAAAATCAATGCAATACAAGTGTCGGACATCAATAAAAAGAATATCGCTCTGTTGCGTGCCTGCGCCAAGACAGGAAAGGCCGCGGGGCAGTTTATTGAAGTAATGGCATGCGAAGGTGGATGTATCACCGGACCAAGTACGCATAATGATATTGTTTCGGGACGTCGCCAATTGGCACAAGAGCTGCTCAAACGAAAAGAGAGCTATGAAACAATGGATCGATAAACTACGGCAGGAAAGAACACTTAGCCCGGAAGAGCTCCGGCAACTGTTGACCGGATGTGACGCAGAAACCCTGCGTTACATCAATAAACAGGCGCAGGAAGTCGCTCTCCGCCACTTCGGAAATAAGATTTATATCCGTGGACTGATTGAAGTCAGCAATTGCTGCCGGAACAACTGTTATTACTGTGGTATCCGAAAAGGAAATCCAAATATCGAACGTTACCGATTGAACCTGGAAAGTATACTGGATTGTTGCCGGCAAGGATATAAATTAGGTTTCCGCACTTTCGTGCTGCAAGGAGGAGAAGATCCCGCACTGACAGACGATCGGATAGAAATGACTGTTGCCCGTATCAGGCAGAATTATCCGGATTGTGCCATTACACTGTCGCTCGGAGAAAAGTCGCGTGATGCATACGAACGTTTCTTCCGTGCCGGAGCCAACCGTTATCTGTTACGTCACGAAACTCACAATGAGTCGCATTACCGGCAACTGCATCCGGCAGAAATGTCCGGCAAACAGCGCCTGCAATGTTTAGCGGATTTAAAAGACATCGGCTATCAGACAGGAACCGGAATTATGGTCGGCAGCCCAGGGCAAACAGTAGAACATATCATCGAGGATATCTTGTTCATTGAAAAGCTACAGCCGGAAATGATTGGCATCGGCCCTTTCCTACCCCATCATGATACGCCTTTTGCCCAATATCCCAGCGGAACGGTGGAACGGACGATTCTTCTATTATCGATCTTCCGTTTGATGCATCCATCCGCATTGATTCCGGCAACAACGGCTCTCGCCACTCTTATCCCTGATGGCAGAGAGCGGGGTATATTGGCTGGTGCAAATGTGGTTATGCCCAACCTGTCTCCCCGGGAGGAACGGAGAAAATATGAATTATACAATGACAAAGCTTCACTCGGAGCGGAATCCGCCGAAGGACTGGCTACCTTACAAAAGCAGTTGAATACCATCGGCTACGAGATTTCCACTGAAAGAGGCGACTTTAAGCGCACCACAGATTAGACGGATTCACACAGATTTATTTCGAATTAAATTTTAATCTGTGTGAATCCGTCTAATCTGTGGTGAAAAAACAAAGAATATTATGATATACCAAAAAGATTCATCCAAAGCAGAAGAGTTTATCCATCACGAAGAAATTTTGGATACGCTGGAATATGCACAGAACAATAAGGATAATCGTATCCTGATTGAACAACTGATTGAAAAGGCAGCGTTGTGCAAGGGACTGACGCACCGGGAAGCGGCTATTCTGCTGGAGTGTAACCAACCTGACCTGATAGAACGTATCTTTCATCTCGCCAAAGAAATCAAACAGAAGTTTTACGGCAACCGTATCGTCATGTTCGCACCGCTTTATTTATCTAATCATTGCGTAAACGGTTGCGTATATTGTCCGTATCATGCCAAAAACAAAACTATTGCACGCAAGAAACTGACACAGGAAGAAATCCGCCGGGAGGTAATTGCTTTGCAGGATATGGGACATAAGCGACTGGCTCTTGAAGCCGGTGAGCATCCGTCACTGAACCCGATAGAATATATTCTGGAATCTATTCAGACGATTTATAGTATCAAGCATAAAAATGGAGCTATCCGCCGGGTAAACGTAAATATCGCAGCCACTACGGTAGAAAATTATCGCCGATTGAAAGAAGCGGGTATCGGCACGTATATCTTATTCCAAGAGACTTATCACAAAGATAACTACGAAGCTCTCCATCCCACCGGACCTAAAAGCAATTACGCTTATCACACCGAAGCGATGGACCGCGCGATGGAAGGAGGAATCGATGATGTAGGCATTGGCGTCCTTTTCGGTTTGAATACTTATCGGTATGATTTTATCGGATTATTAATGCATGCCGAACATTTGGAAGCCAAATTCGGTGTAGGGCCGCATACAATCAGTGTGCCGCGCATCTGTTCGGCAGATGACATCGATGCGGGAGATTTCCCGAACGCTATTTCGGATGAGATATTCAGCAAGATTGTAGCTGTTATCCGAATTGCCGTTCCTTATACAGGAATGATTATTTCTACACGTGAATCGCAAGAATCACGCAAGAAAGTGCTCGAATTGGGTATTTCACAAATCAGTGGCGGTTCGCGTACCAGTGTAGGCGGATATGCTGAAACGGAATTACCCGATCATAATTCTGCCCAATTTGATGTGAGCGACACCCGGACATTAGACGAAGTGGTCAACTGGTTGCTCGAACTCGGATATATCCCCAGTTTCTGTACAGCCTGTTACCGGGAAGGACGGACGGGAGACCGTTTCATGTCATTAGTGAAATCCGGTCAGATAGCAAACTGTTGCGGACCGAATGCCCTGATGACTCTGAAAGAGTATCTGGAAGATTATGCTTCAGAAGATACGCGACAGAAAGGATTGGAACTGGTTCTAAAAGAAACGGAACGAATCCCCAATCCCAAAATCAGGGAAATAGCTATCCGGAATCTCAAAGCAATAGCTGCAGGACAAAGAGACTTTAGATTTTAAATAATACATTGATGTGCTAACATATCAATCTGCCAATTAGCTACGCACGAATTAACAAGTTGAAAAATTATCAATTATGAGCTTAACAGATACTCCAAATGCTAACAGACTTCATATCACCCTTTTCGGTAGACGGAACAGTGGTAAGTCTTCTCTTATCAATGCGTTGACAGGACAGGACATCGCGCTCGTTTCAAATACTCCCGGAACGACTACCGACCTTGTGTCTAAAGCAATGGAGATTCAAGGTATTGGTCCTTGTCTTTTTATAGATACTCCGGGATTCGATGACGAAGGAGAGCTTGGAGAACTGCGTATCAGCCGGACTTTAAAGGCTATTGAGAAAACGGATATTGCATTGTTATTATGTGAAGACACTACCTTTTTTCATGAAAAAGAGATACTGGCACTATTGAAAGAGAAGAATATCCCTGTCATTCCGGTATTGAATAAAATAGATATACGAGAGAATAGCGATCATTTAGCTACATATATCGAGGAACAATGTAAAATACACCCCTTGCTTATCAGTGCCAAAGAAAAGATAGGAATCGAACTGATCCGGCAAGCTATTCTTGAAAAATTACCTTCGGACTTCGGTCAACAAAATATTACCGGGAAACTTGTTACAGAAAATGACCTTGTACTTTTAGTAATGCCACAGGATATCCAAGCTCCCAAAGGTAGACTGATCTTACCGCAAGTGCAGACTATCCGTGAATTGCTGGATAAAAAATGCCTCGTAATGACTTGCACCACTGATAAGTTTTCTGCAACCCTACAAGCCCTTGCCCGTCCTCCGAAGTTAATCATCACCGATTCACAAGTTTTCAAAGCGATTTATGAACAGAAACCGGCGGAAAGTGAGCTGACTTCTTTCTCGGTGCTTTTCGCAGGATATAAAGGTGATATTCACTATTATGTAGAAAGTGCAGCTGTCATTGAAAGACTGACGGAATCGTCACGTGTACTGATAGCGGAAGCTTGTACGCACGCTCCCCTTTCAGAAGATATAGGAAGAGTGAAACTTCCTCGTTTGTTACGGAAACGGATTGGAGAGAATCTGCAAATTGATATGGTAGCAGGAACCGACCTTCCACAAGATCTGACTCCTTACTCTTTAGTTATCCATTGCGGAGCATGTATGTTTAACCGTAAATACGTACTTAGTCGCATCGAACGTGCGCGGGAGCAGCACATTCCTATGACGAACTATGGAGTAGCCATCGCTTATCTCAATGGAATACTTAATCAAATAGAATACTAAAAAGGAAGCTATTTAGTTGTATGCTAAAATCAGAGTCATTACATTTATCCGAATCTATTATGCCCCTCTTCATTAATTTACAACACATGAAAAAGAAAGGAATGCTCTTTACCATTTTATTGATAACTTGGGTTGCTTTCCAAGCATGGACACAAGAGAAACTTACGTACTACAAAGCAAAAAATGCTATCGAAGTACGCAAGCCTTTATCATGGACTTGGCTACACGCAAAATCCGATCGATAACCAAAGATTTCAATCCTACCGTCAGCCCTTTGCAATGAAACCGCGAAGACAGTTGTATTTACTTCAACACTGACGACAGCGACAACAAGAAAATCTACTGTCATTCTCCCCAAAACGGTAATTTCGAAAAGTTGAACCTCGAAACAGATGTTGTCGGCAATTTCACATTGCCTGAATAAAATCCGGCTATTGCCGCCTATATTGGTCAATCGGATAGCACTTCGGGAATTGCCTACCTCTACAATATGAAAAAAAACTTCCCGCCTGCTTGCCGACGCGATGAAACCGATTCTTGACAAAATAGAATTAGGTAAAACAGCCCCTTGGAACTTTACGGCTTCGGACGGAACAGTTATCACCGGAAAGATGTGTCTCTCACCCGACTTCGACCCCAACAAGAAGTATCCGCTAATCGTTTACTACTACGGCGGTACGACTCCTACAACACGCGGTATCGGCATCCCATACTGCGCCCAACTGTTCGCATCACGTGATTACGTAGTATATGTCATCCAGCCCAGCGGCACTATCGCCTTCGGTCAGGAGTTTTCCGCACACCACGTCAATGCTTGGAGAAAACGGACTACGAATGATATTATAGAAGGAACGAAACTGTTCTGCAAAGCACACTCGTTTGTGAATACGAAACAAATTGGATGTATCGGTGCTTCTTACGGTGGATTCATGACTCAATACTTACAGACTCAAAACGATATTTTCGCTGCCGCCGTATCTCATGCGAGTATCAGTGATGTAACCAGTTATTGTGAAGAAGGTTACTGGGGATATTCATACAACGCGATTGCGGCTGCTGACAGCTATTTCTGGAAGAATCCGAAACTGTTCACCAAACAAGGTTCCCTGTTCAATATTGACAAAATTAACACTCCGTTACTATTGCTACATGGCACAGTGGATACGTATGTCCCTATCGGAGAAAGTATCCAACTTTTCAATGCGCTGAAGATATAAGGCAAGACCGTAGAGTTTATTACCGTGAATGGCGAAAACCATTTCATTTCAAATTACGATAAGCGTATCAAATGGCACAACTCTATCATGGCATGGTTTGCACGTTGGTTGCAAGACCGTCCGAAATGTTAGAATGAGTTATATCCGGAACGTCATTTGTAATGCACTAGTGAACTAACAAGAATGTCCGGTGGTATACTTTTAATGTATTGACCAGACATTCTTATTTTTTCATCGTTATATAGGATTTTATTACATCAATGCTCCAAGCATAATTCAAATTTGCCTGTGAACCATCGTAAAACGAGCCGGATGTAATGCCTATCACTTCTCCATATTCATTTATCAACGCCCCGCCACTGCTGCCATGATCAATCAGCGCACTGATTTGCATCAGATTTTTATCTCTCCATTGCGACACTTCTCCCGATGAAAAAGTATTTTCCAGCCCGCGAGGACTACCTATAGCATATACCTTATCGCCTACAGAGGGTGATGTAGAGGCAATGGGTATATAATTGAACCGTTGATTCCCTTTTACCTCAACTTTGAAAATGATAAAATCACTCTCTTCACTTTTGGCTATAACATCCTCTATGCTCAACTGTTCTCCGGATGATAGTTTTATGGTTTCAAGCCCGATAGATGTTCCTTTGAACACATGATAATTGCTCACGGCAATCCCATCGGAAGAGATGAAGAATCCCGAACCTTGAAAAGCATTATAGCCATCTGAAGTATAGACCATGAACACAGCACTATTATATCGCTTGAATATTTCCGTTCCTGACATCATTTTGGTATTAGACGACAACTTCAAGTCAATATCTACCTTATTTTTAGCTCCAACGCTTGTCCTTACTGCCGTTCTTTCATTCTTGTGTTTCCTGCCGGAATTGCCACAAGAAGAAAAGAATATAACAAAAAACACTGTTAAGATACAAAGCACGCTACTTTTCATCACTCTTTAGTTTTATTTGTTCAATAATGCCAGGCTTGGGTATGATATGAATAAGAAAACGTTGATTGGCACTGTTACCTCTTGTATCCGGTTCCACACGCAGACTGCCAGACTGACCGCTGCCTGAAATGATAAGTTCACATTCGTCCTTATTAAAATCCAAGTGATATTGCATCCAATATTTGACTAATGCCAACGCACGCTCATAGCTCAATTCATAATTCCTTTGATAATCATCTTTGGACGCTTGTCCCTCTATCACCAATAAATACTTTACACCATATTTATGCGATGCCTCCGTGATGAATCTTTTGATTGTCTTACCAGCTTCAAGCAGTTTTAATCTAGTTTGGGGAGGTATATTATCAATATCCGAACTATTTACAGCAAACGAAACATCTATTTTCAGAATATGCTTTTTATGTTCGTTATTGTAGGCAAAATAGGTCGTATCAATTTCATTGACAGCATTTTCTATCTCCTTGATTTTCTCCATCTGTTCTTCAGTAGCTTCTTTGATTTTCTCTATTTCACCCACCTGTCTTTTCAGCATCACAGTAGTCAAGATGAACAGAACAAGCATAATGAAAAACAAGCTAGTCATCAAGTCAGCATAACTTGCCCAAAAGAAAGATTTGTGTTTCATCGTTTATGTATATTATTAAGCCTTAAGACCGTATGTAATAAACAAAATGCTTCCTATGATAAACAAAACGGATGCCAGAAACAGCATGATCCCCAATATACCCCAAGCCACAGTCTTCAGTTTATTCTTTTTAACCAGTTTCAAAGGCTCTTCATACGTAGAGGGGCTACCAACAGAAGCCATATTTTCGATGGCGCGGCACAATTGGTCGATTCTATCATTTTGTTTTTGCATCATAGTATATTGCTGCTTCATCAAATCATCATCGGTTCTGTCATCACGCCGCATTTCCAGTAAATGTTCGATATTAACTATACTCGCTTTGATGGCGGCAAACTCTTTGATCTCATCAATGACAACACCTAATTGAATCGCCTTTTCTTTAAATGCCTCTTCCTGGCTTTCAATGCGCTGCGCCATTATCTGACGTTGTTCAGTCAGCCATTGTTGATTTTGCTCATCTACATTCTGAAGCTGTGCTTTAAACTTGTCCTGCTGTTCTGTAAGGAATTGAGTCAAGCTATTGATTTCCTGTTCCGCATTGTCTTGTAATGCCCGGAAAGATTTCTTCAATATATCGTCCACCTTCACAACAGCTTGATTGACTTCCGAGCGTCTCGACTGAAAATAGTCATTTTCTTCCTGAAAATAGTTGGAAAGATTGGTCAGTGCAGATGTCTGACTCACATATTCACCAACTTTATCATTCAGCTGCTTCACTGCTTGAAGATAGGTAGATGTCTGTGAAATATAGGAGACAAATTGCTGGAAATTGGCAGTACTCTTCTCAAATTGCTGAAGGACTGTGACATTGGCGGTAGCCATTCTTTTTATATCCAAATTCTTAAGAAGTTCCAATATTTTCAATTGGTCGTCAAATGAACCGCTCATATCTTTCAGTGCATTCTCCATCCTGCCAATATTAGAAGAAAACGAATCATTGAAAGAGGAGAGATTCTGCTGCAACAACTGCAACGTATTGACCATATTACCCGACAAAACCGGAAGGAGCTGCGCTTGTATCCAAGAATAAAATTCATTTTTACCTGCTTCCAACTTACTTTTTGATGTTTTAGACATCAAAGAAGAAACAGTGGTAAGAATAATACCGACCAAACTAGCAATCATAGCTATGGCCACTCCTCCCATCAATTCACCGATGGCTTGCTCCGGATTATTTATAAATGTAGAAAATCCACCGCCCAATACGGCCGTGCGACCAATACCAATAATAATTCCGGTCATGGTACCCATTAAGCCTATATACAGCGGTATAGGAGTTTGTGTATTAATCTCCTCCTCTTTAGAGTCACAGTTTCTTTCCACAATGTCCCTTATCAGCATAAAGTCGCTGGCAGCCCCCTTATTCTTATACAAATAGTTATTTATTGAACACAGAATATTTTGAAACGTCTCACGGTCCTTACAGTTATCAACAGATACGATTTGAGAAATCTTTATACCATCTTTATCACTCTCTACTTCCGAATTACCGTCCTTCATTGCCATTGAGGTTTGTGAGACAAACAACTGTCTTGAAACCGGAAACAGATTCTGTACCTCTTTTATCAATTTCCAATTGGCAAAAAAATATTTCAGCTGAAAACATATCAATACTATTACTACCGCGCCAACAATAACATAGCCTATTAAGTCGTTCGATTCCATTATTTTATTTCAATTATTGCTTTGTTTATAATCCGCCATTTACCATTCTCATCTTGTTGCACTTTGCCCGGAGTGATAGAAACGGTTTTCCCCGTTTCGTAGCTGCCTCTAACTTCACAAGCGTTTGTTACCCCCGAGCTGCTGGCTCTAGATAGTTTGGCTTCATAAGAATCATTTATAAGAGTAAAACTTTGCTTACGCACATTTATCTCATATACCGATTTTCTCGTGCTCTTGTCATTGACACGCACAAAGCAATCATCACTTACATCCACATCGGCATAATAAGTAGTAGTACCTACTTCCACCGCAGTCTGTTCGGGAATGACTTCATCGGCAGTGTTCTTTTGAATATCATTTGTTATTTCAAAGAATACCTCATTTGTCTCATTAGTATCTTCAGCTTCTTTATTCTTATCAGCTTCACTTTGCTTCCTTTGAACTTCATCCCGTTTTCTATTTGCGAGTCTAAGCTGTTCATCTTTATTTCTTATTTCTTCATCATAACTATCTATTTCCCAAGCTAATCTTCGATTTTTTCTCATCATCCGAACTATTACCACCAAGCATACAATAGAAAATCCAATCGATAGCCATAAGTACCAAATAGAGAATCCCATTTCATTCTGTGGCACAGGTAAAGGATTCACGTCGTCATTTCTAGTAGTTCTGTTTTCACGAGGAGATTCCACTTTACTATGTCGCGATATATACCATTGTAGAATCTTATCTGCAAGTTTTGATTTATCTTCTTCAGTAAATTTAAAATTCGAAAAATCATCTGTATCTGTTATCTTATTAATATAATCAACAATATAGAAAGAATCAGTAACGCTACTGTTTCTATCATTCAATTTCTTCGTCAATCTATCGGCTGTATAATCTAGAACTCCGCTTTCTTTTAGATATCCATATAAAGTGTCATACTCGTATGCATCTTCAACAGAATCTACATTTATCTTATACTTTTCTATAGCTTTATTTTCTTGTTTATAATCAGGGTTGTTCAAAATATACCTTGCCGTATAATAACAATTGACATAGTTGACAATCTTCTGTCTTTCTTCGGCTTTAAATCCTTGCGCTTTGGCAATATATTCAATACTACTGACTGTCGTCAGTAGTATTATAAGTAGTATTTTTTTCATTCTGTTTCTATTCATCTTCCGGTTCCAACATCTTGTTATTTCCACCTATGGCACACAGAATTTCACGAATGGGATAGAAGAATAATGTTTCTTCCACTTTGTCTTTCAGATTCTTATCGCTCATGCCGTCCCTTACCGACTTGGCAATGTCGCGAGTAAATAATGGTCTCAAATCTTCCAAGTCTTCCGTATTCATCGCACCAAATTTCTTATAAAAAGAAAATTCCTCGTCAAGTTTGTAGAACAAATCGGTAAACACATTCATTTCCTTTACCACTCCATCTATCATTTTCGAGTCAATATCCGAATATTTAAAAGACGAAGAAGCAAAAACGTCATCGGATGTACCTAACAGACAGATTTTCATATCTTCAATATCGGCAACGCTCATCGTTTTCATTTCCAGCAGTCCTCCCTTACAAGTCACCTCCTTAGGATTACTAGTGTTAATCAGAATATCCAGCCCGTCCTTATCATACTCAGTGCCATACACCTTTTCAAAGATAAGCTTTGTATATTTCTCCAAAACCTCTTTTTCACTGACATCAATTAATATTTGAAGCAGTTTAGACCCCGTTCCGCTAAATGTAAGATGCCTTGGAAAATCCAGCGACTTGCATTTCATGGTTCGGGCGATATGGTATATCAATGCCGTGTAGAAAAGGATGAACAATGTCTTTAGTTTGGAATCGGAAAACAACATAGAACTATAGTTCACTTTGCTTGTTATTTTCTTTCCAACCACATCCCTATTTCCCACCAAAGAGAATAGGAGCATGACAATGTCCGAAGCCGGCTTTCCATCCTCCATCCAGCCGTCTGCCAATTCTATGATTTCGCTCAATCCTTGTGCATTGAGTACACTACGGAAATAATCGAGATACTTGATTATAAAGGGACTACTATGGCATGGCTGACAGTCGAAAATAGCATTAGCTGCAAAACGGCAAGACGACAAATAGAGAGGATTGCCATCTTTCACTATCAGAATGTCCGAAGTTCCCCCCCCTATATCAACGGATACCACATTGGTTGTCGCTTTACTATTTTTCTTATAATAATAGTAAGGCACGACAGATTCAGACATCGTGATGATTTGCGTGTCACTGTCACCTCCAAAATAGATACCATAAAGCATCTTCCATGTATCTCGGATTTTCGTCACACGTTTGGAAGACATACTTGCCGGATAGAACCAAGCTATTTTAGTGGCAGACAAATCCCCCCCATTCATCAACACCTTGTTCCGCATCAACATCATCAGATTTTCAAAATAAGAACAAATACGATTCTGACTTTCCACCTCTGCGGCCCACTTTAAATCAACGTGCGACTTATTGTAAGGCGGTAAATCCATTGTTTCAAAAACAAAAGGCAAGTTGGTTTCTGCCATTGGAACGACTTCTGTGCCAATCCAGTCAAGTCCGGCTTTCTCCGAAAGGACCGTACGGGTGGGAAACTTAAAGTATTCGCCAATCACGCTTGGCATAAAGTCTGCCATTATCACATCGTCTGGATCTTTACCGTAGCCTATATTCATAGGCTGGATCAGACTTTCATTTTTCTTAATGGTGAACGGCTCTATCTTTCCACCATCCATCCGGTATTCGATATGCGTGTTTGAAGTACCAAAATCAATAGCAAATTCAAATGAACGGGCACCCACCTTTCCCTGAAATTCGGGAATAATGATATTATCCACTCCTTCTACATTGAAAACGAGATAGGAAAAAACGGATTTGAATACAAATGTCTGTGGAGAAAGCACTGTACGTCCGGCTACTATTACATCGCCATCACTCGTATTGTTTCTTCTTAAACAACATTCTTTTTCAAATACGCCTTGGTCATTACCAAACGACAGATTGTATTTATCATCCCCCTCAAAGTCCATCACATTGACACGATAATCTGCCATCACGTTTTGTTTCACTTTCAAGAATGGGAAGATGTGCAAGGCAAAGTCTTTCACGATGATACGTCCACTGCTCTCGTCGGAATTTCCGGCTAAGTTCTCATAATAGAAACGTTCGTAAGTAATGAAATTTACTTGTCCGTTTTCTGCCTTGACCGGAATATCGAGCGTCACTTTCACTACCTTATCAGACACCACTTCAAGCCTTTCCATACGGAAGTGCTTTTTGAGATCTTCTATCGTAAAATACAGGAAATAGGCTTTCTTGATGGGAAGCAAATAGCTGAATCCACCATCTTCGCCGCATTGCTTGTCGCCGCCATTGTAGAAACAGTCCACATTCAACGGATAGCTGTTGCAAATGAGGGTATCTTCCAAAAAGTCACCCATGGTTAAATAAGGATATGTGCGACCGTCAACAGGCAGTTTCCGCTTATCGAGCGGAGCATCGTCGTGAATCGGTACGACTGTTTTTTCATCCCACACGTCTTGAGTATATATCAGTGACTTTCGGAAAGTATCTACAGGAAGAACCAAAGGCTTTTTGCCTCCAACCGTAAAATCACTGTCTATGACAAAATCTGTATGAAACGAACTGTCTACATTGAGACATTTCAACTCACAACCCAAAACTTCCACAAGATCGGTATTGGTGGTAATGGAAATAGAGACATATTTATCAATATCCGCTTTTGTCATCTTATTTATCAGATCTTTCTGTTCTTGCGTCAAATATTTGAAAGTCAGCTCCAAATATTCATCAACTTCCTTAAACAGATTAGAGAAAGAACGTGCAGTCTTGTCCTGCAACTGATTCCAAAAGTTCTTTAGTCCAAACCAATACAAGATAAATTGCGTGTCACGCCTGTATAACGGTTGAAAATTGGAATCGAAAGGTTTGTCGTTGCCAAAACAGACATTGGCAGACACATAATTCAAGTTGTTGGCAGATGTAAAGAATAAAGTTGCCGGAGAAGTGGCACCCACGATATTCATCTGCGAAGGAGCATCCGGGCCTTTATAATTCAGCAAGTAAATATTCTGGAGCAAATCAAAATTGTACGTACTCGCATCTTGATTCAGATACATATTCAAGGTCTCTCCCAATTGTTTGTGTGCGAAACTACTTTTTTTATCAAGAAGCAGACCAAGAGCTTCTTTCTTATTCCATCGAATGATGTCGAACTTGTCTCGCAACTTCTCTATATTGAAAAATATTTCCGCCACATCCAAACAGTCTGAAACCAGTTTATGATAAACTGTCAACTGATTATCCAAATCCTTGCTCTCTACCACTTGTCTAAAAGCATTCTTCATCAAGTCCATACGGGCAAAAGGACTGGGAATAGAGGTTATTTCCCTTTTACAAGTTGCCCCCTCCGGATCACTGATACTACCGATAGCTTTTGTTCCGTACTCAATGGAATCAGCCCAGCCGTCGATGTTGTCACTACCACCGGCTGTATATAAACGAAAAATATGTGCCATACTACAATCTGATTTTATCATTAATAAGTTCGTCGGTCACTACAGCAAACAACTCCATAAAACGCTGTTCCAACGACAATCCTTCTTTGAATTTCTTTTCTCTCTTGTTCAAATAGCCATCAAACAGAGCATAGTTTGAATCTACATGAAACAGCACTTTTTTCGTTTCGCATCCTTTGACAAGATTGAACACAGCATTCTTATTCTCTTCCAACTCAAAAGGTACAAATCCACGTCTGTTTTTTCCCATTTCATTGAGCCATATCATATATTCGGCTACGAACTTATTGATATAGCTCTTCACATAACGGTCGGCAAACCATTTCTTTTCATTGAAACGAACCGTCCAAGGCAATTTTTGTCGGATAGAATCGCTCAACTGCTCGTTGAAGAATTTACATAACAATGTAAATCGAGTCATTGGCCTCACAATGATATCATACGTTGCGTCACACAAATCGGGAAATATCAGGTTCTCTCCGCTTTGCTTTACACCAAATTCACGATAAATAGTTTTGAGGCTTCTTTCATCAAAATCTTCATCAAAATTGACAATAGCCAACGCTGCAATCAATTCCAGCAAATGTGCATCGTTCTTCTGAAATTCTCCTCCTTCATTATTTTCATACTTACTCAAGATGTTGTCTCCCAAATAATACAAGGCATCAATAGCACTCATATTTTGATTATAATAAGACAAAGCCGCTTTCGTTTTCGAAATAAAAGTAGCTTCGTCAATGGCACTTTCCCCATTTGGTTCTATACCGAAATAGGGCAATATAGTAATGGCACCTATCACGCTATCTTGGATATCTTTGGCATTGGGAAATACCCCACCTTGTGTTTGCAACGTACTTTGCGTTTGCAATGTGCGCAAATTCTTAAGTAATACCGGAAAACCGCTAGCTCCTGTTCCACCAAAGATGGAACTGATGATGAATATCTTGTCGTTCTTCTGAAAGTCGGATGCAAATTTAAGAAACTGCGGAGATTGGGCGAAACGGTTGAGTACTACACTACCGATATTAGGATTCCCCTTAAACCCTACTTCCATGTCCGCATTCAAGTTGTCGTCCGAAAACAGCATTTTTGCGAGTGCATAGTTGGCTCTATCCATGGTATTCAGTTGGATGTAGTCCTTAAAAAGTTGGTTTTGGGTATTTTCCAAGTCCATTCTAAATCCTGGCAGCAATTCCTGCACTTCGGTGCGAAAGAACCCACATTGAGCATCCGTGGTGAAAGTCAACTTCTCACGTATATTATTGTAGGTATGCATCAAGTCAACAGTACGTGTCAAGTCGGCAGCCGCCACATCGGGATCTATAATAATAGGAACAATAGCATCCGATTTCATTCGCACTCCAGATGCCAGCAGCATGGTTAATGATTTAATCACTCGTGAACCGGTACCTCCGATTCCGAAAACATACAATTTACTCATCTTGATAATATTGTTTTAGAATGGTGATTTCCTACAATTAACACTCCCCCACTTCAATAGCATGGAAAGCAGAAAAAACACTGCAATCGACAAAATGGCATTGGTAAGACTTGAATCCCCAAAAACTGCTATCTGTAATATAATAATCCGCAATGTCACCGGAGTCATTTCGCAAATAAAGCAGGCAGTCTCCTATCAAATTGTCTTTAAAGTCTTCCTTTATCCACCAATAGGCAAAGAAAAAGCACAACACACCATTGAAGCACATCATAATCAACCAACTCCACCAGCGATGAAAACGTGCACTGTTTATGACATAATAATATAGCACACCAATCAAAACAGAGATAAGCAGAGTCCACAATGCAATGCGCGGAAAAAGAACTGGGTTGGTATAGTCATCCGTTTCACAGTTATACCCCCATAGATATTCACCCAGTTGCTGCCCAAACAAGGACTCAAAAACACAATAAATTCGACCTATAAATTCCATAGCCTATAAAATTTTAATTAATAAACACTTTCATACCAACAAAACAACTATTGTCATCACAGTCGAAGGCTTCGTATATACCTTCAAGTAGATACTTCAATCCATAAGTTTTTGTCATTGCATCGCCTTGATGTATATTCAATCCATCTTCATCGGTACATTGGGCAATCCACGATGGCAATTGCTTCTTCAACATAATCTTTAAATCGCATTTACCGGGTTGATGTATCTGTTTGTTTAATGTAAAACTGAGCAGATGCGAATACTTCCCTTTTTCTTTGGGAGTAGAGATGCTCAACGTATAATCCTTGGAACTCAATGAGTAATTCTCCGGATGAATCAAATAATCCCCCGCAATGGGTAAACCGGAAAAGTCGACTCCTAAAGTGAACATGAACTTTCCTTGTTTTTTCCCTTTATCCGCCTTTTTAGCATCGATAATATGAAACTTGGGATTCTTCATGCACTTCTTGAACGTCCCCATCTTAGGGGTCGCTACCACTTCATAGTTCACATTATGAGTTGACTTGCTGATAGTAAAGGAATGTTCTACTCCTCTGCCTTTAATCTTTTCTTCAGGCACTTTCTTCGAAATCACGTTTATCAAATCTTCACGCCCCATCAAAATCATATAAAAAGGGCGGATATCACTTATATTAGTAGGTTGGTCTAACCGATTATAGTATTTTCCGTTAAACTTACCATTCAAGCGATAAGCTTTCACACAGAAAGTAGATTCGTCCTTCAATTTGTCGGCAAAAGCCACTTTTACGCCAATTTCCTGGTTTACAAGATATTCGGAGGCATTGATACCTTTTCCCGGAGAGAATATGCAATCGGATATGAAAACAGACACCGCATCATCGTCCGTCTTGTTCAGAACGGAAACCATCATTTCCGCTATATCCGTTGTACCCAAAGAGCCACCGGCACTTACAAAATGATTAGGAGACAATCTCTCTATAAAGTCTTTGATACGTGCATTGTTGCTCAATTTGTTTTGTAGTGGAACAATTCTGCTGTTAATATAATACAGGTTCAGCGAATCGGTACAGTTTAAGCAAATGTCAGACAAATAACTATAGACTGATTCTTCGAACTCTGTCAGCCCGTTAACATAACCAAACATACTGCCCGAATTTTCCAAGTAGACATTGACTATCGGTTTTGTGTCGTTGGATTGTTTGGATATATCCGTTTTGAACGTTTGACATCGGGGACATTGCCTAGTGCCTAAATCATTGCAGCCACATAACATAGTCACGTACGTAGCAACAAGTAACACTGCATAAAGTGATTGGTTTATCAATCTGCCTATCTGTATCATAGTGCTTAAGTAAAAGCATTTTCCCAGCAGATTCCCGAACCGAGCGGTTCATAATTAGACGTAAGATAACTATAATATAAAGAAAAAGCGCGGGAATCTGTACCTGTTACTCGTCCCGCTACTTTAAGGCCTTCGCATTGCCCATCACTGTAGAACGAGCAACGCAGAAGCCCACGCCGATATGTATACGAAGCAAGATACACCTTTTGAGTACTCAAAAAATGCATCAAGAATATAAACATATCCCATGGACATCTACCATTGCTTTGTTCCTTGACAGTGATTAAAAGTTGCGAAGTTTTAAAAGTAGCCAAAGACAAAACGTCAAGTAAACGTCTTTCCTTATATAATATGTTTCCCACACCACCCTAACCTCACGAATGAGGTATCGGCGTGAGAAACATTGCAAAACTATAAAAATAAAATCAAAAAAACTATTTTTGTCACTCTTTTTTCTTAAGCCACATTCAGTACAGGCATTCAGCCCCTTCCTATACATCTTTTTTTGGAAACTAACATTCTAATATTGAATTATTTGCAACCAGTTCAGTGGATATATACTCCCAAGACAGTGACAAAGTTCGTCTTCAACACGCAGTATAAAAAATATATATGCTATTTCTTCACAATAGCAATCAGTTCGTCTGCTGAAACAAGGTTCTGTTCTCCTGTCTCCATATTCTTCAACATCACTTTGCCTTCGTTCATTTCGTTCTCACCGACAATAGCTACAAACGGAATATTCTTCGCATTGGCATAACTCATTTGTTTCTTCATCTTGGCTGCATCCGGGAAGATCTCGGCACGAATATTGGCAGCACGTACCTTAGCCAGAATTCCCATTGAGTATGCAGCTTCCTTTTCACCGAAGTTGATAAACAGAAGTTCTGTTCCGTTTACAGCTTCTTTCGGGTAAAGTTCGAGCTGGTTCAGGACATCAAAGATACGGTCTGCACCAAAAGAGATACCCACTCCGGACACTCCTGCCATACCGAATACTCCGGTCAGATTATCATAACGGCCACCACCAGTGATACTGCCAATCTGTACATCCAGTGCTTTCACTTCAAAGATAGCTCCTGTATAATAGTTCAGTCCACGAGCTAAAGTAAGATCAAGCTCTATTTCATTCTTCAAGCCCATTGTTTCCAATGTATTCAGAATAAATTCACTCTCTTCCACTCCCTTCAGCCCTACTTCACTGGCTGATAACACATTCTTCAGTGTTGCCAATTTCTCTGCATTCGTACCACTAAGAAGAATGATCGGTTGCAACTTGGCAATAGCCTCATCACTGATTCCCTTCTCTTTCAGTTCGGCATTTACATTATCCAGACCAATTTTATCCAGTTTGTCAATTGCCACGGTAATATCTACAATCTTATCCGATTCGCCTATAATTTCAGCAATACCGGAAAGAATCTTGCGGTTGTTAATCTTAATACATACACGAATATTGAAACGACTAAAAACGGTATCGACAATCTGCATCAATTCCACTTCGTTCAATAACGAATCGCTTCCTACAACATCGGCATCACATTGATAAAATTCGCGATAACGTCCTTTCTGCGGGCGGTCGGCACGCCATACCGGTTGAATCTGATAGCGTTTGAACGGGAAAGTGATCTCATCACGATGCATCACTACATAACGGGCAAAAGGCACTGTCAAGTCGTAACGCAAACCTTTCTCACAGAATTTGCTTGCCAGTTTGGCAGCATTACGGCTTAACAATTCTTCGTCAGTAATCCCGGAGAAGTAATCTCCAGAGTTCTGAATCTTAAAGAGTAGTTTATCTCCCTCATCGCCGTACTTTCCCATCAATGTAGAAAGCATCTCCATCGAAGGAGTCTCTATCTGCTGGAATCCATACAAATGATATACGTCACGAATCGTATTGAATATATAATTACGCTTCGCCATTTCTACCGGCGAAAAGTCACGAGTTCCTTTAGGAATACTTGGTTTTGCTGCCATAATATTACTGTTTATAATTTTAATTGCGCAAATTTACTGCAAATTTCCGAGCAATACTTACATATATTTGAAAAAATCACCCGTATTGTGTCCATCCCCTATCAATATCGTAAAGAAACACTCAAGTAAGACCCTAAACAATACAAAAAATCCTCCATAGTCTTCGGAAAGACTGCGGAGAATCTTTTTATATTCTATGGAGAGAAGTTAATAAACGTACTTTTCTCCCTTTTTCATTTCTTAGTCTCTTCTACCCATGAAGATCATGATGTAGTATACCAATGTAGCCAGTGAGCCTAATGCAGCAACTACATACGTATAAGCAGCAGAACGAAGAGCATCTTCAGCCTGTGCATGATTGTACGAATTAGTAATGCCGGATGAACTCAACCAGACCAACGCACGTTTACTTGCATTGATTTCCACCGGCAGCGTGATAAAGCTGAACAATGTAGTCATAGCAAACAGGATAATACCTGCCAGCAATAACTGCGGGAAAGAGTTTATCAACAAGATACCACCCAACAATACCCACGTCATAATGGAAGAGGCAAAGTTTACCACCGGAACCAGCGCACTACGCATTTTCAACGGAGCATACATGCGTGCATGTTGTACAGCGTGTCCACATTCATGGGCTGCTACGGCAGCTGCCATTATACTGTTACTTTCATACACCCCTTCACTCAAATTCACCGTTTTGTTAGTAGGATTGTAGTGGTCGGTCAACCGTCCCGGCGTATGTGTAACCTGTACGTCATAAATTCCATTGTCATGCAACATTTTTAAAGCAACGTCGCGTCCTGTCATTCCATTTCCTGTAGGAATCTTAGAGTACTTCTTGAATTTGTTTTGCAAATTCATCTGTACCAACCAACTTACAACAGCGATTCCTATAAATAATACCCAATAAGACATCATATACTTTTCAATTTTAATTATTACTCTATATCTTTATAAACAAATTGTTTGCCAAAAATAAGGGGAAACGTTCAATGTCAGAATAGTTTCCCCTTGCTTTTATGAAGAATTAGCTAAAAATTAGTCAATTGTCAGTTCTACCACATAGTCAATATCTTTCGGAACCTCGGCGAATTCGAGCAAAACACCGGCTTTCGTCTTTGTGAAACGAACCGGAGACTGGTCTTTAAACAAGACTGCCTTCTTGACCTTCTTATCTGACAACGGCAGGAACAAAGCCGCATCTTTCAGGTCGAGAATATGCACATAGAGTTTATTTCCTTTTTGTGTTGTCACTCCCCAATCATGTGGAGCAACTGCACCGCTTCGTGTTCCATAAATCGTTTCACCATATTGTTTCATCCACTCTCCCATCTCTGCCAAGCGTTGTACAGCTACCGCAGGAAGTTCCCCATCGGGTTGAGGGCCGATATTCATCAAAAGATTGGCATTCTTACCGGCTGCCTTCACCAGATAGTGAATCAATGTCTTTGTTGATTTATAATTCTGATCGGTAATCTTATATCCCCACATACCATTCATTGTTTCACAAGTTTCCAACGGCAGACGACTCACCTCCTGTCCGGAAAGTCCCGAAACATTCTCACCCGGCAGATCGCGTTCGAAAATCTGAATATCTTCTCCATCAAAAGGCGTCTGATGATGATTATTACCCACCAGACACCCCGGTTGGAGTTTGTGAATCAGAGCATACTGTTCCGGTAATTCCCAGTTAAAAGTTTTGGGCTGATCCCACCATCCGTCAAACCAAATAGCCCCTATCGGACCGTAATTCGTCAGCAATTCTGTCAACTGGTTATTCATGAATTGATAATAACTTTTCCAATCTCCTTTCGAGTTCGAGCGACCCGTGCCCTGCCCTGTACGCCCCCAGGGATAGTCTTCGCGCGCCCAGTCAAGATGTGAATAATAAAAATGGAGCTTGATGCCCTGCTTGGCACAGGCTGCTGCCAGCTCTTTCACAATATCTCTTTTAAAAGGAGTAGCTTTGACTACGTTATAATCCGAATACTTAGTGTCAAACATAGAAAAACCTTCATGATGACGGGTAGTAAAACAGATATATTTGGCTCCCGAAGCTTTAATAGCCTCCACCCATTTATCGGCATTAAACTTGGAAGGATAAAATCCGCCTGCCAGTTTGGCATACTCTTTATAATTCAGATTATTGTTTGTCATAGTCCACTCACCGGTAGCGAGCATAGCGTATAGCCCCCAATGAAGAAAAATACCAAACTTATTGTCCTGAAATTCCTGCCGTGCTTTCAAATTCTCTTCGGTAGGCTGATAGGAAGATTGCGCAAATACTCCCAAGTTCATTACGAACAACAAAAGGAAAGCTATAAAACGTGTTTTCATAAGGCATACATTATTTTTGTGTGTTTAGGATAGACTATACAAAGGATTGAACAAGAAAGGCGGAGTTTTTCTTCAATCTCCGCCTTTCCTCCATATAATAAATCAATTGTTATTCTTCAGTATAACGTTCGATGGTCTGTGCTCTGTCCGGTCCTACAGATACAATCTTGATTTCTACACCAAGCTGTTCTTCCAGGAAAGTCAGGTAAGCATTGAATTCTTCCGGGAATTCATCTTCGCTCTGCATCTTGGTCATATCTGTCTGCCAGCCCGGAAGCTCTGCATATACAGGTTCTACGCCTTCTGTGATGTCATACGGGAAGTAGTCGATCTCTTCACCGTTCACTTTGTAAGCAACGCACGCTTTGATTGTTTCGAAAGTATCGAGTACATCGCTCTTCATCATAATCAATTTGGTAACTCCGTTTATCATAACGGAATACTTCAACGCTACCAGGTCAATCCATCCGCAACGACGTTTACGACCGGTTACAGAACCGAATTCATGTCCCAACGTACACATCTTGTCGCCTGTTTCGTCAAACAGTTCTGATGGGAACGGACCTGCTCCTACACGAGTACAGTATGCCTTGAAGATACCATATACTTCACCGATACGGTTAGGTGCCACTCCAAGTCCGGTGCAGGCTCCCGCACATACGGTATTGGAAGAAGTCACAAACGGATATGAACCGAAATCAATATCAAGCATAGTACCCTGTGCTCCTTCACAAAGCACGCTCTTACCATCCTTCAACAGGTTATTCACTTCATGTTCGCTATCTACGAAATGGAATTGTTTCAAGTATTCGATACCTTCCAACCATGCTTTTTCCAGTTCAGTAAGATCGTATTCATAATTCAAGCTCTTCAGAATTTGTTCGTGACGAGCTTTTGCGGCAGCATACTTCTGATCGAAATTATGAAGAATATCACCTACACGAACACCGTTACGGCTCACTTTATCCGTGTAAGTAGGGCCGATACCCTTACCGGTAGTTCCTACTTTAGCATCGCCTTTGGCTGCTTCGTATGCAGCATCCAGAATACGGTGTGTCGGAAGAATAAGATGAGCTTTCTTTGAAATATGCAAACGTTCTTTCAGCGGATGACCCGATGCTTCAAGTGCTTCTGCCTCTGCTTTAAACAATGCCGGATCAAGTACCACACCGTTACCGATGATGTTTACCTTGTTTCCTTGAAAAATACCGGAAGGAATAGAGCGAAGCACATATTTCTGTCCTTCAAACTCAAGCGTGTGACCGGCATTCGGGCCGCCCTGAAAACGAGCAACCACATCATACTTAGGTGTTAAAACGTCGACTACTTTTCCTTTACCTTCGTCGCCCCATTGTAATCCTAATAGAACATCTACTTTCATTTTTC
>OGCO01002323.1_pt1 | contig 25349 bp, 14 predicted proteins | sample 1570171 | NCBI WGS metagenome assembly OGCO01 (sample SAMEA4370583, study PRJEB24528) | human gut metagenome
TGGCATCACCCTGTACTACCCTGCCACCAACATGGATGCGGAAGAGCTGCTCATCGTCCAGCTCCAGGACGTGAGCCAGCAGGAGACCGTCAAGGCGGCCATTGACGCCCGGTTGGAGACCCAGAAGAACAGCTTTGAAGGGTACGGGGTGGAGCAGTTTGCTCTGTTGGAGAAAAGTATCGTGGACGTGGAGGGGAACTATGTCCTCTTCGTGGTCAACGAACAGGCGGCAAAGGCGCAGAGCGCCTTCTTGCAAGCGTTGTAAGGAGGGAGAACGATGGTATTCAGCAGTTTGATCTTCCTCTTCGTGTTCCTGCCTGTCACCCTGGCGCTTTACTATATCGTCCCCAAGCCCCTGAAAAATCCGGTGCTCATCCTGTGCAGCCTGATCTTTTACGCTTGGGAGACCCCACAGTATCTGGTGCTCATGCTCTTCAGCGTGGTGTTCAACTACTGCGCTGGCTTGGAGCTGGACGACCTGCATCAGCGGGGGAAGCCCAAGGCGGCTAAGTGGGTCATGATCGCCGTGGTGGCCATGAACCTGTTCCTGCTGGGCTTCTTCAAGTACAGCGGATTTTTGGTGGAAAACCTCAACCACATCCCGGGGGTTGCCCTCACTGCCGCCAAGGTGGCGCTGCCGGTGGGCATCTCCTTCTACACCTTCCAGGTACTCAGCTACGTCTTTGACGTGTACCGTCAGAACGTGCCTGTCCAGCGGAATTTCGTTCTCTTTGCCACCTATGTCACCTTCTTCCCCAAGCTGGTCTCCGGCCCCATCGTGGCCTACAAGGATATGGAGGCGCAGCTGCGGGAGCGGCAGGTGTCTCTGGAGCGCATTTGCAGCGGGGCGACCTTGTTCCTGACCGGCCTGTTCAAGAAGGTGCTCATTGCGGACAACCTGGGCGTCCTCTATGCGGGTATTTCCGGTCAGTCCGGTGCCATGTCCGTGGTCACCGCCTGGTTGGGAGCCATTGGCTACACGCTACAGCTCTATTTCGATTTCAGCGGCTACTCTGACATGGCCATCGGCCTGGGTCAGATGTTCGGCTTTGACATCGACAAAAACTTTGACTATCCCTACCTGTCCAAGAGCATCACCGAATTTTGGCGTCGGTGGCACATCTCCCTGGGCAAGTGGTTCCGAGATTATGTGTACTTCCCTCTGGGCGGCAGCCGGGTGCGTACCAGCAAAATCCTGCGTAACCTGCTCATCGTCTGGCTGCTGACCGGCATCTGGCACGGAGCGGCTTGGACCTTCGTGTTCTGGGGGCTGCTGCATGGCCTGGCACAGGTGCTGGAGAAGTTCCCCCTGCGGAATGTGCGGGAAAAACTGCCCGACTGGGTGAACTGGCTGGTGACCATGCTCATCGTCAACTTCGGCTGGGTCTTTTTCGCTGCACCTTCTTTGGGCAGCGCTTTGCGCTGGATCGGTCAGATGTTCTACTCCACCGCTGGATTTGTGGACGGCACCGCTCTGTACTACCTGGGTTCCAGCTGGCCGCTGCTGCTCATCGCCATCATCGGCTGCACCCCGTGGCCGAAACTGGTGGGCGCCAACTTCGCTGGCAGCAAGGGCGTGGGCACCAAGGTGGTCAGTGTGGCCGTGTATGCCCTGCTGCTGGTGTCCTGCGTAGCCAGTATGATCAATGCAACCTATAGTACCTTCCTCTATTTCCAGTTCTAAGGGGGTGAGCCGAGTATGAAGGAAGAAAACAATCCCCAGAAACGCCTGACCCGTCGGGAGCGGGCGCTGCTGGAGCGAAAGAGAACCTGCCGTCTGCTGGGCGCCCTGTTGGCGGTGGCCATTGTGGTCGCCGGCATTGGCAACTTGGCAGGGAAGGACAAGGAGTTTTCCGAAAACGAGAACCGGATGTTGGCGCAGAAGCCTCAGGTCACCTGGGAAGGAGTCAAGGATGGTTCCCTGTTCCGGGACTTTGAGAATTACCTGGCCGACCAGTTCGTGGGCCGAGACCAGTGGACTGCCCTGGATTTCCAGGAACATCGTCTCATGGGTCAGAAGGAGAGCAGCGGCGTCTATCTGTGCAAGGACGACTATCTCATGGAGGAGCCGACGACGCCGGACAGCGATTCCGTCCAGCGAAATGTCAAGGCCATCAAGAGCTTTTTTGAGCGCTACAGCGATGTGAAGATGCACATGATGGTGGTGCCCAACGCGGTCACCATCTTGAAAGACTACCTGCCCAACCATGCGCCGGTGCGGGATCAGATGAAGGATTGGAAAAAGGTAAAGAAGAAGCTGCCGAAGAGCCTGGACGTCATTGACGTGTCCAAAGCCTTGACCAAGCACAAGGACGAGGGCGTGTTCTATCGCACCGACCACCACTGGACCAGCCTGGGCGCTTATTACGCCTTCCAGGCGGCAGCTCAGTCGCTGGGTATCAAAACGGACGAGCTGAAGCAGTACAAAGCGCACACTGTATCCAACACCTTTGAGGGAACCCTGGCCTCCAAGAGCGGTTGCCATGAGGTGACGGACACCATCACCGTGTACGAGCCTCAGGAGGACGACACTCAGTTCTACGTGACCTACGACGACACCCAGGAGAAGAGCCGTTCGCTGTTTGTGGAGAAGTGCCTGGAGGATAAGGATCAATATACCGTCTTCTTCGGCGGCAATCACCCCAGAGTCACCATCCGCACCACCAGCGAGAGCGGCAGAAGGCTGTTGATTTTTAAAGATTCCTACGCCAACAGCTTTATCCAGTTCCTGACGCCGTACTATGAGAAGATCATCCTGGTGGATCCCCGTTACTACTACGACAACGCCAGTTCCATCATCTCTGGCGAGAAGATCACCGATGTGCTCTTCCTGTACAACCTGAACACCTACCTGGAGGATAACTCCCTGGCGGATACGCTGGATGCAGCGCAGCCGGAGCAGACTGCGGAGGGGGATACGGATACGACAGGTACTGGTCAAACTTAAACCGAACAACGAAAAAAGGGGAGCGGAATTTCCGCTCCCCTTGCTTTATACTTTGGGTGAAATTACTTGAAGTAACGCTCCAGCAGACCCTTCAGAGCCTTGCCGTGGCGGGCTTCGTCGCGAGCCATTTCGTGGACGGTGTCGATATAGGAACCTGCCTAAGCTGCTCATATCGAGGGGTACAGGGGTTTGGAGCGGACAAGGATTGTCCTTTTTCTATGAGGTTTACCTTCTGAAATGTACCATACAAGTACAATTGGAGGGTATCAAAATGAATAAGGAAAAAGGTGTGTATCAGCTTGAAAATGGGTATTGGGCATACCGTTTTGTGATTGTCTTGAATGGCAAGACCATCAACCGGAAGAAGACAAAGGATGAACAGGGGAAACCGTTCAAGAGCGCAAAGGCTGCGAGCAGAGCAAGAGAAGCAGCTATCAATATGGAGCGGGAGAAGGCCAGGCACAAGGAACGTCCCAGAAAGATGATGGCAGAAGTCTATCAGGAGTATTGTGAAAAGGGGCGCTGTGGGAAGGCGTATACGACTATCCGGAAACAGGACAGCCTTTGGAACAACCATCTTTCTAAAGAATTTGGTGAGCAGTATATCGACGAGATTAGCTCGGCGGCAGTCATGGATTATCTTTCCCGTCTGTACTACACCGAAGGCAGAGCCTACCGATATGTAGAGGGCTTTTTGAAGATGTTCTACCTTCTGTTTGGCCAGGCGTATTCCCGTGATTACTTGGACGTAGACCTTTATAACAAGCTGTGTGTGAATAAGAATACGCGAATCAGGATGCCACAGATGAAGGTGGACGATGATACCGATATCGTCGTATATAGCCGGGAACAGGTGGAAGCGTTGGATAGCTATTTCAAGGGGACAAATGCGGAAACTGCTTATTTGTTGGGACGGTATTGCGGTTTGCGCATCAATGAGTGTTATGGCCTAAAATGGGGGAATATTGACCTTGAGCATGGGATGATTACGATTGACCGACAGATGCAGTATCAGGAGGGCTTGATTAAGCTGGTATCATTAAAGACCAGGAACGCGCGTAGAACGGTCTATATGGCTCCTCAGTTGAAGGAATATCTTTCTTCCCTGGCGCAGGAGCGTTCGGCAGCAGCTGATTTATACGCTGCACAGAGGGAGCAAAACCAAACCTTTATCACGGATATAGGCGGAAGGAAAATATCTTGTCTGGAGTTGGTCAATTGTCTTCCCAATGGAAAGATTCAAACGGTCAATTCCATGAAATATCACAGCAGGACAATCAAGCGCGAGTTAGGGATAAATTTCAAATATCACCATTTGCGGCATACCTACGGGACAAGGCTTGCGGAAATGAACACCCCTATGCACATCCTCTGTAACCAGATGGGGCATGCCAGCGGAAAAGTCACTGAGCGGTATTACCTTGCTGTGTTGCAGTCGGGGATTGATATCCTTACGAAGAATCTTGCGGAGATGTAAGAGTATTGTCTAGTGATAGGAAAAGTGGTGGCGTCATTTAGGGTATAAATGGTGATGCTTAAATAAGTAGATGAGCAAGAGCCTTGGAATATATTTTCTTTATAAAATAGCTGTTATGTGGTGGATAAATATATAATGTTCGAAAGCAGTGTTCACACTGCTTTCGAACATTATATTTTATACACCACTCTTTAGCCCCCTTGAGGGGGCGTCCCTTTGCGAGGGCGAAGCCGGAGAAAAGGGAAAGAGAGGGGTGTAAATGAATTGAAAACATACACTTTTTATGTTACAATATAATTAAATATAAAAGTGTATGTTAGGAGGAGATTATGGAAAAGAAACATTTAGCAGAGGTTCTATCAGTAAGTGAATTGCTCAATAGTGAAAATAATAGGATATGTGTTTTGGCTGGGGTCGGAGCAGGAAAAAATACGTTCATTACCGAGCATTTAAAAGGGTATGGCAATATCTTTTTTGTTAGTTCACGTAGAGCAACAATAGATGAAATGCTGATGGCAAATGAAATATGCGAGGAAAAGGTAGACTGGCATAAGTTTTCGGATGAAATCCTCACCACAACAAACTATGGCGTAGAGCTTTTAGTGAAAAATAAGCGTTTTTCTACAACAGGAATCAAAAATATCATTGAGCATTTTGATATCATTGTAATCGATGAATTTCACTCATTGCAAACGGATGCAACTTTCGCGAATTCATCTTTTCACCTATATTCGTTTTTGGATTATATTTCTGCGCACTACCGACATATCAAAATCATTGTAATGACCGGAACGGAGGAACCTATCAAGGATATCTTAGAACGAGACGATTACATGGTGATTGACAAGAGAGATGAATGTATAAATGTACTCCCCAAAAGCGTAGAGGTGATTACGCGCGAGAGAGCGATAAGGATTATTCAGGCTCTTCCCAAGAATCAAAAAACGATATACTATACAAACTCGACCGGGCGGTCAATTTATGGGAAAAAATCTCTGTTCCAAAGATTAACGGACTATGCTGAGGGAGAGATTGCGTTTGCAGTTTCAAAAAGCAAAGCGAAGGAAATCGAAAAGAAGGAAAAAGACGGTTTTGGCAATCTATGTGAGATAAGTGAGGACACAAAAAAGTTTATCATAGAGAACAACAGACTTCCTGAGAAAGTAAGAGTTTTGATAACCACTTCAACCTTAAAAGAGGGGATTAACATTCTATCAGAGGATATTAAGGTTGCTTTTTGTGAAAGTCATCTCCTATCGGATATTCAGCAATTTGCGGGACGTGTCCGCAATGGGCTTGAAAAGCTGTATATAATCAACGATGCAAGACAGTTTGATATGACACCTAAACAATATCGAGCGAGTGTTTTGGAAATGTATTTCAATTTCCTAATGTTGAAGAGGATAAATGAGTTCTTCAATAACGAAATCAAAAATGAAGAATCTATGTTATACATGAAGGGATTTGGAGGTTATAATCCTGATGACATAGAGCTAAAAGATTTCTTCTTTTCAGGGGATTGATCGATTTATGGGGCGAATGAAGCTGTTAAAGTGTTTATTGATTTAGTAGAAGAGAAATTTAGATATGTTCGTTTTAATCATTTAGAATCTAGATTTGAATTATTTGTAACAGCACACCGAGAACAGATAAGAGTACACCGATACTTTGAAGAAGGATGGGAAAAGGCAGTAAGTGCGTTTTGCAAAGAAAAGGGTATTGGATACACAAATAATACTGATTCAAAGGGAATTGACGTGGCCTCTATCGTAGAAGGTCTGGAGAAGTTTGTCGGAAAAAATTTGATATTAGACGAGCGGGATGAGTTGCGTTTATTTATATCAAATTCTTTCGGCTTGAAAGGGAAAAGTCCAAAGAACAAGACATGCAATGACTGTTTGAAAAAGTATAATCTACCCTATAGAATCAAAGCTAGCAATACAGACGGAAATCGATATTTAAGGGTGATTCGTGTCGGGGAAGATGATTGATTTATTATTATGCCCGTAAATTTCTCGTGCCGAAAACAATTTGATTGAATCTTCGGTCTAAATGACATGGATTTAAAGTTTTTTGTCTCGTTTCACCGTAAATCTACCGTGTAAAACAACAGCGCCCTTTACAGGTATTTTGAACCTGTAGGGGGCGCTGTGTAGTATAGAGCGGGGGTGGTTTACATTTGGATTTGGTTTTCCGGTTTGGCCGAGCGGGGGTATGTGGTTCATGTGTTTTGAACTAATGGATATGACTTGAAATCTACAAATCGCTTCTATTTGCTCTGCTTCCAGCAATATGTAATTTATTTGATTATACATCATATGTGCTCAAATGTATATACGAAGAGGTCGTAAGCCCCCAGCAAAGAGGATTCCTTCTTTGCTGGGGCTTTAAGTTAAAAATTAGTTTTCTACGCTCATTAAGACCATAAGGGCACAGATATTTGCCAGGTACGGTATTTGACGGATGAGTATGCTCTGAAATCTCAGCGCCTTTACATCACCTTCTTCCATTTTTCACTCCCTTTGCGTGCTGCAAACTTAGCAAAAATCACGTCTCCGTTGTCCAGGATTCCCTGTGTATCTTCACTGTCCTCGGCAGCATCGAAATTCGAGCTAAACTGAACGCTGTCATCATACACGAGCGCCCAATCGTCACTGATGCCGCCAGCCTTATTCTTCGCGCCAAAGTAGAAGAGGGTTGCACGGCCACCTTCACCGTAATCATCATTGGTATAGGCTTCATATATGGTCAGTGATGCGGGGTCTAACAGGTGGCCTTTTAAAATCGATTTGTCCTTGTCAGCACCCTTGGGGATACAAAGGAGGACAACGAGCAGGACGACCAACACAGTACAGATTGCGACAGCTTTTCTAGGAAGGTGCTTCATTTTTGCGACGAGCTGGTTTGCCCATCCTCTTACATTCTCGAGCCACTTGGGTGCTTTTGCTTTAGCTGCCGATATCGGGCAGCCACAGTGCGGACATGCTGTTGCTTTATCAGATATCTCATGTCCACATTCTTCACATTTTACCAAAGCCATAATGATACACTCCTTTACTATTTTGTACAGCTTGCTTTATTTTCCATCATGCACGAAGGAATCACTGTATCTCTATTTTAGGCCTTTTCGGTCTAAAATGCAATAGGCTGTTTCGGTCTAACATATACTTTATATAAGGATTTTATAGGAGTATGTGTCTTGTGATGCGATATACACGGATTCGGGCGCTGAGAGAGGATAAAGACCTCACACAAGCCTTTATGGCAAAGTTATTGTCAGTCAATCAAAAAACATACAGTAGGTATGAAACGGGAGAGCATGAAATCCCGTTGTCCGCATTGTGCCTACTTGCAGATTTTCATGGTGTCAGCACGGACTATTTGTTAGACCGTACTGATGTGACAAAGCAATATCCACCCAAAAGAAGATGAACCACAATCAGCAAGTGATAGTTGTGGCTTTAATAGTTTGAGTAGTCATTAGTGAAAATAGTAGGTCTAATGTATTCGAACAATCTCATCACTGGACTTTATTCTAGTGATGAGATTGTTTTGTTACGCTTATCAGTTTGCTATTTGCTATATAAACCAAACTGATAAGAGTGATTTTTAAGGGGGGAAGCGCAGTCATAAATAAAGCAAAAAAGTGTTATAGGAACAAAGTTGCAGAAATCCATTGAAAAATGCTGTCGAAAATTATATAGTTAAAATAAGTAAGTGTACATATTAAGTAGTTTTAAGCAATGATAGCAGGTAAGCGACTAAGCAGACAGGAATTAAACCAGTGCTAATGAATTGCAATAGCATAATTAAGCGGTTTAAGGAAAAATATAACTGGATTAAAGAGCAAGAATAGTGGCAGTCAAAAGAAATTTATAGAGTCCCTCTGGGTGAGGTGCGGTGTATTTACATGGAGGAATAGATGCATGGGAAATAAAGATTTTATATTCACAATAGCGGTTATAAAGCATGTGATTTGGTGAATGTAGGAAACAGAAGTGCAAGTGGCTGGATTTTTTCTAGTGGGAGTAAATCAGAGAAGAAATGGAAACTGCTGATTGACAGGGAAATGAAGGAATTGGGATTGATAGAAGAAGGAAAAAATCAGTTCCTCAACATTGTCGGGATTGCTAATGTTGAAAATGTTACATATAGATGCCATGGATAAAATTGCAAATGAGCTGAAATGTGGTCTGAGATATTATGGAATTTATCCTACTAGATAAAAAGAAGGCATTTGATTTTCACATAGAGGCGTCGCACAAAATGAAGAGTATATACATTTATGGGGAATTGATTGCTATAATAAGGAGGTGACGACAAATGATAAATAGAGAAATTCCATTTCGCCCAAGGTTAGAAGGAGAATTTAGGATTCGTTTTTATAATGCTGCGTCCGAGATTACCGAAAAAACTCCCACACTTACTATTGAGAAAATAACTGAACGAGAAATTGAATGGGTTGAGAATGACTGCCAATACAATATAGAACAGCGCAAGAAATATCGTGCTGTGTGGTTCTTATTTCGGGATTTAATTCGTGCTTCATGGAAGGCATGCTATAGAACTGGCGTTTTATATATGAGTTTACCAACTCTCAACGGAGCAGAGATGCACGATGCAACCTCTCCAGAGGTTAAAGCATTACTCCGAAGTTGGATGAGTGAAAGTCGTCATGAGAGACTTGTAGGTTACACAGATTTTATTAACCGCATGGAAAATCCAGGAGTCGGAAGGCGCGGGATTGCAACACTTATCGCTGATGGTGATGAACTGGCGGAAAGGATGGAACGAGCACATACTGGAGAGATAGAGATTGAAGATGCAATTCAGCCGTATCTTCAGTTAGTGAGGGAAAATGATAAGGATGAGTTTACGGGGCTTAAAACGTCGGAGATATGGCGCTATTGCCGCTTGACGTGGTCTACTCCTGCGGAAACAACACCGGGAAGAACTATGCAGTATTTAATTAGAGATGCTGCACATCCGATGCATGCTGTGATGGGTATAGCATCACTTGAAAATTGTGCAGTACAGATTACCTGCCGGGATGACTACATTGGGTGGAATCAAAAGGCTTTTATTGATAAAGTTATCACTGTAGACAATAACAGTGCAAAGGAAGAGTTCAAACAACTTCTTGCTTATTTAGAGGAAGGGATAGCAGGGATTGATTATTCAGAGCTCTGCCCTGAAATGGTTGTTAAAAATCCTACTGATACTGATATTCAACTTCTATTGCATGAGGCATCAAATGCAGAGCAAAGCCGGCAGCAATTTTTGCGAAATGAAGTAGAAAACAATATCGATGATGGTGAAAAGAGTGGTTTGGGTAGCATTTCTATTGATACTGAGAAGGCTCTTTATCGCAGAAAGCGTGCAGAGCAACTTGCCCGTCTTCTGAGTGCCAAAAAGGTTATCGGAGACTTGATTAATGCAGAAAACTTTAACGAAGTCTGGATAGATTTTTGTAAGAGCGAAACAGGAAACTCTGCCATTAGAAGTGCTTTGGTCGCACAAAAGACAAAGCATATCGGTTCGAGCCTGATGGAATTGAACGTATGTGGAGCAATTCCACCGTATAACGAGATTCTGGGTGGTAAGTTGGCGGCACTTCTAGCTATTTCCCCACAGGTTGTTCATGACTATAGGAAACGATATGTTAATAGGGCAAGTGAAATTGCCAGCAGACTGAAGGGGGCACCTGTTTGTAGACCTGCAGACCTTGTATATGTTGGTACTACGTCGTTGTATTATGTTGGCTCTAGCCAGTATAACCGTCTTAAAATACCTGGCAAAATCTTTGACGCGAATTTTGACATTGTTTGGAAACGACTCGGGACGACCATAGGCTTTGGAACGATGCATATAAGTAAGGCAACAACGATGAGTCTTACCGAAGCTACGAGCGATGGCTTTAATCGTATTAACCATGTTTTTGGTGAAGGAGCCAGCCCTAAAATGCGACTTCTTACAATGGCGATTCGTGAATTGCTTGAATCAACTAATGAAGACTCGAAGGATTTTTCTAAGCATGCTATGTCAAGAATCGTATACGGCGCATGTTTGGCAGAAAATACATTTGACTATCTTTTAGGAAGAGAGTCGGAGCCGAGATATTATACGGATATGGTTGACTATATTACCGGAACTCAAAAGATTATTGATTTTTGGCGAAATCGGTGGTTGAAAAGTCGTTTAAATTATGAGCCGATTTATCAGAGAATCCGTGTATTTGACAAGCAAAGCTTTCTTGTAAGCCATCAGATAGATGAAGACGAAGAATGGAGTTTTTCTAAACTTAAGGAGGTATCACACGTGCCTACAAACGATGAAACAAAAACAGGTCTTCAGTTTGTACGAGATTTTTATAGAGGCTCCAGTGCTTACGCCGACCATACAGCATCCGAGCTATTGTCAGTGATACATCTTGAGACCAAACTGGATACAGCCATCATGGAGGCCGCGCTTAGCGGCAAGGATATAGTACTTACTGGAAATCCCGGTGATGGTAAGACCCATGTTATTCGATTGCTGAAGGATAAATTGGAGAGCATAGGAAAGCCGATTTGTATTGAATTAGATGCGAGTACGCTTTCTAATAATGATATCTACTTGAAATGGAAAGAAGCAAGAGAAAGCAATACACCTTTTGTTATTGCAATTAACGCAGCTGTTTTATACTCGGTTTATCAAGAATATTCTGATTTTCAGCCTATCAAGGATGCTTATATCCAGATGAGCCACTCAGTTATTTTTCATGACGAAGTAACTGAGGACAGTGATTTGGTTGTTTTTGATTTGAGCAAAAGAGAAGTGTTAACTGCAGATATTCTGAAAAAAGCGATAGAAAAATTGACAGATGCTACGCATTATACAGAATGCGTAACGTGCCCGTTGAATAAGTGTTGCGATGTGCATAGAAATTGTAGATTACTTAATAGTACATTATTCCAGGAACGTCTCTTTGTAATTTTGCAGAGGGTATCTATGCAGGGATATCATGCAACGATACGTGAACTGCAAAGCCTTATTGCCTATTTAATTTTTGGCAATAGAAATTGTAAGACAATTAGCCGTACAACTGGGAGTAACCAATATAACTTGGCTAATCTTGTGTTCTTAGGGAAAGGAACTTTGTTTAATACAATTCGAAATGCAATTGACCCAGTTGCTATCTCCCATCCTACATGGGATGAGAGAATTCTGCTTAATGACATTCCAAGTGATAGTTGGGTAGATGGCTACGAGATTCCTGCTGAAGCCATAGCTTATGATAACTACGAATTATTTAAATTGAGAAAAAGACAGTTCTATTTCTTTAATAAAAACGGAGAAGAGTTACTGAAAATCATGGATGATGATGTTACTCACTTCCAAGAATTTCTAAGACAGGACAACGGGAAAATAATTAAAGAGTTGGTTCATAAACTCAACACCTTTTTTGGGGAGGCAAAAGCATCTAATTCGGAGTTGCAGATTTGGACAGGTCATCGTTATGATAATGAACCAAGGAAGGTTTTAATTTCTATGGGCTCAATTAAAAAGAATGGCTTGAAGATTGGCAGACCAACCCTCCAGAAGAGTATGAAGAGTGGAATCGATATGACGGCCAGTTATATTCGTCTCGAGAAAAAGAATGCTGCACATATCTTTCTCAAAATTGATTTCGATATGTACATGCTCTTGTCAGAAGCAGAACGAGGTGTTCCTGTTCTATTCATGGAATCAGGTCTTGTCAAAAAGGTTTGGCGCTTTATAGAACAACTTCAGTCTTTTGGAGATTTAGATGAAAACGATACTGTTATGATTTCTTTGCTAGATGTTCAAAACAAAAAGAAAATATCGGTAGCTATCGATAGGGAAGAAAACAAATACTCCGCTATCGAAGGAGAGAGGGCAAAGGGGGTATAACATGGCTGAGCAAATAAATCTTCATTATTTCAGAAAAGAAGTGGATAGTACGTATGTTGGATTTACGCCTAATGGCGGCTCGATTAAGCCTGTCCATGTTGCCAATGGAGTTCAAAGATGTATATTTGGTGGTTTCAATACTGCAATGCAGATAAAGAGACTTGCCTTGGTGTCGGATGCAAAGGGGAATGTGCCTGCAGGAAGTGAACTTGAAACGATATATTCCATGTTAGCAGAAAATGAGACAATTGAAGATGGAATCTCGAAAAGTTCTGTTGAATCCATGCGTAATGTTATGCAGAGACTGCTATCAGCAGATAAGGGAGTATATGTGGTAAAAGGGCTTAAAGATGATATGATATCCTTTACTGCTGGTTCAAAGTATTTCCTTACAAGAACCTCAATCTATGAGGACACAGGAGAGTTTATTGGAGACTTAATTCGTTCTTACTGTCCGGAACTTGCAGAATATATCAAAGAATTGCTTGATAAGGCGAATGACCCAATATCACTTCTATTCGACCCGGTTTTAGAGAACTCTATGGAGGTGTTTGAGAGGAGCCGACACGAGGATTTACCGGTCTTTAAAGCACCAAATGATGCTGTAAAGTGGTATCTGAAGGGCCTTAATGCAAGTGGCCTATGCTTGATGGATAATCTTAAGAAACATCCAAATCCATTAACACAGTTGCGCCTTTTCAACTTTTTCTGTATATTTCAATTAATTCGCTACATGGCACTGCTTGAAGCATTTTATTGTGGCGAAAATGTTAGACCTGTGCTGCTGGACTTTTCTGGAATGCCCCCGAGTCAAAGCAGCGTAGCGCGAGCATCTGAGATGGCGTACACGCAGATGCATAAGTCTATTAATCGTTTTTACGCATGGGGTTATGCGCAGAAGTTGAAAGAAAAGGGCTACAGCAAGGAAACTCTGCTTCAATCAGAAACTCCGGTTTATGACAACAAGAAAAAAGCTTCTGCTGAACTTGACACCTTATGGACATTGGCAAAGGAGCGCGCAAGGTCCTGCACAACAGAAGATGCTGTAAGACTAATATTTGGCGAGACGATGTACGATATGTTGGCATTAGAAGCATCATCACATCCGGTCAACTGCCTTAAAATTCTAGGAACCTCTGCTGGAGTATTATATCCGCCAGATAAAATGCATCCAAACAAAAGATTTGTATTGTCACAGGATATCTTGGAGATGCTACTTCGCAGCACGGTAAGGCCTGATGAAATACTTAGTGGAAGTGATATGAGAAATCGCTTATGGGAGCGTTTTGGCATCATTGTTGGAGGTAGGACATACGAACTTGAGAGACTTCGGGGCAGTGGCATGCTTCTGCAAATTGACGAAAATTCCCTTGAACAAAATTTCACTTCCTTTGCGGCATTACTTGAATCTATGGACTTTGCTGAGGTAATGGCAGACGGGATTTTGCAGATTCGGTTAGGAGGTTCGGATTGAGGATGGATAAACAAAGCCTTGTTATAGGGCTATTATTAGAAAAAATAGAAGATTCCAAGGTCGGAATTCTTGCTAAAGGAATAGGTGATATTAAACCTGTTGAAATAGCTATTGAATTATCGGCTCAAATGAAATCTCATATTTATGTTGCAGCAGTGGGATATGGTATTGCTGAAGACATTGAAGAAGCGGAGTATACTTTAACTTCATCTATTGAGAAAGCTGTCCTGTGGAGAAGCGTTCCTGAGTATGCAGGCAACATTGTTGTATTTGTGAAAACTGATACGGATAAACTTCATTCTCTTGCTGAGTTCGATGTTATCTCATTAAAGGATGTCTCAAAATACCTTTTAGAGTTGCAGATTTCCAATGAAAGCAATATACCCACACAGAATTTTTGGCGTGCGCTACAGCAGACCTCGGATTATTATTCCTTTGAAGCTATTATGGAATTTGTTCAGGCAATTTCAGACGAAGGAACTGTAGCAGAATCTATCCCCAATAATATGTGGAGACTGAATCTTCTGCGTGATGTAGATATTCTTGGAACGAAATACAAACCCAATGAGCGCTTGACCAGAAACCGAGAGTTGATTTTTGCTATTGGGCAGTTAAGTGAGGATTCGCGTAAAAAACTGAGCCGCGCATTAGCAAGAACAAAGGGGGATGATAGGGTTCGTCTGCAAAATGCATATAACCTTCTTCAGAACCTTTATAAGTATGGAAATCGGGAAACGCTAAGGCAATTGGATTTTTCAACAGTGCAGGAATTGTTTTCGGCTTCAAAAGCAAGCAAAGCTAAGAAGAAAAAACAAACCAAGAATCTAGATGGAACCGAACTTGATACACCTGATGTAACCTCGGCATCGACACCTATTCGTGCAAAGGAGTTGGGACAATTAATTTCTGATGCTATCGTTAATGGTGATGAAGATGACATTGATGCTGTTAGAGAATTACTTGAGGAACTGAAAAAGCACTTTGACCCTGAAACAGAAGAGAATAATGATAGTATTCCGACCATAAGTGGAGTCTTTGACAACAGAACTATAGTTGTTGAAAATCATCAATCGGATTTGAGAAAACTTGTTGGAACCGTTTGTAATGAAGTGGCCTGGGGGGGATTAATGGAGACAGAGGAAAGTGTTCTTAAGGATGCTATCTCTGCGGATATTAAAAGCTTTAGTCCGTTTAATCCTGTAGGCATAGAATCTATGGTGGCTTTTCACGGTGGAATCGATGGGAGTCAGTCTCTGTTTGATTTCATGACACAGTTTGATGCTCAATTTAAGGCAAAGAATATTGAAACAGCGGAGAGGTTTATTCCCATAATTGAAGAATTGCTGGTTCTTCGAAGTAGACTGCTTAGCAATTTGGATATGATAATGTACTATCCAGTTCTTGCTTTTGGAGTTGATGAAGAGGTGCGTCAAGCATTGATTGCTTATATTGAGGTTTGGGCAAAACTGTACCATGCATTCAGCATTAACGAGCCTGCTATGCGCGAAATGAGCCCGAGCAGCACCAGTTTTATTGCAAGAGCTTTATTGTTGCTTGACGTATTGTATGTAAAAACGCCTAAAGAGTGGAAGGCCATCCTCCTTCCGTTGCATCCGCTTTTTTTGTGGCGTTACTATGAGATTTTCAAAACGCTACCTGCAATGAAATCACAGTTAAGTGAGGATGATACAACTGCCTTGACTGCGGTATTAACTCAACTTCCTCAAATTTTGAGTTTTGTTATTGCTAGCAGCATCGTTACAGAAAATTCGGATGATAAGGTTTTGCCATGCTCCGGAACTATCGAAATGTTGCCAACCTTCGAAAACAAGACGAATAGATATTTGGGTGATGATGGAACCCAGTCAATCGGAGAAATCCTGACGCGATGGATTGGCTTTGCACCTTACACAAAAAATGAAATTCGAATTTGCTCTGTTGACGCTCCAGACTTGATTACGAATATTCGTACAATTAAGGCTTTTATGGATAAAAACGATTGTAAGAAAGTCGTTTACGATGTTTATTTGACAAGAAAGCAGAATGGTAATACGGAACTTTCAAAACTGGATTATTCCGGAAAAGATTATGAAATTGGCGAGTTTATACGTCAAAACAAGATTTCTATTAGCATCCGAAATATTGAAACTGCAAGTGAGGTAAAAGCAGCTCTTTCTAAAAAGCCTGTTCATGTTGCTTTTTACTTTGACCAGTCTGCATATGCAATCGAATTTGGGCCAAACAATAAAAATCTGTATATTAACCCGCTTGTTGTTACCTATGATTATGATTTTGATGAAATTCAGCATAAAGGAAGTATCTTTCCTTCATCGGAAATGGATTCTGGATTAATTGGAGACTATCATAAATTGATGAAGTCGGCCGATGTTATTAGCAACAACATGAATCCGCGCACAACATATAATGGAAATGCAGATATGACAGCGGTTGTATCCACTATTCAGGATGAGTCGGTTCAGTGGCTTGTTGTAGCTGATAGAGACACTAATAATTACGACCCGCACGGTGCCATTCCGATTGGGGAAATGCAGTATGAACGGCGTATAGTGAATGTGTGGGCTTCTAGCGATTCTAGAATAGTTACACAGTATTTAACTATGCTCCGTGCCTACAATTTATATCCCAAGCCAGAGGCGCTCGTTGACATTTTGAAGAACTTTGGACATATCGCATCTAATGGCCTTATCAGTATTCCAAGGGTTGGTACCGATGCACAAGCCATAGACAATAAGAGGAAGGGACTCATAGGCACACTTTTTGCAGCATCGTGGTATACGAAAACTAATGAGGATTCATTGGTAGCTTCGCTTGATAGCGATAAGGCACGTTTATGGCTTCAGAATAGTCGTTTTGGAAATGAACGAGCCGACCTTGTTGGCTTGAAATATATTGCTGAAGGCAACACTCTGTTAATTCAGCCTATAGAGGTTAAAACCAGAGATGAATCACCGGATGCTACTATTACAAAGGGTGATGATGGAAGATATTTGATTTCTGGTCATGCCGCAGGCCAAATCGCATCAATTGTAGGAATGCTCAAAGAAATTTTTTCTGTTGATGAGAATTCTTCTGATATGTTTATTTCCGCGAGACGAGAGGTGCTTAAATACCAAATTGTATCAGAATGCTTTAGAAATGTACATGATTCCGAGTGGCAGAAAAGATGGTGTGCCATTCTTAAAAAGGCTTTCGGAAATGGAGCAAGTGAAAACATCAATATTCAGGTCTCAGGTTTGCTTATGCATATTAAGTTGAGCGAGGTTTCTGGAGGTAAGTCTATTCAATGCATTTATGCAGATACAGATGAAGACCAGATTGAGTATAGGGATTGCCCGATTGAATATAGACTGTTAAGTGCAAAGGAGATACAGCGGGAGGTGCTTGGGGAGGGCACTGTTCTGAAGGAGACACTTGCTGCGGATTATGATTCCGATGAGGTTCCTGAACTAGGTGAAGAGGGAACTGTTATCTATGAATTTGGAAATCCATCTTATTCAATGGCGGTGGAACAGCAGACTGAATATGATGCTGAACAGAAGGAAGTTGCAATTGGAGTAGCAGCAACACAGACAGCCCCAATCGAAGTGGATATTGAAGAAAAGAAAAAAGATAAAGTGGAGGGCATTCCAACTGATGAAATTGAACAGTTGGTAAAGGATTTTAAACGTTCCTGCGGAGATTATCATGTTAGCCTTCGTGAGTGTGATGCAAAGTTGGCAGTAGTCGGTCCAAGCGTTATTCGACTCAAATTTAAACTCGGGCGTGGCCAAGCATTACAAGGATTGGCGAGCCATCTTGAGGATATCGGACGTGAAATGAAGCGAACTGGTGTCATTATTCAGCAGGTTCAAAATTCGGATGAATTGCTGCTGGATGTTCCGAGACTCCAGCGAGAGAAGGTCCTCTTCAAGGATGTTATTAGTTCAATTCCGGCGGTGACATCACCAGAGCAGTTGTTTTTTCCTCTTGGTAGAACACCAAATGGAAAAGATTTGATTGAGGATTTGAGCCAAATGCCGCATATGCTTGTTGGTGGTAGTACTGGCTCGGGCAAATCGGTATTCTTATTTACCATGCTGGCTGCAATGCTGATGACACACCCTAAGAAAGAGGATATGCAATTAGTTTTGTCATCCTCGAAATTGGAGGACTTTATTCACTTTGAAGGACTTCCGCATTTGTATTCAGACAGGATTATATCTGATGCGGCTGAAGCTACAAAGGTAATAAAAGAAGTTATCTTTGAGGAATCAGAGCGTAGAGGCAGACTTCTTGCAGAGGCAAGAGTAGCCAATATTATTGAATATAATAAGAAAGTAACGGAAAAGCTTGCACCAATCGTTGTGGTTATTGATGAGTTTGCAGATTTGGCAGACCAGTTGGAAACAACAAAAGAAAAGAATGCATTCTATAAGCCGGTTCAGCGAATCGCACAGGCTGGAAGAAGCAGAGGAATACATCTTGTGATTTGTACACAAAGACCGGAAGCAAAACTCGTCCCCTCAACAACAAAGGCGCAGTTAAATGGGCGTGTGGCATTGCGTGTGAACGATGGTATTTCTTCGAGAATGATAATTGAAGAGCCGGACGCACAGTATCTTCAGAAACATGGAGACATGATTTATCGTAACGGGGATGTTGTCGAGCGTGCCCAAGGTTACTTGATTGAAATTGAGGAATTGGATAAAATCGTAGACGATGTAATCCATGGTAGAATCTAAGAGGGGGTGTGTAGCAGGTGTCGGATATGAAATCCATAGGTTATGTATATGGAACATTTCGAAGTGAGATAAAGAATCGTTTCTTGTGTAGCGTAAATATTGATGGAAAGAATGTAATCTGCTACATTCCATCATCCTGCAGACTTAGCAATTTCATTGATATGACAGGCAGAACAGTCTTACTTAAGCCAATAGAAACACCGAATGCAAGAACTTCATATGCAGTATATGCTGTAAAATATCGTAAGAGCTTTATTTTACTTAATCTAGCGCAGACTAATAGAATAGTCGAAGCGCAAATAGGAAGGCGATATTTTTCGTTTTTGGGTGCCAGGAAAAAGATTTCTCGCGAATACAAGATAGGTAATTATAAGACGGACCTTTTTATTCACGATACAAACACACTTATTGAGATAAAAAGCACTTTGTCGTTTTCGAAAGAATCTGTTTTTCCAACGGTATATTCCGAAAGAGCTGTAAAGCAATTGAAGGCGATTTCATGCTTACTGAATGAAGGGTATCACGCTTGCTACGTTTTGGCATCACTAAATCCGGGTGTAAAAGAGATAGTAATAAATTCCGAGGTGGAAGATTACTATAAAGCATTTATGGAGTGTGTTGAAAAAGGAATGACCTATTGTGCATTCTCAATTCGACTGCGTGAGCAGGTTCCGGAATTATATGCCAAAATCAAAGTTGTGATATAAACTTCTTGATTATTCCGAGAAGTGTCTGATACGGGTAAATGCCAGATACAAATTTGCTGGGCAATTAGGTGAAGAAATAAGATTTTCATGCAGAATAAAAACTACGGGAAGTTCTTGTGTTTTCTAATTTCAGTACTTGTACGTTGGAAAGAAAAAGAGTAGGCCAAATTTTAAATAGTCCGCAGCGAAGGTGTATAGCTTGACCACATGAATCAATTATAGTAGGTCATCACACTATTCAAAACTTACCCCAAATCTAAATCACTCGGTATAGCCATGGCCCTTGTGAAACTTCAATAGTTTTCACAAGGGCTTTTGTTGGTTCATCAAGTTATCGGAAATATAGCCTAAAAGTAAGATGGTATATAGTACATTTAGCGCGATATTCTTCGTGACGGGGCGGTAAATATAAATTTACAAATTGTTAACAATTGATTATTAAATATATGCTTTTACAGCAATAAATATGCTGTCGAGTAGTTTTTTTGAAAGAAAGTGTATTGTCAAGTAGCTGAAGCAATATAGAATATATTTGACAAGTAGTTGTTGAAAAGAGTGACTAAAGTGGCATTTTTCGAACATATTGACATTAACATGAGAAAATGGTATAGTTCACAAGACCTGTTAAGAAAAACGGGTGGATAAATGAAACTCGAGTTTTATTCTAATAGTAAGGAGGAAGTATAATGAACAAAGAAGAAACGAATAAGACTGAATGTGAAACAAAGGAATTTGATAGAAGCGTCTGCTTTTCTTTCTTTAAATCATATTTAGAGCAAGGAGAAAAGGTGAACAAATTGTATGGTGCTGAGGTTGCATATAATTACTTTATTGCGTTAATAGAGTATGGACTCTATCAAAAGGAATCTGAAGATGAACTGTCTAATTTGTTGGTATCAGGTCTAAAAAACACCATTGATGCAAACCAGAAGAAAAGAGCCTCTGCTTTTGAAAGTAAGGAAAACAAGAGAATAACGGAATCAGTTTTAAAGTTCAAAGCTGAAAATCCAAATGCAACTCAGCGAGAAATTGCTAGTGCAGTAGGATGTAGTTTGGGAAAGGTAAATACTGCGCTAGCAAAATCTAATAATGCTAATACTAATAATTATACTAATCGTAATTCTAATTCTAATAATAATACTAATAGCGTGAACGTGAACATGAACACGACTTCAGCTCAGTATGTAGATACACACAGAAAAAGAGCTTTAGAGGAGTTGACAGATGAAGAATTAGAGAGCATTAAGAGCGACTATAAGAAAAGAATACACTACAAAGAAACCGAAAAGCGCCTGAATTTGAATCGAACAGTGACGCAAGAAACTCAAAAAGAAGTAGAGGAACTATTAGCACAAAGAGCGCAAGAAGCGCTAAAAAAGAAAATAGCAAGTCAGGTTTCTGCTTTGCCAGAGCAAAAAATCAATGAAATTGCCGCTTATTTTGATTGCGACAAATCAGAAGTGGCAGATAGTATAAATTATCTAGGCGTAGATACAGAATACTTGCTTAGCTGGATATCTGAACACGGGAGTGCATTCTCTAGGGACAACTATGCTTGGAAAGAAATGGCTGAATATTACAATGACTCCTATATGGAGTTTGTGAAATCAGGGATAGCGGCAAATTCCGTATCAGAATGTTAAAGCTGAAGGGGAAGTCTTCCAAAACAGTAACTGTTAGTAACAGTACTGGACGGAGGAGTTGAGCAAAGTATTGATATAGCTGCCATTCTTATCTAGTTACGCATAGAAATGGTGAACGCTTTTACGATACTGGGTAGCAAAGATTCTATGTCAGGAACTCAATTCCCCCACAGAAATGAAGAAAAGAGATTGAGGTTATTCGGTATCCCCTAGTCACCCTAGGTGTATACTTTCGAACCTCAATCGCTTTCAAAAATTTCTGATTGACGAAGAATAGTTTTATCTCCTGTCCTGATTCTTCTTTCGTAACTGCGCTACAATCATCCTGACCGCTCGCTCATCCTCTGCATCCAGGCCGTCAATATCTATTGAACGGTTCTTTTCGATGCCTAGGAGATAGTCGCTGGAGACGTGGAAAACGGATGCTAGTTTGATTAAAATCTCGGGGGATGGTGCTCGTTCTCTCAGTTCATAGAAAGAAATCACCGATTTGGTTACTCCTATCTGCTCAGAAAGCTGCTTTTGGGTTAGCCCTGCGTGCTGGCGTAATTCTTTTAAACGTGTTCCAAAATCAAAATCCACTAAAATCCACCTCAATTCCAACTTGAGTTTACAGTACATAAGTATTATAATGGTGGATACAGGGACTAAAAATGTGGCTCAAAAGACGTTACATGACACCCAAATAGTCCCCTGTGCAGTTTCGGAATTACAGAGAATAGGAGGATACAATGAAAGTGAGAAGGAACTACTGCTGTTTCATTGCCATAGCCACTTTGCTCGCACTGCTTCTGTGTGCATGTGGTGGAGTGCCTCAAGGGGAAGTTGGGAGCAGTGAGGCTGGGATAGCTTCTGGGGTTACATGTGCGAAGGATATCTTAATAGAGGGCACAGAGGAAAGAGTAATCGCTCGGTACAGTGAGGCACGTCGTGAAGATGATGAGCTGGTGCTTGATGGAACGTTTGCTGGCATGAACGGTTACTATGCAATCAGGTTAAAAGAGGACGGAGAAGGGGAGATAGACCATCTTACTTTTTATCCGAATGAAGAGACTGATATTGATGATGCGGTAAAGCTACTGAACAGCTATCTGGGAAGATATAACGAGTATGACTCCGAAAGCGAGCGGTATACGTGGGAAAATGAAGCTGCTGGGTTGGAGGTAAAACTCTATCATGATGGTGAAGCGGGTATATATCCTGAGTTTGACTATAAGGAAGCGCTTGCAGAAAGATGTGCCAAGAATGGGCACCAGGATGTAGAGTGGGGAGAATGGGATACTGATTATGAGGAGGCAGAACGAGTTCAAGAACAGACTTGCTTGAGTTGTGGAGAGGTCTTGGATAGCAAAACAAAGGAGATTACCTCTTTTGTAGAGAAAGACCATTTTACTATTTATCCCTATGCGTTTGCTGACCGTTTTGAAGATGCTTCTAGGAGATTAAATGGGATAGACTACAATACGTCGCAAGAGTATTCTGAATATAAGTCGTACCTTTCGGCTGATAATACTGTGTTTTATAGGATTCAGGATAAGAATAACGACTATAAAGATATCGGTATGATTTCGTTTAATAAGCCTGATGGCAGCAAGGTGCCGATAAGTGATGATTTCCAAGAAGACTGCATTGGGTGTATCAATGTTTTGATTGCAAATGGAAGTGATGTACCGGCAGTGGTCTATTCTACAATTTTGGCAATCGACCCTGGCATCGAGTATAGCAAGGCGGCTGATGTAGGACAGGAGGTTGTTGATAATATTGGGGCACTGTCCAAGGATAAAGGGATTGAGCATAATGGGATTCGCTATCTCTTGTATAAGGATTCTCAGTATTATTATCTTTTGGCGCAGTGTAAATGACGAATTGTCTATTCTGAGAGGTTCATTCATAATCTATTTTCGGACGGAATTTGAGTGGTTATTCGCGAGAAGGTTCTATTATAGATAGGTTTAAAATGTATGTGAACGCTCTTGCCGCTGGATTCTATTCTAGAGGTGAGAGCGTTTTTGAGTTCATATTGCCTTATATCGATTAACAATTACTCCACTTTGCCTAACACTAGCTGTTTCTATTGCATGCGTCGTTGCTGTTTTGAAAAATCCTCAAGAAAAATGAAAAATTTGTGAAATGTGTATTAGTGTGATATAATGAATTAACTTACTTCTTTGTATCATTTTGCAATTTCTTAAATTTAGAGACATCATGCATTACAAAACCTATAAGCTTAGAGCACAAGAGAATTCCGCTCAGATATTTAACTAAAAAGGCGGCGACGATAAAATGTACGATGAAAACATCATTTCTCGGATGAACGATTATCTTCACAAGGCTACGCAAGCATTAGCGTCGTGGCTTTCTGTGATGTTGCCCAAATCCGGTGAAGAGTGGTGGGAGGAATGCGTACTCTCCAATTTAAGCTATTCCCAAAGAGTGCTCATTGAAAAGAAAGGGCTCTCTAAGTTGGGGGAATTAGACCTTGCAGCTCTTCTTCGTGTTGCGAATAAGTCTTGGTACACGATGTGTGGATATGCCTATCTCCCGACCAGTGAGCGGGAATGCATCCGAGATATGATTAGTGTCCGAAACAACTGGGCGCACATCAGCGCAGAACTTCCTGGCAAAGACACCATCATCTCGGATATTGAGTGTCTTATTCGGTTTTTCACTCAGATGAACTGGGGTGGGCTGGTTCCTGATTTGGAACAGTTCAAAGCAAGAGTGGAGTTGCCTGAAGCATTCAAAGATGGGACGCCGTTACAGAACACATTTCACCCCGTGGTCAGCGTACCGAAGCAGGCAGATAATATGACTGAGGAACTCATTGGGGAAGACGATATCACAGAGAGAAGCTTAGTTTACATCGTTGGCAGCCCGGATACCAAAGGAATGGTGTATTCTGTTACGCAGCTCAGAGATACAAAAAAATATGAAGTATTTGTCGAGGGTGCGCTGAAGACCTTTTATGAAGGCCAGATTGCTCCGGTGAGCAGTACGACAGAATATGAGTGGGTGGATTCTGAGACACTGCGAAGCTACCTCTCTGCATACCAGATTAATAATCCATCTGCCGGAAATCTGTATTCCCTTAACGCTGCTCGAATTGATTTTGTGCCATATCAGTTCCGACCGGCATTAAAGCTGATAAAAGCAGATGAGCCGAGGATTCTGATTGCAGACAGTGTTGGTGTTGGTAAAACTATCGAGGCTGGTCTGATTATCAAAGAGCTGCAGGCTCGCTCTGATTTGGAAAACATCATGATTATCTGTCCAAAGCCGCTCGTTGCAGACCGCAAGTGGGAAAATGAGATGAAGCGCTTTGATGAGGAGTTTACACCTTTGGACGGCAATACCCTCAGACAGATAATATCTGATACTGACCGTGACGGAGAATGGCCTACCCGCTATGGGAAGGTCATCGTCCCATATTCTATTCTGGATGCGAGAGCATATCACGGAAACCAGTCTAAGCGCCATAGGAGCTTTGGGCTTGAACAATTAGACCCTGCACCGCATTTTGATTTGGTTATTATTGATGAGGCTCACCACCTGCGTAATGGCAGCATGGATAAGGACAAGGCATTTGCATATAAGTGCGTCCACTATTTCTGTCAGAATGCAGATGCCGTTATAATGTTAACTGCGACCCCTTTGCAGACAAGTAGCGATGACCTTTACACACTGCTTAATCTGCTTCGTCCGGATGTCGTAATCGATAAGAAGAGCTTTACGATGATGTCACGTCCGAATCCATACATCTCTCAGTGCGCCCACATTGTTCGCGCAGCAAAAGAAAACTGGAAAACAGAAGCCATGGAGATGTTGGGCAATGTTCTCACAACTCAATGGGGTGAGAATGTAATTGCAAACAATCCGGCATTTGAGCAAATTCGGAAGGTTCTTAAGCAAGACCATATTACCCGCGAAGAGCGGGTAAAGCTCATTACTGATATCGAGTCTCTCCACAGTTTTAATATGATGCTGAATCGAACGCGTAGAAAGGATATCCAAGATTTCTGTATTCGAAGAACACATACACTGGAGAGCGATTTCACCGGTTTGCAGCGAGAGCTTCATGATGCGTTGTTGACCTTTGAAGTGGCTGCACTGTCCAAATTGCACGGTGGCCGTGGTGTAAAATTTATGATGTCCACGATTCGGCGTCAGGCTGCAAGCTGCATATTTGGCCTTGCTCCACACATCCGGGACATTATTGACCGCAGATTCGAGCAAATGACGGACGACCCGGAGTTTGATTTTGATGAGGGCGAGTTCAGAGGGATTGATTTGGAGACATTTCGCTCTCTTGCAAAGAACATACTGGAAATGGCTGATAGCTTGCCAGAAGATGACCCGAAGTTTGATGGACTTTTTCGGATTATTCAAGAGAAGCAGAAAGCTGAGAATAATAAAATCATCCTATTCAGTACATTCCGATATACGCT